>ENA-ORUI01000092-ORUI01000092.1-human-gut-metagenome-genome-assembly--contig:-NODE-92-length-110588-cov-9.095718_pt1 | contig 110588 bp, 118 predicted proteins | sample MGYA00242078_ERZ509205 | MGnify/ENA primary metagenome ERZ509205 (study PRJEB26280, sample SAMEA2338828) | human gut metagenome | biome: human gut; feature: human-associated habitat; material: faeces... | reverse complement strand
TATTTTGAAGATAATTAAAGATATCAATAACAGATTGAGCGTCATTATGTTCTCTGATAAAGGCAAGCATGAAAGAACAATTTACAAAATGAATAGTAAGTAAGACTTTACCACCTTTAACACCTTCAACAGTATCCATTTGAACAATAGGAGTGTCTGGGTGTTTTTTCATATACTCTAAAAAATCTTCATGAGTTCTTCCTGTTAAACAATTTTTATCTACTTTATAAACAGTAGTTCCTTTTCTCCTTGGCCTAAATCTAACTTTTCTAGGCAAATCAATATTTCTAACCTCTAAAAGACCTAAATCAATTAATTTATAAATAGTCTTATCACTAAACATAATTTTATTCTTATTATTTAGTATGGCTTGGTGAATAGATTGACCTTGAATTTTAATTAAAGGAACTAAAATAGAATTAAGATAATCAATTTCTGACTGATTAATCAATAAACCTTGTCTCTTTTCAATCAAAACATCTTTGTATTCTTTAAAAGCAAAAACAGCATCATAAAAGTGTTTAGTTAAAGTACAATTAGTTTTGTTTTTACAGCCGTTACACACATAGGGAGGTTTATTAAGAAGAGAACACTTTTCTTCTTTAAAGTTTATACAATTAGAAATAATACAATTTTTACCTTTATTAGGGCAAGTACGTCTATAAAGACAGTTATTAAATCTTCTCCCAACAGAACCAGTATTCATAACTTTATAATGATTTCTGATTTCTTTAGAAATAGTAGTACAGTCCTTATCTAAAAGTTTAGCAATATATTTAAAAGATTTAGATAAAGAAAGATTATTTTCAATAGTTAATCTATCATCAAAAGATAGATGCTTATTATTTGACATTTTAAAACTCCTTTCGAAATAAGCACCATCTGAGGTATATTATAATTATTTGAACAATTAAATTCCACTGTTAAAATTTGAACAGTTAAATTCCATTTAAGGGTGGAACTTACTTTTTCATTTCACTAAACTCTTTATTTTTTTACTTATAATTGACAATTTTCGACATTTGTAGTATAATAACTCCGATTTATACACGTTTAGGGGAGGGTATTATGGAAGAAATTAAGTTAAGTGAAGTGTATAGTTATTTTAAAACTAAGATACTTTGGATTCTTCTTGCTGTAGTCTTAATAATAGTACTAGGCAATGTATTTACACTACTAACAAGAACTCCATTATATCAAAGTAATACAACTATTGTTTTAGTAGGAGAAAATAAATCTGGATATAGTCAAACAGAATCACAACTAAATCAAAACTTAATTGGTACTTATAGTCAAATAATTAAAAGTAGAAAAGTACTTAATCAAGTAATTGAAAACTTAGATTTAAAACTAACAACAACAGACTTAGCACAATCTATCACAACATCATCAGTAGAAGACACAGAAATAATTCAAATAACAGTTAATAATCCTAAAGCAAAAGATGCTAAAAAAATAACTGATGAATTAGCAGAAGTTTTTGCTAAAGAAATTAAAGATATTTATCACTTAGAAAATGTAGAAATAATTGATAAAGCAGAAATAGCTAAAACACCATACAATGTAAATTATCTAAAAGATAATGTAATTTACTTAGTAGTAGGATTAGTTTTATCATTTGGTGTAGTATTTGTTATGTATTATTTTGATACATCTATTAAATCAAGTGATATTGTAGAAGAAAAGTTAGGATTAACCGTAATTGGTATTGTTCCTAAAGAAGAAAGGGAGTAATGATATGTCAACAGATTTAGTAATAAATGTTAATCCAAAATCTATCTTTAGTGAAGCAATTAAAACAATTCGTACTAACTTAGCTTTTTCTATGATAGATAAGGAAATGAAAACAATTCTTTTAACATCACCACAAGCAGGAGATGGAAAAAGTTTTATAACTGCTAATCTTGCAGTTGCATATGCACAAGAAGATAAAAAAGTATTAGTAGTAGACTGTGATTTACGTAAAGGTAGACAACATGAAATTTTTGAAGTTATGAATGTTACAAGTGGAGGATATTCTAATTTAATTTTAAATTATAAAGATGATATTAAATTAAATAAGTATATCGTATCTACTAGTAATAAAAATATTGACTTATTGCCAACAGGACCAACTCCACCAAATCCTGTAGAATTATTAGCTTCAGAAAATAATAAGAAACTAATAGCAAAATTAAGAGAAAAATATGACATCATTTTATTAGATTGTCCTCCGGTATTAGGACTAAGTGATACAATGATTATGACAAAATATAGTGATGCAAACCTTATAGTTGTAAGTAGTAGAAAAACAAAAGTAGAAAATTTAGATAAAGCAAAAAAAGTATTTACACAAGCAAATGCTAAAATAACAGGAGTAATCATCAATAGAGCATCTGTAAAAGATAATACTTATTATAGTTACTATTCTAGTGAGTATTATGGAGATACATCAAAGAGTAAAAGAAGAAGATAATGAAAGATATACATTCACATTTGTTATTTGGGATAGATGATGGTTGTAAAGATATAGGTGAGAGTATAACTTTACTAAAAAAAGCCCAGGAGCAAGGAATTACTGGTTTAGTAGTAACTCCTCATTATATAGAAGATACAAAATATAATTGTAATAACAAAGAAAAGAATAAAAGGTTTGAAGAACTAAAAAAAGCTGCGAAAGCAGAAAATATAGAAATTAATTTATATTTAGGAAATGAAGTATATATAACAGAAAACTTTTTAGAGCTGTTAAAAAAAGAGGAAATTCAAACAATTAATAACACTAAATATATATTACTTGAGTTTCCTTTAGGAAATATGCTTTATAACAGCAAAGAAATATTATATGAACTTGTAGTTGCTGGATATGTACCAATACTAGCTCATCCTGAAAGATATAGAATCTTTCAAAGACATCCAGAACACATTGATGAATATTTAAGAATGGGTGTGTTACTACAAGGAAATTATAAAAGTTTATATGGAAAATATGGAAAAGAAGCAAAGAAAACACTAATATATTTTTTAAAAAATAAAAAAATAACTTTTTTGGGTAGTGATTGTCATCATGAAACAGACTTCAAATTAAAAAAATTAAAAAAGAAATTGAAATCACTAGTAAAAAGTGATAACATGGTAGAGGACTTATTAGAGAATAACTTCAACAAGGTAATTTTAAACGAAAATATAGGTATTAAAAGATAGGTTTGTAGTAGTAAAGTAGTAGTAAAAATATGATGGTAGGAGTAAAGAAAAATGTATCGATATGTAAAAAGAATATTGGATTTAATCATGGCAATAGTACTTATGATTATTTTCCTAATTCCAATGATTATTATTGGAATATTAATCAAATTAGACAGTAAAGGACCTGTATTTTTTAAACAAGAACGCACTGGTAAAAACGGAAAAATATTTTTATTGTATAAATTTAGAAGTATGGCAGTAGACAATGATGTTCATGACTTTAGTAAAGGAGATCAACATACAAAAATAGGAACAATTCTAAGAAAATTAAGTTTAGATGAACTTCCACAACTACTTAATATTCTAAAAGGAGAAATGTCTTTTATTGGTCCAAGACCTTGGATTCCAGATTATTACGAAAGTATGAACGAACATCAAAGACATAGAAATGATGTATTACCAGGAATTACTGGTTTAGCCCAAGCAAAAGGAAGAAATAATATTAGTATTATTTCAAAAATAAATTACGATTTAGAATATGTTCAAAACTATTCTTTATTACAAGATATTAAAGTATTTTTCTTAACAATTAAAACAGTTTTATCAAAAGAGGGCGCAGATGCAGGAAAGAATACAATCCAAACAGAACTAGAAACACTAAAAACTCAAGAACTAAAAGTATCAGATATCAAAGAATTAGATAAAAAAAGGTCACAACAGGAATCTTATCAAAATGGTTAGGAAAAGAGCAAATAAAATAAAATTTTCTGTATTGATGTCTGTATACAAAAATGATAAACCAGAATATATAAAAGTGGCTGTTGATAGTTTACTAAATCAAACAGTTTTGCCAAGTCAGATTGTAATTATAGAGGATGGAAAAGTATCAAATGATTTAGATAATTTATTAGAGAACTACGCCAAAGAAAATAAAATAATTGAAATACATAAAAGAGAACAAAATATTGGTTTAGGGCTAACTTTAAATGAAGGGCTTAATTATTGTAAATATGATTATGTTGCAAGAATGGATGCAGATGATTATTCAAAGCCAACTAGATTTGAAAAAGAAATTGGTTATATAAAAAAACACCCAGAAGTCGATGTGGTAGGCTGTCTTATCGAAGAATATGATGAACAATTGAACAATAAGCTAGCAACCAGAACTGTTCCAGAAAAAGATGAAGATATAAAAAAATATATGAAAAAAAGAAACGGGATTAATCATGTAACAGTAATATATAAAAAGGATTCGGTTTTAAAGGCTGGTAGTTATGAAGATTGTCCATATTTTGAAGACTATTATTTATGGTGTAAAATGATTAAAAAAGGTTGTAAATTTTATAATATTCAGGAAGAGTTAATGAAAATTCGCGCAGGATTTGATATGGCAAAACGACGCGGAGGATTATCTTACAGTAAACACATAATAAATTTCGAAAAAAAGATTCGCAGCCTAGGAATCATAAGTCGAGCAGATTATATAATAAATTTAGCAATTAGATTAACTGTTGCTATTATGCCAAATAGCCTGAGAACATTTTTATATAAAAAACAATTGAGAGATGATAAATATGAGTAAGAAACAATTAAATATCTTGCACATAGGGTATTGCCCTAATAATCAATCTAGTGGGGTTGCCGTAGCTATACCTGGACATTTGATTCACCAAGCACAACAAGAATTTTTAAATATAGGTTTTTTAAATTTATGCTCTGAGAAAAACCCTAAGTTAAATGATATAAATGTTTTTCTATATAAGGATTATTCAACAATAAAAAGTCTTCCTAATGGATTTAATTACCCCGATTTAATAGTTTTTCATGAACTATATCGCCCTCAGTTTATAAAATTATCATCAGAAGCAAAAAAAAGCAATATACCTTATGTAATTATTCCACATGGTGGATTAACAAAAGAAGCACAATCACAAAAAAAATTAAAAAAGTGGTTAGGAAATAAATTACTATTTAATAAATATATATATGCTGCGAAAGCTATTCAATTTTTATCACCTAGTGAAAAAGAACGAAGTAAAAGGTTTATAAAAAAGCAGTCTATTATTATTTCAGGGAATGGAATCGACTTTCCAAAAATAAGGTACAAAACTCATAATCCGCTTAAAATTACATTTATAGGAAGGTATGATGTTTACTTTAAAGGTTTAGATCTTTTATTACAAGCAATAAAAAAAATTATTAATGATTTAAAAAAGGAAAATATATCCATCCAATTATATGGAATAGGAAATGAAAAAGATGAAGAATATATTAAGAATTATATATTAGAAAATAATATAGAAGAAGTATGCAAAATGCATGGGCCAGTTTTTAGAAAAGAGAAAGAAAATGTACTAAGAGAAACAGATGTTTTTATTCAGCCTTCTAGATCGGAAGGTCAGCCACTAGGAATCATAGAAGCCTTAGCATATGGAATTCCAATAATAATAACTCCAGGAACTGGACTAGCAACAGATGCACAAAAATATAACTTTGGAATCACATCAAAATTTAACGTAGACATGTTATCAACTGCAATATTAAATACTATAAAAAATAAATCGGAGTTAACAAATATGTCAAAGAACGGTAGAAAATATGCTGAAGAACATTATAGCTGGAATATTATTATAGAACAGTTATTAGTCGAATACTGTAAATTGATAAGGAGGTAATAAAATGTACTTAATTCCCAGATTAGTAGGGGTTTTTACATACTTCGTAATTACCATTTTCTTTTTTTTATTAATTAGAAAATCAAATAAAAGTAAATTAAATATAATTTTATTAATCTATGCTCTTATTCTAGCAATAATGGGCTTTTTCTACGTCCCATCAGAAAGTGCTGACCTATCAAGAATATGGGACACAATGAGAGATTTTTCTACTAGTAGCATGACAGAATTAAGTGAGTTTGCACTGTCAACCAATATCCCCACTTTTTATTTCTTTATATATATGATAAGTTGGACAGATTTATATAACTTACTACCAGCGATAGTTGCTTTTATTTTTTATATAAATTCATTCTATATAATTAAAGATTATGCACAGAAAAAGAATTTTTCTTCAAAGACAATAGCGCTAACCGTTTTTATTTTTATGTGTTTTGGTCAATTTTTACAAGTTATAAGCGGAATAAGAAGTTTGCTAGCTTTTTCGATTATAGCAAGATGTGTATATAATGAATATATAAACAATAAAAGCATACTAAAAAATTTAATTTGGTATATTATAGCTGCCACATTACATCCGGCAGCTTTAGCTATAATCCTAATTCATCTAATTATAACACTTGCTATATCGGGAAAAATTTCCAAAGTAAAAAAAGTATTAATAGTGCTAATAATGATTTTGATTTTAATATTTGGTCAATCGTTTTTAGATGAAATGATATCAGCGGCTAATGGCTATTTAACAGAGGAAAGTTATTCCTACATATGGGAATATATAATGGCTATTGCTTATTTGTTCTTGCTATTAATAACAATAATTGATGCAAATAAAACCTCTTTGGCTTTGAATACATACAAGAAGTATATAATAGTTTTCATCATTATAACAAGTTTGTTTATATCAGTGTATAGTATTTTTCAAAGGTATACAGTTTTCATCTCTGTTCTTGCCAGCCCATTATTTATGGAGACAATTAATAAATATGAATGCAAGGAAAACGATTATTCGCAATACAAATCTAAAAAATATTTACAATTAATCTTTTTAGGTTCCTTAGCAATTTTAGTACTTGCTTGTGCTAGAGGAAATCTTTCGGGTTTAAAATTTTTTATATAGGAGGAGTCTATGAAAAAAGTTAGTATTATCATTCCAGCTTATAACATTGAACTTTATATTAAGGAGTGTTTAGAATCAATTATAAATCAAACTTATAAAAATCTTCAAATAATTGTTATAAATGATGGTTCAACAGATAAAACTTTAGATATATGCTCCAATATTAGAGATTCAAGAATAGAAATTATCAACAAAAAAAACGGAGGGGTATCTTCGGCAAGAAATGCTGGCTTAAAAAAAGTTAGTGGAGAATATTTTTTATTTGTCGATGGTGATGATGTACTAGATACGAACGCAGTAGAAATTTTAGTAAAAATGATAGAAACAAGCAAAGCTGATATAGCTATATGTGGCCATGAAAAATTTATATCGCAATATACAAATGATGTTTATATGAGTTCGAATAATAATATATATACATCAAAAGAGTACTTTAAAGCAATATTAGCATTTCAACAAAATACTTATGCCTGGGGAACATTGATAAAGAAAAAGTATAAAAATATAGTAAAGTTTCCAGAAAACGATTATTTTGAAGATTTAGGAACCATGTACAAATTATATGAGCAAGTAAAATCAATAGTATACAATCCAGTGAATTTAGTAAAATACAGGCAAAATCCCCATTCCATAGTACATACTTATAAAGAAAAAAAGATTATTGATTATGTAAAATATGGAGATGAGATATGTAGAAACATAGAAGATACGTATCCAGACTTAAAAGCAAAGTGTAACACTTATAGATGCTATATATATATTGCTGCTTATTCGATGGCTGTCGATAAGAACAAAAAATTAGCGAAAGAGTATAGAAAAAAAATTAAACAATATCATAAAGAGATAGATGTAACTGACATAAGTAGACTAATTAAAATTAAGTTATTAATATTTAAATATTCAATTTCTTTAGGGTGTTTATTATTAAAATTAAAAGGATGTGTAGGAATTTGAAAAAAAAGATAGCGATTATTACACCAGGTTTTTTGCCTGTACCAGCAGTTAACGGTGGTGGAGGTGAAATACTAATAACAAAATTAATTGATCAGAATGAAGTTAAAAAAATTTTAGATATAGATTTATATACACTATATGATGAAAAAATCTCATCAGCTCAGTATAAACAAACTAAAATATTTTTTATATACACATCTAAAATCGAAAATATAATAGCTAAAATTATTAATAAACTTGCAAATGTTTTGAGAAAACCAATTCACGTAAATATCTATGGCAACAAGGTGTCGAATATATTAAAGAAAAAAAAATATGACTATTTGCTTATTGAAAACAATATGTATATTTTTAAAAAAATAAATGAGAATTATCCATTTAAGTGCAAAAAGGTATTTCATCTTCATAACGATATAGGAGGACTTGATAAGCCAACAGAATTATGTAAATATATAGGTAACAACGCAGATTTAATACTAACAGTTAGTAATTACTTAAAAAAGAGGTTTCTAGAGTTTGCACCTTCTAATAAAATAGAGGTTCTTTACAATTGTATAGATATAACAAAATTTAATACTAAAGAAGAAATTAGAGTAAAGTACAGAAAAAAATATAAAATTAAGCAAAATGAATTTGTATTTATATATATTGGTCGCCTTTCGGAAGAAAAAGGACCATTGCTATTAATACAAGCCTTTAAACAATTAGCCCATAAAAGTAATAATATTAAATTATGCATTGTAGGGGATATTTGGTTTAATTCAAAAAAAACTAGTCCATATTTAGAAAAAATAAAACAAGAAAGTTCAAGTATATCCTCACAAATAATTTTTGCAGGAAGCCAAGCTAGCAAAGAGATTCCTAAATTTATGTCTATGTCAGATTGTGTAGTTGTACCAACCTTATGCGAAGAAGCATTTGGATTAGTGGCAGCGGAAGCGATGGCAGCTCAAAGAGCATTGATAGTATCAAATTCAGGTGGACTTATAGAAGTAGTAGATAATTCATGTGCAAAAATCGTTAATAAGGACAATTTTGTTGAAAATCTAGCAACAGCAATGTCAGAAGTAGCAGATAATCCATTAATAACACAAAAGATGGGAAAAAGCGGATATAATAGGATTTTGAAAATTAAAGATTTTCAAGATCAATACTATTTAGATAATTTTTGTAAAAAACTTAAGGAGATTGATAACTAGATGAGAACAAAAAATTCATTAAGAAATGCAATTGTTTCTATTGTCATGACAGTTTTAACATCGTTAGTTGGATTAATTGCTCAAAAAATATTTATTAATATATTAGGAACGGAATATCTAGGAATTAGTGGCTTATTCTCTAATATTATTTCCATGTTAGGAATAGTAGAATTAGGGATTGGACCCGCGATAATTTATAATCTGTATAAACCAATTCAAGAAAAAGATACAGAAAAGATAAAATCATTAGTTCATTTTTATAAAAAAGGATATTTAGTGATTGCATTTGCGATATTAGGAATCGGGCTATTGATTATTCCATTCTTACCATATATTATGAAAGATATAACAATTTCGGAAAATATTGTCGTTATATATGTGCTATTTTTAATGGATACTTTTGCATCTTATCTCATAGCTTATAAACAGTCAATATTATATGCAAATCAGGAAAACTATATTATTAATAGTATACATATTATTTATATAATTATCATGAATACTTTGCAACTGCTATTTTTATATCTAACACATAATTATTACCTATACTTGGTTGTTAAAATTGCTTGCCGTATAATGGAAAATTGTGCTATCTCTTATATTGCAAATCATAAATACCCAGAAATATTTGAAGGAGAATCTTTGCCATTAGACAAGGCGACAAGCAGAGGAATTTTTAAAAGAACAAAAGGATTAATATATCATAAAATTGGAACCTTTATTGTGGATGGTTCTGATAATATTATTATTTCAGCGTTCATAGGCGTGACAACAGTAGGGTTATATTCAAATTATAACATGATTTTAACAGCCGTAAATAATTTGATAAATCAAGCATTCACTGCAGTAACTGCAAGTGTAGGTAATTTATTAGTAGAAAATGATGTGGGTAAGAAATATAAGGTTTTTAAAAATATATACTTTATAAATTTTTGGTTCGGAGCTGTTATATCAATATGTTTTCTAAGTGCAATTCAGCCGTTCGTTTCAATTTGGATAGGGCCAAAGTTTCTATTATCCACTACTGTTATTGTTGTATTAGCTATAAATCTATATATAAAAATAATGACTAGAACAATGAATACCTTTAAAGAAGCTGCTGGCATTTTTTATGAAGATAGATATGTTCCTATTCTACAATCAATTATAAATATTATTGCTTCTATAGTATTATTGCATTATTTTGGTCTAGCAGGTGTTTTTATGGGAACAGTTATTAGTAATTTGCTACTGCATCTTTATAGTTATCCTAAATATGTATATAAAAATATTTTTGCGAAAACAACAAAAAAATATTTTTTAGATTTTTTCAAGTATTCAATTCTTACTATAGTGATTGGTTTAGTATCATACAATATTATCACAAACATATTGTTTAAAAGTTATATTATTCAAATTTTATTTAATTTAGCAATTAGTTTACTATTAATAAATGTAGTTATAATAACCATTTTCTATAGAAAAGAAGAGTTTCAGTTTTGTACAGAACTATTAAAAGGTATGATAACAAAATATCAAAGAAAACACAAAGCATAAGAAATCTATTTGACATATAAACAAAAGTGGAGAATAAGTAGGAGGTGTAGAATGAAAAAGAATAAAAGAAAAATAACGATATACAAAAATAAGTTGAATTTCATTAGTATAATTGCAATTATTCTTCTAATAATATTATTAATTTTTGTATTTAATGTTAATATTTTACCGATTAAATATTTAATATTGATAGTAAGCTTATTATTAATTATTAATTTATTAGGAATTATGTTAATAAATATAAGAAGAAAAGTAACTCAAATAATAGGTGTAGTTATACTAGTTTTATGCATAGGAATAAATATAGTAGGGAGCTATTATTTATACTATACAAATAGCTTCTTAAATGAGTCTTTTAATAGCACAAGAAAAACTGTAAGTACTTATTATATAGTTACCTCTAAAAAAAATAAGTACAGCCAAAAGGGAGATATTAAGGAAAAAGTATATTATTATAAAGATAGCGCAAATATTAAAAATGTGCTAAAAAAAAGCAAAGAAGAACTAAATGTCGAATTCTCTCCTTATGACGATGTTACAACAATGATAAATGATGTGATTAATCAAAAGATAGATTTTATGTTAATTGATAAATCTAGTTATCATGTAATTTTGAATTTAAATAACAAAATAGAGAAAAAGAATTTGAAAGTTGTATATGAATTTAATGTGCAAAGGATAACAAGACACAAAAACAAAGTAAAAGAATCTTTCAATATTTATATAAGAGGAATAGATACGGATGGGCTAAGTGACTTTAATACTATTATAACAATAAACACTCAAACACACGAAGTCCTATTAACCAGTATTCCAAGAGATTATTATATGGAAATATATGGTACAAACGGAAAGAAAGACAGCTTAAGTCACATGTTTATATATCCAGATGGTACTAGCAAAAAATCCTTAGAACAATTTTTTGACATAACTCTTGATTATAGTGTAAATATTACTCCCGAAGGGGTAGTAGATTTAGTGGACAAAATTGGTGGAATTACATATTGTTCAGATCAAGACTTCGACGCTTATATTCCCGCTTTAAATTCAACAGATAAAACCAAAAATGGCTGGTTTCATATAAATAAAGGATGTCAACAATTGGACGGAATGGAAACTTATGGAGTTGCACACGAACGTAATTCGTTTGTAGGACGAGATAGAATGAGACAAAAAAACTGTCAAAAAATAATTATTGCTATTTTTGAAAAAATGATAAGCACCAATTTAGTTGCAAATTACACAGAAATTCTGAATTCACTAAGCAATGTATATACTACAGATATTCCACGTGAAGTAATTACAGACATAGCAAAAGATACAATTAATGGTACAGAATGGAATATCATGACCCAATCTGTTGATGGTACTGATAAATGGGATGCAGATATTGCAATATTAAATGATAAAGGATATGCAATGATTCCAAATACTCAAGATATAGTAAATGCTACTAATAAAATAAATGAAGTGTTAAATAAAAAAGATTCTTAAAAAGGCGCCCGCTGCTATTATGGTGTTTGTGTCTACACATTTAGTAGGTAAAATAGCCCGATACTACTAGGTTTTTCGGCTTATTCGGACTATTTCATCATATCACTCTTTTACCTGTAAATACAGTTTGAAATGCGTAGAAACTTGCCGTGCATTACTGAGAACTAAATTTTTAATTAGTCATTGCGATTGAAAATAGTTGTGATAACAAATGAGCATCTTTATTCGAGTTTTTAACTTCAAGATGCTCAAGGACAGATTTCCCTGTCTCTGGGCTCCAATATATTTTCAATTTATTTTTTGCACGGGTGATTGCCGTATAAAAGACGTTATGGGTGATGCGTTCTTCTACTTCATTTGTGATGACGATTTTTACAGAGTCGTACTCTAAACCTTGAGCTTTGTGAATAGATACAGCATACGCTACTTGAAATGGTACAACTGTAGAGTTATTATTGTCATCATCTTCGTCAGTACTTCGAAACTTATTAACGCTGAATGAGATAATGGAATTTCCAGATTCAGACTCTCCAATGAGTTCAAAGTCGTAGTCCCACGCATCTATCTCGTTTATTGATTCCTCGAGCTCAATATCAAACCAGATTTGTTGTTCATCTGGGTGAATCCCAGCAATTCTACCTTTTGTGTTGTTATGAATCAATGGGGAAAAAATATTTGATTCATTAAACAGGACTGGATCACCAATCTTATATGTGTTGATTCCCCATACAAATCCTTCATTGGGATTGCTATTCTGTAAAAAACGGTTAATATTATTAATTCCATAGAGTCCATCGTAATTTAAACAGAGAATAATTTCATCATCATTGCTATGTTCAAAAATGGATTCATCAAGTCTTGCGACGTAGCTGTTTTTCACTAATGGTTCTAAAATCGCATCATCAAGTTTACGTACGCGATCCCACACAGTTAGCAAATCTTGATTAGTGGTTCTGTAGGGATACGTTAATTCAAACACAGAAGTTGCAGGTACAAACTTTCGTGCAATGCTAAACCAATTTCCAAAGTAAATTGATTCTATCTGATACACATCACCTACTAAGACTAGAAGCTTGAAGTTGGCCTTTTCAAGTACCTGTCTCATGTCGCTGTTGCTTACGGTGCTACACTCATCGATAAATAGTACATCAAACTCTGTATTGATATTTTTCTTTGACAAAAACTTAGCAATGGTATTATATTCGCTGTTACCTACAGTTACTTTTCTTCGCATATTATCTACAGCGGGATGCGTGTTTGCCAAAAAGAGTTTATCCTTTTCTCCCCAAAAATTAGCTATATGGTTAATTAGGGTAGATTTGCCTGTCCCAGCAGAACCATATATTAATGCAACATGTGATTTTTCAAACATCTGGCGAATTGCATGTTTTTTGCCATCATCATCAATACTGTATGACTCTCGAGAGAGCCATGAGTCAACAGATGCCGTATATTGAGTAACACCAGAAGACGAGAGTTGTTGCAGTTTTTTTATTATTTCAGCACTATCCTCAGCATATTCTTTAATATAAATATGGTCTTTGTATTCTTCTAGTCTGCGTCCAGTATGCTTATAGTAAAGAGCAGCATTATATTGCCTAATCAAATCATCAATGTTCTCGAAATCTTCAATCTCGGCTTTAGGAGTGAATAGTTTTCCTTCTATCTCTGTATTATTCTTAATATATCGAGCAAATAGTTCATGCTCATGACCAGAAACGGGAATTGAGTTAAATAGATCATATATTCTTGGATTGTGCTGACGAAGAGAAGTGCAATAAGGCATACAATCAAACGGCATACAACCATAGTTTAGATAAAGATTTGATAAGCCTTCGCATCGTTTATTCCAGTACTGCCATTTGATAACGCGATTATTCATTTTATATAACAAATAACGCAATACATTTGAGCCAGCTTTGCCGTTCACAATTACTTCCCGACACTGATCTAGAAGTTTATATATTTTGATTGACTTAGCTTGTGAAGTAATATGACTTTTTATAAAATCGTAATAATCTTGGTCGCTACTTACAAGCTCGGTCAAAGGCATTTTGACAGTTGAGAGAAATCTCATCAGTTCTCTATATTCAATAGAATTGGTACTATGTTCCACGCGTGGCCCAAAGATTTCAGAAAGGTTATCCCATTCACACGGCCGAATAGATACTTCATACCCATCTATTATTAGGATAGACATATCCTTGTCCAAAATATGAATTGTATCATTATGAATTGAAAACTTTATAGCGTAGTTATCCATGATTTCGTGACTAGTAAAAGCAATTACTCGATCAAACTTGCTAGTATTAGCCGTTGCTGCAGTAAATGTAACCTCATAATATATTCTTTGATTTATAAAGAAAGGTTTAATTTTCTGAACATAATAGCGATCATTGTATGTTACAGCATAACTAAATCTGCTTGGCGCCTCAATTCTTTCTGCAATTTTCGTGTAATAATTGGATAGTTCGGTATCAGTGTCCAAAGGAAAATCTTCTATATTCTCTAGCACGTCAAGATTGTATGCCTGTTTAAGATAGAGTTTTGTTTTAAGTAGGTGTTCATAATATTTGAGCATAAGCCGCTCGGAGCCATCTTTGTCTACAGTGTAGTGCGACACAGACTTCTGGAGTAGCTCATGAAATCTATATAAAAAACGCAAATTTCCATGACGTTGCATATCTTTTAGGGCGGCAACATTGAGATTATAATCATTAGGATTAACATCAGCACCATTAGAAAATGCCTTGATTGCTACATATTCGACAAAATTGCGAATATGCCCCAATATATTTTGGCTCAAAAGACCCCGCTCGGTTGCGCCAAAACGTGCAATATTGTCACAAATCACGCCACTTGTGTCCAAAATAGCTTTGTCAATTCTTAGCAATATTATCATCTCCTTTTGCAGAAAATCAAAACTATAGTCACTATTATTTTACACCTTTATACTCGAGTCGTAAACCCGCCCAATTTCGAGTGTTTGTGTTTTAAAATAAATTCTTTGAACAGCCTAAAAAGAAAAGGAACCGGCGTGCCATTTCATTGCGAAATAACACGCCGTTTTTTTGCAACCATGTTTGTCAACCGTTAAGTTAGTATGATTTTGATACTTCTTTATCGGTGTTCATCAAATAATAAGAATCTTTTTTATTTTGATAATATATTGAATATTTTAACAGAAGTAATTATAATAAACGCGAGGTGTTATTATGAAAAAGAAAAGAACAGAAGTAAAAGATATGCAGAATGATTATTATGATATTATCTCACTAGCACCTAAATATGATGAAGATATTAAACAATATGAACATATAATAAGTTCAGCTTTATTAGAAACAGAACATTCTAAAACAACAAAGAAGAAAAATAAAAATATCGCAATTACAGGAATTTATGGAGCTGGCAAAAGTACAGTAATACGAAGTTATTTTAATTTAAAAGAAGAAGATGTATGCTATGTTACTTTGGGATATTATAGTAGCAAAGAAGATACTAACATAGTAGAAGAAACTATAGAGGATACAAGAAAAGATAATGAAAAAGTGGAGTCAAAAAGTATAAAAAAGAAAATCTACACTGATGACGAAATAGAAAAAGGTATTCTTCAGCAAATTCTATATTCAAAAAGACCGGGAATAATATCAAATTCTAGATTTTCTAGAATAGATAAGTTTGAAGATTTATGTAGTGAACTTCTTTTTTCTTTTTCAGTTTCTTTTTTTACATCACTACTGATAAATTGGTTCTATTCGTATATATCGAATAACAATTTTATATCATTGATATCTAAACTATCATTTTGGCTTACATTAATACTATCCACAATTTTTGGTGGTATTCTAGTCCTAATGATTTTAAGAGGACTATTGAAAATAAATAAATTTACATTCCACAATTTAGAAATAGGCAAAAATAAAAATGACGAATCTGTATTAAATAATAATATAGATGAATTGCTTCACTTTTTCTTATATAACAAAGAAAGTATTGTGGTTTTTGAAGACTTAGATCGTTTACCTAATGCGATAGAAGTATTCTCAAAATTAAAAGAAATAAATGCAATTTTAAATTCATCTATAGAAAATAAAACAATTCAATTTATTTATGTTACTGGTGATAGTATATTTAAAAACGGAGAAGATAGAACTAAGTTTTTTGACATAATAATACCAATTGTTCCACTAGTAAGTAATATGAATGCTAAAAGTTATTTATTATCAAAGAAGATTGATATATTTTCAGATATAGAAGAAGCAAATATAAAAATAGTTAGCAAATATATAAAAGATTATAGACAAGCAAATGATATTATTAATGAATATAGAATATACTTAAATAATTATATGGAAAGAATAGACAGTAGTTATAATAATAATTTACTCCTTCAAGATAAGAATCAGTTGTTTTATTTAATAGCATATAAAGTCTTGTATCCATATAATTTTAGTCGTCTATTTGATTCAAAAAGTGATTTAATAGAATGTATATATTTTATATATTATAGTGATAATGATGAATTTTATAGAAATAAGTTAAAAGAAATAGAAAAAGAAGTAATTATCGAAATGAAAAATATAGGCAAAAAAATATTAGAGGAATCTAAGAAACTTTATTTCGATGGAAAAGAAAGTAATCTAAATTTGTCTAATCCAACATCTGACGATGTAAATAAATTTACATTAAAAATTAGACAATGCAAAGATATATATTTAATGGATAGAAATAATAAAAAGGAAATGATAGAAGAAAAATCAGAGTATAAAAATTACCAGAAGTGGCGAACTAGACTTTTAGATCACGAATTAGAACAAAATCTTTCAGTAATAAAAGAAAAAGTATCTCATTATGAAAATGAAAATAATATTAAGTTTAATGATTTTGAAAAAGAATTGATAGAAAATAAAGTTATAAATGAAAATTATAAGAGATTATTAACATATAATTTTGAGCCTCTGTTAAATTTAGCGGATGAAAGATACATTGAAGAATTGGTAGTAGGGGATTATATCGATTCTAAGTATAAGTTAATAGATATAAAAAAAGTATATAAAAACTTAACAGATAAAAGTTTTACCTATAACAAAATTTGTGTAGATGATTTGTTTGCTTACATGAACAAAAACAACGTGAGAGATGCAGTACATAAAATGAAAATATTTTTGGAAAACATGAACGAGTATAGATTTGAATATATTTTAAAATTCACTTTAAAAGATATGGAAAAAAGTATAATCGCAAAGAATCCAGAGCTAGTAAATTTTTTATGGGACTATCCCGATATAGAAAATATAAATGAATCATTAATAAATAAGCTAATAATATTTACATTGAAATGTTGTAAAAAAGAAGATTTAAATTTGAATAGTTACTTTTATATTAGAATAAATAGAAGTGAACATCTAGATGATATATTTGAACAAAATTTAGATGATATTAAAAAAGGTCTATTAAATCCTCTAGTAAAATTTAATGACGAATGTGAATTTAACATTACAAACCAACAATTTTTAAACTTTATTTATGAAAAAAAACGGTTTTATGAAAATGTAGAATTAATAATTGCTATTATCAAATCAAAAGGTATTGAAGTAAATAAGAAAAATTATATGACGGTAATATATAACAATAAAGAAGAGTTAGGTAATTTATATGAATATACAGGACCATTATTTAAAAAGTTTTTTGAAGAATGTATAGATCAAATAATATCATTAGAAAATAGTGATGAAGTAATAAAAGAAAGTTTATCAAATAAATTTGCATCAGTAGAGCAGAAGAAAAAGTATTTAAAATATGAAAAAGGAAAAATTTGTGATTTAACAACAATTGACAATATATTTTTAACAGATATAGTAAAAAACAATATATATGAGATTAATTGGGGAAATTTATTATATATATTAAATGGTAACTATGATAAATATAATGAGTTAAGTATTTTAGAAAAAACATTTAAAGTTTTACAAGACAACATAATAAAATTAGTAAATGAACCACTATCTGATTCAAAAAAGATTATATTAACAGATATAGTTTTGAATAAAATCAATATAGAGACTATAGCAAAAGAAGTATATCTAGCAAACCAAGATATAGTAAGATGCTTGATAAATAATTCATATTTAATAACAGATAATGTTAATACAGCTGCTAAGATATATAGTTATGAACTAGAGCAAACACAAATAAAAAAGTTCATTAAAACCAGTTTTAAATATTTTAGCAACAATATTTCCAATAATATAGAAGTGAGACTATTAGAGGATGTATTGAATATAAGTTTTTCAAGACAAAAAAGACTCGATTTTTATCTAAACTACCAACACATATATAACGAAAATATTAACCAACTTTTATTTAATATATTAGTGAATGGAGAAAATTTAAAAATATCAAATCAAAATTTGATAAAAATCAGTGCAAGACTTTCAGCCATTAAAAAATTAAATCTATTAAAAAAATACAATATTTTAAATGAAAAAAATAATTGATTTTTAATATTAAAATAATATAAGTGATATACTAATAAAAAGGGGAAGATACTATGTGGAAAGGAATAATCATAGTAATTATTATTATACTAGTATTATTTCTTTTCTGTGCCCTTAAATTAGCAAGTATTTCTGATGATAATGATAATAAAAAATAAATCTGTTTTACAGATTTTTTATTTTGTATTATACTGAAAATAAGTATGGAGGAAAAAATGACTAACAAAATAAATAAAAAGTGGTTAAAAAAACATAAAAAAGAAATAATTGGAGGAGCTATTGCACTTGGAGTAGGAATAACTGGGATTATTATTGGAAAATGTGTTAAACAAGGAACTAATACAAAAGGTAGTAATCTATGGTTTAATTATGCATCTCTGAAAGACCTAAAAAAACATCGAGAAGAAATAGGAAAAGAATTTAGAAATGCCGGAGTTAATAACTTAAGTGAAAAAGAATATTTAAAATTAGAGAATAAGATGTTTAAATTAGATAATCGTATTAGTACTATTGAAAATACGATGTATAAAAAAAGTCATCCCAATGCAACGTTACCAACTAGTGAACACGGTTGGTATCTACCTTCGGATGATTAAAATTTAGGAGGAAGTTATGAATAAGACATTTGCAATTATTGAAATAGGTAGTAATAATACTAAAACACATGTATATGAAAATGATAAGGTTTTATATGATGCTACAACGACAATAGAATTTAAAAAGAATTATGCCAAAGAAGAAAGAATATTAGAAGAAGATCTAAATAAATTATATAAAGTAATAGAACAAGTTAAAGAGTATACTGATAATATTCATGTATATGGATGTAGTATTTTTAGAAAATTAAATGAAGACGAATTAAATAGTATAAATAAAGATTTAAAAGATAAATATAATTTAGAAGTACAAGTAGTATCACAAGAAAAAGAAGCAAAATATACAGCTTTAGGTTGCTATAATGATATTGACTATAAAGATAATATTTGCATCTTTATTGGTGGAGGAGGATCTATAGAGTTAATTTTTGTAAAAGATAAAAAGATAATTGATACCAAATATTACAATTTTGGAGTAGTAGACATTACAAAGAAATTTCCAAGTCTAAAAGATGATATTGCTAGTTGTACATTTGATGAAGTATATGGTTATATTGGAGAATTAATCACAGATATTAATAGGAAAGCTGATGTTTTGATTTTGGCTGGAGGAGATCATTTCTATTGGTATAATAATGCTGGATATAAGCTATTAGAAAACACTTTATATAAGAATAAAAAACAACCATCTATGATAACAAGACAGATGAGTGATGAATATGATAAAGATGCGTTGTTAACATCCCTAGATAGAATCAGAAGTAATAGTGATAATCCTTTATGGTTTGATGGATCTAGAGCAATGAAAGTAATTACAAATTATATTTCTCATCAAGTAGATGCCAAATATATTATTCCTACAAAAATTAATATGGAAGATGGACTAAAAGACAGTATAATAAATGAACAGAAAATTTAACAATTTTTGTTTTTATACTTGCGTGACCGCCCAAAATGTGTTATGATTAAAAAGTCATGGACCCTTAGCTCAGTTGGTTAGAGCATCCGGCTCATAACCGGGCGGTCACTGGTTCGAGTCCAGTAGGGTCCACCATTATCATATGCGAGTATGGCGGAATTGGCAGACGCGCTAGACTTAGGATCTAGTGTCTTAGACGTGCAGGTTCAACTCCTGTTACTCGCACCATTATGAAAATTAAGAGGACCCTACAGGACTCTTTTTTTTGTGCCAGTGACCGCCGTTACTGATATAAATTCATCATCGACAATTATCGTCAAAAAACACTCTAACCAACTGATATTATAATCACCCAAAAGAGGTGAATTATGAATAACGATTTTGAAAATATAATCAAAAAATTTGAAGAATTAAATAGGAAAGGTTATATACAAGGAATTAACAATAATCTATATAACGCAGCAGGACTTACGTTAGAACATTATTTAGGCAAAAAAGCGGATAGTATGTTTTTTCCAGATTATAATGGAATAGAAATAAAGTGCACACAAAGATTTAGCAGATATGATGTAACCCTATTTTCGTTATCATTCGATGGACCAAGTTTATTTGAAAGCAATTATCTTTTAGAAACATATGGAATACAAGATACAATATATAAAGATTATAAAAAGCTAACTATAGGTTTAAAACTAAATAAAAAAGTTTCTATAGATAATAAATATTATTTTGAATTAAAAATAGATAATGAAAAGATATATATTAAAATATACAACAGTGAACAAGTACCAATAGAAAATCGAGGTTATATATATTTAGACTCTATTAAAAAAAGATTCTTAATAAAACTAAATAAATTAGCATTAATTTATGCTAGTAAAAAGAAGATAAATAATGATTTATATTTTCGATACTATAAAATCGAATGTTTTAAATATCAAGGGATAGACTCCTTTATAAAATGTCTAGAACAAGAGACAATAAAAGTATCGTTAATACTTAGATTTTCTAGAAATAAAGATACTTTTGGAAAGAACAAAAACAAGAATTTTGTATTTACTATTTCTAAAAATGAACTAGACTTATTATTTGATAAGGTATATTATGAAAAAAATTAATGATTCTATAATCAAATTTTTCAGTATATAGTATTTTTATATTGTGATGGCACTTATTTCTTGATATTTTCATCAAATCTAGCATAAATGTTTTCTTTCTTTTCTAATTCTGATAATTCCTTCTTTATTAAGGATAACTAGCTAGTTAAAATGCATGGACACAAAGTAGAATGAATGGTATGATTATGGTAATGAGAGGAGTATTTTACTCGGCTAAAAAATAAGGATGAGATATGCGGAAAAGAATTCGAACTTTAGTATTAAAGTGGTATTCTATTATTAACTGACTATAACAGGACAAACATAAAAATAGAATAACGATATCATCATAGATATTCAATGTAAGGAAGTGATAAAATGACAGACTCAAAAGAAATAGAAGGAAAATTATATAGAGCCACTTATGGTGGCACAAAAGAACGTAATATTAATAAAAGAAATCAAATTTGGAAAGAAATAAAGGAAGATAAAGAACTATTATTAGATGCCATTCAAGTAATAAGAAACAAATGGAATGATGGAGATACATTAAAAAGTTTGACGATATCAGAGGCTATCCTGATGTTTGCAACAACAGAAAACAAAGCACCAGATGAGATTTATCAAAAATTAGCAGAAACAGTGTACAGTAATAAAGACATTGCGAGAATAGCTTTAAGCCTTCCAGGAGAAGGGCAAAGAGATTCCTTTTTATTAATTGGTCTATGGAAGAAAGATTTTCCTTTAAATGATGCACAAAAACAATTTGCAGTATCAGAAGCCATAGAAAAAGTAAATAATAATATTACTCATGGCTATGGCGAATATGATATAAGGTATTATATTTTAAAAAATCAAAATTGGACCAAAGAAGAAAAATCACGACTTGTAATGGAATTATACCCTAGACAAGGAGAATACGAAGAAACACTAGATGCTTGGGAATGGGGAGTAATAAATGGTGGTGTAGGTTATGGACCAGTGCTAGATAAAATAGAGCTTTATGAATATTCTTATGATCAAATACATCTACTTTATCAAAACCAAGAAGTAGCAGACAGTATATGGCATGAAATAGAGTTTTGCAGACAAATGCATGAATTAAGAACTAAGCAAAATTCCTCAGCACAAAAAATTAATATAAAAAAGTTTGATCAGACAGTATAAAATAGTTTAGTATATAATGATAGGAAAGAGAGAAGTTTATTTTTTTCAATCTTTCAAAGTAATTTATTCATTAAACAAAATCTACAAGAAAAATATTAAAATAGGAAAAGTAAGTCATCAAAAAAATCCAGATAGCAATAAGATAAAAGAAACAAAAAACTATGTTATAATAATTACAATAAAAGGAGCAATGAATATGGAACAAGAAGATATCGATATCGAAGAATACCTTGCTAAATTTATAAAAACCCCGGAAGAAATAGAGCAGGAAAAAAGAGAAGAAAAAAACAGATTGCTATTAAAAGGATATCTACCTAAAAATGAGGAATATAACGAAACACCTCGTAGTCCTATGGAAATGGTAGAACAAAATCCCCAAATATATATAATGGAGGAGTGTATTCCTGCGTGTGAAGAATTATGGAAGAAAAACGTATACACATTTATGGTAAGCGATTATTTAAATGAGGGTGAATGTTGGATAGAGGTTGTGATAGACAATCTATCTGATGAAAATAAAGAGATTTTATTTCAGTTGTCAGAATCTGATATAAGAAGAAGAGACTATCATAGAGGGTGTATGATTTTTGGCGTTAATAAGGTTGGCAAAGAAGGGCAAGAAAGATTATTAGAACTAGCACAAAAATTTCAAATGCAAGATGTACCATATGGGGAAGCTTATTATACTCTGCCCGAGTATTTAATAGAGCGAGGTTGCTATAAAGAAGAGCCTAATCCTGATTATATAGAAATGCAAGCACCATGGATACAGCAATCATCACCAGACGAATTAGGAGCTAGAATCATCGCCTATGATGAATATTTAGCTTCTAATCAGAGTAAAAAAACAATAAAAGTGTTTGACTCTACAAAAGTAACCAAACCATTAGAAGATTATTTATCAGAAACAGGAGCAATTTATGAGGATGGCCGTGTATATTTAAGCAACTATCATTATCAAAAACATCAAAACTATGTAAAAAGCTTAACAACTAGTCAAGAACATAAACACACTACATAAGAGGGGTATCCTCTTTTTATTTTTGTAAAAAAGAATAATTTTTAAAATATATCTAAAAATAAGACTAGATTAATTTTTATTTTTTTACAAAAATTATAATCTTTGTTATAATGAAAACATAAGGAGTGATTTACGTGGTAACACCAAAACGAGATGAGAGTGAAATCAATGAGGAAAAAATAGTTGATCAAATACGTTCATTAGGCATTGATATGATTGAGGAAGCTGGAAGCGGGCACCCAGGAATTGTACTAGGGGCTGCTCCAATTATGTATAGTTTGTTTGCTCATCATATGAAAATAGATCCAGCTAATCCTAATTTTTATAACAGAGACCGCTTTATTATGTCTGCAGGACACGGTTCTGCATTGTTATATGCAACATTATATATGGCTGGATACCCATTAACATTGGATGATTTAAAAGGTTTTAGAAAAATAGATTCTAAGACACCGGGCCATCCAGAATATAGAACAACACCAGGAGTAGAAATGACCTCAGGACCATTGGGGCAGGGATTTGCAACAGCTGTAGGAATGGCTATTGCGGAGCGTAATTTAGCAGCCAGATTTAATAAAGGAAAAAAAGAAATCATTGATTTCAATACTTATGTCTTATGCGGTGACGGGGATTTAATGGAAGGAATTTCCTATGAAGCAGCATCGCTAGCTGGAACACTAAAGCTAAATAAACTAATCGTTTTATATGATTCTAATAATATATGTTTAGATGGGCCTACTAGCGAATGCTTTAATGAAAATGTAGCGATGCGCTTTATTTCTCAAGGCTGGAATGTAATTACTGTATCAGACGGAGAGGATATTAAAGCAATTACAAAAGCTATAGAAGATGCTAAAGCAGAGACGGAAAAACCGACATTAATCGAAATCAAAACTACAATCGGAAAATATTCAAAATTAGAAGGCACCAACAAAGTTCACGGTGGTGTGCTAGACAAAGAAGATATTACAAAAATAAAAGAGCAAATGCAAATTAGAGATATTCCATTCACTATTTCTCAAATTACAATGGAAGACTTTCAAACATTAATTCATAATAGATGTAAAAACATATCAGAAAAATTTGAAAAAAGTCTGGAGAATATGGAGGAAGAAGACAGAAGAATATTAGAAGGTTTCATTCAAGGATATAAAACTTATGACATGAAAGATGTCATATATGAAGCCCCTATAGATAAAGCAGAGTCTCCTAGAGTAACTTCTGGTAAAATCCTATCTTCCATTGTTCCAAAATATCCAAGTATTATAGGTGGAAGTGCAGACTTGTTTACTCCAACAAAAACCTATATTCAAGAAGTAGGAAATTTTACATCTGAAAATTATATTGGAAAAAATATCTTTTTTGGAGTAAGAGAACATGCCATGGGAGCAATATTAAATGGTTTGGCCTTATGTGGCTATCATCCTTATGGTTCTACCTTCTTAAGTTTTAGCGATTACTTAAAACCAAGTATTAGAATGTCAGCCATGATGGATTTACCAGTAACCTATATTTTTACCCATGACTCAATTAGCGTAGGCCCAGATGGAGCAACGCATCAACCAGTAGAGCAGTTAGCATCTCTACGTGTAACACCAAATCTTGAAGTTTTCCGTCCTGCTGATGCCAACGAAGTAATAGGTGTGTATCGAGCAATATTTGAAAAAGAAAGCGGTCCATCAGTCATTACATTGTCTAGAAATACTCTTCCTATTTTAGAAACTACTAAAATTAGTGAAGTTGCAAAAGGAGGATATACCGTATTTGACCCTGAAAGAAAATTATCTGGTATTTTAATTGCAACAGGGGAAGAAGTTCATTTGGCGATAGAAGTAGCTAAAAGACTAAAAACAAAAGGAATGGATATAAGAGTAGTATCAATGCCATGTATTAAACGCTTTGAAGAACAAGATCAAGAATATATCGATAGTATATTACCAGTAGAAGTAAGAAAAATAGTAATAGAAGCAGCTTCTTCTATGTCATGGAACAGTATTGTATTTAATAAAAAATATCTAATTACATTAGATGAGTATGGAGCAAGTGGATCTAAGGAAGATGTATATAAGAAATATGGATTTGATGTAGACTCACTAGAAGAAAAAGTAGAAAACTTACTAAAATAATCGACAAAAATAGACTCCAGTCCCTAGTATAGTAATACTAGGTGATACTATGAGAGTCTATTTTATTTTTGATATTAAAGAAGAATTTATTAATTTATATAAAGGGAATGAACGGGTTCTATATAATATATTAAAACAAATTTATTATTTAGAAAAAGAGGAAGTAGAGTATGGATACCATCTTTTTAAACAACTAATCAATCCTATAGAAAAAAATAAAGTAGATAGATACTTATTTTTAAAACTTCACCAAGATATCCCATATTCTAAAAGAAAAGATACGCACTACTATAATAATTTATATCGTGACGAAATCAGTAGACTAACCGTAAAGAAAAGTTATATAAAAATAGAAGCTGAGCAACTATCCTCTTCTTTCTTTCACTTTTTAAATCAAATAGATTCAAGGTTATTTGTATGCGAGTTTAAATATCAAGACTATTTTTTTCTTCAAGAATTTGAAGAAAAAGAGACGATATAACTTGTAGAACAGAAAGAAATTTAGTAAAATGTTAAGTAGTAAGGAGATGAAATTATGTTACATGATATATTAATGGTATTATTAGGATTAGTTATCGGCTTAATTATTGGAGTCGTTGTAGCGAGAAAATTAATGAAAAAATATCTAAAAGACAATCCTCCAATTACGGAGGAAATGTTAAAAGGATTAATGATGCAAATGGGTAGAAAGCCTAATCAAAAGCAAATTAATCAAATGATGAAAGCAATGCAAAAATATCAATAAGACTTAAAAAACAAGTCTTTTTTTATGCAAAAAAATAAATAGGCCAATATACTGTAGTTGAAGAAGTTGACATAACACCAATTTTGTGGCATAATGAGCCCATAATGAAAAGGGGGAGAGATTATAATGTTAAATGTAACATTAGATAAAGAATTATATGAAAGAATGTCAAAGGTAGGAGGGTTTAATCAATATCATAGTTTAAATGGTTATGAAGATATATGAACATTACCAAAAGCCGCACCAAGACAAAGTAACAATATGCCACCACTATCTAGTGGACCAGATGATACAGTTTTAGGGGATAGAAACTTAAGATGGGGACACAATAGCAGAGGTGTAGTATATCAATTTAACCGTGGTGTACTGATGTATAGCAAAACCGGAGACAAATGTTTAAAAGTGATACCATCTTCTGATACAACAACACATCATGCGGATTTAATGTATCAAATCGCAACAGATGAGTTTAATGATACTATAGTAGATACACACAGACCAATGGAAAATGCTCGTCTAGCGAATGAAAAGGATATGACAGTATTAATGTTTGAAGGTGGTCTTGTTCAAATATACTTGCCAGAAACCCCAACAAAAGAAGTACTAGAAGATATAAAAAGAGAACTAGAACCAAGAAAAGACTTTATAATAGCATCAGCAATTAATGGAAAAATTTTACTAAAGACTAACGCTACCATTCCGGACGCATGGACATATGATGAATATATAGAATATTTAAATAATCGTATAAAAGAACTATCACCAGAAAAGCAAGAACTAATGGAGCTTACAACACTAACAAAAGGAGAATATTTAACAAACCTAGTTAGATATATATGCGAGAATAATATTACTTTAAAACAATACTTTTATCAGTTAGGTAAAAATTATAAAGAGAATTCATTAGATAGAATAGAAGCATTCGAAAAAAGAAGTCCATATATGACACCAGAGTTAATTTCTAAACTATTGGAAGCAAAAGAAGAACAAATTACAGAGTACTTCGGTAGTACAATGGGAGAAATGATGGAAAGTGAACTAAAAGAGATATATGAACCTACGTTGTTATCAGAAGATGAATATATAGAAACATTAAATAAATATCTAGATGAGCATAATCTTTCTACGAAGGAATATATTACAGCAGTTGCAAATAGCCATAGATATGGTTTAGGAGAATTGGAAGAGTTCGAGAAGAAAAGTCCATTTATAACTAAAGAAAACATCGAAATTTTTAAAGAAAAAAGTGATTCCGAAGTTCAAATGCAGCTTCTTTTAACAACATTTATAATTAACAACAAGAATCCTATAAAAAGGATGACAGCAGATGAATGTATGGGTAAAAATATGAAAGGCTTAGAAATATCACAGGGAAATAATCACAGTAACCTAAGCTTAACAGCTCGTGATCCAAAAACAAACCAAACAACTAAAATTCAAGCAGACAACATAGAAGCTGGATACTATGTTAACTTTAAAGAATATATTGATTCATTACAAGAAACAATTACAGAAGAATATCCAGATGCAACAAAGGTAGAAATAATGGACAAAGATGGTAGACAAGTAAGACGTTCTGATTTTTGCTACGTAACTTTTGAAGCAATAAAAGATGCATCAAAAATTATGATGGGTGATGTATACAAAGATAGGTATCCGGAAGATTGGAGCGAGGTTTACTACCAATATAAATATAGAAAAGAACAACAAAAAATCGGAGATATAGATTTTACTTGTGGTCTATATGCACGAAAAGAAGACCTTGATGCTTTTGTAAAAAATTACAGATTAAAAATCACTACTGAAAAAGAGTTAAATAAAGAAACAACTAATTTCACTAAAAAGTAATCAAAAATAAGATAATATAAAACAATCTGAAGAACAAATATATAGTAATATTTATATTCAGATTGTTTTTTTGTTCATGAAAAAAGATAATACATGTTATAATAAAAATGGTGGTACTATGAAAAACTTTAAAGAAAAACTAGCACTTGTTCCTACCAAACCAGGTAGTTATCAAATGAAAAATAAAGATGGCGTAATCATCTATGTAGGAAAAGCTAAAAACTTAAAAAACAGATTAAAAAGTTACTTTACTGGAACTGTTACAGGAAAAACCAGAATGTTAGTAGAAGATATAGATGATTTTGAATATATAGTGACGTCCAGCGAATTAGAAAGTTTAATTCTAGAAATCACACTTATAAAAAAATACGACCCTAAGTATAATATTTTATTAAAAGATGATAAAACATATCCTTATATTGAACTAACAAATGAAAAGTATCCAAGATTAAAAATTGTTAGGAATACAAAAAGAAAGAAAACAAAAGATCATTTATATGGTCCCTATCCCAATGTAGCAGCAGCAAGAAAAACAGTAGAGATGATTAATAGAATCTATCCATTAAGAAAATGTGAAAAACTAAAAAAAGAATTATGTCTTTATTATCATATAAATGAGTGCCTTGGTTATTGTGTAAAAGAAATAGATGATGAAACTATTGCTCAAATGAAAAAAGAAATCACTTCATTTTTAAAAGGAGATTCCAAAGAAATAACAGAAAAGATACAAAAAGAAATGCAAAAAGCAAGTGATGCAATGAACTATGAAAGAGCTCTAGAATTAAAAAGAATGTTAGATGATATTGATATTACATTACGTAAACAAAAAATAGATTTAAATAGAGGATATCAATTTGACTTAGTAAATTATTATAAAGATGAAAATTATTTATCAATTGAATTATTCTTTATTAGAGACGGTCTTCTATTTGGTAGACACAATGAAATTCTTCAAACTATGATTGATCCTGAAGAAGAAGTAACAGAATTCCTAATTAAATTCTATGATAAACAAGGAATGTTACCAAAGGAACTATATATACCAGGAGAATTAAATGGAGAATTAATCAGTGAATATTTTAGCTTAAAGACTTATACCCCTCAAAAAGGAAAATTAAAAAAACTTTTAGATTTAGCGAAAGAAAATGCCAAAGAACAACTTGATTTACAAGAAGAAACTCTAAAAAAAGATGACGATTTGCGTATGCAAGCAATAGAAGAATTAAAGCACTTATTACATTTAGATTCCGTATCCAGAATGGAATCTTTTGATAACTCTCATTTATTCGGAACGTTTTATGTAGGGGGAATGGTTGTATTTGAAGATTTTTTACCTCAAAAAAATGAATATCGTAAATTTAAAATATCAACAGCTGTAAAAGATGATCTAAGCGCAATGAAAGAAGTGCTATATAGAAGATATTATAAAGTGTTAATGGAAAACCTACAAAAACCAGATTTAATCGTTATGGACGGAGGAAAACTCCAAATTAGTGTAGCTAAAGAAATTATAGATTCTCTTGGTTTAAATATTCCAATTATTGGTCTTGTAAAAGATGACAACCATAAGACAAGTTATATTATGAATGATAAGTATGAAATATTAAATGTTCAGAAAGACTCGAATTTATTCCTGTTTTTTACTAGAATTCAAGAAGAGGTTCATAGATACGCTATTACATATCATAGAAATATAAAATCTAAAGGTATGTTATCTAGTGTCTTAGACGTAGTACCAGGGATAGGAGAAGTAAGAAAAAAGGAATTGTTGAAGCATTTTGGATCTCTAAAAAAATTAAGAGAAGCAAGCATAGAGGAACTATCAAGTGTAGTGTCACGTGAAGTTGCTGAAAATTTGAAAGCATATTTAAAAGAAATATAGTATAATGAATAAGAAAGGATGGATAGTATGAAGAAATCAAATAAAAAAGGATTTACATTAGTAGAGTTATTAGCAGTAATAACCATTATGGGAATCATTATGTCTGTAGCAGTTGGAGCTGTCTTTATCCATTTACAAAATTCTAGAGTACAAGCAATGGAAACAATTGCCTCTAGCTCATATGATGGAGCTGTTATGTATATGATGGATAATAATATGATGTTAAATACAAACGAAACTGCAACTATAAAAATAGAAGATTTATATGAGGATGGAAGGATTAAAAGACCTGCAGATCCATACAACACAAAAGCAGAATGTGGTGGAAAAGTCGTCGTACAAAACAAAACTACTAGTTCTACAACAGGACTAGAAGATTATAGATACACGATAACAGTAAACTGTTCTGGGGGTCATAGCCTTACCCAGACATATCCAAAGAAGTAGGGATGATAAATGAGTAAAATAAAAGTAATGGACGAAATCCTAGCCAATAAAATTGCCGCTGGAGAAGTAGTCGAAAAAACTATGAATGTAGTAAAAGAGTTAGTAGAAAACGCAATCGATGCTGAAAGCGATGAGATAAAAATAGAGTTAATTGACTCTGGAGTAAAAGAGGTAAGAGTAACAGATAACGGAATAGGTATGGATAAAGAAGATGCAACACTTGCTTTTTCAAGACACGCAACATCAAAATTAAAAAACCTTGATGATTTATTTAATATAGAGTCATTAGGTTTTCGAGGAGAAGCATTGCCTTCGATTGCGTCTGTATCCAATATAGAATTAAAGACTTCAAATGGGAAAACAGGAACTTATCTTACCTTATCTGGCGGTAAAGATATGCATGTAGAAGATAGCGACCTACAGCAAGGAACTACCATTACAGTAAAAGATTTATTTTATAATACACCAGTAAGATTAAAATATTTAAAAAATCTATATGTAGAATTAGCTAATATTACAGAATATGTCAATAAAATGGCTCTTTCTTATCCAAATATTAAATTTACACTAATAAACAACGATAAAGTATTACTGGATACAGATGGAAAAGGAGATCTAAGAAAAGTAATATATCAAATTTATGGAGCAGATATTACTAAAAAAATGGTAGAAGTATCTGGTGAGAATGATGATTATTATATTCATGGTTATATTTCTTATCCAGAAATGACAAAAAGTAATCGCAATTCTATTACTACATTAGTAAATGGAAGAGTTATTAAAAACAATGAATTAAACAAAATTATCATCGACGCATATCACACTTACATTCCAAAAGATAAGTTTCCAATTATCGTTTTAAATATAGATGTAGATCCAATTCTAATAGACATTAATATTCACCCAACGAAAATGGATATTAAGTTTTCTAAAATGGACACCTTAAAAGACTTAGTGTTTGATATGGTATCAAAAGAATTAAAACATTTAACTTTAATCCCAACGATTGCAACGAGATCTGAAGAAGCATTAAGAGAAACAACAATTCCACTATATAAAGCATTTAAAAAAGAAGAAGTGGCTCCCGGCCCAACTTATGAAGAAACTATGCTAGATTTTTCTGTAAGTGAAAACACAGCGACACCAGAAGAAAGAGACAATATAAACGAAGAGAAAGAAGAACAAGTAGAAAGTCAAAAAGAAGAATCACCAAGAATCAAACCAATGATACCAAGAGGAATTGTTTACTTTACTTATATTATTGCTGAAAATGAAGATGGAATGTATATCATCGACCAACATGCAGCAGCAGAAAGAATTAATTATGAAAAAGTACTAAAATCTCTAAAAGAAAAAGTAATACCAATAGATTTGTTAATTCCAATAAAAATAGAATTAGCATCCAACGAATTCTTAATCGTAAGAAATCATTTAGATACTTTAAAAGAATATGGCTTTGTAGCAGAAGAATTCGGTATGAACACTATTATTATCCGAAGTCATCCAAATTGGATACCAGATGACATTGCAGAAGAATGCATTCGTAAAGTAGTAGATATCATTATTAGCAAAGAGAATTTTGACTTTGATCAATTTGTTTGGAGAATGGCTGCTACTATGGCATGTCGTATGTCAGTAAAAGCTAACGATTATCTATCCTATGATGATCAAATATGGTTATTAGATACTCTAAGAAGCTGTGAAAATCCATTCACATGTCCTCACGGTAGACCAACAATTATTACCTATACAAAATATGATTTAGAAAAGCTATTCAAGCGTTCTCTTGACTAAATCACAAAAAAATGATATAATATGCCAACAATTGGAGTGATATTATGTCAAAGAATGCTTATCAAGAAGTTTACCCTTTTACTACAGAAAACATTCAAGGGTACATGAAGGATTTAGATATGAAAGATAAAGAGGTTCTAACAGTAGGATCCTCTTTAGATCAAGCCTATAATGCACTAGCATTAGGTGCTAAAAAGGTAAAAGTACTAGATATAAATAAAAATACCAAAAGGTTTTGTGAACTAAAATCAAATCTAATATTGACACACAAAAGAAAAGAATTATATGCTGCAGTGATGTGTAGAAAAAGTTTAATGGAAGATCAAGGTATCATTTGCTCCAACGAACGGTTCGATGTAGAAAGAGTAGAATCATTAAATTATTATATGCAAAACGAGGAAACTTACAGAAAATTAAGACAAAGACTAAGGGAACAAGAAGCTCTAACAGTAGTAGAAGGAAATATCTTTGAAATGGACAAAACAATAGGAGACGAACAATTTGATAGAATATTTTTCTCTAACGTATTACAAATGTTAGATTACTTTAAAGATAAAAATGAAAGCCCTATGACATGTTAGAAAAGCATTTTCCAAATTGGAAATCTCATCTAAATTCAGAAGGAATATTACAATTGTTTTATTTATATTCCTTTTCACCAAAAGATATAATAGAACCTGATAACAAAAGTGCAGGATATGACCTATCAAAAGTAGTAAGTGCCGTTAGAAGAACCACCCCGGTAGAAGAGGGTAGTTTAGACATTGCTTTCTTTGAAAGTTGTACCGGAGTTGGTGCAATTACAGATGCAGCTGTATTATATACAAAAAGAAGGTAGATATATGAAATCAATCATCGTAATAATTGGTCCAACAGGAGTAGGAAAAACAAAACTAAGCATTGAACTTGCAAAAAAATTAGATGGAGAACTGATTAATGGAGACTCCGTTGCTATTTACAAAAGATTAAATATCGGAAGTGCAAAACCAACCAAAGAAGAACAAAAAGAAGCCCCTCACCATCTAATTGATATTAAGGAACCAACAGAAGAATATAGTGTTTATGACTACCAGCAAGATGCTAGAAAAAAAATAGATGAAATAACTGCTAGAGGGAAAAGAGTAATTATTGTAGGGGGAACAGGTCTTTATATAAAGGCTGCGCTATATAATTATATATTCACAAAAGGAACAACAAATAATAGCTACGAGGAATTAACAAATGAAGAGATTTTAAGAAAAATAAAAGAATATGATAAAAAAATAACAATTCACCCAAATAATAGAAAACGTTTAGTTAGAACACTAAATAAATATGAAAATAAAGAAGAACTAACTAATGAAAAAGACCAATGCCTCTATCCTATTAGAGTAATTGGTTTAACTGCACCTAGAGATATTGTATACGATAGAATCAATAAAAGAGTAGACAAAATGATAGAAGAAGGGCTAGTAGAAGAAATATTATCTTTAAAAGACGAGTATCAGAATTCAAGAGTATTAAATACAGCAATAGGGTATAAAGAATTCAAAGGATATATAGAAGATAAAAAGACATTAGAAGAAGTAAAAGAGGAAATCAAGCTGGATTCAAGACATTATGCCAAAAGACAATATACCTTCTTTAAACATCAATTTTCTACCCAGTGGTATGATGTTAATTTTGATCATTTCGAAGAAACTATCAATGAAGTATATTCCGATATAACAAAGGAGAATGCATGAGTACAAAAGAAAATATTTTGAAAAGTATTGCTCCCTGTTCTATGTTTTGTTCCACTTGTACAGGATGTAGTTATGGAGAAATCAGCAATCATGCTAAAAAATTACTACATTATTTAGAAGGTCATGAAGAGTTTTTAGAAAAAAACTTGAAAAAAGGATATGAACATAAATTAGAAGAATTTAGAATATTTCATAGAAAACTAAAAAAATACGCCTATCCAAAATGTAATGGTTGCAGAGATAAAAGAGCTAATGGATGCAGTATAAAAGATTGTATTATTCCAGCATGTACAAAAGAACATAATATTGATTTTTGTGCAGAATGTGAAGAGTTTCCATGTACTAAAGTAAATGATACAATCTATAAAAAGAAGACAATTGATAAATGGAAAAAGGGAAATGAAGAAATCCAAAAAGAGGGTCTTTTAACATATTATGAGCGCAATAAAGAAACTCCTCATTATATAAATTATAGTAAAAATAAAAGAAGCTGATTAAGCTTCTTTTAATTCGCTATAAATAGACTGATTATAAATATGTTCTGTTTGCTCTAGGGTTAAAAGAGTAGGCGTATCAATTAAGAAAAAGTTATGTTCCAATAGATTATCTCCAGTAGAAACCACAGGATCATCCCAAGTAAGATCTAAATGTAACCATTTTCCATCAATATAAACAGCATTCCATACATGTTGTTCACTAGAAATTTTATAACTTTTGATTCCCATTTCTTCTAAGAACAACTCCATAGCATCCGTATAACCACCACAGATTCCATAACCTTGAAATAAAGGTCCGTAAGCAATATCAGAATCATAAGTAGTAATATTATAATCACTGCGATCAGAATCGTAGATAGTATGATTAATAATATAATCATGAATACGACGAATATTGTTAATATCACTATCTCCAGATACAATTAATTGATTGGCTAATTCATTAACTTTTTCTTCAATCTGTTGAATCTGCTTTTTTGAATAGCTTTTTTCTATATGAATACTAACTTTACCTAAAGAATCATACTGTGTTTCAATATGATTAAACCCATTAAAAGGATGAACAAAATTATTAATATGAGAAAGCAAATCTTGGTCATTTGCTAAGTTTTCCACTTCTTGTAAACAGCTAGAATAACTATCCGGACAATAAAAAGTAAAATCTTCTGCCCCGGAATTAATAATGGTATAAAATACATTTAATAAATCTTGTCTATTTTCAGGTTCCATTTTCAAGGTATTCTGCACAAAGTTAAAATCATAATCCCTATAATATTCATTTTTTGCGAGTGTAACCTCTTCTTGTGTAAAATTTCTAAGTAGAGAGTAATATACTTTTTGTAACTCATCTTGATATAAAAGTAAGCATCCGATAATAATGAATGTAATACCTAAGACAACTAAAGATTTCTTCATAATTCCTCCAGTACTATAGTTTTATGCTAAATTAATTCTATCGTACTTAAAAAGAAAAGTAAATAAAAAACCAATCAAGGAATTGATTGATTTACATAGCATTTTTTAATTTTGTTAATCTTGATTTTAAACGTGCAGCTTTATTTTTATGAATTTTACCGCTAGCCATAGCTTTGTCAACTCTTTGAATAGCGATATTATAATTAGTGCTAGCTGCTTCTTTATTACCTGCTTTAACTTCTTTTTCGAATTTCTTAACGGCAGTTCTCATACTAGAAACTACTAAAGTATTTACAGTTGTCTTTTTTGCATTAGAACGTACTCTTTTTTTAGCACTTGCTATATTTGGCATATTTTCACCTCACTTTTTATAAACACATTAATTCTATCAAATTTTTCACCAAAAAGCAAATATTTTTTCTTTATTTGTAAATATTAAGATTAGGTGAAGAAAATGCATACGATAGATTTAAAAAATAAAGGTTATAGAACAGATTTGGTAATCGATGAAATTACAAGAGAAAAGGACACAAAACTTTCTTCGAAAATATTAGAAAAAACAAAAAATGTAACAGTAGAAGAAGTGATTATCGATGAAAAAACAAATTGCAATAAGAAAAAAGGAATATATGAAACAATCTCTTTTACAGATATTACAGATAAGAACAACTTTAAAGAAGTAGAAGAATTGGCAATAAAAACATTAAAAAACATGTTAAACAAATTAAATATATCAAGTAATGCCAAAATACTGGTAGTAGGATTAGGAAATGCTTTATCCACACCAGATGCATTGGGACCAAAAACACTTGATCATGTGCTAGTAACTAGACATTTATTTCTTCTAGGCGATGTAGAAGAAGGGTATAGAAACGTTGCTAGCTTCAAACCGAGTGTAACCGGAGTAACAGGAATTGAAACAAAAGATCTGATAGAAGGAATTAAAGAAAAAATCAAACCGGACATACTAATTGTTATAGATGCTTTAGCATCAAGTTCTATTGAAAGGTTAAATAAGACAATTCAAATTACTTCAGCAGGAATTTCGCCAGGAAGCGGGGTAGGAAACAATCGTTTAGAAATCAGTCAAGATACTCTCCATATTCCGGTAATCGCCATAGGCGTACCTACTGTTGTTGATGGAGCAACAATTGTAGAGAATACATTACAGTTATTATTAAAAAAAATAAGTTACGGGCTAGAGAATAAAGAAAATGAAAAGCTAAAACTAGTTCCTATAACCAATCAAAACTATTTGAATCACACAAAAGAATTGAGTAAAGAACAGAAAGAAGATTTATTAGGAATGGTAGGATTATTAGATGAACAAGAATTAAAATCCTTAATATTAGAAGTATTATTACCAGTTAATTACAATATGATGGTTACCCCAAAAGAAATAGACTATCTAATAGAAAAATTAAGTTTATTACTAGGAAATATGATTAACAAAAGTCTTCACGAACACTTTAATCCGACAAATTAAGAAACAAAAAAAAGATATAGTAGGATTGGTGATACTATGAAAAAATCTTTTTTCAAAAAGCCAAAACCTAAAAGAAAAAAAGCGAAAAAATTCTTCTTTTTCCTTCTTTTTATATTGACAGTTACTTTTACTTATCAATTTTTAAATCACAGTAATATCATTATAGACGATAAGGAATTAGTAGAAGTATTACTGTCAAATCAAACAGAAACATCTGTCTTAAAAAAAATAATAACTACACTATTTCCTACAAAAAAAGAGGCAATTAAGACGTTAATAAAAGCAAACTATAAAGGGTTGATAACAGAAGAGAAAGAAAAAAAGACGGTACCAACCATGATAAAAAAAGAAAACAAGCCTTTAATATATATATATAATACCCACCAAACAGAGGAGTATACACCAAGTAGTCTAGTAGAATATAGCATCATGCCTACTGTGCAAATGAATAATTATATATTGGAAGATAGATTTGAAGAAAAAAATTATGAGACCGTAGTAGAAGAAAAAAACATCAAAGAAGTTCTAAATAAAAATGGATGGAACTATGCAAAAAGCTATCAGGCAAGTAGAACATTTCTTGAAGAAGCAAAAAGGAATTATCCAACTTTAAAATACTTTATTGATGTCCATAGAGATAGCCTACCAAAAGCAAGAACAACAGTAACACTAAACAATAAAAGTTATGCAACTATTTTATTTCTAATAGGACTAGAAAATAAAGATTATGCTAAAAATCTAGAATTTACAGAAAAAATCAATGCTAAAATAAACGAAAAATATCCAGGACTTTCTAAAGGAATATATAAAAAGCAGGGAGAGGGGGTAAACGGTGTATATAACCAAGATTTTTCTCCCTATACTATTTTAGTAGAAATGGGAGGACCAGAAAATACAATAGACGAAGTATTGAATACATCCCTAGCATTTTCAGAGTGCTTTTTAGAGGTGATTGATGAATATGAACTATAAAAAAATAGCAGAGCTAATGATGTCCTTATTAATTGTTTTGTTTTTAGGGCTCTATATTAGTGGGATGACAGGGTATTATAGATATACAGAAAGTCAAAAAAGCACCTTAACAGAAGAAGCGATGGAAAGATTTGAAGAGGATATTAAAGCTGGAAAAGAAGTGAATGCGTCAGACTATTTAGAAGAAACAACAAACTATAATAATATTTTTTCCTCTTTAGGGTTAAGAATGTCATCATTAATTGAAAAGGGATTTAATAAGGCGATGACAGGACTTTTTAAAGAACTATCAAAAGCTGTAAACAACAAATAAAATTCTTTTGGATAGTTAAAATATATGATATACTAAACTCATAAGAATAAGAGTAGGAGTTAATTTATATGTATTGTAGTTATTGTGGGAATAAAATTGAAAAAGATAGTAAATACTGTTCTTCTTGTGGGAGAGAATTAAATCAAGTACCTAAAGAAGAACCAATCAATAAAGAAGTAAAAAAAGTTCATAATTCCATCACTAGAAAAAGTATAAAAAAGGATGCCATGGCCCAAAATAAGGGGCCATTATACTTAGGGACAATTATGTTTATAATGGCAATTATCATAATCATGGTATTAATGACAACTATATTTGGAACAAAAACACTAACAGCCAGTGGTAACTACGAGTATTATTTAAGTCTCACTGATACAACCGTACTCAATGCTATTATAATATCTATTATTTTTATGATAGTTAGTATGTATTTCACACTAGGTATGAACAAAACATGCCTTGATATTAGTAGAGATAAGCAAGTAAAAATCGGAACAATGTTTTTATATCCATTAAAAAATATAAAATTATATTTAAAATTAATAGTAATTAATATTTTAGTATATTTAATATTAGAAGCACTTACCTACATTCCAATCATTGGCATAATTTTATACTTAGCAATAGCAATCTACATTATCCCGGTATTGGGCATATTACCTTATATCATAATGGACAATGAAGATATAGGAATAATAGAGGCAGTAAAAAGAACAATTACAACAATAAAAGGAAATAGAGTCGCTTATTATGCATTAATATTTACATTCATCGGCTGGTATATGTTAAGTATTTTAACGCTTGGTTTATTAATTATATTTATTCTTCCTTATATGTCAGTAGCTATCTCTAACTTTTATTTATCAATAATAAAAGAAAAGGAATACAACGATGCACCTAGCGGAATAAGTAACGAGGCGGTAGTTGGAATTACAATTGGATCTTACGTCACTGTGTTTGTAGTAATAATAATCGCAGCTTTCACATTTGGCTTTATAACTAGCCTAAAAGAGGAGATAAATAGTAATAACGATGATGTAATAATACAAGATAATGATGACGAATATGAAAATAATCTTTCAGGAGAGACAATAAACATTTCAGGTTTAGATGTTTACATCCCAGACGGATATAATGAAATTACAGTAGCAAATTACACAAAGGCATATATGTCAGGAGAAGGAGATATTGTAATAGGATTAATTACAACAGACTTAGGATATGATGCAGCATCAAATCAATATGCCAATTTTTATAAAAATTCCTTTTCAAGTGCTTATGCTTGTGGAGATGTATCAACAAGAAACTTTAATCATTACAACTGGGAAGTCTTAGATTGTAATGGGACTGGTGTTAATATCAGAAATTATATAGCTATCCAAAACAGGAAGCTATATCTATTAACTATCAGTTATGAGCAAAATGCCATTTTCAAAACAGAGAATCTATACTTTAATATAGAAAAAGAATTAGCATTTGCTAACACAGTAGCCTAAAGCTACTTTTTTTCTTGAAAAGATATTTTCAACCGAAAGAAAATATGCTATACTTCTAAGTAGAATATAGAATAGGGGTGCTAGCGATGGCAGAGCAAACAATCGTAGAAAAATTAAAACTAGATATTGAAGAACGAGAACGTTCCTATCAGAAGGAATTAGCCAAAATAAAGAAGGAAGATGACTTATTAAACTACATCAAAGGGATGTTAGACATCACACAAGGTAGTGTTAGTAATTTTCCATACTACGAAGGAAACAACAAAGAGGAAGCCGAAGCAGAAGATGATTTTAATATGATGCTAAAGTATACCTTAAAAGAAGATAAAATTATCGCTTCCTTTAAATCTGAAATTAAAAATTTATATTATCTAGAAAAGATAGGTTATCAACATGCGGAGCAATATAAAGAAACCTTAGAAAAATTAAAAGACTATCGTTTAAAAATACAAGAGGCCTATAATGAATTAATTGCTAACGAAACATTGAAAAAAGCAACCGAAAAAAAAGAAGAAATATTAAAAAAACTAGATACTGTAAAAGATCACCTAGAAGAGCATGAAGATGAAATAGAAAATATCGATAGTTTTTATGAGGGGTTACAATATGCTCACTTATCAGAAAGCGAGAAAACTTCTATTTTATTATCTATCTTCGAAAAGAACTTAAAAAAAGAAAGGCAAAGATTGGCCGAAATAAGTTACCTAGAGCATCCTATAGAAAGAAAAATAGGTAAAATAAAAAAAGAAAACATCGAAAAAATTAGAAGGGCTGCTAAAAAACTAGAAAATTATTTTTCAATAAAAATAACATATCCTAAACAAGAACAGCAAAAAACTACTAGAGTAGAGAAAAATCGTTTTCTATTTACAGAAATATAAGCAGAAGTAGGTGATAAGATGACAGATAATTTAATTACACTATTGAAGGATGCTATTAACGAAAAGAAAAAAGCAGTAAAAGAATATAATAACCATTTAGATAAAAATTTGTCTGATAAGATAGAAATATTAGATAACTTAAGAAATGATATCAATGAAATTACAAAAATAGAAATATCTAGATTAAATGAGATAGTAGATAGTTTTCAAATGGAAACAGAAGAAAAAGAGAATATGAAAAAAGAGTTGGATATTATAAAAGCTCTTTTAACATTAAATCAAACAGAAAAGACAAACTATACACTACTTGCAAATCAATTAACAATAATATCTTCATTTTTGGATAATCTAGAAGTATATATTGATGAAAAAAATGGAGAAAAGCAAGCGATTGATCCAGAGTATAACCATATTGTAACTATTACTAACAAGTACAAAGAATTACTATATAAAATTAAGAATCCAAATACAAATGAGTTAATCACAGACATAGATACCATTTTGCAGCTATTTCAAGACAGCAATATAGCAGAAGAAGAAAAACAAGCAATTCTACTAGCACTAATAAAATACAATCAAGAAGTAGTAAGGGAAAAAGTAAAAGAAACCCATCAAAAAAAGAAAAAAGTAACAGAAAAAGAGCTATCCCATCTATTAAGTTGTTATGGATATACTTGGAATAAATTAGATAAAAAATATCAAGAAAAAATAAAAAAACACGGAATTGTAAAAAATATAGAAGAAGTATTATTAACTATGCAAGAGCTAGGATTTCCTAAATTGGATGAGAGAAGAGAAGGATTATTATTAACTGCATACCTAACCGCAACGACTAAAGATTCGTTAGAAGAAATAACTAAACTTGCTCAAGAAAGAGGAATTAATATTACTGAGTTAAAAGACCTAGTAAGTGCCTTTATCCCTAATGATTATTTATTTGATGGAAAGTACAAAATAGGAAGAAAAGAAGACTTTTCTAAAAATATTGCTCTTTTAGTAGAACACGGAATTAGTATTACGACTATGATTGATAAAGGAAAAGATTTATTATTAATCACAAATAGTAAGCTACAACAAAATCTAAATTGGTTAGAATGTTATGGACTATATAGTGGTATGCAAGAGGATGCATTATTAGATGATTTTGTATCTGCTTTAAAATCTAAAAACATACCAGAAATCATTGATCTATGGATAGAAAATCATTCTCTAGGATTACAATATATAAAGAACAATTTAAGCATTCTAGCTTGTCATATATCTAATCAAGCAATTTTATTTTATAAATTATATAAAGCAGAAAAAGAAAAAGCTAATGATGCCTTCCGTCTAACAGTATCAAATGGTGTAAAAAAATTAAGCTTAAGAAAAGAAATGACACACAATGATATTGATTATCAAGGAATTCATGATAAGGAAAGTGCTTTAGCAGTAACGCATCATCAAAAACCAATCTTTCCAAAAGAAAAAGAGTATGAAATGATTGCTAAAAAATCTGTACAAAATAAAATTTCAGATGATATCTTTATGAAAGAAGAGATTCTTAGTCTGAATCGATTTAGTACTAAAGCAGAAGCACTATTATATGATATAAATGGTTTAAAAATCTCCAAACTAAAAGTATTAAGAATCTATGATGCTTTATGTAAAAATGGAGTAGGAAACACTCTGGAATCACTATTATATGCAATTTGCTATAATAAAATTATAACAAAAGAGGAATATGAAAAGTTAGTACTTGATATAGAACAAGCAACGGGATGGAAAGAGGTGTAGTATGGATTTTTTATTAGAATATGGTATTACCAAAGATACAATCAAAAAAATAAAAGAGAATAATGAAGAAAGCACCTACTTTTTCTGTATGATTCATGAGGAAAATGTAAAAGAAGTAATAGAATATTTATTATCAATTCAAATAGAAGTAATAGATAATTTGCTAACCGACCGTCTAGAGCTATTCTTTCTTCCTAAAGAAGAGATAAAAAAGAGATTCGAAACTTATAATACAAAAGTATTAGTACAATTAATCAATGAAGACATTAATGTCTTAAATAACGTATAGAGCAAGATAAAATTATCTTGCTTTTTTAATTATACTGTATAAAATATTTAATGAAGGGGAGATACTTATGGAAAAGGAAGAAACACAGTTAGATATTATAAGCCGTCTATTACCGAGTGGAAAACTATCAGAAACCGAAAAGTATATTGCAGATCAATTAATCGCATTAGAGGAGACAGAAAAGTTTATGTTAGTAGCTTATCCATTAACTAAAGAAGCAAAGACACAGTTACTAGCAGAGGCTCATCCATATATTCAAAATCTTCTGAAAAAAATAGAAAAAAAGAAAAGATTTCAATTTGAGAGTTTTGCTGATTGGTATGATTTAAAGGCCATATCTTACGAGACAGTATCACAATATCTAGAAGGAAAAGTAGCTCATCAAATACTATCATACAACTTGATAAGAACTAAGAAAATAACTGAAGAAGAGTTAAAAAGTCTAGCAACAAAAAAGAGAAATCTATTTAAAGTTTTGAAAAATAGTGGTATGCCACTAGATACTGGATTACCCCTAGAAGAAAAACTAGAAATCTATCATTTACTAGACGTAGTAAGTAAGATGAATATACATAATATGGTAAGTGACTACAGTACAATCAATACACTAGAGGCAATGCAAACATATGGTAGTGCCATGTTTCTTGTTGAATGGTATTATAAACATCAAGATCCAGAAATAGACTCTTATATAGAAGATGTAATAAAACCAGAAATAGAATACAGAAAAGAAAACAAAGTTCCAAAAAGAGAATATCTAGTTTTTGAAAAAACTAGCACTAACATATCACAGTAAAGCAATAAAAAAACGCCATAAAAGGCGTTTTTTTATTGATATAATTCTTGTCTAATTAAATCAAGATTATTATTCATAATATTAATATAAGTAAGTTTATTTGTTCTGTCATCGTCAGAAAGATTATTTAATTTATGTAAATTTTGTCTTTTTAAATCAGAATAAGTATCCAATAAATCTTTTGCAGTATCATTTAAAGAATCTCCGTCAAATGTATAGATGTAACTAATATCACCACTTTGAATCATTTTCTCGGCATCACTAATTGTTTTAGGAGTAGCATCATTATCAATACATATAACAGTTAATCCAAATTTTTCAAGATAATTTAAAGTAGAATTGGCAACCACAATTGTATGATCACTAGCATTTTCTACTGCCAAACGATAGTCAGCATCAAGTTCAGAAAGCTCTACTTTTAACTCCTCATAGGCATCAGTAATATCTTTTTTTATATAAGTACTAGTAATATATTCATCCAAACCTAAACGAACATTTTGAGCCATCATAAGCAACGAAGAAGGGTTAAGCCATAGTTCTTCTGGAGAATAGTCAGTTTCTAATACATAAGCAGTATCAATAATTTTCAAATCTGGATTTAAATCAAGTAAGTCAAATGCAAGATTACTTTCTTTCTCAATTAAACCATTATAAATGAATAAATCATATTGACTAAAATCCTCTTTTTGCTTATTGCTAATCTTATATTTATCAGTATCAACACCATCTGGATAAACAGCAGTAATACTAGAATGGTCCCCGTATAATTTCTCAGTAATATATTCATTTGGATAATTAGTAACTAAAATTCGAATGTCATCCATATCATCCTGTTTACAACCAGTTGTTGCAAAAACGGCAGTAATAAATAATATAAATAGTAATAATATCTTTTTGCTTTTCATTCTTTTTCTCCTTACTTTAGGAACCGGATCATAACCAAATTTACCAAAAGGGTGGCATCTAAAAATTCGTTTTACTCCAAGATATAGACCATAACAAACACCATGAAGTTCAATTGCTTCAATCATATAATTGGAACATGTTGGAATAAAGCGACATTGATTATGAAAATTGCCAGGTATTTTTTGATACAAATGTATCAGCCCAATCAGTATCTTCTTCATAGTATCCCCCAGTACCTTTATTACATATTTCATTTTACTATAAACAGTACAAAATAGCAATTATAAGTGTACTAATTTCTAGTTTTTTGTTATACTTATAATGGTGATTATATGAATGAACTATTTGAAAAACTTAAGATAAAGCCAAAACAAGAACAGTTATATAATACTGCCTTTTCACATAGCTCTTATGCCAATGAGCATAAAGCAAAAAGTGATTATGAGAGATTAGAGTTTTTAGGAGATGCTGTAGTAGACTTAGTAGTAGCAGACTACTTATATTCAAATAAAAAAGAAAATGAAGGGGAAATGACAAAAGTACGTGCTAGTTATGTTTGTGAGAATGCATTATATGAGTATTCCATGTCCTTGGGGCTAAATAAGTATATTAAAGTAGGGCACGGAGAAGAAAAAGAGGGTGGAAAATTCAAAAAAGCGATTGTTGCAGATATATTTGAAGCCTTAGTAGGAGCAATTTATCTAGACCTAGGTTATGCAACCGCAAGAAGAACTGTATTGAATATTATTGTTCCATATATTGAAGATCCTAACATAACATTCTTCAGTGATTATAAAAGCGCCTTACAAGAATATGTACAAACTACACAACAAAGCCTACATTATGAATTAATTAAAGAAGAAGGACCAGCTCACAATCGTAGCTTTACAGTTCAAGTAAAAATCGATGATATTATTTACGGAACAGGAGTATCAGGCTCAAAAAAAGAGGCAGAACAAGAAGCAGCAAAAGCTGCAATAGAAAAACTAGCAATCTAACTTGGAAAAACAAAAAAACTATGATATAATAACTCTGCTCTAAAAAAGATGACTTTAATATAAAAACAGAAAGGAGAAAAATAATGAGTAAAATTAAAATATTTAGTTTAGGTGGGCTAAATGAAAACGGTAAAAACTTATATGTTGTAAATGTAGATAGAGATATTTTTGTTTTTGATGCCGGCCTAAAATATGATAACGATTTAAATTTAGGAATAGATTATATTATTCCTAACTTTGATTATTTAATTAAGAATAAAAAAAATATTAAAGGAATATTTTTAACACATGGACATGAAAGTAATATAGGGGCTGTTCCAGATATCTTAGAACAGATGCCAAGTATTCCAGTATATGGAACGAAATTAACCCTAGAGATGTTAAAAAACGATTTGGAACCAGAACAATTAAAAAAAGCTAATTTAAAGGAAATTAAAGCACATACTAAAATTAATTTTGGTAAGAATTCTATTTTTCCTATTAGCGTAACACATTCTATTCCAGATGCTGTATGTTTTGTATTATATACACCAGATGGAGCAATTGTTTACACTGGAGATTTCGTTTTTGACGCAACAATGCAAGGTGCTTATAAAACAGATATTGGCAAACTAGCTTATGTTGGTAAGCAAGGTGTCTTATGTTTAATGGCCGAATCTTTCTATGCTGAAAAGGAAGGACACACCTCTCCAAGTAACAGAGTAGCTGGATTTATTCGTGAAGTGTTAGCAAAAAATCCTAATAGAATTATCGCAACAATTTTCCCAGCTCATTTTTACCGTATTCAAGAAATGTTTAATGAAGTATCAAAGACTCATAGAAAAATAGTAATCATGGGAAAAGGGTTACAAGATATGATTAATAAAGCAGTAGACGAAGGATATTTATCAGTAGATAAAAGTAGAATTGGTACTTTATCTGATTTAGAAAATAAAGATACTGTTATATTAATTTCTGATGAGAAAGAAAAGCCATTTAATAACCTAGATCGTATTATTAAAGGATATGATAAATATATAAAAATCAAAGAAACAGATACCATCTTTATAACTGAACCTGCATATCCTGGTATTGAAAAAAGGTCTGCACTAATCATGGATGAAATAGCGATGCTTGGAGCAAATGCAGTAAGCTTATCTAGTAAAAAACATCTTCTACATCATGCATCTCGTGAAGACTTAATGCTAATGATTAATCTGATGAATCCAAAGTATTATTTTCCAGTAAAAGGAGAGTACCGTAATCAGTACGCAAATGCCGAAGTTGCAGAACAAATAGGAATACCAAGAGAAAACATTATCTTAAAAGAAAATGGAGATGTAGCAGAATTTATTAAAGGAAAACTTACAGATAGTAAAGAGCATATTGAAGTAGATCAAATATTGATTGATGGAAAAAGTCAAGGAGACATCGGAGATTTAGTTTTAAAAGATCGTGAAATGTTAGGAGAAAATGGGATTGTAATTATCAGTTGTACTTTAGACAAACAAACCAAGGATATCCTAGGGGGACCTGAGATTTTAACTAGAGGATTTGTCTACGTAAAAGAAAGTCAAGACTTGTTAGAGCAAACAAAAGAACTAGCTAAAGAATCTATAGAATCTAACATAGAAAAAAATACTAAGAGAGTAGATTATGCTAAAATCAAAAATGAAGTAAGAGAACACTTAGGTAAATTTTTCTATCAAGAAACTGGTTCAAAGCCAATGATAATTACAGTAATTCAGGAAGTGTAGTATGAAAAAGCAATTAATTCTACCATTGCTTAGTATCCTAGTTCTTATAGGTTGTACTGGATGTACCCCAGAAACAGGGACAATGACTTGCACTATGTCTTCTTATCCAGCGGATGGAATAAAATTAAGATCAGTATATAAAGCTAACTATAAAAATAATATAGTAAAAAAACTAATTTCAACAGATCAGGTCACAGTAGAAGACAAAGAATATCTAAATACCTATGAAGAAAAATTAGAAGAATTATATCAACCCTATAAAAAATTAGAGTATTATCAAAATAACATTAAAATAAAAAGCAAGACATTAACTAGTACAACAACCATTAACTATGCTAAAATAGATACTGATGAACTAATAAGAATAGATGAAGGTAATGGGCAGTTAATAAAAAATGGAAAAGTAAATATTAATGATTTAGAAGAAGCATATAAGCAAAATGGTTTTAACTGTAAAAAGGAGGGATAATATGAAATACTATAAAGCAAAAGCTTACAAAGTTAATGGGAGCACAGCAGAATATATAGCGGACGTTGTAGTAGAAAAAGGGCTTACTTTACCGATAATTGGCCCAGATATCGTAAAAGATACAGTGAGTAAATTCCCATATGCACTTTTAGAACAAGATAAATCAGGGAAAATATCAGGTCAAAGGCAAGACAATATCGCCCAAGCCGGTTATGATATCGGAATCTACAAAAGTGATATTTTAGAAGCTAATATCGCAACACCAGAACAAATTATAGAATACAACGAAGAGTATCCTTTATCTTCCATTAGCGAAGAACAAGATGCACTAAAGTTCGAATTAACTAATACGTTAGGACAAGACGCACCTAGAACAAGATAGTTTTACTAATCGTAAAACTTTCTGTCTTCGTAGCTCAGTAGGATAGAGCAATCGCCTCCTAAGAGATAGCTAAAGACATATCAAAACCATTATAAATAAAGGGTGGATAGGATTTATTAAAAAGAAAAGTCGCAAAAGTGTCGCGAATTTTTAGAATTACCTTTAAAAAATTAGAGTAATATTTAAAAAAATGAAATCATTTTAACAATTTTGTGTTAAAATGATATAAATGTCCTCGTAGCTCAGTTGGAAAGAGCGCAGACCTCCTAAGTCTGGTTTTGCGGTGGTTCGAGTCCACTCGGGGACACCATTTTTATATGAAATAATAGTAATAAACATATAGAACTGATATAAAGTCAGTTCTTTTTTTGTGGTTATACATAGCCCTCTAATTTATTTAGAGTGGCTATTGGAAAGGAGGGAAAATGTCAAATTGTAAAACAATTGCTATTGCCAATCAAAAGGGTGGAGTTGGCAAGACCACAACCGCATTTAATTTAGGTGTTGGGGTTTTTACTGCCTTGCTCCAGCATATCTGCTATACTTTTTAGCATTCTTAATTTATTTGTTTATTTTAACATATAATTATAATGATAAGGAATTATTTGGGACGATTATAACTATTTTAATATCTATTTTTACTACCACAGGGTTACCTATGTTTATAGCTTTTTTCTTATGTGCCATAATATATAATTGGGATATAGAAACAAGTGATAAGTCGGATATAAAAATGAGTGATAATAAAAGGAAAGATGTAAAAACTAGAACAACGTATTTTGTAGATAAAAAAGGAAATGCAGCCGGTACGGCTACAACTTATGATTATGGAAATCATAGTGAAACTTATATAAAGGATAACTTTGGTAATGTTGAAGTTGAAAGCAAAAGCTATGATAACTATAGAGAAACAAAATTAAAATAATATTAACTAAATAGTAAATCATAGGAGATTTGCTATTTTTATATTATAATATAGTTATCAAGTGCTGGTTGGTGATAGAATGACAAATGATGAAAAAAGAGGAAAGTTTTTGTGTGAACTTCGAAAAAGAAAAAAATTAACGCAGCAAGAATTGAGAGAGTTAATTCATTATACTGACAAAAATATTTCAAAATGGGAACATGGGATTTCATTTCCTAACAATCCAAATGTTTTACAAGATTTAGCAGAAATATTTGATGTTAGTATAGAAGAATTAATGTATGGAGAATATAAAACGCATAAAAATGAAAGTGAAATAAGAAATAATTTTGTATCAAAATACACTGATAACTATAATCTTTATAAAAAAAGAATTGCTATCATTTTAATTTCATTTCTATTATTTATAGTTATTGGGATGATATCTGTATATTTTGTATTTATTAGAAACTCTATTAAGGCTTACACAATTTCTTTAAATTCTGATAATACAATTATTAGTGAAATAAATTCAACACTACTCATAACTAATAAGATTAATATATTGAATTTTAGTAAAATTAATTTAAAAGAAAATAATACAATTGATGAAATATCTTTATATTATAATGATGATAAACAAAAAGTAGTATTGTTTAGGGGAAAGAATGATAATTATTATATAGAAGAAAAAGTGGGTTATGAAGAATATTATTTAAATAAAATTTTAGATTATCCAGTATATTTAGAAATAAATTATGATAATAATAAACATGAAGTATTTTTGCTAAGGATACATAAAAAATATAGTAATGATAATATCTTTCCTAAAACGGTTGCTAAATCAACTGAAGATGAAAGCGTGAATACCAATGATATTAATATAGAAAAATTGAAAGATTTAGGTTATGAAGAAAATCAAGAAATGTATATAAAAAAATTAAGTGATAATTTAGTATGCTCTATTGATTTAATTTCTTTAAATATTATAATTCAATTTAAAGAAGATGAAAATATTACACGTGTTTTCTCTAATCTTAATTCTGATGATGTATTTTACGAAAAAATAGAAAAAGGAAAAAATGATATATCTGAAAAAATTAAAACCAATGAAGAAAAAAACTGTGATTCGGAAAAATGTAAAAACGAAGAAGATTATGCTAAGTATATAAATTATTTAAAAAAAGTTATAAATTAAGTGCATTCTACTGATTGTAGAGTGCTTTTTTATTGACTCGATGCTATACTCAATTTAAGAGAGGAGAGTTGATAATGAAAAAAATTATTACTACACTTTTACTATTACTTGTTGTATGTTGTATTCCAACTATTGTGTCTGCAAAAGAACTTAATGAGATTTATACTAATCAAAATGGTGTTGCCATTGAGAGTAATGTATATGATAAACTTTGCAATATCTATTCTAAAAATTACATTGAAACAATTACCCAAGATGAATATAACAACTTAATGGGAAATAATTTAAAGGATATTGAAATAAAAGAATATATTGATGAGGGTATTCAGACTAGAGGATCCTATTTTTCAACAAATGCAAAAGCTGTAAGATTAATAAAAAATGGGAATTATATCACTATGATGGCATCTTGGAAAGGTGTTCCAAATGTAAAAACTTATGATGTAATTGCCGTTAGATTTGATAGGGCAACTTTAAATGGTACATTTACATTTAAGAAAACATACGTAAATAATGGCAACTTAAATGTTTCTTATGATAGTTCTAATCAAAGATTTACGAATGGTTTTGGAAGTTCATTTAAAGTTCCAAATGGAACTAATTTAGAAATATCATTAACATTTATGGTTTCAGGAAGTGGTACAGTATATGGAAGTTATCAGCATGCTAGCACTGCTACTACACTTGCCGAAAGTAAAAAATATACCATTTCATCATTGGGATATGGTAGGGTTATTAATTTTGATGCTAGTGTTAGAAATAAGTATGATGCAATGACTGGTGTTGATTTAAGTTTTTAATGAATTTGTTTATATAGTTTTAAACAATCCATGGTAGTTTGAAACAAAGTAGAGACGGAGGATTGATATAGAAAATATTTTTAGTAGTAAAAAAAATAAGTAAAAAGGAGAATTAAATGAAAAAATCAAAATTTATGGTTATAGCTCTCGCTATAGCTACGTTATTTTCGACAAACACTGTAAGTGCGATGACATTGACTCAAGATGACAATTACATTAATTATAACAATGTAGAAATTAAACCATTAGAAAAAGAAAAATTATTAAATTTAGGTTTTACGGAGTCACAAATTGAAATGATGGATCAAGAAGAATTTGATAATAATAAGACTCTAAATGGACAAGTAGTTGCTCAAACAACGAAATATTATAAATCAACTATATTTTATCCAGATTCATCAATTAGTACATTTTCAGCAGATGAAAGTGAAAATGATCCAATAGTTTATAATGAAGAAATTACTGAAGAAGAATATAATAATTTACCTAATGAAACAGTAATTGAGAATACTCCTGCTTTAACGCGTGGATATCAACCAGGATATACTGAAACAAATGGTAAAAAACTTACTACCACAATTATTGCTGTTAATGGAAGATATCGTTTAAAAGCAGATTTAGTTTGGAAGAATGTTCCAGTAACAAGATCAAATGATGTATTAGCTATTGGAATTGATTCAACTGTTTCTGGTATTCCTAATACAAAGTATGTAAAGCAAAATTGGACTTATGATAATCCTTGCTCAAGAACTTGTGAGTATAGATCATCAACAAGTGCTAGTTGGAAAACTGATTCAGCAGGATATGGTGCTGCATTTACTTTACCTAGTAATACAACTTGTAGTATACCATCTGGTGATCCATTAGTATTACCAACTATTAAAACAGTTCCTGTTACTGAATTAAGTTCATATATGTATTTTGAAATTAATAAATTAACATCACCAATCAATACAATAAACGCATATGGTGATTATGCACATGCTGTAACAAGCGTTGGTATTTCAACATCAATCGGTTTTAGCTTTGGCTTCTCTGGAGTTGGAATTGGCATTACATTCTCACCAGATGTATCTAGTAAATATGATAGCATGAATACTGCTCAAGCATATTGGAGCGGATTAAACTGGTAAAGTTTGAGCCAAAAAGTTTCAAAAGATGCTTTTTGGCTCTTTTTCATTTTTTTTATTAATTATCATGGTATAATAAATAGAGGTGAAATTATGCGTATAAAAACTAAAGAAAAATATAATAAAACAGTACTTATAATTTTATTGAGTATGATAATAATATTACTTCCATTATTTATTTATTTTTTAAATAATTATAATAAGTTTATTATTTATGAATTCCAAGGAACTAGCGACAAATTTGCGGTAACTGGTAATGCTACGTTTAGCAAAGAAAAAAATATTTTAAACATTAATGGAATTAAATATTACGGTAAAGATATTTCAATAAAAAAAATAGAAATATCTTTAGTCGCGAACATTGATGGAAAAGAGCAATTAGTATACCGGACAGAAGCAGAAGAAGATACACCTTTTTCATTAATAGATTACTTAAATAAATACTCTTACGTTATATCAGAACAATATGGATATAATGATTATTTTAATGATTACATAATTAAAGAATTTAAACAAATAATGTGCTTAAAAATAGAAATAATAGATGAGAATAATAAGATTATAAAAAAGAATGTTAAACTTAATAGTGAAAGATATTCTAATAATAACTTTTTTTATAAAAAAGCAAACCATATTTAAATTGAAAGCTTATTTTTAAAATGAAGAAAAAGAATTTTATATACCTGATGTGTTAAAAAAAGGATAATGATATAAGAGTTGGAGATAGGTTAACATATAATGTTAATCTTTTTTCATAAAAAAACTAAAAAAATATGATAAAATAGAGAAAAGGAATGATGAACATGAATTTAGAAAAAGATAAATATATTATTGTAGAAGTAATACCCACTCATTCTAAAGCAGAAAAGGGTATAATTGCTCAAATATCAGCATTAAAACTAGAAGGGCTAAAACTTCTAGATAGATTTGACTATCGCATCAAAGACGAACTAATAGAAAATAAAGATTTAAAAGAAGTAATCCAGTATGATAAAGAAGCATTTACCTATGTAGATAATCCACATTTCATTCCAGAAAAATTTAAATCTTGGGCTAAAAATCTACCATTATTAATTATAGAAGACTCTTATACATTAGACTATTTAAAAGATTTAAAAAACAAAAAAGAGCTTATATATCCATATCTTAATATGGAACATTCTTATGATGTATTTAATAAAATTATGAAAAAATACAATTTAGAACCTAGTAATCATTTAGTAGATTTATTGTATGAAGCAATTATCTATGAAAGTAATAATAAAGAAAAGGAAACCCAAAAGAATGAAAGAAAAGATACAACAGATAATAAATAATTCAAATTATAATATTGGAATATACGTAGAAAGCAATGGGGAAATACTTTTTGCACACAATGAAAATAATCAATATGAAGCAGCTTCGTGTATCAAATTATATATCTTAATCGAATTTTATAAACAAGTAGCAGAAGGAAAAATAAAAGAGACGGATATAATAATATGTAATGAGGAGAATGATTTAGAAGGAGTAAATCCAGGAATAATAAGATTATTACATAATGGAGTTCATTTAACAACAAAAGACCTTGCTACACTAATGATCACATATAGTGATAACCTTGCCACCAATAAATTAATCGAACTATTAGGAATAGATGATATAAATCAAACAATAAAAGAACTGGGGTTAAATAAGACAAAACTACATTGTCCTTTAAACCTATTGAAATATTATAAGTTTGGAACAACCACTCCATATGAATATGCTAAAACATATCAAATGTTATTAGATGAAAAAGTAATAAACAAAGAAATTTCTAAAAATTGTATAGAAGTATTAAAATTACAAGAAACTTCAGATATTATAAAAAAAGGATTACCACAATGGGATTATCTAACAAAAGGAACAGAAGAAAGTAATATTAACTATATAGCCTCAAAAAGCGGGACAATTATTGACGACGGAGATAAAATGCCAAATGTTAGAAACGATGGCGGTATTATATCAACAAAATATGGTGATTATATTTTTTCTATTTTTATATCAGGTGTGGATGATTTACAATTTAATTACGATAATAAGGGGATAGAAATAGGTGCCATAATAAACAAATGTATCTATGAAGAAATCAAGAGGAGATATAGGAATGATTAACTACAAAACAAAATGACCTGTACAAAATAAGAGATTACCTAATTATTTTTAAGTGTAAATTGGAACACCGGAAAATACCCCGAGAAATTATATACATCAATAAAAAATAGTACTTACAAAATTTTTGCTTACGATGGAAATAAATTAATTGGGTTAGTTACCGCCTTGTCGGACCAATGCATAAACTTATTCATTAGTTATTTAGTAGTAGCACCTGAATATCAAAATCAAAAAATAGGTACGACTTTACTGAATCAGATTACTACAATAAAACATTTTAATAGAATAGAACTAATCTCTGATACAAAAGACAAAGAATTTTATTTAAAAAATGGTTTTATAGAAGATGGAGTAGGAATATTTAAAATAGATTGGTCAAGACAAGAATAAAACAACAAACGAGCTATTAGGAGGAGACAATGAAAATAGGAGAAGTAAGTAAAGAACTAGGCATACCTAGTGCAACTTTACGGTATTATGAACAAATCGGGCTATTAGAAGATGTAAAGAAAGAACACGGCATTAGAGAGTATCAGGAGGAAGATATTGAAAGATTAAACTTTATTATATGTATGAAAAAAGCTGGTTTTAAATTAGAAGATATAATAAAGTTTTTAGAATTGATAAATGATAAAAAAACAGGGGAAGAAAAAAGATTAGAAATGCTATTAAATCAAAAAGAAATTCTATTACAAGAGATGAAAGAAAAAGAAGAAACTCTAAGTTTCCTAAATTATAAAATTGATTTGTATAAGAATAAAATAAAAGAAAAAAGCAATTAATATAAAAAAGGAGTCGCGATGACTCCTTTTAAAGATTACACTATTCTAGTAATAGAAACTGCAGCTGAATATAAATCATTTGGCACTAGACTGATATCTATACCGGAAGTATTAATTAGACGATAGCTTGCTCCAGGAAGTGCCGCAAAAATTGCATTACCACTAATAGTACCAGTATCACAACAAGTAAGTTTATTATGCGTAGAAGAATGAGCAATTAAAACATCTGAAGGCCAGAATTGATGTAATTCAACACCTAAAGTTCTAGGTTCACAAGTAGAATAATCAGCATCAGTATGTCTTACGTTAATCCACCAGTGAATAATATAGATTCCTTCTTCCGGAATTGTAAAGTCACCAGTAGCTGGGTTGTATGAAATTTTATTAGAAATATTAGTAGTTTGGAATAAGATAGGTTGATTGTGAGACACTGTAGAATTTGTTTCGTCGTGTACCATAGCATAGCTATTAAATGTTGTTGCATCTTCACCAGCAGGACCAGTAGGTCCAGTGATACCTTGAGGACCAGTAGCACCTGTAGGACCAGTTACTCCACTAGCACCTGTAGGTCCAGTGATACCCTGAGGTCCTGTAGGACCGGTAGGTCCTTGAATTCCAGTCGCACCAGTAGGCCCGGTGATACCTTGAGAGCCAGTTGCCCCAGTAGGACCAGTTACACCTTGTCTTCCTGTTGCACCGGTAGGTCCTGTAGGACCAGTAGGACCAGTTACTCCCTTTTTACAAACACAATCCAACACCCTGCATAAGCAATCATCTTTTTTGTCTTTGCAACAATCTCTCATGATGTCTTCTAAATTATCTTGATTCATTTTGTTTTTCCCTCCTTTCAATATATCATATGAAGAAGTAAAAAAAGGTAATGAGCTAATATCCAGTGAAAACTAATTTATTAAAAAATATTGACTTAAAGTGAACTTTAAGAAGTATAATGATAACGAAAAGAAAGGATGATGAACATGGTAAAACAAACAGCAGGAAGAGATCAATTAGGTGAATTCGCACCTAAATTTGCCGAATTAAATGATGATATATTATTTGGAGAAGTATGGTCTAGAGAAGATAAATTGTCTTTAAGGGATAGATCATTAGTTACAGTAGTCGCTTTAATGAGTAAAGGAATTTTAGATTCCAGTCTAAAAGCTCACTTAACTAATGCTAAAAAGAATGGCATCACTAAAGAAGAAATGTCAGAAATTATTACCCATGCAGCTTTCTATGCAGGATGGCCAAATGCTTGGGCAGTATTTAGAATGGCAAAAGAAGTATACGAAACAGAGGAATAATTTATGAAAAGAAGTGCAGGAATTCTATTATATAAAAAAGAAAACAATAGATATTTAGTTTTACTTGCTCACTTTGGGGGCCCATACTGGGAAAAGCAAGATAAAGGTGCGTGGTCTGTTCAAAAAGGAATTGTTGAGAAAGGAGAAAAAGTACTAAGTGCTGCAAAAAGAGAAGTAGCAGAAGAAACTAATTTAAAAGTTACAAATGATATTTCTTTTCTAGCATCAAAAAAAGTAGCTAAGAATAAACTAGCTATTATGTTTTATTCTTATTTTGATGGTGATATTTCCTCTTTTAAAAGCAATACTTTTCAAATGGAGTGGCCTAAAAACTCTAAACAACTAATGGAATTTCCAGAGATGGATAAAATCAAATGGTTTACTTTGGAAGAAGCCAAAGAATATATCCATCCTACACAACGCTTTTTTATTGACAAATTAGAAGAGCAGTTAACGAAAGGGGGAATAAATAAATGACAGATACTTTAGTAATCTATTATAGCTTCACCGGAAACAGTAAAAAGGTTGCTGAATATGCAAAAGAGAAAACAGGAGCAGATATTTTAGAGTTAGAACCTAAAATACCATTCTCTGATGACTATGATACCGTAGTAGAAGAATGGCAAAATAACGAAATTAAACGAGATGTTGAAATTAAAGAGGTAAATATAGATTTATCAAAATATAAAAAAATAGTTTTAATTACTTGTACATGGTGGTATGGAATTAGTCCTGTAATGAAAAAATTTCTAAAAGACTATGATTTATCTGGTAAAGATATTATTGTCGCAAGTTCAAACGCTGGATGGATAGGACATTGTTTTAGAGATTATAAAACACTACTACCAAACTCCAATATTATAGGAGAACTTGATTTGCTATTTTCAGCAAATGAAGGAGAACGTGATAAAATGCTAACAACTTGGAAGGATATTGATTCTTGGATTGAAAAACTATAATAAGATTAAGGGGAGATTTTATGAAAGATAAAAATAAGTTTGATAAAATTAATGTATTTGGGTTAGGTGAACTAAATGATACTTTTGCAAAATATTTTATAGGACAAAGTTATTTAAATCCATTAACTAATCCTAAAACTTGTAATCTTTTTCTAGCAAATGTTACTTTTGAGCCTGGATGTAGAAATAATTGGCATATTCACCATGCCAAAACAGGAGGAGGACAACTTCTAATTTGTACAGCAGGATCTGGTTGGTATCAAGAAGAAGGACATGAGGCTATATCTTTAGAACCAGGAACAGTAATTACTATCCCTGCAAACGTAAAACATTGGCATGGAGCTAAAAAAGATTCTTGGTTTAGTCATATCGCAATAGAAGTTCCTGGGGAAGAAACTCAAAATGAATGGTGCGAACCAGTTAGTGATGAAGAATATAATCAATTATAATGAAAAAAGTCCTGCAGTTGAAATGAATGATAAAATATTATAACAGTTTTTAAAACAAATGTTCGCAAAAATATTGACAATAACTTTTCTTTACTATACAATTTAGCTGCAGAAGTTAAGAAAGGAAAGTGTAAATGAATCAGCAAAATGAAATAATCTTATTTGAAAATCAAGGTGTAAAACTTGAAGTTAATATGAAAGATGAGACTGTATGGTTAAGCGTCAAACAAATGGCTGAATTGTTTGATAGAGAGGAATCTAATATAAGAAGACATATAATAAACATTTTTAAAGAACAAGAATTAATTGAGGCTAACAACGTGCAAAATTTACACGTTGATGGTGTTAAACAAAAAGTGCCTTTTTATAATTTAGACGTAATTATATCAGTTGGCTATCGCGTTAAATCGCAAAATGGTGTTATCTTTAGAAAATGGGCAACAAAAGTTTTAAAAGATGTTATGATAAAAGGTTACGCTGTTAATCAAAAAAGACTAGAATATTTAGAAAAGACGGTTAAATTAATAGATATTGCAAATAGAATTGATGAAAAATTAGATAATAATGATGCGAAAGAAATTTTGAGAGTAATAGGAAGTTATTCAAAAGCTCTTGATTTATTAGATAATTATGATCATAGAACATTATTAAAACCTAAAGGAAATAATAGTCAGAAGCGAATAAAATATAGTGAGTGTTTAAAAATAATTAATAAATTAAGATTTAATGAAGAAAGTGATATTTTTGCTATCGAAAGAAATAAAGGTTTAGAAGCAATCATAGGAAATATTTATCAAACATTTGATAATAATGATGTTTATCAAAGTATAGAAGAAAAAGCTTCTAATTTCTTATATATGATTGTTAAAAACCATGTTTTTATAGATGGAAATAAAAGGATTGCAGCAACATTGTTTATTTATTTCTTAAATTTTTATGATATTTTATATAAGAATGGTAAACAAGTTATTGATAATAACACTTTAACAGCCTTAACATTATTTATTGCGGAGTCAAATCCAAAAGAAAAAGAAGTTATAATTGATTTGGTTATGAATTTTCTTAGTTAAAACAGGCTTTCAAAAATACCAGACTTTTATCAAAAAGAAGAAAAATGCAGTATCACTAGAGCTAGGAATGGTAATTACCATACCTGCTAATGTAAAACACTGGCATGGAGCAAAAAAAGATTCATGGTTCTCACATATTGCTGTTGAAGTACCAGAAGAAGAAACGCATAATGAGTGGTGTGAAGCAGTAAGTGATGAAGAATATAATAAATTGAAGTAGTAGCGGGTACTATTTCTTTTTTTTTACAAAAAAAATTATATATTCAAAAGCTTGTCATTTATGGTAAACTTAAATTATTAAGAAAAGGAGGAAATATGTATCAAGAATATTTAGAATTTGCGAAAGATATTGCTTTATATGCAGGTAGAGTAATGATGGAGTATTATAATGATGAAATTAGTTTAAATTATAAAAAAGATAAGACGGTTGTTACAATGGTAGATAAAAGAATAAATAGTTATTTAATTGAAAGAGTAAAAGAAAAATATAAAGATCATTCTGTAAGTGGTGAAGAAGAAAGTTTTATTCAAGAATCAGAATATGTCTGGGTATGTGATCCATTAGATGGTACAGGTATGTATGTAAATCATATTCCTGTATTTGTATTTTCTCTAACTTTAGTTTATAAAGGGCAGCCTATTGTAGGAGTAGTATATAATCCAAATGAAGATAAAATGTATACTGCTATTCAAGGAGAAGGTGCTTACTGTAATAATAAAAAAATATCAGTCAATAACAAACAGTTAGGTGAGCAGGGTTATAAAACTAATGTTGAGATGTTTCAAAATGGTATTATCGATGAGGTGATGCTAGTGAAAGAGTTAAAGAAAGTATCAACAATTTCATCTATAGGTAGTGTAGTTAGAAGTGCTATGGCTATTGCAACAGGAGATTTCTCATGCGATGTGTTTCCTGGGACTATTCATGGAAACTGTGATATAGCAGCTTCATATCTTATTGTTACAGAAGCAGGGGGAAAAGTAACGGATTTATATGGTAGGAAGCAACGTTATGATAAAGACATCAAAGGCGCTTTAATTACTAATGGATGTTCTCATGATTTAGCATTAGAAATTGTTAGAAAATATATAATATAATCTATATTAATAAGCTAGTTTTAATTTTTGTATCATGTTATATTATTTTAGAGAAAAAGGAGGTAGATGGTATGAGCAAAGTAGCTGTTGTTACTGGTAGTAGACGTGGTCTTGGTGAAGCTATTTGTTATCAGTTAGCAAGAGATGGTTATGATATTGTTGTAAATGATATGGTTGATAAAGAGCAGGTAGATAAGGTAGTAAAATATATTGAAGATAATTATTCTGTTTCTGCTATTGGGGTTATGGCAGATGTCTCTCGCGAAGATGAAGTGTTAAAATTACTTGATGCTGTTAAGAATAGATTTCCTCAAATTGATGTTCTAATTAATAATGCTGCGATTGTAGAAGATATGGAAGTTGAAGATCGTTCTGTAGAACTTTTCAATAATACAATGAGAAATAATGTTACATCTACATATTTAATGAGTAAATATATTGGTAGAGAAATGTTTCAAAATAAGCATGGGAAGATTATTAATATTTCTTCTACTAATGGAATTAATACCTTCTTTCCAACGAGTATTGATTATGACGCCTCAAAAGCAGCAGTAATATCTTTAACACACAACTTTGCTATAGAATATGCACCTTATGTATTCGTTAATTCTATTGCTCCAGGTTGGATAAATACCGAAATGAATAAACAATTACCAGAAGAGTTAATTAAAGAAGAAACTGATAAAATTTATTTAAAGAGATTTGCTGAAGTGGATGAGGTTTCGGCTTTTGTATCTTTTTTAGCAAGTGATGCTTGCAGTTATTTGAATGGAGAAGTTATTAAATTAGATGGTGGCTATTAGAGGAGAAATATTATGCAGAAGCAAAAATTAATATTATTTGATTGGGGAAATATCGTAGAGTCTCACGAGACTGGGTATACTACTTTTCAGGCTTTTGGTGATTTGTTTCAGTCATTGGGATATCCTACTAATAATATTTATCATAAGCTCTCTAAATACCATCTATCGAGCATTAGTACTTTATCAGAATTAGAAAAAATTTATGATGAAATAAAAAATGATTTTTGTTTACAAGGTAATTTTAAAGATTTTATAAGCAGATATCCAGATTACTTAGATAATATTTCTTATTATCAGGATGTTAGAGATTATGAATGGAGTTTAAAAAACAGATGTTATATAGGCATATTTTCTAATTTAACTGTTCTAGATAAAGAACGGTTAGATAAACAGTTGAATTTAGAAAATTTTGATTATGTGTTTTTATCTTTTGAAATGGGTTGCCAAAAACCAAATCTTGAAATTTTTGAAAAAATACAGGAACAACTTTCTTTTTCTAAAAGTGATATTTTGTTAATAGATGATAGTAAAGATAATGTTAATGCTGCGAAAGAATTCGGATGGAACGCTATACAAGCTACGGGTTTAGAATTAGATAAAATTATGAGTGCTTGTGAAGAGTTTATTAGATAGAGGTATGTTATGACATATTTTATTACTGCTCAAGTATTTGGAGCATTAGCATTGATGATAATAATTATCAATTTATAAAAGAACAATAAAAACAAATTATTAATGTATCAAAGTGTTTCTAGTCTGTTATATGCTTTTCAATATTCATTTCTAAAAACTTATACAGGATGTTTTATGAATTTAATTTGTATGATTAGAAATCTTGTATTTCAAAGTTTTGGCAATTATAGATTTGATTGCTACAATCATTGAACTTTTGGGAGCGGTCGCCGATATTTATAAATTTAATATCAGAAGCAGAAAAAAGACATAAAATTTAATTTTTAGATTTTTGTTTTATCTTTTGTTGTACAAATATTGTAATATATAAGAAATAGGTGATAATATGAAAATTAATATTGTTGGTAGTGTGTCAATTGGTTCTGAATATATGAGTGCTTCTTATGTTATTGATAATCATATTTTAATAGATGTTCCTAATGGGATTATTAAATATTTAAAGAAGCTTGGATATGATATTTTAAAAATAGATACTATTTTAATTACTCATTTACATGGTGATCACTTTTTTGATTTACCATTTTTAATGCTAGGTAAATACTTTAATAAAGATAAAACTCCAATTAAAGTAATCTGTCCTTATGGAACAATAAAGAAATTAAAGCTTCTATTTCGAATAGGTTTTCCTTATGATTTTCGTAAAGTAATGAATAGTATTAATATAGAGTTCATCGAACATAAAGGAAGAAGTAACATCCGCCTAGGAGAGTATTTAATTGAAACTAGAAATGTAAAACATGGAAAAATAAAACCTGCATTCGGATATATAGTTCATAAGGTAGACAAAAAGGTAGGTTTCTCTGGTGACTCTATGTATTGTCCTGCAATTGATAAAATAGTAGAAGATTCAGATGTTTCCATTTTAGATATGAGTCTAAAAGCAGAAGGAAATCATTCGCACATGGGATATTTAGATATGAAAAATATCTGTTATAAATATAAAGATAAAACAATCATCGCTACACACATGCATAATAGCGCTAGACAAGTAGCACTAGAAAACCCTATTGAAAACTTAATAATTCCAAAAGAAAACCAAGAAATCATATTATAGGAGGAACAATGAATAATATAGACAGTATTATTTTTGATTTAGACGGTACTCTTTGGAGTACCTTAAATAGTACAGTTGAAGTATCAAAAGAAATAAAAAAACGTCATAGCGATATAGTAGAGGATATGTCTACTGAAGTCATTAAATCTGCCATGGGATGTACTTTTGAAGAAACTGCCAAGAAATATTATGGATATTTAGATAAAGAAACAAGAGAAAGGTATACAAAAGAAGCAATCCAAGAAAACACAAAATACTTAATGAAACATGGTGGTACTTTATACAATGGAGTAGAAGAAGTCATAAAACTATTATCTAAAAAATACAAACTATATATTGTAAGTAATTGTATAGAGGGATATATTGAATCTTTTTTAGAAACGAGTAATTTAAAAGACTATTTTTCAGACTTTGAAAATAATGGTAGAACCGGTTTAGAAAAAGGAGAAAATATAAAACTACTAATAAAAAGAAATCATCTATCAAATCCTATTTATGTTGGAGATACAGATAAAGATAGAGAAGCAGCAGAAGAAGCAAAAATTCCATTTATTTATGCAACTTATGGTTTTGGAGCTGTAGAAAAGTATAATAATAAAATTGATAACATCTATGATTTATTAACTATTTTAAAAATAAAAAATACTAAAAATGAATTTTAGTATTTCTTTTTTCTTTTGTAAGAGAATAACCTTGACGTTCAGGATTAGCAATAACTCTATCATTAGCTAATAAAAGTACACTAGAATCCATCTTTGCTCCATCCAACATGACAGTATCACTATTAACCGTTAGATATGTTCCACATAGATTAGTATTTCTAGCATCAATATTTTCTAATTGTTTTCCAAAAAGATTAACATTTTGAAAATTAGCACCAGCGATACTATGTTGATATGCTGTATTAAAGTCAACTTTCTCTATATTAGTATCCGCAAAATTCATATTTCTAAAATCAACACTAGAAAAATTAATTTTACTCAAATCTAAAAATGGTAAATAAGGAAGATATTCTTCTTTTACTTTTTTAACTCCTGAATTTAAATCAAATAGCTCATTCTCGGTAATTGGTATTTGATAATAATAAAATTCTGGATATGGACCATTATTTGCTAATTGAGAAACTTTTTGCAAGCGAGTAATAACTTCTTCTTTTGCAGGTACATGAACAAGTAAAGAATCATCTAAGAAATCAGGAATCTGAGAAGAAATCTGTGTACGGACTTGATTAGATTCAATATTTTTTAATAACTGTTGAAAAGAAATAGAATGAATCAAAGAAGGAGAAAATTTCTTCTGATCAACAAAAAACTCTAGCAAGTCATCTGGAACATCTACAGTCGTTAATCGATATAAAGCATTTTGAACTTTCTGATACAATTTTTTCTCTTTATCAGTTAATGCAGCATAATCAAAAACATTTTGAATATATTCACTATGAAAAATAGGAAATTGACGAACATTAATTACTATTTCTTGCATAATTTCACCTCGTAAATCAACACTTATTTTAAAAAGATTACAAATAATTGTCAATTGCTATTTAAATAAGGTAAATTATTGCATAAAAAGGAATCAGCATAATCAGAAAATGTATCTAACTCGCGTTGGCTAAGAATAGTCCACACAAACAAAGGCATCTTTTTTCGGTAATATTGGAGTCTTTTCTTTTTAATAATATTTTTATTGATAGCTAAAAAATCAGGATGACAATACTTCACTAAAAAAGAAGAACTAATGAGATAGCTATATAATTTAGAAGGAGGGTATTCTGTAATTAAAAGACCTACAGAATAAGAAGACCTTTTCTTTAAATAACGCACAATATTAGGTTGAAAAGACTTTAATAAAATATCCCCCTGATATTTTTTTAAATCATCTAAAATTTTATCGCAGACAAACTCTACACGATTTGTCTTTTTTATTTCAATATCTAAAAGTACAGATCCATTGGTTAATTCTAATACTTCTCGAAATGTAGGGATTTTTTCTTTAGTAGATAACAATGAAAACTTTCTTATTTCATCATAAGTCATATCACAGATATATTTATCAACACCACACATTCTCTTTAAATTAATATCATGAAAGACAATAATAACATTATCCTTAGTAAGCTGAACATCTAGTTCAAAAGGAATATGAAAAGAGATTGCTCTGCGAAATGCTAACAATGAATTTTCAGGAATTTTTTTATTATCAAATAGGCCACGATGAGCAACTTTTAAGTTCTTTAATTCCATAACATCACCTTTACTATAGTATAAGTGAAACCATGAAAAAATTGCAAATTATAAATATTTATGTTATAGTATAGGAACTTTAAAGAGGGGGACATATGAAAAAAAGTACAAAAGAATCGTTAAAAAATATAATATCTGGACTAACGCTAGGTATAGGAATAGGACTAATGGTGCCAAAATATGCTGCTATATTCCAAGAACATGAAGCAAAGAAAGAAGCACAAATCCAAGTAGAGGAAGAAAACCGCCGAATTATGGATGCGTTAATGCAAGATACGAATGCACAAGTATCAGAAAGTGCGGCAAGTATTATTGATAAAATCAGCAGTATTAGTGTTGACAATAGCTCTATGGAAGCCTTAGAAATAACAAAAGAACAATTAATAAACGCATACAAGTCATATAGCGACGAAAATCATCAACACCAATATCAATCTTTATATGACGAAAAAACAGACAGCATCAAATGGGATGAGGCTGTCAAAAAGATATATGAAAACAGTCAACAAGTTGCATTAAAAACAGAAGAGTCTATCTTTAGTCTAGAAACCTTTTCTGAAGAAGAAACACAAGCTTTAGTAGAAGAAATTAGAACAACTTATGAACAAATAAAAAAAGATTTCCCTGAATATGACACTAGAGAACTAGCCTGTAAACTAGAATATTATTCTTTACTAAAAAGTAGCGTAGATAGAGGAACCGTAATAGCAACAACAAGCGCAGATAAAATAGTATATTACCCTAGTTATAATAAACTTAGAATAATAGAACAAGAAGATACTACATATCATGAGAGCTTTCATCTACAGGGAAATAATTGTGTAGATAATCAAGAAAATGACTATCTATCATCGGTAATGCCCACCTTTATAGAAGAAAATTATGCATCTCTTTATGCTGAAGAGTTAACCGGTTTTTACCAAATGAGCTACACGGATTATAATGAAGCACTAAATCTAATTCAATTATCATTAGCATTAAGTGATAGTTATCAAATCGATGACCTGCTAAAAGAAACCATCTACAATGACCCTATAAGTTTCTTGAGGGAATTTCCAGTATACGGAAATGATAAAGAACAATTTTTCTTTGATACAATAGAAGCCTTAAGAGGTCTAAATATATTAGTAAATTCGCAACAAGCCAGCGCTTACTATTATGAAGACTCAACTTACACTGCAGAAACATTAAGTCAAGTCAAAACGAGCACATATGAGCAAATTTCAAAAATCTTTTATAATAATTTAATAGTATTAAATGAACAACACCCCGAAATGACTTTAGAAGATAATATTGCTTTCGTAAAACTTTTCTTAAGAACCAAAATAAATATTCCAATAGATGCAGAGCATGTAGCATTAAAGCAATCAAATAATCAAGAAACCGCATCTTCTTACAACGGGCAGGAAGATTCTGAAACAATAATACCAAAAAAGGAAGAGGTACTGATAGAATCAAAACAAAAAATAGCTAGTGATTATTTTATAGAGTATATAGCAAGCAGGTATAATATAAATTCAGAAGATGCAAAAAAACAATTATTTTCTGTCAGCGAAGTTAGTGACGATTACACGTTCCCAGATTTTTTAGGAACTGAAAAGAAAGAGTTTTATCAGTATATAGCAGATAAAAATAAAAACCAAGTGTTCCCAGAGAGTAGACAACTAGTAAAACAAAAATAAAAGAAGAGATAATTAACTCTTCTTTTACTATATATTTATGATAGAATAAAAGTGTATGAATTAAAAGAAGGTGAAATAATGCAAACTATTTTAATTATTGAAGACGATTTATCAATTGCTAACGAATTAAAAGAAATGTTAGATAATGCAGGATATAATGCGAAAACAGTAGATGATTTTCACAATGTCCTAGCGGAAATAAAGAAAGAAAAACCAGATTTAATTCTATTAGATATTAATTTACCAAAAATAAACGGAGAAATTTTGCTTCAACAAATAAGAAAAGAATATAACACTCCAGTAATTATGGTAACAAGTAAAAATAGTGAAGTGGATGAAGTATTATCTATGTCTTATGGAGCAGACGATTATATTACCAAGCCATATAATCCAACAATTCTCTTATTAAGAATTGGAGCAGTTTTAAAACGAGCAGAAAGAACAGCTGAAAAACTTTCATATCATGACTTAGAAGTAATTCCTCAAAAAGGAATTCTAAAGAAACAAGAACAAGAAATTATCTTAACTAAAAATGAGATGATTATTTTCTTATATTTATTACAAAAGCAAGGAAAAATTGTTACAAGAGATGAACTAATGACAGATTTATGGAATAATAATGAATATATTAACGATAATGCATTAACAGTAAATATTTCCAGATTACGTTCTAAATTAAAGGAAATTGGATATGAGGAGGCAATTGAAACAAGGAAAGGGCAAGGGTATATATTGCATGAATAAAAAAGAATATATAAAAGATAAAATAAGCACAATAGTAACAGGACTAATTACTTATATAATTATATTATTAATACTTCTAGCATTTAAAGTAAATATACAAGCTACTATATCTATTAGTATTGTCTATATAGTAGGAATATCAATTATTTTAATAGTTGAATATTTGAAGAAGAAATCATTCTATGAGGATTTTACAAAGAAACTAACAAATCTAGATCAAAAGTATTTAATTGTAGAAATGTTAAACGATCCAACTTTCTTAGATGCCAAAATATTAACAAATTCTTTATATGAAATAGATAAATCTATGATAGAAAAAATCAATGAATATAAAACTCAGACCCAAAGCTTCAAAGAATATGTAGAGTTATGGATACATGAAGTGAAACTACCAGTATCTTCTTTAACTCTAATGGTACATAATAGTAAAACAGAACAAAACAAAAAACTCCTAGAGCAACTTTCCAGGCTTGATAACTACTTAGAACAAATTCTATATTATGTACGAAGCGAAAATGCAGAGAAAGACTATTTAATTACGCAAGTAAATTTAGCTAAGGTAATAAGTAATACGGCATTAAAAAATAAAGATGTCTTATTAGAAAACGGAATAGACTTTATAGTAAGTGATGTAAATATAGAGGTTTTAACAGATTCTAAATGGTTAGAATTCATACTAAATCAAATTATTGATAATAGTATTAAATATAGTAAAAACAAGAATGCTTTTATTAAAATTGTTGCGAAAGAAGAGCATGATAGAGTAGATTTAGCAATCTATGATAACGGTATTGGAATTAAAGAAGAAGATCTTCCTAGAGTATTTGATAAAACCTATACAGGAAGTAATGGTAGAGCAGGCAAAAATTCAACTGGCATGGGATTATATATTGTAAAAAAATTATGTGAAAAACTAGGACATCAAGTAAGTATTAAATCTAAAGAAAAAGAATTTACTTGTGTTAAAATATCTTTTCTAAAAAATGATTATTATAATGTTACAAAAAAAGAGGTTAAGAAAAAATCTTAATCTCTTTTTATTAGTATTTAGTATTAATATGATAATAATTGAACAGACTATATTTTTTTGCTATGATAAAAGAAATGTTACGAAATTGTAATATACCGTAAGATTAAAACAACGACAACTATCATAAGTTACTCTATAATGAAGTCATGAAAGGAGAAAGAAGTATGTCAAAAATATTAAAAATAGACAACATTGAAAAATATTATGGAAACAGATCTAATTTGACAAAAGCAATCGATGGTATTTCATTCGAGGTAGAGGAAGGAGAATTTGTTGCTATCATGGGAGCAAGTGGCTCTGGTAAAACAACGCTTCTAAACTGTATCTCTACCATTGATAGAGTAACTTCAGGACATATCTATGTAGCTAATGAAGACATTACTAAATTAAAAGGAAATAAATTAAATAAGTATAGAAGTCATGAACTAGGATTTATCTTTCAAGATTTTAATCTTTTAGATACTCTAACAGCCTATGAAAATATCGCTTTAGCTTTATCTATCCAAAATACTAAAGTAGGAGAGATTAGTAAAAGAGTAAATGAAGTTGCCAGAAAATTAGACATTCAAGATGTATTACAAAAATACCCATATCAAATGAGTGGAGGCCAACGTCAAAGAGTAGCATCTGCACGTGCTATTATCACGAATCCAAAATTAGTTCTAGCAGATGAACCAACCGGAGCATTGGACTCTAAATCATCTAAAATGCTGCTAGAAAGTTTTAATCACTTAAACAATGAATTTAAAACTACTATTTTAATGGTTACCCATGATGCTTTTACAGCAAGTTATGCATCACGTGTTATCTTTATCAAAGATGGTAAAGTATTTAACGAGATAAGAAAAGGTGACAGTACACGTAAAGAATTCTTTGATAAAATCATTGATGTTGTAACACTACTTGGAGGGGATTTAAATGATGCTTTGTAAACTATCCCTAAAAAACATCAAAAAAAGTTTTAAAGACTACACAATCTATTTCTTTACATTAATTCTAGGAGTAGCAATTTTCTATGTATTTAATGCAATAGATAGTCAAACAGTATTATTAGAAACAAAAGAGTCTACTTATGATATCATTGAATTAATGACTCAGACTTTATCTGCAGTAAGTATATTTGTATCTTTTATTTTAGGCTTTTTAATTATTTATGCCTCACGCTTTTTAATTAAAAGAAGAAATAAAGAATTTGCTATTTATATGACACTGGGTATGGGTAAAAGAAAAATATCGATGATTTTATTCATCGAAACGATTATTATTGGTCTTTTATCCTTAGGAGTAGGGTTAGGACTAGGTGTAATACTATCTCAATTAATGAGTTTGTTAGTTGCTAATATGTTTGAAGCAGACATGACGAACTTTGCTTTTACTTTTTCTAAAGGAGCACTAATAAAAACGTGTTGTTATTTTGGTATTATGTACTTACTAGTGATGATATTTAATACCATTCAAATCAGTCGTTGTAAACTAATTGATTTAATTAACGCCAATAAACGTTCTGAGAAAGTAAAAATTAAAAACCCTATAATTTGTACCATAATCTTCTTAATAGCAGCAACGATACTAGGATACTGTTATTACAGAGTATCAATACCAGATGGTGCGAATGCATTACCAGTAAAAGATATGGGAATAATGATTGCCTTAGGAGCATTTTCCACATTCTTATTATTTTGGTCATTATCAGGATTAATGCTAAAAGTTGTTCAATCCATGAAAAATGTATACTATAAAGGACTAAATAGTTTCATACTAAGACAAATAAGTAGTAAGATTAACACTACAGTATTTTCAATGACTATTATTTGTTTAATGTTATTTGTAACAATCTGCGTACTATCAAGTTCACTATCTATTAAAAACTCAATGACAGCCAATCTAAAAGAATTAGCACCAGCGGATATTGAATTAATGAAAAAAAGAAATATTCCAAAAGAACTACAAGATGATTATGGCTATACGGATGGACAAATAGAATCCAGTTATAAAACAATTTCTGAAACTCTAAAAGAGTTAAATATTGATGAAGACAAATATTTAAAAGATCAAACAACACTTCATTTATATACAGATGAATCTATAACTTATGCAACAACCATGGGTAAAGAATTAGAAAGTATGAAAAAAATGTATCCATACTTAGACTATACTTCCCCAGAGATTATCGTAAAATTAAGTGAGTATAATAAGGTTGCTAAAATGTTTAACAACAAAACATATAGTTTAGATGATGATGAGTATATGATTATTGGTGACTATGAGAGTATGACAGAATTAAGAAATAAAGCTCTAAAAATAGGAACACCACTAACTATCTTTGGTAAAGAATTAACACCTAAATATAAAGAAGTAAAAGATGGTTTTATCAAAATGTCTAGCAATCATATTACCGACGGAATCATTATAGTACCAGATGAAGTAATTAATGTATCAAGTACTTCACCTAGATTAGAAGAAGAATACATGGTAGCAAACTATAAAGCAAATGATGAAAAGACAAAACAAGAAATAGAAGAAGTGTTTATAAATCCAGAATTAAACGACTTATATCCAGATGTTACTCTAAATGGTACTACAAGAATTGCTATCTACGATGCAAGTGTTGGACTAGGTGCCATGATAACATTTATTGGATTATATTTAGGAATCATTTTCTTAATCTCCAGTGCAGCCTTACTTGCATTAAAAGAACTATCAGAAAGTGCTGATAATATCACAAGATATACTATGCTAAGAAGAATAGGAGCAACAGATAAGCAATTAAATAAAGCTCTATTTAGACAAATAGCAATATTCTTTATCTTCCCACTTATAATTGCAATCATTCATTCTATCTTCGGAATTAAATTCTGTACATTCATATTAGAAACCTTCGGTAAAGAAGAGATGTTAGCGAGTGTATCCATGACAATGCTATTCTTAATATTAATTTATGGTGGATATTTCTTAATTACTTATTACTGTAGTAAAAATATTATTAAGGAAAAAAGAATATGATATTAGAAATAAATTGGCAAGAATTTATAAATAACCCAGTTGTTATGATCTCACCTCTAATTCTTTTAGCACTTTTATTTATAATACTTGCCATAATAAAAGGAAGAAAAAAGGATTAGATAACTAGTCCTTTTTCTATGACTTATCTTTTAGCCATAAAAACTGCAGTAATATTATTTCCACTATTAGCTTTTCTGATTACAGGGCCTTTTATCCTGTACCAATATCATAAGTATACATCCATTAGTCCTTTAAAAACACTAATTATCTATAGCTTTATATTTTACTTACTATGTGCCTACTTTTTAGTAATCTTGCCACTCCCATCTAAAGATAGTGTGATAAACAATCCTGATTGGATGATTCAAATGATACCATTTCACTTTATAGTAGACTTAATCAAAGAAAACCCTTTAATATTGGGAAATCCCAAAACATATATCAGTGCGATCTTAGATCCTTCATTCTATGTAGTAGCATTTAATATATTATTATTTGTTCCATTTGGTATGTTTCTAAAATACTATAAGGGATATTCTTTAAAAAAAATAATACTTGCCAGCCTATTATTAAGTGCATTCTTTGAATTTACACAGTTAACCAGACTTTATGGACTCTATCCTAAACCTTATAGATTATGTGATATAGATGATCTAATACTAAATACCATGGGTGGGGTAGTAGGGTATCTCTGGATGTTAGATTTAGAAAAAAGAATTCCATCAAAAATCCAATTAGAACAACAAGCTTATGAAAAAGGAAAGACAGTATCACCATTAAGAAGAATATCAATCTTTATTTTAGATTTTTTAATCTATATAGCAATCACTATTTTTTTAGAGGCAAAACATCCAATCCTAATATTTATAATATATTTTACAATAATTCCCAATTTTTTTCATAATAAAACATTAGGAAGTGCATTTTTAAATGTAAAAATAGAAAGTTCAAAAGAAACTTACCAATATTTACTAAGACCGTATTTTTTATATTTTTACTATATTTACTTCCCATACAAAATACTGATGTTAGGAAGTCAATTAGGCACCATCATAGGTGGAGAAAAAATAAGAATAATATTTTATTTATTATTAATACTTACAGTTTTCTTCTTCTATATAGGAAACATATTTTATTTGATAATCAAAAACAAAATATTCTATGATAAACTATTAAAAGTAAACTATAAAAACACATTTAGAGACTAAATCCAGTTCTGCAACTGTAACTTGACAAAAATCAACTCAAATTAGGTAGATAAAGATATGAAAAAAGGATATACTAATATCAGTTTTAAAATGTTTTTTCTTTCTATCAGTTAAATTAAGATAGAAAAAAGGCAACTAATTAATACAAGACAAAAGAAAGCAGTAGGAATATGAAAAAATTACAGAAATATAAAAGCGATATCTTAATGATTTTATTATATAGTGCAATTTATATTATCATTGCACTAATTTTAACGCATGGAAAATTTCTTTTTGCATCAACAACTGATTTTGAAATGCAACACTACATTTTTCCAGAATATTTTAGAAATCTATTTTATGATACGAAAGACCTATTACCAGATTTTGCATTAAATATTGGTGGAGGGCAAAATATCTATAACTTTTCTTATTATGGACTATTAAATCCTATTATTTTAATCTCATATTTATTACCTATGATACCTATGATTTATTATTTAATAGGGGCAAGTTTTATTATTGTAGTATCATCTACTTATCTTTTCTATAAATTTTTAAAATCTCATAATTTTAAAAACTCCACCTGTATAATAGTATCTCTTCTTTTCTTATTCGCAACCCCTATACTTTATCATGCAAAACGACATATTATGTTTATTAATTATTTTCCATTTTTAATCGGTGGACTATTTGGTGTAGATAACTTCATAAAAAAGAAGAAATCAGGATTATTAATAACATGTGTTACATTAATGATCTTTACAAGTTTTTATTATAGTGTCGCTGGAATTGTAGTATTAATTATTTATGGAATTTATAGTTATCTGGAAGAAAAAAAGAAAGGAATAATAATTTTTTTAACAAAGTTTGCAGTTCCATTCATTATATCAATCTTAATAAGCGCTATTCTTTTACTTCCAACAGCCTACACAATAATATCAGGCAGAGGAGAATCAATCAAAGTATTAGAAACATGGTTGTTATTCATTCCTAACTTTAAATTTCTATTTAATGCCTATGGTCCAGGTTTAACATTATTTGAATTTATTTTAATAGGTATATTAATAATTGATAAAGATATAAAAATGGAAACAAGATTATTAGCTTTATCATTAATTATCGTCTTATTATTTCCAATATTTAACTATATTTTAAATGGTACATTATATGTAAATCCTAAATCTTTAATTCCGTTCTTACCACTAGCTTTGCTTTTAATCGCAATAAGTATGGAAACATTACTAAAAAATCATAAAAAGGCAAAATACTATTTAATTATTTCTACATGTCTAATTACTGTTGGTGCTAGTTTTAGTGATGCTCTAATACCAACAGAAACGGTAAAAAGCAGTTTTGAAAAAGATTACCAAAGCTTAGTAAAAGAAATAACAACAAAAGATAAAGATTTCTACCGCATAGGAAACGAAACTTATGGACCGTCTTCATTAAACAAAGTACATACAATGAAAGAATATAAATCATCAGTATATGCTTCTACTCAAAATAGAGAATATCAAACCTGGGTACAACAAGAGCAAAAAACCAATCAAATTTATCGTAATAACATGATGTTAACACTAGCTGGTAATCCTATTTCAGAAGCGATGATGGGAGAAAAATATGTTGTTACTACCCATAAATTAAACGATGGGTACCAACTAATAGACAAAAAAGGAAAACTATACTTATACGAAAATGAATTTGCTTTACCAATCATCTATGCAAGTAAAGATATCTTAACAGAAAGAGAAGTAAACAAACTACAATATCCAGAAAATGTAATAGCAGAATACACAAAAGATATACCAAAAGAAAATATTCTAGAAGAAGTAGATTTAGAAATTAAAAATACAAAGAATCTAGAAATTTCTAAAGGACAAAATGATACAATTAAAATAAGAGCAGGACAGAATGCTAAGATGACAGTAGTTCCTAAAGAAAACTTAGAAGATAAAGTTTTATTTATTACATTCAAAAATAAATTCAATAGAGGATGTCATCATGAAAAAAATGATCAAACAATAAACATTAATCATATTAGTAATAAATTAACATGTAGAGATTGGAAATATCATAATAAAAATTATGTATTCCACTATGTATTAATATCACCAAAACAATTAGATATTACTTTCTCGGAAGCATATTATAAATTAGGAAATATTGAAATATATGCAATACCAAAAAGTTTGTTGATAGACAGAAAAGAAGAGATAACACCAATAAAAATAAATCAAAGGCAAACAAAAGGAGATAAGATAGTAGGTACCATCAACGTAGAAGAAGAAAGCAATGTCGAAGTAGCGATTCCTTATGATAAAGGATTCACTATAACAGTTGATGGTAAAGAAACTAACTATCAAGAAAGTATTCAAAATGGAATAATTTTTAAAATTCCAAAAGGAAAACACAAAATAGAAATGATTTACGAATCACCTTGGAAAGATATTGCTAGTATTATTTCTATCATAGGAATACTTCTATGGATAGGAATTATCATAAAAGAAAGAAAAAGAACCTAACTGGTTCTTTTTTGCAACCCAAACCATTCATAATACAACTTAAAATCCCTAGTATGCAACCAGAAAAAATGATACAAAAGAAATATAACAAAACTGTAAGGTTAATTTAAAATGTTCTTTGTTATACTGATATCAAGAAAGGAACAAAAGGAGTGATAAAATGTCAGGTTTTCATTATATCGGTTTAAAAATAACGATTCTATTATTAATTATATTGGTACCATGTATTATAATAGGAGGTATGATTTCTTTATGTTCTTTTCTAAAAGAAAAAATTAGTGAAATAAAGGACGGGATGCGTTATGCAAAAAACACTAGAAATAAAAAATCTAAAGAAATTTTATGGAACAAAAAGCAACATAACTAAAGCAGTAAATGATTTATCATTAGAAGTAGAAGAAGGAGAATTTGTTGCTATCATGGGAGCAAGTGGCTCTGGTAAAACAACTCTTCTAAACTGTATTTCTACGATTGATGAAGTAACTTCTGGACATATTTTTATTGATGGTAAAGATATTACAGAACTAAAAGAAAAAGAACTTGCTAGTTTCAGAAGAGAAAATCTAGGCTTTATTTTTCAAGACTTTAATCTTTTAGATACTTTAACTATTTCTGAAAACATTTCTCTCGCTTTAATTATTAATAAAGAAGATGCGAATAAAGTAGAAAAGAAAGTAAAAAACATTGCGGAAAAATTAGGTATAGAAGAAATATTAAATAAATATCCATATGAAGTATCAGGAGGTCAAAAACAACGTTGTGCCTGTGCAAGAGCCTTAATCAACAAACCTAAACTAATTCTTGCTGATGAACCAACCGGAGCTCTGGATTCTAAAAGTAGTAGAATGTTATTAGAGACAATGGATGAGATGAACGAAAAATTAAATGCTACTATTTTAATGGTTACTCATGATTCTTTCAGTGCTAGCTTTTGTAAACGAGTATTATTTTTAAAAGATGGAAAAATATTTAATGAGATAAGAAGAGGTGAAAAACCTAGAAAAGAATTCTTTGATGAAATATTGGATGTTTTAACATTACTAGGTGGGGATGTTGCAAGTGTTAAGTAAATTAGCGATTCGTAATGTTAAAAGAAGTATAAAAGACTATCTAATTTATATCATAACCGTAGTGATGGCATTCTCTCTTATCTTTGCCTTTAATTTCGTATCATTCTCTAGTGATATTACACAGTTATCAGAAATGATGGAAAATTTAAAGTATGCAATTATTTTTGTTAGTTGTATTATTGTTTTTGTAATAGCTTGGTTAATTAACTATACTATGAAATTTATGTTTGAAAAAAGAAGTAAAGAATTTGGTACCTACATGTTATTAGGGATAGAAAAGAAAGATATCAATAAAATGTTCCTATCTGAAAACATTGTATTAGGATTAATTTCTTTTGTCATATCCTTCTTTGTAGGAACAATATTAGGAAATATTATTTCAGCAATAGTTATGAACTTGTTTGAAATGCCATATAAAATAAAATTATCCATAACTTTAACACCAGTACTTTTATCAACGTTATACTTCATATTAATCTATCTATTTACTTTATTTAGAAGTAGTAGAAGAATGAAGAAAATGAAAATTCATGACTTATTATATTTAGAGAAGAAAAACGAAGAAAAAATATGGAAGAAAAAGAAATATAGAAATATTTTATTTATTATTTTTGTTATCTTAGGAATATTAGGGCTATATCTATGTGATTATGCGTTTATAATTTCAAATGACCCTAGTATGGTTAGTTATTTAGGAATATCAATTCTATTATTAATTATCAGTATTTATGGAATTACCTTCACATTAGGAGATTTTATTCTAGCACTGATTAATAAAAGAAGAAAAATTAAATATAGTAAAGATAATTTATTTGTTGCTAAAAACTTTGAAGCAAAATCAAGAACCATTGGTTTTACCCTAGGAACATTATCTTTATTAATTACTTTAACTTTAGTCTGTATGAATATGTCATTTATCATGAAAGATGCTTTTGAAAACAATATAGAGCAACAAGCACCATACGATATTCTAGTAGAAGGAATGTATAGTGACGTTGAAGAAAGTTGGACAGGAAAACAAGATAATAGAAAGAAAGCATGGGAATATATAGATTACATCCATGAAAACTACGAAATAGAAGATGAATTACACTATCAAATTCTAACACTACAAGATCATCAAGTAGCAAAATATATTAAAGATATTGGTAATAATGGTTTACATGACTATGATACATATTTAAAAGTATCAGATTATAATAAATTATTAGAAATGTTAGGAGAAAAACCTATTCATCTAAAAGAAAATGAATACTTTGTAACCGGAGATAAAACCGTTCAAAAATATTTAAAAGAAATTGAAAAAGAAAATAATAACATTACAATCAACGGAAAGCAGTTATCTTTAAAGAGCACAACCATAGAAAACTTTCGTCTAGGTTGGTCAACAGGAAATAGCTTTTTAATAGTAATACCAGATAATGTTGCTAAAAACATGCAAGTAGTAACAGAACTTTATGCTTTTGATACAAAAGAAGAAACGAAAGAATCGGATAATACAAAACTAGAAAAACTAGGATATTATGAATTTAAAGATGGTGACTCTTACTTTTCTTATTTCCCAGTAACAGTAAGAGGATATTATGAATCATCTAATAAAACCGCAATGACTATATTTTCGTTTTCTCTATTATATGTTAGTATTATTTTTATTACCGTAGTAGGTACGATTTTATCAATTCAAACTTTAAGCGATTCTAATAAGAATAAATATCAATATAAACTATTAAAAAAATTAGGAGTAGAAGATAAAAAGATTAAAAAAACAATAAGAAAACAAATTACTTGTAACTTCTTATTCCCAGCACTATATCCAATCATTATTGCAATTACAACATCTATCTCAATCAACCGACTATTTTATGCAATAACTAGTGCCAACATGAACTATTTAACTTCTATTCTAATAACTATAGGAATTTTTGCAATCATTTATGGAATCTACTATATTGCAACCTACATAACATTTAAAAATAATATTGAAGAATAACTCCACAAGGAGTTTTTTTCATACACTCAACGTATCGTTTGGTGCAAAAGTAAAAAAGATAAGTTATACTTGGGACAAGAGGTGATACTATGGATTGTAAAAAAGTAGGACAATTAATAAAAAAGAAAAGGTTAGAGAAAAAAATGACCCAACAAGAACTAGCAGACAAACTTCATATCACGGATAGAGCAATTTCTAAATGGGAAAGAGGACTAGGAGCACCAGATATCTCTCTATTACAAGACTTAAGTAATATATTAGGGTTAAGTATATCAGATGTATTATCTGGAGAAGAACACAAAGAAAGCTTAAGTATACCTGATAAAATAATCATTATATTATGCCTTTTAATACCTATAATAATTATTTGTTTTTCTCTAATGATATCTTGTTTTAGAACAGATTATATCTTTATAGGATCAATATTTTTACTAATAGCATATTTATTATTTATAAAAAAAGAAAACAATCAAAAATTAAAAAAGGAAATAACTTGGATACTATTTATTTTATATATTATATTTTTACTATCAACCATAGTTTATACAAAACTAACAACAGGTGCAATTTATCCAGAATTAAATATAAAATCTAACCTAGTTCCATTCACTTCAATCATAGAAACTATAACTCTTTTATTAACAAAAACCCAAGGGTTTTACTATATCTTTGATTACTTAATCTTAGATATAATACTATTTATACCATTAGGTTTATTTTTGCCAATTCTATTTCCAAAAACTAAAAAAATTAAAAACTTTATATTAATCTGTCTTACTATTTCAATCATCAAAGAACTATTTCAACTATTATTAAATGTAGGTATGTTTAATATTGATGATATTATATTAAACTTATCAGGAGCAATCATCTCATATACAATATTTAAAAATTTACTATCTAAATATATGGTATAATAAAGAAAACTAATAGATATCAAATCAACTAGGAGGACATATGAAAATATTAATTGTTGAAGATGACAGTAAAATAAGACAAGAATTAAAAACATTATTAGAAACAAATAACTATAAAGTAAAAATCATCGAAGATTTTACAAAAGACATCGTAAAAGAAATATCTAATATTGATAAAGATTTAATATTATTAGATATTAATTTACCAAATCAAAATGGATTTGATATTTGTAAAAAGATAAAAAATGAAGAAAATGTTCCTATTATTTTTGTTACTAGTTGTACTAGGGAAGAGGATGAGTTAAAAAGCATTATATCTGGAGGGAATGATTTTATTACGAAACCATATAATAAAGATATTCTATTAGAAAAAATAAAAAGGACTCTAAATTTAAATAATCCCTTTTCTCATAAAGAAATAAAAGTAAAAGGTGTAACCCTAGATCTTCATCTTTCTTTAGTTCGTTATCAAGACAGCACAGTAGAATTAACTAGAAATGAGTTTAGAATACTTTATTATTTTTTTACAAACCCAGAAAAAATTATTTCTAAAGAAGAATTATTAGATTACTTATGGAACGAAAAATACTATTTAGATGATAATATATTAACAGTAAACATAAATAGACTTCGTAAAAAGTTAGAAGAAATCGGACTACAAGACTTTATACAAACAATTCGTGGGAAAGGATACAAATTAGGATGATAAATTATATAGAAGAAAAGATATGGTTGATTCTATGGTATGTAGCTTTTGTTTTACTTGGACTAGTAACAATGTTTCTATTAGACATGGATACTACTTTTTTAATATTTTCTTTCATATTATATTGCATATTACTAATAGTTTATATAATAGTTAGTTATCACTTTTCTAAAAAGAAAAATAAAGAAATAAAAAAAATAGTAGATGAGTTAGAGGAAAAGTATTTAGTTTCTGAACTATTAAAGAAACCTAAAAACTTAGAAAATGAAGGTTACTATTACGCATTAAAAAAAGCAACAAAAGCGATGAATGATAAGATTACAGAGTTAGAACATAAATATCAAGAATATGAAGAATACATTGAAAGCTTTGTTCATGAAATTAAAACCCCTTTAGCAGCACTTTCTTTATATAGTGATAATAAAAAAGATAGTGAGTTAAAAGAAGAAATAAAGAAAATGGATAACTTGGTAGAACAAGTGTTATATTATGCTAGAAGTGAAAATACCGAAAAAGACTATTTTGTAAAGAAAATAAAACTATCTGAGATTATTCACCAAGTATTAATGCAAAATAAAGACTACTTATTAAAAAATAAGATTAGAGTGGAAACTAAAAATCTAGATTTATCTGTCGCAACAGATGAAAAATGGGTAGTGTTTATTATCAATCAAATTATAAATAACTCTTGTAAATATATGAATAAAGAAGAGAAAAAAATCATGATAAATGGAAAAACCGAAAAAAATAAAATCATATTAGAAATTACAGATAACGGATGTGGTATAAAAGAAAGCGATTTGCCTAGAGTTTTTGAAAAAGGATTTACAGGAAGTGATAGAAAAAAAGAACATTCAACAGGAATGGGACTATTTCTATGTAAAAAATTATGTAATAAACTAAATTTAAATATAATTATCGAGAGCAAAGTGCAGGAATATACAAAGGTAATAATTATCTTTCCAAAATCTTCTCTTCATGAGAGAAAAAACGTGTGATATAAAAAAACTTGACATGAACAAATTTTTGATGTACATTAGTTGCAACAAAAGAAAGGAACGAATATTATGATGAATAGAATATTTGGACATCATCATCATAAAATTATGCGCTTGTTAATACGACATTAAAACGTGGTATCGACAAGGGCAATTTTGTGATGCTTGTGTCGATACCTATTCTAAATAATTTATATTATAAATGAGGTTATAGGCACAAGGTCTATAACTTTTTTATTACAAAAATTTAAATTAAAGGAGAAAAATATGATAAATTTTAAAAACTTATATAATACTTGGTTAAAAGACCAAGTAAGAAACAATTGTAAAATTAAATTAGTGGAAGATAAACAACTAGGTTCTCTAGCTAGATGTTACTGTGATATTTTTAATGGAGAACCATTTTATGAAACCTGGACAGAAGAGGCAGCAAGAGGAGTAATTGATGATTATGTAAATACAGATACAACAATCTGGACACCAGAAATAAAAGATGAAGTAGTAGGATTTTTAATCGCAACAGATACGATTCCAGAAGATCAGAAAAAATACATCACAGAAGATCAAGACAGAATGCGTTATATTGAAGAAATAGGAGTATCAAAAGAATATCGTGGTCAAAATATCGCTAGTGAGTTAGTAAGAAAAGAAATAATCAATTCTTTACAAAATGATAAGAAACTTTTAGGTTACCGTACCAATGCTATGAGATACTTCAAAAAAGATAGAAAAGAATCTTTTGAAAGTGCAGTAGAAAGAGTTCAAGAAGAAGATAGAGAAAAGAGAAAAAAAGGAGAAAGTATCGTAATACCACAACTAACAACAGAAGAAAAACAAGATTTTATTAACCAATATGTCTCTTTACTAGAAACAAGACCAGATTTAGATTCTTCAGATTCTTCTAAACTATTTAGAGGAATCGGATTAAGATTAGACTATAGTAATAATAATGGAAACTATACTTGGCAAGAAGATCCTACTGGAGCTATGAATGATCGTATCTTCCCAGTGATTGATTTACAAAAATCAGGTTATACCAAAACATACTATAATAAAGCGGGGCAAAGATAATGAGTGATATACTAAAAAATCTAATTGAAATAAATACTATCAATGATAAAGAAAATGAAAAAATTAGAACATATATTAAAAGTCTATTAAAAGATAAAAACTTTGATTTTCAAGAGATTGGAGAAGCCAAAGAAAAAGTGTTAATTACTAAAAGAGGGAATCCAACAGTAGCATTCTGTTGTCATACAGATACAGTAGATAAATCAGTTTACTGGACAAAAGAAGCACTGAAATTAACAGAAGATAAAGATAACTATTATGGATTAGGTGTATCAGACATGAAAGGAGGAACAGCTGCTTTATTAGAAGTAGTTACAACGCTCCCAACAGATATTCCTTGTATGCTTTGTTTTACTTATGACGAAGAAATCAGTTTTAAAGGAATCACTGAGCTTATTAAAAATAACATTAACTTACCAGATACGATAATATTTCCAGAGCCAACAGACCTAGTACCAGCGATTGCTAATAAAGGATGTATTGAATTTAGCATTACTTTTAATGGTAAAAGTGCTCATTCCTCTACACCAGAATTAGGAGAAAATGCTCTATACAAAGCATTAGATTTTATAAAAGAAGTAAAAGACTTCGCAACCGAGCTAAGAAAAGAAAATCTTCCATTATACGAAGTACCATATACTACGTTTAACTTATCAAAGATAAATGGAGGAAACGAAATAAATAAAGTACCAGATACTTGTGAAATTACTTTTGACTTTCGTACAATTACAAAAGAACATAATAAAAAAATTATTGCTAAAATAGCTGAATTAACAGAAAAATATCAAGGAAAAGCAAGCATATTAAATAATTTAAATGCAGCAGTAACAAATAAAAAAGAAGTAATAGAAAAAATAGAAGCTATAACAAATCAAAAAGCAATTGGTCTAAACTATGTAACAGAAGCTTCTTTTCTGCCAGATAAAAATATTATTATCTTAGGTCCAGGTCCAATAACAGCTCATCAAAAAGATGAAAGAATACAAAAAGAAAGTTTTAATAAATGCCAAGAGATATATAGAAAAATTATATTAGAACAACAATAAGACAATCAAAAATATTTCTGCTATAATAAATATGATAGGAGAGATAAAATGGAAAAAGATGAATATTACAATATAGCTGATGATAAAGAAATGCAAAAGAAACATCTTTATACTCAGAGATTATGTCACGAATTTAGTGCCTTAGATCCCGTTAAAATTGAAAAAAGAAAGAAATTAATTAAAACAATAGTAAATAGCATAGGAGAAAATTTCACCATAGAGCAACCATTTCATTGTGACTATGGATACTTTATAACTATAGGAAAAAACTTCTATGCTAACTATAATCTAACTATTTTAGATACTGCAGAAGTAAAGATTGGAGACAATGTGTTTATTGGACCAAATGTAAATATTTATGCCGCAACCCATCCATTAGATGTAGAAAGAAGAAATAAAAATTTAGAAAAGGGAGTACCTGTTACCATCGGTAATAATGTATGGATAGGTGGGAACACTACCATTTTACCAGGGGTAACCATTGGAGATAACACAACAATAGGAGCTGGCAGTGTAGTAGCAAAAGATATTCCTTCCAATGTAGTAGCGGTAGGAAATCCATGTAAAGTAATAAAAGAACTTTAAATGCTTGCAATTTCTACAAAAATAAGTATAATAGATTACGAAAAAGAGGTGGAAGTATGAGAAATTACATTCGTTACATTGTAGTATTAGTATTAATTATTGCCGGTGCACTACTACTGATTTCTGTAATTAATAAATTTACAGAACCAGATGTATCTAAAGTAAATAATAACGCAAAAACTGAAGAGAAAGATACAACAAATAAAGATAATGATTCAAACGTTACTTTAGATGTAGAACCAACAGAAGAAAAAGACACAACAAATGGATCTAATGGCGATACTACAGCGCCAGCAGAAGAGGTAACACCAGATTCTCCAAATCCATCAATATCCACCACAACGCCTGAAACTGATAACGTAACAGTTCCAAATACTGGCACAAAAGAAAATATAGCATTTATAGTAATTGGTTTAATAACAATCACTACAGGAATTGCTTACATAAAAAAGCATGCTAATAATTAAGACATCATCGATGTCTTTTTTTTATTTTAATTTTCTCTTTTTAAAAAAATATTAAAAAGAGGGTTGACAAATATTTTAGATATTAATATAATGTTAATAACAAACGAAGAGGTTTGTAATTTTAATACCATATGATATTAATAAAATATTAATAAGAGGAGATAGGAATATGAAAAATGTAAAAAACTTAAAAGTCTATGAAACTGCATTAATTGTAGTAGACATGGTAAATGGATTTGTAAATGAAGGAGTACTACACGATAAAAATATTAGGAAAATAGTACCTAGACAATTAGAACTATTAGAGGAAGCAGAAAAAAAGGGAAGCTTGATAATCTTAGTAAAAGATACTCACAATAACAATGCTACAGAATTTAAAAGATTTGGCAACACAACTCATTGTATTCAAGGAACTAGTGAAGCAGAACTGATCGATGAATTAAAACCATTTGAACAAAAAGACAATGTAATAACAGTAGAAAAGAATTCTACAAGTTTAATGGAGTCACCTGAATTTAGGGAAATAGTAAGACAAGCAGAAAATCTAAAAGAAGTAAACTTTGTAGGATGTTGTACAGATATTTGTGTTTTCAATGGAGCAATGGGACTTGCTAATTACTACGATGAATGGAATCGTGATGTTACAATCAATGTTCATGAAGATGCAATCGCAACATACAGCGAAGATGAAAGAGAAGAGTATGTACAATCAGCTAAACTACTTATGAAACAACAAGGAATAAATTTAGTAAGTAAGAAAAGATAATTATTTTTTTAAAGTATTGATATTAATAAAAGGTTAAAAAGAAAAGGAGAATAAGTATGAATAAAACATTAATGACAGATTTTTATGAGCTAACAATGGCCCAAACATATTTCAATGAAGGAAAGAAAGATGAACAAGTATATTTTGATATTTTCTTCCGTAAAAATCCCTTTGAAGGCGGATACACAATTAGTGGAGGATTAGATGAGACAATAGACTATATTAAAAACTTCCACTTTGGAGAAGAAGAGTTAGACTATCTAAGGAAGTTAGGAAAATTTAACGAAGAATTTTTAAACTATTTAAGCACATTAAAATTCGAAGGAGATATTTATGCTGTACCAGATGGAACAGTAGTATTCCCAAATGAACCAGTATTAACAGTAAAAGCAGATGCAGTAACAGCTCAAATATTAGAAACGGCATTACTTGCTAATTTCAATCATGGATCATTAGTAACAACAGCAGCAAAAAGAATTACTAATGAAGCAAAAGGTATTCCAGTAATGGAGTTTGGAGCAAGACGTGCTAGAGGAATTGATTCTGCAATAGAAGCAAGTAAGTGTGCATATATCGGAGGATGTGTAGGAACATCTAACACTTATGCAGGTATGAAATATGATATCCCTGTCATGGGAACTATGGCTCATTCATTAGTAACAGAAAGTGAAGATGAATATGATGCATTTTTAAAATATGCAAAAAGTAATCCTGACAACTGTGTCTTTTTAGTAGATACATACGATACCTTACATAGTGGAATTCCTAATGCCATCAGAGTAGCAAACGAATACCTAACACCAAATGGATATCCATTTAAAGGAATACGTATAGATAGTGGAGACTTAGCATATTTATCAAAAGAAGCTAGAAAAATGTTAGACAAAGCCGGATATAAAGATACAGGAATTTGTTTATCAAACGGATTAGACGAATATACGATTCGTGATTTAATTACTCAAGGAGCAAAGATTAATTCTATTGGTGCCGGAGATAACATCGCAGCCCCTAAAGAAAGAGTAGGAGGAGTTTATAAACTAGTAGCAGTAGAGGAAAACAAGGAAGCTAAACCAAGAATCAAAGTAAGTAATGATAGTATTAAAACAATAAATCCAGGTAGCAAAAAAGTATATCGTTTCTACGACAAAGATACTGGATATGCTCTAGGAGATGTCATTACATTAAATGAAGAAGAAATTAGTAAAGATCACTATACACTAGTTCATCCAGTAGAAACATGGAAGAAAACAGAATTAGAAAATTATAATGTTAGAAGTTTATTGGTACCAATTTTTAAAAACGGAGAATTAGTATACCAAGATCCAAGTTTACAAGAAAAACAAGAATATTGCGAAAAAGAATTTGAAACACTATACCCAGAAGTTACAAGAATTGATAAACCACATGAATATTATGTAGACTTATCAGATAAATTAAGAGCATTAAAACAAGAACTAATTGAATTTCATCAAAATGAAATAGCAGAAAAAGGAAGGGAATATGTAAAATGCGCAAAGAAAAACTAGAAGAATTAAGAGACTATATAAAAGAATTACAGACTATCACAAAAGAAAGAAAAAAAGAGGAATTTATATATTATCAAGGAACAAAACCTATCCAAAGAAAAGGATTCATTAATGTAGAAAGTTATAATTGCAAACTACAAAATGGAATAATAATACCAAGAGAAAAAATAGTAAAAGGGGGAAGTGATGGTAATGCAGCAATTATCTTACCAATCACAAAAGAAGGAAATACTTTATTAGTAGTACAACCAAGAGTATTTACAAAAGAAACAGTATGCGTAGAATTACCTGCTGGATATTTAGAAAAAGAAGAAGATCCATTAACAGCAGGTAAAAGAGAATTAGAAGAAGAAACAGGATACGTACCAGAAGAAATGAAACTATTAGCTAGTTTCTATCAAGATCAAGGATGCAGTGCTGCTTATAATCACAGTATGCTAGCACTAGGTTGTAAAAAAACAAAAGAACAGAACTTAGATAAAGATGAAATTATTCGCTATTTTGAATGTAGTTTTGATGAAGCGGTAGAATTAGTAGATCGTGGATATATTACAGATATTCAATCTCAATTTACAATTGAAAAGGCAAAAAGTTTAGTAAAAAAATAAAATATTTGATACACTATAAAAAAGGAGAATTAATATGAAAGAATTAGGATTTATAAGAGTAGGCGCTATTGTAAATAAATTAGCTTTAGCTAATCCATTAAAAAATACAGAAGTTATAATAAAAGAAATAAAAAAAGCAGAAACACTTGGTGTCTCTATTGTAACAACACCAGAATTATCTTTCACCGGATATACATGTGGAGACTTATTTTTACAAAAACAATTACTAGATGACAGTATAAAAGCTTTAGAACAAGTATTAAACGAAACAAAAGATATAGATATCATTTCTATTCTAGGAATGCCACTAAGACATGATAATCAGTTGTTTAATTGTGCAGCAGTAATTACAAAAGGAAAAATTCTAGGAGTAATACCAAAAACTTATATTCCAAACTATCAAGAGTTCTATGAAGCAAGATGGTTTTCTTCTAGTAAAGAATTAATAACAGAAGAAATAGAAATATTAGGTCAATTAGTTCCAATAACTACAAATATATTATTCCAAGATAAGACTTTAAAAGAAGCAACCTTTGGAATCGAAATATGTGAAGATTTATGGACAGTAAATCCTCCAAGTAACAACCATGCTTTAGCTGGAGCAACAATGATTTTTAACTTATCAAGTAGTAATGAACTAATTGGTAAACAAGAATATCGAAAGAGTTTAGTATCTAGTCAATCAGCAAGAACAATATCAGCTTATATTTATGCATCAAGTGGAGTTATGGAATCGACTTCAGATATCTTATTTGGTGGAGCTAGTATGATTTATGAAAATGGATCAATTCTAGCAGAGAATAAACGTTTTGAACTAGAAAGTAATATAATTACTGCAGATATCGATGTATTAAAATTAGCAAATGATCGCATCAAAAATAGAAGTTTTATGAAAAACACAAACTTAGAAGAATATAAAATCATAAAACTAGATATCAAAGACAATATAAAAGAATTAAATCGTGAATACAAAGAATATCCATTTGTACCATCAAATGAATTAGAAAGAAATAAAAGATGTGAAGAAATTATAGAAATTCAGTCAACAGCTCTAGCAAGACGTCTAATCCAAGTAGGAAATCCTAAATGTGTAATTGGAATGTCTGGAGGTCTAGATTCAACACTTGCTTTCTTAGTAATTGTAAAAGCCTATGAAAAACTAAAAAGAAATCCTAAAGATATTATTGGAATTACGATGCCAGGTTTTGGAACAACAGATAGAACATATCAAAATAGTATTGATTTAGTAAAAGAATATGGAGGAACCCTAAAAGAAATTAGTATCAAGGACGCAGCACTTCTTCATATGAAAGATATTGGGCTACCTGAGACGGATAGAAGCATTACCTACGAAAATATTCAAGCAAGAGAACGTACGCAAATATTAATGGATGTTGCGAATATGGAAAATGGATTAGTAATTGGTACAGGAGATCTATCTGAACTTGCCTTAGGCTGGTGTACTTATAATGGTGACCACATGAGTATGTATGCTGTAAATACATCTATTCCAAAAACATTAGTACGCTATTTAGTAGCCTGGGTAAAAGATACTACAGATGGTAAAAAGAAAGAAGTATTACAAGATATCTTAGATACTCCAATCTCTCCAGAATTATTACCACCAGATGAAGCAGGGAATATCTTACAAAAAACAGAATCAAGTATTGGACCATACGTTCTACATGACTTCTATCTATATCACTTCTTAAGATATGGTGCAACTCCAAAGAAAATCTATACATTAGCGAAACATACTTTTAAAAATAGTTTTTCTAAAGAAGAGATAAAAAAATGGTTAAAAGTTTTCATCAGACGCTTCTTTACTCAACAGTTTAAAAGAAACTGTATCCCTGATGGAGTAAAAGTAGGAAGTATCAGTTTATCACCTAGAGGAGATTTACGTATGCCAAGTGATGCTAATTATGAAACTTGGATAAAAGAATTAGAAGATATCAATGATTAAGCTTGAATTATCAAGCTTTTTCTGTATAATAAAAAAAAGAGAGAAAGGTGTAACATGCAAGAAAAAAGACTAGATCAATATACAAAAAAGGAAAAAACAGATCTTATAAATCATTGGTTTCATTATTACGGAAAAGAAATTTATACTTTAGAAGAATTAGAACAACTTCAAAAATTAATAGAAAAAAATGATACCAAAATATTTGAAATGGCTATAATAAATTATATAAACGGAGAAGGGCCATCACTTTTATTAAAAGCAATAAGACAAAATAGGGTAGAAGAAATACTAGAACAGTTTCATCAAAAAAGTAAAGAAATAAAAAGTAAATATCCAGAGGAATACAAAACAACAGCTAAAGCCTTTATAAAGGAAATAGTAGGGACCTACAACCATAAAACTCCAGACATCCCTTTGTCTGAGGGTGAATTACTAAGACAACTACAAGAACTCACTAAAAATAAAGGATATTTAACTGATAAAAACGTAAATCAAATCTTTAACGAGTGTTTATTCAAGGAGGAAGAACTACAAGATGGAAAGCCCACAAAAGATTTTTCCTTTGCAATCGGAGTAGCTACTGCTATTGTATTTAACACAGAAAGATTAAATGAACATAAAAGCGAAATTAATAATATGATAAATGAGCTTTACAGAATAGAAACAGGGACAACTTTTACAAATTTATGTATAAAAAAAGATGGAACTCAATGGACGAGCTCACATCGTACTATGGATAAATTAATGATTTTAGGATTCGCAACAGAACTACTAGAAGTACCTTATAACATTCCAAGAGAAAAATGGAGAGAAATATTTGATGATGGCATGCCAGTAGTAATTAAAAATAATGAAAAAGTAGATACACCTGTAGTAGGAACACCTAAAGAAAACTACGATGAAACAACAAAAAGATATAGAAAAAAATAATTAAGAATCTCGAACCTGAGATTCTTTTTCATAAAAAATGAAAAAAGTAGTTGACAAATTAATTAGATATTAATATAATGTTAATAACAGATGAAAAATCTGTAAAACTTTTAATATATGTTATTAACAAAATAATAAAAAGAAAGAAGAGATATTATGGAAATGACAATTAGTAAAGACAAAGTAGAAAGAATTTTGACAGACTATTATAGATCAAAAGAAGATATTAAAGGAATTGTAAAAATGAAAACAGCAAAAGAACTAGTAGGGTGGTATACCTGTGAGCACAATGCAGCAGTTACAACAATAGAACTTTCTGGAACTACAACATTGTTAGATACAGAAATACCAGTAAAAAGAGTAATTCCATTTGAAGAGTATGAAGGAATTTTTAAAAACCTATTAGAAGAACAAGGATATGAAGTAAATAAACTATGGATTGATAATGGCATAGATACAGAATGGACAGGTTATGGACTAATGGAGCATCAAGAAGAAAAACCTTATTGTAATGGAATAAAAATAGAAGCCAAAAGACAAGTAAAGGAATTTAGAAGATAGTATATTTTTTTAAAACAAGATATTAATAAAATGTTAATAAGAGGTGAAATTATGAATAATATGAAAATCATTGCTTTAGATAATATCAAAGAAATAGGAAAAGAAGTAAATGCTAAGTTAAATAAATTAAGAAACACAAATAAAAATTATATGTTAAACATCACATCTTCTAGATTTTCTAACGGCGAAGGTAAAGTAAAAATAGAAGATTCCGTAAGAGAAAAAGATATCTATCTTTTAGCAGATGTAGGAAATTATGGAATTACTTATAATATGCATGGATTTACTCACCATATGGCACCAGATGAACACTTTCAAGACATTAAAAGAACAATATCAGCAATCTCTGGATATTCAGAAAAAATAACATTAATCATGCCACTACTATATCAATCAAGACAGCATAAAAGAAAAGGTAGAGAGTCAGCTGATTGTGCGATTGCTTTACAAGAATTACAAAATCTAGGAGTAGATCATATCATTACATTTGATGCCCATGACCCAACAATATCAAACGCGATACCAAATCTTCCATTTGAAAACTTCTATCCAACGAATACAATCCTAGAAGATTTATTAACCAAGGAAGATTTAGAAGATATTTTAGTAATCAGTCCAGATATGGGAGCAACAGAACGTGCTAGATACTTTGCCGAAATGTTAGATACTAATGTAGGAGTTTTCTATAAAAGACGCGATTTAACGAAAGTAGTAAATGGCAAAAACCCTATCATAGAACACACTTACATGGGACCAAGTGTAGAAGGAAAAGATATTTTAATTGTAGATGACATGATAGCTAGTGGTACTTCGATGTTAGAAGTAGGAGAAAGATTAAAAAAAGAAGGTGCAAGAAAAGTATACTTTATCGCAACTTTCTCACTATTTACAGAAGGAATAGAAGAATTTGACAAAGCTTATCAAAATAATTACTTCGACAAGCTATATACAACAAACTTATCTTATATACCAGAAGAATATAAAGAAAAAGACTGGCTACATACAGTAAACTGTTCAGAAAACATCGCAGAAATCATCAATGCCTTACATGAAAAAGAATCATTAAAACCGTTATTCAACGGAAAAGAAAAAATATTAACCTTAAGAAAGGAGAAAAACTTATGAAAATAGGAATATTTGGAGGAAGTTTTAATCCACCTCATAAAATGCATAAAAAAATAGCTAAAGTGTTAATAAAAAAAGGATATGTAGATAAAGTAATCTTTGTACCAACAGGTATGAAATATGAATATAAAACAAATCTAATATCAAACGAAAAAAGAGTAGATATGCTATCACTAATGATAGAAAAAGAAAAAAATATGGCAATTAGTAAATATGAATTGCAACAAAAACCAATTTATACTTACGAAACTCTAAAACATTTTAAGAAAAGATATAAAGATGATGAAATTTACTTCATTTGTGGAACGGATAATTTAAGTTATATCGACAAATGGAAAAACGGACAAGAGATTTTAAAAAACTACAAACTATTAGTTATCAAAAGAGAAACAGATGAGATTGAACCATTATTAGAAAAATATAAGCAATATAGACAAAATATCATTGTAACAAAAATAAAAGAAAAAACAATTTCATCTACAAAAATTAGAACATATTTAAAACAAAACAATAGCCTAAGAGCAAGATTATATATAGATAGAAAAGTTTATAACTATATCAAAGAAAACCATTTATATGAAGAAAAGAAAGGAAGTGTCTATCATGCTATTAAAAGCTATTAAAAAGTTTTCAGTCTTTGAATGGAGTATGATTCTAGCAGTCACACTCTTCACTACTTATTTTGCCATCATAAATAAAGAAGATAGTTTAATTTACATAGTAATTGATGCGATTGCTGCGATATCTGGAATATTTTGTGTAGTACTATGTGCGAAAGGAAAACGCAGTCAATACTTCTGGGGATTCTTCAATATATTAGGATATATCGTTGTAGCATGGATCCATAAATACTATGGAGAAGTGATGTTAAATGCTATCTATTATCTACCATTACAATTTATTGGTTACTATTTATGGAGTAAAAATACCAAGGAAGAAGATGATGAAGTACAAGGAAAGAAGTTAAATATAAAGCATTCTATTATCTTATTAATAATTACAGGAATAGGTATTTTTCTATACCAATATTTATTAGATCACTTAGGAGGTACAAATCCTTTACTAGACAGTGCCTCTACAGTAATCTCAGTTGTTGCTAATCTATTGATGGTATTAAGATATAGAGAACAATGGCTACTATGGATAGTAATAGATATTATTACAGTAATTATGTGGTGGCACGTAAAAGACTACATTATGGTAACCATGTGGGCAGTATATTTAGTAAATGCTTTCTATGGTTATTATAACTGGTCAAAGATTGCAAAGGAGGATGTAAAATGTATGAAATAGGAATGTATGGAGGAACATTTAATCCTCTACACTTAGGTCATGTAAACGATATCATCATGGCAAAGAATCAATGCAAAAAACTATATATTCCAATAAGTATCAGTGATGATCCAAAAGAAATAGACGAAAAAACCAGAATCACGTGGCTAAAAAATATTACTCAAGATATGGAAAATGTAGAAGTATTCCCAATCTATTCAAAGAACTTAAATAAAGAAACATATGACTGGGAACAAGGAGTACAAGATGTAAAAAACTATATAGGAAGAAAAATAGACGTAGTATTTGCAGGCAGTGATTATAAAGGAGAAAACCTATGGGAAAATCTTTATAAAGAAAGTAAAGTTATCTATTTTGATAGAAAAGAAATTAATATATCTTCAACAGAAATTAGACAAAATCCATATAAATATTTTGATTATCTTCCAGCATGTGTAAGGAAATATTATACAAAAAAAGTATGCATCATTGGTACAGAAAGTTGTGGTAAAACAACACTAGTTAGAAATCTAGGAAAAGCATATAACACTACGCATGTAGAAGAAGCAGGAAGATATATCTGTGATGAAGCAGGTGGAATTGATAATATGCAAAAGTATCACTACTTTGAAATACTTTTTCAGCATAAACAAGATGAAAAGATTGCTTTAGAACATGCTAATAAAGTTCTATTTATTGACACCGATTCATTAATTACATTATATTATTACAAACTAGGCTTTAAAGAACAAAGTGAAAAAGATTTTGAAACTATCGCCACTAGTATTTCTAATTTAAATAATTATGATTTATATCTATTTCTAGAACCAGATGTCGCCTGGGTACAAGATGGAACAAGAACTTATGGAAAAGACGAAGTAAGAAAAGAAAATAATAAGATATTAAAACAAATATTAAAAGAAAATCACATTAAATACGAAACAATTACAGGAAATTACGAAGAACGTTATGAAAAAGCCAAAGAATATGTAAATAAATTATTAAAAGGAGAATAATTATGTTTGAAAGACAAGATTTAATTGATTTTGTAGGAAAAATCATAAGTCAAAGTACTCAAAAAGAAGAAACAAAAAGGAACTTAAAGCAATTTAGAAGTTATTTAGATTTAACAAAAATGGCAGATGATAATACATTAAGTGACCTAGACCAAGTAATTGATTGTACTGACGAATTATTAACAATAAAAGAAAAACTAGGAAGTTGTGATATCAGTGCTTTATTAGAAAATACTACATCAGATAAGCCAAAGAAAAAAGTAAAAAGAGAACAAGAAACCATTCACTACCATAACTACCACAGTGATCCTTGTGGATCATCATATGAACCATCTTATTGGTCTACTGGATGTAGTGGGCAAAGGAGTACCTATAGAGGTGGTTGTTAAATATGGAAAGAATAAAAATCTTTGATGAAGAATTACCAGTAAAAGATTATTATTGTTCAGATAGCCCAACCAAACTAAGAAAAACAAAACCAACTTTAAGACTATATATAAAACTAACAGACCAATGTTTTGCCAACTGCAAGTTTTGCGCTAATAGCCAAAGTAAGGATTTTGGAACGATAGATCTAGAAAAACTAGCTTTTGTCATCAGTTATCTAAAAGAAAAAGATATACTTCATGGTATTAGTATTACCGGTGGAGAACCTATGACAAATCCTACTAAATTATTTCAAGTATTAGATTTAATTTATAAAATAGATGAAGATATGGAAGTAGCGATATCAACAAACGGATATAACTGTAGAGAATTTAAAAACTATGATAAAGTAAATAAATTAGAAAGCATTCATATCTCTAGACATCACTATGATGATAGAAAAAACGAAAGTATTTTTCATTCTAAAAAGATTGCTACAACAGAAGATATAATAGATTTAGAACACCATCTAAAAGACAAAAAAATCATTAACATTAATACAATCATTATGCAAAGTGGAATTAATTCTTTAGATGAAATAAAGAAAATGCTAACATATGTAGGAGACTTAGGAGTATATAAAACTGGATTCGTATCATTAATGAAATGTAATCCTTATGCTGAAAGAGAATTTATTAATTTTAATTCTATATTTGAAAACCTAGATGAAAACTTCTTTCCAGGGCACCACTTTTATAGTAGAGATTACTGTGAATGCATAGATGGAATCTATTTAACTGAGCATAATAAATTAGTAGAGTATTATGCCAGAATGGTAAAAGACTGTGATTGTCCCTATACAACACAATTAGTTTATACCTCTGATAATAAGTTAACTGCCGGATTTGGTAAAAAAGTTTTGTGGAAATAAGAAACTATGATAAAGTAAAAAAGAGGTGGTAACATGTTAGGTGCAATCATAGGAGATAAAGCCGGTTCTAATTATGAAATGGAAGAAATCAATTATTGGAAAGAATATAAAAAACCTAGACCATACGAAGAAAGAATAAAAATCATGGATCCTAAAACACCATTATTTGCAGAGAACTCCATCTTTACAGATGATACCGTTTGGACATGTGCCATTTATGATGCTATTGTAAATGGTGATTGTGACTATGAAAGTTATTTAAAAGAATATGGAAAGAAAGAATTGGCAAAAGGTCTTGATAAATATGGAAGAGGAAGATTTAGTCCAGGTTCTATAAAATGGATAACAGGAAACTATGAAGGAACAAGTTATGGTAATGGGGCAGCTATGAGAATTAGTCCTATTGGATTTATTTTTAATTCATTTGAACAAATAAAAGAACAATCGTATCTAGCAACCATACCATCACACAACCATATAGATGCAATAAAAAGTGCGGAAGCAGTTGCAATTACAATCTATTTGTTAAGAACCGGTATGTCAAAAAAAGAGGTAGAAGAATATATAAAGAAAAATTATTACCCTATGAACTACAGCTTAGAAGAATTAAGACACACATATACTTTTAAATCTAAAGCCAAAGACACAGTACCGCAAGCACTATTTTGTTTTTTTCAATCACAAGACTTCGAAAACACCATAAGAACAGCAATATCAATTGGTGGCGATACGGACACTATCGCAAGTATTGCAGGTGCTCTAGCAGAAAGTTATTATGGAGTACCAGAAACAATAAAAGAAGAAATAAAAAAAGAGTTAGACGAAGATAAATATAATTTATTGAAAAATAAATATTTTAATCAGAAAACGTACAAAATAAAAACGAAAGGTAAGGAGAATAAAAATGGATTTTAAAGAGATAATACATATTTTACAAGAAAGAAGAGAAACAATAGCTACTATGGAGTCATGTACTGGTGGAGGAGTTGCCAATGCTATTACAAACTGTGAAGGAGCTAGTGAAATATTAAAATTCAGTGCCGTTACTTACTCTAATGAATATAAAATTAAAATGGGTGTATCAAGTGAAGTGATTGATAAATATACCGTATATAGTATGGAAACTGCTGATGAAATGAGTAAAAATATTACTAAATTTGCAAACAGTAACTATGGTGTAGGAATCACAGGTCAATTAAATAGACAAGATCCTGCTAACCCGGTAGGCAAAGATAATGTTGTATATATTAGTATCTATGATAGTACAAATGATAAATATTATAGAGAGACTATAGAAGTACATAAAGAAAGTAGAAAACTAAATAAAGACCATGTAATAGAAAGAATTATTGAAATGTTGCTAAAAATATTAAAATAGCGACATTTTTTCTAAAATATGTTATAATCAATCTATAAATAAGAGGTGATAATGTGGAAAAAGAATATAAAACAGAAGAAGAGTTTTTAAAAGATTACGATCCAAAAGCCTTCGATCAATTATCTATGACATCTGATATATTATTAATCAGTGTATCAGATGAAGAAAGCAACAATTATCGTAAGACTAGTAAAAAAATGATGAGTATTTTACTTGTTAAAAGAGATGATTTTCCGTACAAAGGAAAATGGTGTCTACCCGGTGGTTTTTTAAATCCTAAAACAGAAACACTAGAAGACTGTGCTAAAAGAGTATTAAAAAATGAAACAAACTTATCAAACATCTACTTAGAACAATTATATACTTATGATGCACTTGATAGAGACCCAAGAACAAGAGTCATATCTACTTCATATATAGCATTAGTTGATAAAAACAAATTAACAGAAATGATTAACCCTAATGCCTCATGGTTTGATGTAGTACTTTTAGAAGAGAAAAATGATATTGTAGATATTACACTAGATAATGGAAAAGATACTATCCATCTAGCTATCAAGAAAAAACTTCGTGAAAAAACAACAGATCGCTATAAATTTATTGAAGTAAAAAATGATGCTTTAGCATTTGACCATGCTCTTGTTATATTAGCCGGTCTTGAAAGATTAAAGAATAAACTTAATTACACAGATATCGTTTTTAATATGATGCCAGAATATTTCACACTAGGTGAATTACAACAAGTATATGAAGTAATACTAAATAAAAAATTATTAGATCCTGCATTTAGAAGAATCATTGCCAGCAAAGTAGAAAAAACAAATAAAATGAAAACAGGAGAAGGACATAGACCATCTGCATTATTTAAATATAAAGGAAACAAATGAAAAAAGTAAAATTATTTGTAAATAACAACGAAAAGTCATTAGAAGTTGCAAAAACAATAAAAGAGAAATTAGAAAAGAAAAACTTTAAAATTGTAGAAGAAGATTATGAAATAGCCATCGCCATTGGAGGAGATGGTTCTTTTCTAAGAATGATAAAAGAGACAGCTTTCAATGAAGATTGCATTTATGTAGGAATTAATGCTGGAACATTAGGCTTTGCGCAAGAGATAAATCTAGATGAAATAGGGGAATTTATTAAAAGTCTAGAACAAGAAGACTACAAAATAGAAGAAATTGGTATTGCAGAAATCGAAATAAAAACACCAGACAGTATATCAAAACAATTAGCATTAAATGAAATTGTAATTCGAGACCTAGATTTAAACACAGTAAATTTAAAATTAATGGTAGAAAAAGAACTTTTAGAAAATTATGTAGGAGACGGTATTTTAATATCAACATCCTTTGGTTCTACTGCATACAACTTAAGCTTTGGTGGAAGTATCGTCTATAATACTTTTCATACACTTCAAATTACACCAATTGCACCATTAAATAATAAATCATATCGTAATCTTTTAAATTCAGTCATTATTCCAAGTAATAAAGAAATTAGTGCAATCCCAGAAAATAGAACGAAAGATTTATTAATTACGATTGATGGTGATAATAGTGAATATAAAAATGTAGAAGAAGTAAGCGTTAAAATAGAAGGAAGAACAATCAAAGTTTTTAGAAAAAAAGAATATAATTTTATAAGCAAAATCAACAACAAATTTTTGAAATAAGGGATAACATGCAAAAACAAGGATTTAAAGCATTTAATGAAAATATGACTAACCAATATGGTTTACAATTTGAAGAAGGTAAAACATATAGAATTTCAAATGATACCATATTAACAAAAGGAACAAGTGGTACAGGATTTCACTATACGCCATATCTAGAAGATACATTACGTTATGTAAATGGGATGTTAGAAGAAATAAAAATTGCTAGAGTAACAGCGGGAAATGAAATCATTACTTTTGATGATGAATATAATGGATACTATGATATCAGTGCCGCAAGAGAATTAACAATAGATCATATCATGACTAGAGAGGAAATATTAAATCATATGTTAAAACAAAGTGACTTTTCTCTTATCCGTTTTGTACAAGGATATAAACTAACAAAAGAAGAAATTAATGAAATAATTAAGAAATTCAAGTACAACCCCGCTCTTTCTCTAGCAATAGATTATTATCAAAACGGAAATCATGAAGCTTACAATGAATTTTATAAAGTCAAAAAATCTAAATAATAGATTCAAAAAAAGAAATACTAATACTGGTGATACTATGAGAATTAGATTAGGATACGCATGTATTAGTGAAACACTAAATACTAATTATAAAACATATACCTATAGTAACTATATAAAAGAACAAAATAAAAAGAAGTTAGAGGAGATAATTACCTCTAATCTTTTTCATTTACAAGAACTATTAATCTATAACAACAAAAATAATATTCATTTCTTTAGAATATCTTCCAATTTAATCCCACTAGCAACAAAGAAAGAAGTAGATATCAATTATTATAAAAACTATCAGAAAATCTATCATACCCTAGGAGAAGAAATAAAGAAAAATAATATGCGAGTAGATTTTCATCCAAGTGAATATTGTGTCTTAAACAGTACAAAAAAAGAAGTAGTAAACCAAAGTATAGATATATTAAAATATCACTATAATTTATTAATGTTTTTAGACATAAAAGAGCCACTATTAGTCCTTCATATTGGAAGTAAAGAATTTGGAAAAGAAAAAGCAATCACAAGATTTATTAATAACTTTAAAAGATTACCAAAGGAAATTCAAAAAATAATCGCAGTAGAAAACGATGATAAATCATTTAATGTAGAAGACTGTCTAACATTATCTGAAAAGACAGATATTCCTGTAATCTTAGATTATCACCATCATCAATGTAACCCTAGTAATAAAAGTTTAGAAGAACTATTACCAAGTATTATAAAAACTTGGAAAAAGACCCCTAAAATGCATTTTTCTTCTCCCAAAAGTAAATTAAAAAAGGAATACCGAAGTCATAATGACTATATAGATGTGAAAGAGTTTATAAAGTTTATAAACATATTAAAAAAAGAAAATAAAGATATAGATATTATGCTAGAAGCTAAGAAAAAAGACGAAGCACTATTTCGTCTTGTCAGAGAATTAAAATATCAAACGAATATAAAATTTCTAGACGAAACTTCTTTTATGATATAATAGCTTAGAAAGGAAGTATTATATGAATAAAAAAATAGGCATCCTAGACTCAGGAATAGGTGGAACAACAGTACTAAACGAAATAATAAAACTTCTTCCAAAAGAAGATTATGTCTATTATGCAGATAGTAAAAATAATCCCTACGGAGAAAAGTCTCCTAAAGAAATATATAAAATTGTAGAAAATATCGTAGAGTTCTTACTAAAAGAAAAAGACTGTAAAATGATAGTAATTGCTTGTAATACTGCAACAACACGCTGTATGAAAAAACTAAAAGAAAAATACAAAGATATTCCATTTGTAGGTACCGTTCCAGCAATCAAAGTAGCTTGCGATAATAACTATAAACACACTCTAGTGCTAGCAACACCATCTACGATTGACTCTGAAAGAACAAAAGAGCTAATAGAAGAAAATAGAAAAGAGAATCAAGAAATCATATTAATATCTTGTGATGGTCTTGCAAATGCAATAGAGACAAAAAATAAAGAAAAGATGAATGACATATTAGAAAACGTAAAAGAAAAAACCAAAAATACACCAATAGATTCTATTGTATTAGGTTGTACACATTATCCATTAATTAAAGATGAGATTCATAAATTCTTTAAAGATATACCTTTATTAGATGGTTCTATAGGAGTTGCAAAAGAGGTAAAAAGACAATTAGAAAACCATAATCTTTTAAATACAAAAGGTACTGGTAAAATAGAATTTATTTATTCAAAAGATAACTAAAAATTTTACTCTTTTCATTTTTTGTAATATAATGAATTAAGGTGATAATATGAATAATACCATATTTTATAAAATAATAAGACCTATCTTAAAAGTATTATTTAAAGTCTTATTTCGCCCTAAAATCAAAGGAATAAACAATTTACCAATAGATACAAACTATGTTTTAGCAGGAAATCATACAAAGTGGCTAGATCCCATTATGTTGATTGCTATTATTCCAAAACAAGTTCACTTTTTAGCAAAAGATTCCCTATTTAAGGGAATTACGAAACCTTTCTTAAAAGGAGTAGGGGCAATCCCAGTAAACCGTAAAATTCATGATCACCAAGCTCTAGAAAGTGCAATAAAAGCATTAAACGAGAAAGATATTATTGGTATTTTCCCAGAAGGAACAATAAATAGAGAAAAGAAAACTCCAACTTTACCATTTAAAATTGGAGCAGTAAAAATGGCTAATGTTACCAATACAACAATAGTTCCTTTTGTTATTACAGGAAAATATAAATTATTTTCTTCAAAAATAACAATAGAATTTCTAAAGCCAAGAAAAATATCTGACAACTTAGAAAAAGAAAATCAAATGTTAAGAGAAGAAATAGATAAAAAATTGGAGGACTATTATGAATGTAATCAATCTAATAAAACAAAAGATGATTAAAACACCATGGTCAAAATATTATAAAAAAGAAGAAAGAAAAATAAAAGTAGAAGATATTTCCATCTATGAAATGTTAGAAAAATGTAGTAAAGATAGAGACAAAAACATTGCGATAAACTACTACGGGAAACAAATTACCTACAAAGAACTGCTACATAAAATAAATCAGGCAGCAAAAGCTTTTCGTAGTCAAGGAATAAGACGAGGAGACGTGGTGACTATATGTATGCCAAATACTCCAGAAGCTCTTGTTGCTTTCTACGCAGTAAATAAAATTGGAGCTATTGCCAATATGATTCATCCCTTATCAGGAGAAAAAGAAATTAAAGAATATTTAACTTCAACACATAGTGTCATGTTAATCATGATTGACATCTGCTATGAAAAAGTAAAAAATATTATAAAAGAAACAGATGTATATAAAACAATTGTTACATCTGCCAGTGATTCTATGAATTTTTTATTAGCTTTTGGATATCAAGTAACACAAGGATATAAAGTAAAAAAGCCTAAAAGAAGTGAAGAATACGTCTACTGGAAAGACTTTATAAGAAAAGGTCTAAACTATCACGCAAAAGAAGATTACCATACAACAAAAGATACCCCTGCGGTAATTCTACATAGTGGTGGAACAACAGGAAGTCCAAAAGGAATCATTTTAACGAATGGCAATTTTAATGCTCTAACAGAGCAGGCAAAAATTATCTTTAAACATTTAGAACCAGGAGAAAAGGTATTGGCAATTATGCCTATCTTTCACGGATTTGGTTTAGGAGTATCAATTAATGCGCCACTAGACCTAGGATGTGAAGTAATATTAATACCGCAATTTAATGCGAAAAAGTTTGATAAATTAATAGAAAAATATAAACCAAATATATTATTTGGTGTTCCAACATTATATGAAGCTTTAATTAATACAAAAAATGATAAACTAAATCTAAGAATGCTAAAATATATTATCAGTGGAGGAGATAGTCTATCACCATCATTAGAAAGAAGAATTAACGTATATTTATCAAATCATGGTGCAAATATTACTATATCTCAAGGGTATGGTATGACAGAATCTCTTGCTGCTGTTGCTTTATCCTTTGGAGAGGCCAACAAACCTGGAAGTATTGGTATTCCATTTCCAAGTAACTATATTAAGATTGTAAAACCCGGTACACAAGAAGAAGTTCCATATGGAGAAGATGGTGAAATCTGTATCAGTGGACCAACAGTGATGACAGGGTATCTAGATAATGAAAAAGAAACAAACGAAATGTTACAAATTCATAAAGATGGTATGATTTGGTTACATACAGGTGATATTGGTATGATGGATGAAGATGGTGTAATCTACTATAAACAACGACTAAAGAGAATGATTATTTCCAGTGGTTATAATGTTTATCCAGCTTATGTAGAACAAGTAATAGAAGAGCATCCAGCTGTATTAAAATGTACAGTCATAGGAATCCCACATCCATACAAAATTGAGGTCCCAAAAGCCTATATTGTATTAAAAAACGGATATAATCCATTAACCGTAAGAAAAAGCATCAAAGACCACTGTAAAAAGAATCTAGCAAAATATGCCATACCAGCAGAATTTGAATATAGAAAGAGCCTACCAAAAACACTAATTGGAAAAGTTGATTTTAAAAAGCTTCAAGAAGAAAGTAGAGAGCAAAATGAAAAAAAATAAAGAAAAAATGCTTCCCTATAGAATCTTAAAACCAATTTTGGCACCCATTTTTAAATTATATTATAATCCTAAAGTAATTGGAAAAGAAAATATACCAAAAGAAGGTCCAATCTTAATTGTAGGCAACCATAAACATTTATATGATCAATGTTTAGCAATAATTTCTACCAAAAGACCTATCCATTATATGGCAAAAAAAGAGTACTTCGATGGAAAAATGGCCTGGTTTTTCAAAATGGTAGGATGTATTCCTGTAGATAGAAGTAAAAAAGATGATAACGCAACATCAAAAGCTTTAGAAGTTCTAAACCAAGGTTTTGCCCTAGGCTTATTTCCAGAAGGAACTAGAAACAAAACAAAAGAATTTTTACTTCCATTCAAATTTGGAGCAGTCTCCATGGCAAAAAAAACCAACGCAACGATTGTTCCATTTGGAATCACAGGAGACTATAAATTTCGAAGCAAAAATCTAACAATTCGCTTTGGAAAACCATACAAAGTAACAAAAGATTTAGAACAAGAAAACAAAAAATTAGAAGAGATTGTTGGCAACTTAATGAAAGAAAATTTAAAAAACAGTGGTAAATAGTGTCAAATAAAGAAAGTTCACAAGATTAGAACTTTCTTTTTATGTTATCATGAAACTGGTGATAGTATGGACAGAAAGAATATATTAGATGATTTTGGCACAGAAGATACGTATAAATTATATAGGACTGTATATGAAATCATTCATCCAACAATATCAAAAAGAAATATTTCAAACTACAAAATAATAATAGAAGAAAATCTAGTACCATTAAGAATATTTTATCCTAAAAAAATATCTAAACTAGAAAAAGCAATTATTTATATTCCAGGAAAATCATGGATAGTAAATGGAATTAAAAATTATAGTGATGTTTGTCAAGACTTAGTAAAAGAACTAGATACAATTATCATTGCCTTAGATTATGAATTAACCTCAGAATACGGCTATAATAAAACAGTAGATACCTGTGATAAAACACTACAATACTTAATCACTGGATTAAATAGAGTAGGAATAGAAAAAGATAAAATTACAGTCATAGGTGACTCAACAGGTGCAAGCATCCTAGCTAATATTGCAAATGAAAAGAAAAACATGATATCAAAACTAATTCTACTTTATCCAGCTTTGAACTTAACGTTTGAAGATCAAGAAAAATATCCATCATTAAATCAAAACAATAAAGTAGACTTATTAACCCTTTCTCATTTAAAAACATTTGCTAAAACGTATATAAAAAAAGACTATAAATCACCATTAAAAAAAGAAAATTATAAAACCTGGCCAACAACACTAATTATCACAGGAGACTTAGATCCGGTAAGAGATGAAGGAATAGAATTAGGAAACAAATTAAAACAAGAGAATAAAAATTCAAAAGTAATCAACATAAAGTTTGCAACCCATGGATTATTAAATAGTAAAGATGAAGAATCTATAGAAGAATGTATGAAGGAAATCAAAAAATTTATCACAAAAAAAGAAAGATAGTATGTTATACTAGAAAGGTGAAGAAATGGAAAGAAGAAGAACAAAAAAAGATATCGTAAGAATGTTACTTAGAAATAATGAATTAGAAGAACAAGATGAAGAAGAGTTATTAAATCTACTAATCGATCAGCCCATCGCAATTGATGTAGATAAACAAGAAGAAGCAAAAATGACACGAGGTGACCGCTTTGCTGACAAGCTAAGTGAAGTAGCAGGTAGTTGGACATTTATATTAATATTTGTACTGTTTCTACTAGCCTGGATAGTCCTAAACACTGTTGTTTTAACAAGCAAAGAAGCGATTGACCCATATCCATTTATTTTACTAAACTTAGTATTATCATGTATATCCGCACTACAGGCACCAATCATTATGATGAGTCAAAATCGTCAAGCAGAAAAAGATAGCTTGAGAAACCAAAATGACTATAGAACTGATTTAAAAAGTGAACTTATTCTCGAATCTCTTCACGATCAAATGAATTCAATTTTAAAAAATCAAAGACAAATATTAAAATATATAAAAGAAGAAGAGGAGAAGAAAAATGAAAGTAAAAAAGATAATTAGTCTAATACTTTTAATCTCAATATCAATTATCTTGGTCGGTTGTGGTAATAAAAGCGAAACTACATCACAACAAAACTCAAATACACAACCAAACAGCACAACAGCTAATGCAGAAGCGTATGATAAAGGATACTTAGAAATTAGCGATAAAGAAATAAAAGGTATGGAAAAAATGAATTGTACAAGAGAAGCAACAGGAGAAGGAGATTCTGAAGTAAATCTAAGTTATACCTTATATTATCAAGGAGAATATCTTCAATTACTACATTCAAAAGAAGAAATAATTACAGATGATCAAGATATACTAGATGAATATCAAACAGCATACATAAATATATATAAACATTATGAAAATCTCGAATACTATGATACAAGTGTAATCAGAACAAAAAATAGTGTCACAAACGACACAGTAATCAACTATAATAAAATAGATACAGATAAACTCCTAGAAATCGAAGGAGAAGAAGACAATATTATCAAAGATGGAAAAGTAAAATTAGATGACTGGTTAGATTTTGCAGAACAATTTGGTACAAAATGTGAGTAAAACTAGAAATCTAGTTTTTTTATCAAAAAAATATAATAAATATACAGCTGGAGGGATAAAACAATGAAATATGAAAAATTAATTACAGACATAATGAGATTAGCATATAACAATAACCCAGAGAAAAGAGAAGAACTGTTAGAACAAATAGAACGAGATCTACCAGACGAACTTCCTAAAGCAACCCAAGAAAGCATCATAAAAGAACTGAATAAAAAAGTGACAGAATACATCAGAGAAAATAGTAATTATCGTAGTAGTGGCTTACCATCAAGAATAAAATATAAAGTAGAATTTCAAGAACTACCATCTCAGGATATCTTTTTTAGATTAAACGATTTAGTATTGCTTGAACCAAATAACCCCTTTCTACAACAAGTAGTAAGAAGAGTAGAACTAAGTGCCATAAAAGAAGAATTAAATTTAATAAAAGAAGCTAGAACAACCTATGTAAGAAAAAAATCTACTCCATATCCATTTACAAGTAATCTATTTTTACAAGAATTATTTTTGAAAGGATTAAGAGAAAAAATAAGAATTTTAGATAGAATAGAAAAATCTCAAATATACTCAGATGGATTAGAAGAAAATAAATTCCTTTCAGAGCAAGCAAAAACAAAAATCAAAAAAGTTGAAAAAGTAAGAAGAGAATATTTAAATGCTCAATTAAACTATCAAAATTCATGGACACAATACAATATGGCAATCCTACAAAACGAATTATTACAATCCAATGGTGAAAAACCGATAAATTCTTCAGAGAAAATTGATAATCTTCACTACGATACTGATTATAGAAGAATAGAAGTAGATAAAAAAGAAGCAAAATTAAGCTATATAACTGGAGAAATAACAAAAGAAGACTATCAATCTATAATAGAAAGAAAAGAAATACAACAACAAGAATTAAAAAGCACGTATAATCAAAAGAAACTATTTAAAAAATAAAGGCAAGAAAAACTTGTCTTTTATTATATTGCGAAATACAGAAAAACAATATATAATAAAAATAGTTGTTCGAGTAGTTCAATGGATAGAATCTCTCCCTCCGACGGAGATGATATGGGTTCGACTCCCGTCTCGAACACCATTTTATATTGAAATAGAAAAATAGATATGATAAAATGTAGTACATGCCGATATAGTTTAGTGGTAAAACAGATCCTTGGTAAGGATCAGCGGACAGTTCAATTCTGTCTTTCGGCACCATTAGGGAATCCAGTTGAACTTTTCCGGAAGGGAAGCACTTTAGATAGAGATCAATCCGTAAAAAGGATTGCTTTTTTGTTGTTATAAGGATGGTATGAATGATAAAAGTATTAAAAAAAGAAATACCCATAGAGGAATCATTAAAAAAGAAAATAGAATTTATATGCGAATTTTGCGGTACAAAACCAACTATAAAAAATGGAAGAGCATATTAATAAATTAAAAGAATATTATGATGTCCGTTATACAGAAGGCATATTTGATTATGAGACACATCTATTGAATATTCAAAAAGCAAAAGAAGATAAAATTGTTAGAATTTTTCCAGTTAAAAAAAATCAGAGGGAAAAGTTAAAATGGGAATTATCACTATATAAGAAAAATGTAGATTACTATGTTACAAATTAAATATTATAAAGAAATTATTAGAAAAAAACATTATTAAGTGGCTATTAGCCTATATAATAAAAATAAAATATGTACCAAAATAAAAATAGACTGGTGGTACATATTATGAGAAAAAGAAGTAACAATCCTATTATGAAAAAGGCATTTGAACATAATGACGAATATTATTATAATATAATTAGAGAAAACATTAGTAAATATAGAAAATTAAAAAAACTAACACAGCAAGATTTAGCAGATATGACTGAACTATCACGAGAATATATTTGCGATATAGAAAACAAAAATAGAAACAAACATCCATCTATTACAGTAGTAGGAAGAATTGCTGAGGCTTTAAATCTTGATATCTGTGATTTATTAAAGGAATAGTACAGGTGAACACTTATGAATATGCAAAAAATAGGAAAATTTATTTTGCAACTAAGGCAGGAAAAAAATTTAAGTCAGTCTGACCTTGCTAATCTTATTCCTGTTACTCGACAGGCAGTAAGTCGTTGGGAAAAGGGACAATCGATTCCTGATTCTTCTACTTTATTAATCATAAGTAAAATATTTGATGTTTCAATCAATGAACTATTAAATGGAGAACGTTTAAAAAAAGAAGAACCCAAAAAACTAGAAAAAATTGCTTTAGATATGATTGATAAAAATAATTTGCAATCCAAAAAATTTAAAAGAGTTTTATTATTTATGGTATTAATTATATTAATATTATCTTTATCCTTTTTAACATATTATTTTATTAATTCATATAATTCTATAAATATTTATAGAATTGAAGGTTCAAATGAAAACTTTACAATGCAGAACGGAATATTTATTTCCACAAAACAGAAAACATATTTTAGATTGGGGAAACTAATACACAATAATAATATAGAGGTAAAAAATGTACGATTATATTATAAGATATATAATAAAGAAAAATTAATTTTTGAAGATAGTAATGCAGACATCTTGCTGACTGATTATTACGGATATAATGAGTTTTTTCCATATGAGGATATAGCTAATATAATAAAAAATCTTTATTTAGAAATAAATTATAATGATGATAAAACCGAAATATTAAAATTAAATATTAAAAAAGACTTTTCAAACAATGCATTATTTTATCATAAAAAATCAGTAAATGGTCAAAGCAATATAAAAGAAGAACAAGTTTTTAAAAACGATTCTTCTGAAAAAAATCATATTATTGCAAGTATGAAAGAAAAAGGAAAAAAGACTAATGATTCTTTTGTTATAGATAAGACAGATCAAGAAAAAAATATATTATTGACTTACTTTGAGAACAGTGAGGAAATTATATTAGAAGTAACAGAAAAAAATTGTACTGAAACTTGGAATTATTTGTTTGATAAAGGATATATTCTCGTATATTCAAAATACAAAGATCAAAACTTAATTGAAAGAAAATATATTACTTTTGTAGATATGAATGAGTTGAAAAAAAGTGATAAATCAATAGTTAATTCATTTTCTAACTATATAAATAAGTATTTATTTGAGGGGAGCAATTAATAATTGCTCCCTGTTTTTTTGTATTATGAATTATAATGAAGCCAGAAGGAGAAAAAAATGAAAAAGAAAATTAAAATATTTACGTTATTGTTAATTACACTTTGTGCATTCAGTAGTCAGAGTGTAAATGCAAAAGAATCGTATTATACGAATAGCTATGGAGTGCAATTAACACAAGAAGAGTATGAGTTTCTAACAAAGATGTATTGGGATGGATATCAAGAAATCATGACACAAGAAGAATACAAAGAATTTAATCAATCAGGTATCCTATATGGTGAATTTGAAAGTAAAGAAATTACAGACAATAATGCAATCTTTACTCGAGGTACTATTCACACTACAGGAAGCAAAAGATTAAAAATAGCTAAATCTTGTACCACAAACTGTAAGATTTCTGTAGTATTAACATGGCTTAAAAATCCTACAATCAGAAGTTATGACGTTATGGGGGCATACTTAAATGGAGTTTCATTAAAAGATGCTCCCATAACGAGAGTGGTATCTAGTAATACTACAAGATATTCAGATATTGTTAAAAAGGCATACAATGGATTTGGAACTTCCATATTATTACCAGGGGGCTCTAATGTAATTTTAAATCAAGATTATACAGTTTCAAAAGGTGGAACAGTGTATGCAAGTTATCAACATGCAACAGAAAACACAAATTTAGCAACTAGTCAATCTTACAATTTTTCATTAACCGGATATGGCAGAGTATTTGCATTTTATAATTCAGCAAGAAATATATATGATGCTATGAATGGTGTAAATATAAGCGTTTAATCTATACTTTTTCATAAAAAGTTTTATAGGAGGTGATAAGCAGTAAGTTGTAAAAGTAGTAATTTAAAGAAAAAATAAAAGGAAGAAGGTAAAGTTATGAAAAAAATATTATTAAATTATCAGCAATCGCAGCAGCAATAATGTTAATGGCAAGCGGATCAGTTGCTTATGCAGCTGGAAATTGGACAAAAGAAGTAAGTACTACTACTCCAAATTGGGGGTGGAGTAAAATACAATAATTCTGTATATGATGCAAAAGATACAAACTCTGGAGTAGGATCTTTCTATGCTACTCAACAAACAACTTGGTTTAAACATGAAATTGCACTAACCTATACAAACACAAGTGGTAAGAAAGTAATAGGAAGTGATTGGGATAAAGCAGAAATCGATGTTATTAAACATCCTAATTTGGTTACAGCTATTCCTAATATGGCATACTACTCAGCTACAAAAAGTGCAGCATTAGAACCTGCTGATAATACTGTAGTAAAATATAAATTTTCAGCAGATAAACTATAAAATAATAAACAATTATATGAATCCGACTATGCATGTTGTTGCATAGTCGGTAATCATAATATATAATATTTAATAAGAGTAGGTGGTAAAAATGAAAGAACTTACAAATAGAAAATCAATAATAATAATTAGTTTAACATTAGTAATATTAATGATATTTTATATAGGAACATATTATTCTGACGGTATATATCATAACAGAATAAACTGTGGTGCAAATATATTTTATACTTTTAATTCTTTTTTACCTTTTTATTTGCTTCTTGCTTTTTTATCAGGCAATCTTGTAGTTAGCAATTTTTATCAAAATAAATATAGCAAATTTCAAAATATGATTATTACTCGAGTAGGAGCAAAAAAAAGAATATTTTATGAAATAAAGAAAGTTATATACACTTCCATCATTTTTAGGCTATTAATACATATTATTTCATTATTAGTTATACATATATTTTTTTCAAAAATACATTTTGTGCAACATTCAAATATAGAATATTATGCAAGTTCATTTGTTGCATTAAGTAGTAATCCTACTGTGTCATTAATTTTATACATCATATATTCAACTATCGGATTTTGTGTATTTTCTCTATTTATTTATGGATTTATTTATTTTGTTAAGAATAGATATGTATATAAAGTGAGTGGAATAATATTATATGTAGGTTTAGTAGTTTTTGCAGCTATTATTGGTAATCAATTATATGTTTATTTTTCTGATATTAAATTTTCTAATCCATTTTTGCAAGCAATAAATACATCTTCATTATTAATTCCAGGATTAGAAACAGCAACTAGTATAACATCTATACTAGAAACTAATGTGTATTTCTGGTATACTTGTATTATGTTTCTAATATATAGTGGCGTATTCAGTTTTATTAGATGGAAAATGGAGCGAAAAAATGGTTAGGCTTTTACAAAAAGATAGGTTAAAATTTTACATTATTTTCATAATAGCAAGTGCTTTTTGTGTCATTTTTTTAACAGGAAAAAAAGCTCCTGACAATGATATGATTTCTTGTTTAACGTCTGCTAATTTTATATGTCTGATTTTAAATAATCTATATATATATTATATTTATACAAGAGCTCTCAAAATTAAAAGTATATACGATAAATTAATTGTAAGAATCGGACAAAAGAATTTTTTTAATAAGTATGTTTTAAATGTGATTATTGATATTTGTATATATTTTTTAATAGTTATAATATCAATATATTTAAAACTAG
>ENA-ORUI01000081-ORUI01000081.1-human-gut-metagenome-genome-assembly--contig:-NODE-81-length-116910-cov-6.243729_pt1 | contig 116910 bp, 128 predicted proteins | sample MGYA00242078_ERZ509205 | MGnify/ENA primary metagenome ERZ509205 (study PRJEB26280, sample SAMEA2338828) | human gut metagenome | biome: human gut; feature: human-associated habitat; material: faeces... | reverse complement strand
GCGCAGAAGGAAAACCAATCTTAACAATCTGTGCAAATATCTTTCTTGATGTAATCCGCTCAGGACTCTGTTTTGCTTTTATAAGTACAGCGCCCATCACCGCTACAATAACAAGATTTACAACCCTTGAAATAACCGTGGCAACGGCAACTCCCATTACTCCCCAGTTAAATACAAATAAGAATACCGAATTTAGTATTATATTAAGAACATTTCCAACAATAGTTCCTATCAGGGAATGCTTTGTATATCCAAATACTCTCAAATAGCTAGAAAAAATAGGGATGAGCGCATTTAAAAAACATGTTCCACCAACAATTTTGAGGTATGTTTCAGCCGGTTCAAACAAAGCAGGAGCAATACTTACTATTTTAAGTATTCTGCCGGAAAAAATTGCAAGAACAACAGACATCAGAATACCAATGAATGCATTAAACATAAGTCCAAGCTGTCTGGCCTGATATGCTATCCCAGGTCTTCCCGCTCCGATATTTTGTGACATAACAGCTATCATACCCGATGATATCACTCCAAACATGACAATGAAAACACCTATATAAGTATTTGCTGTTCCCACTGCTCCCACAGCCTGATCACTTACAGATGATAACATAAGTGTATCAACCATCCCTGAAAGCATATAGAATAAAGTTTCCAGGCATATTGGCACAGATAATTGCGATAATGTTTTCCTTTCAACCATCATGTTTTCTCCTTACATACAAATATAACATATATTATCAATAATACGATATATCTTTATGTGTTTCTTGTATAATATCAAACAAAAATGGCACTATTTCTACTATTTCGCGCAATAATCTATCAGAATTGTTAATCTTATCGTTGACATCCAGACTATTTATTTAATGAAATGAGATTTGTATTCTATTCGTTTCCTGTATTTTTTTCCTTTTTTTCTTTTTTCGCCGTACGAAAAGGAATGCACATAAGCCCGCAAATACAACGACTACAGCTATAAGTATCAGCAGTACCGGAATCCGGCAGACACTTGAAGAGATGAGCTTAAGCCCCTGATAAAGTGTATACACACCAAATATCGAGAATATCACAAATGCCAGTGTGTTAAGCAGTCCATCCGGAGTTTTGCTCTTTAAGAGATAACCGATCAGCATTCCAAGAATGTCCGCTGCAAATAATCCGAGCGAACAACCGATCCATACAATAAGCGCTGCCCCCATACCTTCATTTGCACCAAATGTTATAGCGGTAAGCTGAGTCTTATCACCAAGCTCAGCTACAAAAAAAGTACAGAAAACAGCCAATGGCGCAAACTTGATCTTTGATCTTCCGTTTTCTTCTTCCTCTTCGTCGCTATCGGAAATCGTTGATGCTGCGAAGTAAAGAAATGCAAATGCTGCAATATTCTTAATGAGCCATTCCGGAACAAATTCGCTGACAAGTCCGCCTGCAAGAACCGCCAGACCATTCAGTACAAGAATTGCGGCAGCAGTTCCTAATATGATATCTTTTAATTTGTACTTAGACGTAAGAGCAATCAACATAAGCTGTGTCTTATCTCCCATCTCCGCTATGAATTCCGTAAAAAATACCTTTAAAAATAATATCATTTGTTATACCCTCATTTATCTTATTACAATATAAACTGCATATACTGCATAGAGAGCAACCATACACAAACCTTCGATTCTTCCGATTTTCTTCTTTGTCCCTGCGAATATCCATACACACACAGTAAATGCAACCAGTACACACAGATCAATAATATTCTCTCTGATTATACTGATCGGACTGATCACTGATGCAATACCAAGTACCATAAGTATGTTAAATATATTTGAACCGATCGCGTTACCAAGCGCCATATCAACTTCATTCTTTCTGGCTGCAACAATTGAGGTCACAAGCTCCGGGAGTGACGTGCCTATCGAAACGATTGTAAGTCCGATCAGTGTCTGACTCATTCCGAGATCACTTGCAATTCTTGATGCCGCATCAACGGTCACATCCCCTCCGACTGCAATCGCTATTGCTCCGCCAACGATAAACAGAATACTGACCGGAACGGATACAAGCTTAATTTCCTCATCCGAGCCACCTTCAATCTCAACTTTCTTTCCTTCTTTGTTGGCCTTTAATGCAATCCTGATCATGTAAAAAATGTATCCTGCAAATAAACCAATAAATATAGCACCATCCATATGTCCCAACGTCATGCCTGTTTTGTCTCCAAGGCCGATTATTCCTAAAAGCATTAAGAGTCCGGCACATATAAGCGAAAGCGGAATATCTCTCTTTATCGTTTCTCCTGCAACATTTACTGTGGCTAATATTGCACATACTCCGATAACAACCATCAGATTAAAAATATTAGAACCAACTACATTACTAACTGCAAGTTCATTATTGCCTGCTATTGATGCTGATACACTGACCGCTGTTTCCGGAAGTGATGTTCCCATCGCAACAATTGTAAGTCCAATAATTATAGATGGAACATGCAGTCTCTTTGCTACACTCGAGCTTCCCTCTACAAAAAAATCCGCTCCTTTGATCAGCAGTACAAAACCGATCACAAGAATTACAATTACAAGAGCAAACGGGGCGTTGTTAATGAATTTTTCCATATTATTCTCCTTTTTCTCTATCCATACCAGTGATGTCAGCCGAACTGTCTACTACTATAAAGTATATCCGACAGATTAAAAAAGACTCATGTATATCAATTATCCGCCGGTGTATATTACACAAGCTGTTAATCGATATACATGAGTCTCATTATTTAAGATTTGCCAGATTATACTCTCTTATTATAATCAGAATGTTGACAAATCACACTTTCGCGCTAACTACTCCCTCATGGAATATTAAGTTACTCGATAAATATTATCAAATGCAACCATGTGTGTCAACATCTTATTTTAGAAATATTTATCAGAAACATTTATCAGCAGTGGTCTCAGACTACTGTCCATCCAAGCCACTGCCGAATTTATAACTTTTTTCTATTTACTTTTATTTAACTGTTACCTTTACTTTCTTAGCGCATCCATTTACTGCATAGATATATACATAACAGGTGCCTTTTCCTTTTGCTGTGATCTTGCCATCTTTGGATACAGTTGCTACCTTTTTATTTGATGTGTCATATCTGAATTTTGCTGTATGACCAAAAAGTGGAAGTTTATTATTCTTTTTAACAATAGTTGCTTTTATCTTAGCTGTTTTTCCCTTTTTCAGGCTGTAAGCGGATTTCTTTGTCTGAATCTTCTTGACATCTGTTACAGTCGTATTCTTTTTGCCAACCGCATGACCTGTAATGGATTTTCCGATGGTCACTTTCTTGCCGGCAACCTTCTTATATGCAACTACATAACATTTTACATTATCTTTCTGATTTACAGCCTTCTTATTCAGCTTATTGATCGTCACAGATAAGGTCTTTGCAGATTTTACAGACTTAACAACGGTGTATTTTCCCTTCTTGCAATATGCCATATATACATCATATCCATCTGCTTTTGCAACCTTGCCCCATGTTACTTTAATCGACTTTCCTGTAGTGATACTGAACTTGGAGCTTAATGCCTGATCATTTACTTTTGTCCGTTTTGCTTTTACTACTGGCTTTGAAGGCTCTGGATCTGATGGCGTAGACTGCTTCACTGTCCACTTTGCATAAAGAATTGTATTTCCTGTTAAAGCTTTGCCCGGCACAGCCGCCTTTGTGAGTGCCTCGTCTGTGTACCAGCCTGCAAATTCATATTCAGCTTTACTTGTTGTTGGAAGCACATCCGGGAGCTTCTTCTGGTGTACAGCTTCAGTTACTTCACTTCCGCCATTTGTGTTATATGTGATCTTATATCCAAGGTTATCATTCTCGATAACTGTATATGGAACATTTCTCTCTAATGGACTGTTTGAATTTGTTGTATACCAATTAAAATCTGCATATCCAACATCATCTTTATGGTTTTTATGCTCATCCGTCTGCTTAACCTCATAACACTTCTGATCTCCATCACTGATTCCTACATCTATATTATCCGGATCAGAGTCAGCAGATGTGATCCAGATCATATGACATTTCCTACATACAGTGATCCATTTATTAGGCGATAACTGATTACCAAAATAAATCTTGTCTCCAACCTGCACTTCATCTGCTTTTAATACTGTATTTGACGCATCTACGATATCTGCCGCAGCTTTCTTATCTGCATCTACATACTTACAGATTGAACATGTATATCTGGCTTCACCTGCAGTTCCATAAGAATGTTCCTGGAAATCTTCCTTCAAATCACTATGTTCACAGGTTGCCGCATGCCAATGGCCATATGCATTACTGCTCCAACTATCAGAAAATGTATGCTGGTGTACACTCGATTTCGACCACTTTGCATACAACGTTATATCTTCAAATATTGAAAGTTCTCGCGATGCCGGCTGTGTAAGATTTTCATCTGTATACCAGCCAATAAAATCATATCCAGCTTTGGTCGTTGTTGGAAATGTACTCGGTATATGTGTCTGTTTAACAGCATCCGCTATTGCACTACCACCATTTGTATTATATTTAATCGTATATCCAAGATTTGAATTTCCCATAACTGTATATGGAGTATTACTAGGTAAATATTCTCCTGTGAAGTAAAAATTAAACTCACTATATCCAACATAACCGGCATGATCTTTGTGTGCATCTGATCTCATTACAATAGAATTGATTCTGTCTCCAATCGGATATTGCGAAGAGCCACCGTATGTTATCCAGATCATATGACATTGCTTGCAAACTACTATCTGTTTGTCTGGAGATAACTCAGCTCCTACATAAACCGTATCCCCTACCTGTAGAGTCGTAGGATCAATCGTTCCTGACCTGTATTCTGTTGCATTTACTTTCATTGTTCCCATGCCTACAAACATAACAATACCAACCAGCAAGGCCGTCAGGATGCCTGTAACTTTGTTTTCTTTTAGTCGTCTTACCATATTTTCTTATCCCCTTTCATTCATCTGAATACAACACATAATACAACATATAGTATAATTATATCTGCATGTCTCATTATGTTGTTCCAAATAAGTTATTTTCTGGTATTGTACCATAATCATTTCCCCATACCGGATTCTATGCACGAAATGTCTGAAAAACGGCATGAAATGTTTCACTAGGTCTGGAAATATGGTCTATGCGTGTATAAAAAAAAGAAAGATAGCATGTCACTATCATGTATCTTACACGATAATAAACAATACTATCTTCCTTTTTATTCTCTATTTGAACTTTATGAGTGATGTATTATTTTTACATCATACCCATTCCGCCGCCCATACCTGCACCTGCCGGCATAGCTGGAGCATCTTCCTTAATATCAGCTACAACAGATTCTGTTGTCAGTAATGTAGATGCTACGGATGTTGCGTTCTGTAAAGCACTTCTTGTAACCTTAACAGGATCGATGATACCTGCTTCGATCATATCTACATACTTCTCATTGTATGCATCAAAACCGATACCCGGCTGTGATTCTTTGATCTTATTGATGATAACAGATCCTTCCAGACCGGCATTTGCTGAAATGTGGAATAACGGAGCTTCCATAGCCTTAAGAACTACCTTAGCACCTGTCTTCTCATCGCCTTCAAGGTCTGCAACCAGTTCTGCAACCTTCTTAGCTGCATGAATATATGCTGATCCACCACCTGCGATGATGCCTTCTTCAACAGCAGCTCTGGTAGCATTTAATGCATCTTCCATACGGAGCTTAGCTTCCTTCATCTCTGTCTCAGTAGCTGCACCAACACGGATAACTGCTACACCACCTGCAAGCTTTGCAAGTCTTTCCTGAAGCTTCTCTTTATCAAATTCAGATGTTGTCTCCTCAAGCTGAGCCTTGATAACATTTACTCTGCCCTGAATATCTTCCTTTGTTCCGAAACCATCTACGATAACTGTATTCTCTTTTGTTACCTTTACACTCTTAGCACGACCAAGGTCATCTAATGTCGTATCCTTTAAATCATAACCGAGTTCTTCAGAAATAACCTTACCATTTGTAAGGATAGCAATATCCTGTAACATTTCTTTTCTTCTGTCACCATAACCCGGAGCCTTAACAGCTACAACCTGGAATGTACCTCTTAACTTATTTACGATCAATGTTGTAAGTGCTTCGCCTTCTACATCTTCCGCAATGATCAAAAGCTTCTGACCACCCTGTACGATCTGCTCAAGTACCGGAAGGATATCCTGAATATTTGAGATCTTCTTATCTGTGATCAGGATGTATGGATTATCAAGTTCTGCAACCATCTTCTCCATATCAGTTGACATGTAAGCTGAAATATATCCTCTGTCGAACTGCATACCTTCTACGAGGTCAAGCTCTGTCTTCATGGACTTGGACTCTTCAATCGTGATAACACCATCGTTTGATACCTTTTCCATAGCATCTGCAACCATCTGTCCAACTTCATCATCACCGGCTGAAATAGATGCAACTCTTGCGATCTGCTCTTTGCCGTTGATTGTCTGGCTCATCTCTGAGATTGCTTCTACAGCCTTGTCACAAGCCTTCTTCATACCCTTTCTGAGGATGATTGGATTAGCACCTGCTGCAAGGTTTTTCATACCTTCATTGATCATTGCCTGAGCAAGAACAGTAGCTGTTGTAGTACCATCACCTGCAACATCATTTGTCTTTGTTGCTACTTCTTTTACGATCTGAGCACCCATGTTCTCAAATGCATCTTCCAGCTCTATATCCTTTGCAATTGTAACACCATCATTTGTGATAAGTGGTGAACCATATGACTTTGCAAGAACCACGTTTCTTCCTTTTGGTCCAAGTGTTACTCTTACTGTATCTGCTAACTGATTTACGCCTGCTTCAAGAGCCTTTCTGGCTTCTGCTCCGTATTTAATTTCCTTTGCCATTTTTTTCTACCTCCAACTGTTTTTCTGCTATCTGATTATTCACTTACAACTGCAAGAATGTCACTCTGTTTTACGATGATATATTCATCATCACCGAGCTTAACTTCTGTTCCTGCGTATTTAGAATAAATAACTCTGTCTCCTGCCTTTACTTCCATAGGAACCTTAACGCCATCGACAACAGCTCCGGGACCAACTTCTACAACATCTGCATACTGTGGCTTCTCTTTTGCCTGTCCCGGTAATACAATACCTGATTTTGTTGTCTCTTCTGCTACGGACTGTTTTAATACAACTCTGTCTCCTAATGGTACTAATTTCATAATATATATTCCTCCTAACATATTAAATCCGTTCTTATCTGCCTTATGTACTCCGGCAGTTCCTAGCACTCATATCTCTTGAGTGCTAACACAATTATTATTGTATTCATTTTGTGGAAAAAATCAACCCCTAAAATGATAAAAAATATATTAAATGGACAAGGTCTCTTACATTATATGAAATATACCCTGAATTCAGAACGAAAACCGGCGATTTTGATTTGTAAATTCAGGTGTTGCATGATATGCTTCTAATACAGGAATCAAACCGATGATTTCTGACATGATACAGGATAACGCCTGTTCAAAGGCTGCTATCCAAATGATATATAGAAATGGAGAATACTATGGCTGAACAATTATACACAATACCTGTCAACGATGCCTTTCATGCAGACTGTGAATGTCCTCTCTGTCAGATGCAGAAAACGCTGGAGGAACATGCCATCGAATATACGATGGGACCAAGCTATATGGAAGACGATAATCGTGCTATGACAGATAAAATGGGCTTCTGCTCCCATCACATCGGCATGTTATATAAAGAAAAGAATCGTCTGGGACTTGCCCTGATGTTAAAAACACACACTGATAAAACGATCCGGGATCTGAAAGCTTTATCAGAAAAAGGAACTCCTACAAAACCGGGACTTTTTTCCAAGCAGTCAAATTTTTCCGGTGTTGGTGCATATATCAAAGAACTGGAAAGCTCCTGCTTTATCTGTGACCGTATGAATCGTACCTTTGACCGCTATGTCGATACGATCTTTCATATGTGGAAAAAAGATCCTGAATTCAAGGACACCTTCAAAAGTAGCAAGGGCTTCTGTACTTACCACTACGGTATCCTCTACGATACCTCTGTCACAAAGCTGTCCAAAAACCAATGTGAAGAATTCATCGAAGCCTTGAATCACTTATATTTTGAAAACATGGAACGTGTCAACGGAGATATCGGATGGTTCATCGATAAATTCGACTATCGATTCAAGAATGAACCATGGAAGAACTCAAAGGATGCCCTACCTCGCGGCATAATCAAGGCTAATCATACATTTGTAGAATAAAAAGCGACAATATTACTGCCTGATAAACATAGGATACACACAAAAATACTGTGTACATTGCACTTCACATATTATTCCGCAAAACGCTTTCGCTCTACCCTCAACGCAGCAGTACTAAGTTCGCCGTATTATATGGCTCACTAAGGACTGGCGTTCGGGCAGGTTTGCTTCATAATAGTGAGTGTAATGTACACAGTATTTTTTATATAGTATAAAATTCACAGCAATATTGTCACTTTTTTTACATTGCCTGTTTGGTTACATGACCGCCAAATGCCTGTGCCAGATCATGTGTCCACAGGTATTCACGATATCTTCTGAGCAGGCCTTTGTAAATCACCTTAACATTACTGCTCTTCCGAAAATCATCCGGCCTTACAAGCCCCGGTTGTTTATCGAGAATATGTATACCAGAACGTTCTAACACACTTGCCACGAACTGGGAACAGAAATAATTATATTTCCTCTCAATCGCCTTATTTCGTATAACACCATAAAGTCCCCAAAAATTATACCGATAGAGATCAGCATTTGTTTTAAATGCCGCAAGCTCCTGCAGTACATGTCTGTACTGCTTATCTGTCACGGTCAGTTCCAGAACAACACAGCTTGTTTCAACATCTCTGCCAAATATTCCGGTATCAATATCTTCTATAATGAATCCACAGTTGAACGGATTATAGATTCCCTTTCTGGCGAAGCTGTACATCTCCCGAAGCTCCAGATCCAATGCAATGGATGCATGTGCATATGGCTCTTTTGTCCAGAATTTGATGATTCTTGCAGGAACTGTGTGTGTCTTGGAGATCAGGATATATAATTTTCTGTTTTCTAATTCTGATATATCATTTTTCATACTTTTAATAGGCTAAATATTATTTTCCCGGCTTATAGGAACTCTTTAATGAAACAATACGGTTATATACAGGATGCTCCTTAGTAGAGTCTTTGGAATCTACACAGAAAAATCCATTACGAAGGAACTGGAATGCTTCACCAGGTTTTGCATCTTCAAATGCTTTCTCGAGCTTACATCCCTGTAATACGGTCAATGAATTTGGGTTCAGATTCAAAGTACCATCCTCATTCAACTTACCTTTTTCTTCATCCACGATATTCTCATATAAACGAACCTCAGCATCAATTGCACTTTCTGCTGATACCCAATGTATCGTTCCTTTTACCTTTCTTCCTTCGAATCCTGAACCACTCTTGGTTGCAGGATCATAGGTACAGTGAACAACTGTTACATTTCCATCTTCATCCTTCTCATATCCTGTACAGGTTACAAAATATGCATTCTTCAGACGTACCTCATTGCCAGGGAACAGACGGAAATATTTCTTAGGCGGTTCTTCCATGAAATCATCTCTTTCAATATAGAGATATTTGCTGAATGCAACTTCTCTGGAGCCTGCTTCCTCATTTTCCTGATTATTTTCAACCGGCAGATATTCTACCTGATCCTCCGGATAATTATCGATCACCAGCTTGATCGGATTCAGGACTGCCATATAACGGTTTGCTGTAAGCTTCAGATCATCACGCAGACAATACTCAAGCATCGCATAATCAACAGAGCTCTGGCTCTTTGAGATACCAACCAACTCCATAAACTTCTTAATAGAAGACGCAGTAAATCCTCGTCTTCTAAGTGCTGCGATCGATACAAGTCTTGGATCATCCCAGCCGTCTACGATACCATCCTCTACCAGCTTCTTAATATATCTCTTACCTGTAACTACATTTGTCAGATATAACTTTGCAAATTCGATCTGCTTTGGTGGGTTATCATATTCCAGTTCCCGTACTACCCAGTCATATAAAGGTCTGTGATCCTCAAATTCCAGTGTACAGATAGAATGCGTTACACCTTCAATCGCATCCTCAATCGGATGAGCAAAATCATACATTGGATAAATACACCACTTATCCCCTGTATTATGATGTGTCATACGGGCAACACGATAGATAACAGGATCGCGCATATTAATATTCGGTGAAGCCATATCGATCTTTGCACGAAGCACCTTGCTTCCATCCGGGAACTCTCCGTTCTTCATTGCTTCAAATAATGCAAGATTTTCTTCAATACTTCTGTCTCTGTATGGGCTGTTTTTACCCGTCTCTGTCAGAGTTCCTCTGTATTCGCGGATCTCATCTGCTGTCAGATCACATACAAATGCCTTGCCTTTCTTGATCAATTTGACTGCTGCTTCATACATCTGGTCAAAATAATTGGATGCAAAGAATACTCTGTCTCCGAAATCGGCACCCAGCCATCTTACATCATCTAATATGGATTCTACAAATTCTGTTTTTTCCTTTGTTGGATTCGTATCGTCAAATCTCAGATTAAACTGTCCGCCATATTCCTGTGCAAGACCATAGTTCAATAATATGGATTTGGCATGTCCTATATGCAAATATCCATTCGGTTCCGGAGGAAATCTTGTGACTACCTTCGTTACCTTGCCCTCCGCTATATCTTTATCAATAATCTGTTCAATAAAATTTTTCCCGATTGATTCTTCTGCCATCATTAATGCCTCCTTCATATAATTAGCATGACTTTTTTTAGTCTATCACATTTTACATAAAGCCTCAACTGCAAATTCTAAAACTCAGCAAAACTCAGTAATTTTCAATAACTTTCAGCAAATCTCTTATTGACAAATACGTCATTTTACTATATATTAACTAATGTTGTTGCTACTATAGCTCAGGTGGTAGAGCGCCACATTGGTAATGTGGAGGTCACGGGTCCGACTCCCGTTAGTAGCTCTTTTTTTAATGTCCGGATTTATTTATACAGTATTCACATCCAACGGACTGTCCGATACAGTTTTCACAATCGTTCCAGTTCTGTATCAGTGGTTCTTCACTGATCAGATAAATTCCTGCCAGACTCATCATTGGCTCCATTCGTTCTTTATGCCAACTGATTCCAATCTGTTCCGTATCCATCAGGCTGCAAAGAATTCCGGCAGCTTCCAATGGCATTCCATAATAACCGGGTCCAAAAGAAGGACTACAGTAATGCACCAACTCTACACTGTGCTTTCGTTCCAGGTATTTTCTTATCCATTTTCTTACAATATCCATACATGCGATCTGAAAGGTTTCCAGATAATAAGTTCCTAGTAATGAATCCATCTCCTCGATCCGGATCTCCGGGGCATGAAATGCATACAGATATCCCTGTGTAATCTTTGACGGATCTATTCGTTCCAGTATCCGGCATGAAATATTCTTTTTGCCGAGCATAAATCCATCAGACTTAATACAGTCTCTGGAAAATGGCTGCAAAAGTACAGGTACCAGATACCGGTTTCGATTATTGTATCTGGATAAAAAACGCATAACCGTTTTCTCGGCTTCATCCTTATGCTCTTTTCTGCTCTCCGGCTCCATCTGTTCCCATGAAGCAATCTCTGCGATCCGCGCCATGATTTCATCCTTCAGATCCCAAATACTGACGAATACCACACAGTCCTGCTTTTGAAACTGTGCAATCACTGCTTCATACATCTCCGGGCGATGTACGATCGTACAGTTACTGCAATCCCGGATTTTCTGTCCTTTCCCATTTAAGATATAATCAGGACTTCCAAGACAGTTTTCCTTCAGATACAAGGGGCAATAACAAAACAGACAATTAAAGGAATCTTCATTTTCTATTTTATGGCATGGGAAAAATTCACAATCCCGATTCTGAAAAAATTTGTAATTGTTTTTCATATCCGTTTATCCTCCCATTCTTAACATACCCTATGGATTACAGATCTTACATGGCTCATACCCCTGCGTGATCAGATCATCCCGGCTTCCGATATATTCTTTCTTATTGCTGTCATTCATGCGCTTTACTGAACGGCAGGACGGCTCATGAAACTTTCCTGTATTTGTATTAATAATATAAGTATGCTCTGCTGCCTTTTCTAATCCTGCTTCTATTTCCGTCTGAACTTTCTCTGTCGTACTCTCTCTTGTTACATTATCAGTTTTCGTTGTATCATCCGACAGATTCTGATTTTCTCCCACCCCTGACATATCTGATTGCCGTTCCGGTATAAAAGTAATTGTTTTTCCATCACTGTACGCCTGAATCGTACCATTCAGATCCGTACGATACACCGTGCATCCTACATTTGCCAAACGATCAAGCACTTCTTCGGTCGGATGTCCATATGAATTATCTGCCCCAACGCTGATTACCGCATAACCGGGCTTAACAGCCTCTAACATCTCTTTTGTTGTGGCATTTCTGCTGCCGTGATGACTGACCATCAGAACGTCACTGGAAAGCTCCTCTCCAGATGCGATCATTGCCTGCTCACCGGCTTCTTCTCCATCCCCATAGATCAGGAATGAAGTATCCCCATATGTCATACGAATTCCAACAGAATTATCATTTTCATTATCATCACTATAAGTGATTGGTGCTACTATCGTAAATACCGCATCACCAAAGGTATAAGAATCCCCTGCCTTTGGGAATGTAACAGTCAGGTTCTGCGCCGCAAGCTTATCCATCAACGAATCATAGATCTTTGTATCTGCAACATAATCCGGGCCGATAAAAGTCTCTGTGTCAAATACATTCAACACACCCACCAGACCATTTATATGATCAGAATCATAATGGCTCGCGATCACATAATCAAGTGACTCTATATTCTGTTTTTTCAGGTATGCCACGACAAATGAAGACGCTGACGACGGACCTCCATCCATCATCATGTAATGGTCATCACAGGAAAATAACACCGCATTCCCCTGACCGACATCTAAGAAAGTAACTGTAAGTCCGGCAAGATCGTCTGTTGTGCCCCCGGTATTCGCTTCCGAGGTTATCTGCTCATCTGACGTAGCTTCCGTACTGTCAATCGATTCTGTTATATTCTCTGTTATATTCTCTGTTGTATTTCCTGTCGGATTTTCGTTCGTTTCATCCGATAAATCCAGACATCCTGAAAAAAGCCCAAGGACAAAGCACATGCCGACAATGATCATCACTTTCCTCAGGCCATTCTTTTTATTTATAGAATTTATCATAAGCTGCTCCCCCAGAATTATATCTTTTGCTCAGTTTTTTCATAGATCATTTGTCACTATCGAATTATTCTTTGCAATTTCCAGACCAAATCCTGTTTATTAAATATATATTTAATCCTGTTCTATATCCCGTAATTTCTTTCGTATTCGCTGGATCGCATTATCGATAGATTTATACGGCTTGCCAAATGCTTCCGCTAGCTCATCATAGCTTTTTCCGGCAAGATATCCTTCTAACACCTGTCTTTCAAATTTGCTGAGTTTTTTATCAATCGCTTCCGCAAGCTTCTGGGATTTCAACTGCCCAAGCATCTGATTCTCCGGTTCAAATGCTTGGTCTGCCTGCAGCTCATCCACAAGCGCAACATCATCGTCATTTTCCGTATAAAATGATACATAATAATTAAGCGGAGAATGCTTCTTCCTATTCGACAGCTTCACCGCAGTGATCAACTGTCGCTTAATACACAGATTTGCAAATGTAGAAAAAGATGCCCCTTTGCTTCCGTCAAAGCTTCGGATAGCTTTAATGAGCCCTATCATTCCTTCCTGAATGATGTCCTCATTTTCTGCACCGATAATATACAGGGCACGGCTCTCTTTCTTTACGATTCCCATATACTTTTTGATCAGATATTCAAAAGCGGCATTATCATTTTCTTCCCGGATCAACCGGATATTTTCTTCATCGGTATTTGTTTCATACACACCCACGACGCTGGTACTCCCCTATTTCACACCCATCCTCTGACGGACAACCTCATATCCCAATACTCCGGCCGCAACCGAAGCATTTAATGAATCGATATCTCCACTCATTGGTATGGATACAACATAATCACATTTTTCTTTTACCAGACGACTGACACCTGTACCCTCATTTCCGATCACAAGTCCCATCGGTCCGGTCAGATTGCAGCGGTACATCAGTTCTCCATCCATATCAGCACAGGCAAACCACATACCACGTTTTTTCAATTCATCAATCGTCTTCGCCAGATTTGTTACCTTAACCACCGGTGTATATGCGATTGCACCGGCAGAAGCCTTAACAACTGTTGCTGTGATTCCGACCGCTCTTCGTTTCGGAATAATAACGCCATGTGCACCGCACAGATTCGCTGTACGAACGATCGCGCCAAGATTATGAGGATCTTCAATCTCATCCAAAATAAAGATAAATGGCGGCTGTCCTTTTTCCTCAGCCTTTGCAAAGATCTCATCGATTGCTGAATATTCATAGGCTGCCACATGAGCGATCACACCCTGATGTTTCCCGGTCGAAGACATCTGGTTCAGCTTCTCTTTCGAAACATAATTAATAATCGTCTCCTGCTTCTTTGCTTCACGCACGATTGAATTGATACTGCCATCATGACAGCCATCCTGCAGATATAACTTGTCAACTGTTTTACCGGAACGAAATGCTTCCATAACTGCATTTCTACCCTCTATCTCAAACTTTTCATTTCTGTTTTCTTCCATGCTTATGCTCCATTTCTAATCCACATCATCAGATTGTAAATGCTCAATCAGTTGTTTTGATTCCAGGCAGTCTCTTGTCAACTCAAATAAACGGTCATATTCTTTATTCAGATAAAGATAGCCGATCAGCGCTTCAAAACCGGTAGCTTTCCTGTACTGTCCTACCGACGCATTCTTTGCCTTGGAATGTGTCTTTGTATTTCTTCCACGCTTATATATCGCCATTTCCTGCTCGGTCAGTTTCTCTTCCAACAGATCGATATAACCTGCCTGTGACTCTGCATTTACGATATGAATAGCTTCTTTATGATATTTGAATGCCTGCTTGTTATCCTTTGATACCAGAACGGTCTTTACTAAAAGGTCAAATACACTGTCCCCTATATAAGCAAGCGCCAGCCCGGAATATTCTGCCGGATTGGAATCTTCTACACCTAATATCGCAGTAAAATACTGATCTAAGCTCTTTTCCATTTTACTCCTTCTCTTGTATCCTCAAGAATAATGCCCTTATCACTGAGCATGTTACGGATCTCATCTGCTCTTGCAAAATTCTTTGCTTTTCTTGCTTCCTGACGTTCATTGATCAAAGCCTCGATATCAGAATCTAACAGTTCTTCTTCCCGCTCTGTAATGATACCGAGAATATCACACAGCTTCTCAATCGTCCGGATTGCCAGATCTACTGTTTTCTTTGGTGTATCATTTGAAATATTGATATTTGTATATTTTACTAATTCAAAGATAACTGAGATCGCATCTGCTGTATTCAGATCATCGTCCATAGCTGTTTCAAATCGTTTTGTATATCCATCTAATTCTGCCTCGACAGAAACATCGGAACCCTCCACATCTGCCGGCGCAAGTGACTTTAACTTGTCAACAGCAGTCAAGATACGTTCCAGACCATTCTTGGATGCCTCTACCAGATCAGCCGAGAAGTTCAATGGACTTCTGTAGTGAGCAGACAGCATAAAGAAACGAATAACCTGAAGTGGATATTTGTCTGCGATCTCTCTAACTGTAAAGAAGTTGCCAAGTGACTTGGACATCTTCTCGTTGTTGATCTTTAAGAAACCGTTATGCATCCAATATCTTGCAAATTCCTTATCATTTGCTGCTTCACTCTGTGCGATCTCATTTTCGTGGTGTGGGAAGATCAGATCCTCACCACCTGCATGGATATCAATGATATCACCGATATATTTCTTAGACATAACAGAACATTCCAGATGCCAGCCTGGTCTTCCTTCACCCCATGGTGACTCCCAGAACGGTTCCCCCTCTTTCTTTGGCTTCCAGAGAACGAAATCCAGTGGATCTTCCTTCTCATCCTGACCGGAAACCTTAAGCTGATGGTTCTCTGCTCTGTGTCCGGATTCCAGATCATCAATATTCTTATGGGATAATTTACCATAGTCTGCAAAGCTTCTGGTACGGAAATATACAGTGCCATTTACTTCATATGCATGTCCTTTTTCAATCAGTGTCTTGATCATCTCGATCATATCCGGTATCTCTTCGGTAGCCTTTGGATGTGTCGTAGCTTCCTGTACATTCATCGCTGCCATATCCTTCTTTGTCTCTGCAATGAAACGCTCAGAGATCACCTTAGAATCAACACCTTCTTCATTTGCACGTTTGATGATCTTATCATCAACATCTGTAAAATTGGATACATAATTTACATCGTATCCCTTATATGTGAGATACCGTCTCAATGTGTCAAATACGATCATTGGTCTTGCGTTTCCGATGTGGATATAATCATATACGGTAGGTCCGCAGACATAGATTCCTACTTTACCTTCATTGATCGGTACAAATTCTTCTTTTGTTCTTGTAAGAGTATTAAAAATCTTCATGGGAATCCTCCAATAAATATAGTTTTTATTTTCGCCTGTCTTTCATTCGAAGCAGTTTTATCATGCACTATAGATTACGCATAAAAAAGAAAAAACCTGGAAAAAACTTCCAGGTTATCAAATAGCAGTTCATAGGGGAATCGAACCCCTGTTTTCGCCGTGAGAGGGCGACGTCTTAACCGCTTGACCAATGAACCATATATCTTAGCGACTTGTTTAATATACCAGAAGCTACGATAAAATGCAAGCTTTTTTTTCAGTAAATTTACATTTTTTTATACTGACCATATTTTAGCTTGTAATAAGGGCATTGTCAATCAAATACGCAAGTGTTTTGCGTAATGAAAAGGATACAGGGCTGCTGCATAGATCTTCCTTATATTTTTGTGAAGCAGACCTTTTCTTACGTTGATCCTTAACGAGCTCCTTTATACGGAGCGAGTTTAGTACCACTACGTAAGAAACAGAGTGCAAACGTTCTGCGTAACAAATGATATAAGGAAAATCTATGCAGCGGGTCTGCCCGTCTATACAAAATCAAAGGTAAGCTGGTTGGTATCCGGCATACCGTCTAAGATGCCAAGCTCTGACAGCTTGTCGATCGCACTCTTTCCAATCTTAGAATGAGCCTGCAGATCTTCCTTTGAGATAAACCTGCCTTTGCCGGCTGCATCCTTCAACTGCTTTGCAGCTTTCTCTCCCATTCCTTCAATGGAAGCCAGTGACGGCATGATCTTACCATCTATCACCTGAAAACGGATATCATCCGCCACATAGATATCGATCGGCATGAACTCAAAACCTCTCGCATACATCTCAAGAACCAGCTTCAGATCCTTTAACTTATCTTCATCCTTTGCGGTTCGTTTATTCTTATCAATGCTCTGTATCATATTGATATGATACAGTACCTTTTCTTTTCCAAAACACATCATTTCATAGCTGAAGGCTGATGCACGGATACTGAAAAACGCTGCATAATACTGAAGCGGATAATTCACCTTAAAATATGCAATTCTCCACGCCATCATAACGTAAGCCGCCGCATGGGCTTTCGGGAACATGTATTTGATCTTCTGGCACGACCAGATATACCAGTCCGGTACACCATGTGCCTTCATATCCTCTTTCCATTCTTCCCATTTTGCACATTTGCCTTTTGCTACGTTACCTTTTCGAACATTCTCCATGATCTGGAATGCTGTACCGGATTCCAGGCCCATATGGATCAGATATACCATGATATCATCTCGACAACAGATTGCGGTCGAGATCGTACACTGACCGGATTTGATCAGCTCCTGTGCATTTCCAAGCCATACATCCGTACCATGCGCCAGACCTGCGATTCGCACCAGATCCGAGAAGTTCTGTGGATTTGCATCAATTAACATCTGCATGGCGAAATCCGTACCGAACTCCGGCACACCCAGACTGCCAAGCGGAATGCCATTGATATCCTCCGGTGTAATATGAAGACTTTCTGTTCCATGGAACAACGCCATAACATCAGGATCATCTAACCGGATCGTGGTTGCATCAAGGCCGGTCAGATCCTCCAGTCTTCGGATCATCGTAGGATCATCATGACCGAGAATATCAAGCTTCAACAGGTTATGATCGATCGAATGGTACTCGAAATGAGATGTTACGACATCCGTCGTCATATCATTTGCCGGCTTCTGGATCGGTGTGAAGGAATAGATCTCCTCATGCCTTGGAAGAACGATCATACCACCCGGATGCTGTCCGGTCGAACGCTTAACGCCGGTACAGCCGATTGCCAGACGTTCCATCTCACAGCTTCGTTTCGTGACGATAGCCTTTTCATCGACATATTTCTCGATCTCCTTCTGGGTCAGATCTCCCATTGCCGTAGCTTCTGCTCTCGCTTCATCCTTTGCAAGATCTTTGAAGTAATTATATACATAACCATACGCTGTCTTATCTGCTACCGTTGTTACAGTTCCTGCACGGAATGCCTTACCCTTACCGAATAATACTTCTGTGTAAGCATGTGCACATGACTGATATTCACCGGAGAAGTTCAGATCGATATCCGGCTCCTTATCTCCTTTGAATCCAAGGAAGGTTTCAAACGGGATATCGTGTCCCTCTTTGATCAGTGGATGACCGCATCGAGGGCAGTCACGATCCGGCATATCACATCCCGACATACCGGAATATGATTTTACAAGCTCGGAATCAAAATCAACAAAATGACACTCCGGACAAATATAATGTGCCGACAGAGGATTAACTTCTGTGATACCCGCCATCGTTGCTACGAAGGAAGAACCTACAGATCCTCTGGAACCAACCAGATAGCCATGATCGTTGGAATCCCACACAAGCTTCTGTGCAATGATATACATAACGGCAAATCCATTTGATATAATGGAATGTAACTCACGTTCCAGTCGTTCTACAACGACCTCCGGCAGATCAGGTCCATAGATCTTATGAGCCTTTTCATAACAGATATTCGTAAGTGTCTCATCTGAATTCTCGATGATAGGCGGAGCTTTATCCGGTCGAACCGGATCCATATATTCCACCATATCCGCGATCAGATTCGTATTCGTGATAACGACCTCTCTGGCTTTCTCACTTCCCAGATATTCGAATTCCGCCAACATTTCTTCCGTCGTTCTGAAATAAAGCGGAGGCTGATTAACTGCATCCTCAAAACCTTTACTTTTCATGATGATCGCACGATAGATACTGTCTTCCGGATCAAGGAAATGGACATCACAGGTTGCAACGACCGGCTTATTAAATAATCGTCCAAGCTCCACGATACGCTTATTATAGTTCTGAAGATCCTCGATCGTACAAGGATTCTCCTTCTTTCTGGTCATAAACTCGTTATTTCCGATCGGCTGTATCTCCAGATAATCAAAGAAATTAACAAGTCTTGCAATTTCTTCATCCGGTGCATCATCTACAACCGCACGGAACAGCTCACCTGCTTCACAGGCAGAACCTAAGATCAGGCCTTCTCTGTATTTATTGATCATGCTCATAGGCATACGCGGTCTGCGGTTGAAATATCTGACATGCGCTTCAGAAATCAGACGATACAGATTCACACGGCCGATCTCATTTTTTGCCAGAATGATGCCATGATATGTTCTGCCTTTTTTGATCGTATCATCCGATGCAGAACCTAATTCATTTACATCCTCCACCGTCTTTACGCCACGTTCCACTAACATCTCATATAATTTTACGAAAATTTTTGCGGTTGCATTTGCATCATCAACAGCACGGTGATGATGTTCATTTTTTACATTTAACGCCTTACAGACACGATCCAGTGTAAACTTACCAAGCTCCGGCAATAACACATGGCTGAGTGTCATGGTATCCATGATCGTATTATCGAATTTCATTCCAAGATCTTTGGCATTTTTCTTGATGAATCCGGTATCAAATGCTGCATTATGTGCAACAACGATATCATCACCACAGAATTCCAAAAACTTCGGCAGGATCACGTCGACGGTCGGTGCATGCATAACCATCTCATCTGTAATGGAAGTCAACTGCTCTATACTATAAGGGATCGGTTCTTCCGGATTGATAAATTCCGAGAAACGATCGATCTCCTCTCCATCTTTTACCTTTACAGCTCCGATCTCTATGATCTTATTCTTCTTCTGACTAAGACCGGTCGTCTCGATATCGAATACGATATATTCTGTATTCAAATCCTGTCCTTTGGGATTGATAACCAGATTCTTCAGGTCATCGACAAAATATCCCTCACAGCCAAAGATCAGTTTAAAGCCATCCTTCATACCCTTTGCATGTGCTGCAATCGGGAACGCCTGTGCAACGCCGTGATCCGTGATTGCAATCGCCGGGTGTCCCCAGTCATTTGCACGTTTCACGATCTTCTCGATATCAACAACACTGTCCATCTCGCTCATAACCGTATGCATATGTAATTCCACACGTTTTTCAAGTGATGTGTCAACTCTTGGCACACGGAAATCCGGTATATGCTTGATACCACGCACAGATGCAATATTTAACTCCTTGGAAAAAGTATCGTATAACGGCACACCCTTTAACCGATAGAAGCTTCCTTCTTTTAACTCATCCTTATAAACCGGCACATCATCCTCTGATGCAAATATCTTAAATGCGATCGTATCTTCAAAATCCGTAATATTGCAGATGAATAAAGTCTTACCATTTCGGAGAACCTTTTCTTCCATCTTGATCAACTGGCCATGAATACAGACTTCACCGATACCATCTACTAATGTAGAAATCTTTACCAGTTCCCCTTCGCAGTCTCTGCCATAGAATACATCCGGATCATTCGAGGTATATTTCTTTCTTCTGGCGGCAAATGTCTCCTTCGGCTTTTCGTCCTGTGCAGGTGCTTTCTTTTCAGCCGGAGCATCCTTCTTGCCTTCTCCGACCAGCTTCTTTTTATCTACTGATTTACCATCCAAGGTCAAATCCGCATCCTCATGTACATTACTTAAGATTGCCTCAATCTCAAGCTTCATCTTCTGTTCATTTGCACGACGGAGCATCTCTTTATCAGATTCCGTATAATCAAAACCGACCTTGATATCCATACCGAACCGTTTCTTATAGGTCTCCTCCAGATATTTTTTGATCCCGATCGAATGGCTCTTTGACAGCTTACTGTCCTCCATCGCAAGCGTGATAATATCATCTGCATAATACCATTCTGCCCGCTTTAATAAACGATATCCAACATGACTGATCTTCTCGACATCATACAAGATACTGTCCTTATATACCTCTGTTAAGGTTCTGGTATTGTACTGGGAAGACAGCTCATAATGGTCATCAATGATGACCTTATAACCACGTCCACGAAATAAATGTCCGCAAATGATATCTTCCACCTGTACAATCTTCGGACGGCTGATCAGATGCTTCGACAGAAGGCTGATAATAAGCCGTCGTTCTGCCTGCTTCATTACTACCTTTTCGATCATCGTATCCTCAAACAGGGAAGACATCTCTTTATCCATATTCAGTTCAGGAAATACTTCAAAAAATAATTTTGCTTCTACCGGCACGTTCTATTCACTCCAGTTATCTAACTCGTACTTTAATGTTGATAATATATCTTTCTCGTCGATCTTCTTTATGATCTGTCCTTTTTTGATCAGGATACCACAGCCTTTTCCGCCCGCAATTCCAAGATCTGCTTCCTTTGCTTCGCCCGGTCCGTTTACAACACAGCCCATAACAGCAACCTTGATATTCAGATGATCATAATCGGCAACCAGCTTTTCTACCTGTTCTGCCAGTCCGATCAGATCAATCTCCGTTCTTCCACAGGTCGGGCAGGACACAAGTTCGATTCCTCCTGTACGGAGTCCAAGCGTCTTTAAGATCATCTTTGCTGTCATGATCTCATTGACCGGATCCCCTGTTAAGGATACACGGATCGTATCTCCGATTCCCTCATGCAGGATAATACCAAGTCCTACGGAGGATTTGATATTACCGCTCATAACCGTACCGGATTCCGTGATACCCACATGCAGCGGATAATTCGTCTGATCTGCGATCAGCTCATGTGCTTTTACACACATCATAACATCGGAAGATTTAATACTGATGACCATATTGTCATATCCGCAGTCTTCGATCATATGAACCTTATCCAACGCACTCTCAACGATTCCTTCCGCTGTCACGCCATGGTATTTTTCAACTAATTCTTTTTCAAGGGAACCGCTGTTTACACCGACACGGATCGGTATATTCCGTTCCTTACATACCGCTACTACCTGTGCCAGCTTATCCTTACCACCGATATTACCCGGATTGATACGGATCTTATCTGCTCCCGCCTCAGCCGCTGCGATCGCCAGACGGTAATCAAAATGAATGTCTGCAACCAGCGGAATATGGATCTGTTTCTTGATCGCAGGGATCGCTGCCGCTGCCGCATCATCATTTACGGTGCTTCTGATGATGTCACAGCCTGCCTTTTCAAGTTTTAAGATCTGTGCAACTGTAGCATCTATATCACTGGTTTTTGTATTTGTCATCGACTGGAGCAGGATCGGATTCCCACCACCGATCACCCGGTCTCCTATCTTTATAACTTTTGTATGATCTCTGTACATATTAACTCCTGTTTAACTCCTATTCATCTAATGAAAGAATACATTCTTGATATCGTTAAATAATATCACAACCATCAACAGCATAACCAGAACAAATCCGATCAGCGTCACGATATTCTCCTTATCCTTCGGAACCTTCTTTCTCGTTACTGCTTCAATTAACAGGAAGATAAATCTTCCTCCATCCAAGCCCGGTATCGGCAACAGGTTCATAACGCCAAGGTTTGCCGACAGCAGTACGATATAATTCATCCAGTTTAAGAACAGATCGAGCACACTGCTCTTTGCTGCCTCATTGAAGGTATCGTTCATGTTCTTCGCTACTCCGACCGGGCCGGATACTTCATCCGAACTTACCTGATGGGTAACGATCAGCTTCAGACTTAAGAAGGTTGCTTTTACCCAGTATCTGGTCTCATAAGCAGAATATTTACAAAGCTCTCCAAAGTTCTTCGGGAGCTGATAACCGACACTCATTATTCCGATCTTATAGCCATCCGGTGTCTTTGCCGGATGTACCGTCGTATCATAGACCGTTCCGTCTTCTTTCTCAAGTGTCAGATCGATCGGTGAACCATCTCCATAAATCTGAAGGTAGATCTGTAACTCACGGAAATTCTTAACCGTGCTTCCCTCGATTTTCAATACCCGGTCGCCATCTGATATCCCTGCTTCTTCCGCCGGATATACACCATTAAAATATTCCTCGGCATTTTTGATCTGGTATTTTTCAATATTATCTTTATTGTATACTGCTCCTATGATCGCAGGATCACTTCCACAGAAATGAATGATCACCATGGAAAATAAAAATGCGATCACGAAGTTCATGGCCGGTCCTGCAAGTACAACCGCCATTCTTGCCCAGATGGATTTCTTCTCAAAGGAATTCTCATCATTTTCGTTTTCTTCATCATCTTCGCTGAGCATCATACAATAGCCGCCAAGCGGAATCAGCCGCAGCGTATACTGTGTTTCTTTCTTATGAAACTGAAACAGCTTCGGTCCGAATCCCATCGAAAACTCTTTTACTGTGATATGATTGATCTTTGCTACGATAAAATGTCCCAGCTCATGAAAGAAAATGATGACACCAAAGACTAGTATGATTAATATGATATTCAAAAACTAACACCCACTTTCAATAAATTCATATACTTCCTGCTCGGTTGCAAGAATCTCATCTATATCAGGATTTTCAATCAAATTATGATGATCCATGGATGCACGGATGATATCATAGATATCAAGAAAATCGATTTTTCTGTCTAAGAACTGCTTTACTGCATATTCATTTGCCGCATTGAATACTGTAGGCATCGAACCGCCGATCCCGATTGCCTCATATGCATATCGTAACCCAAGAAAGGTATCCATATCCGGTGTCTCGATCACAATCGATGAAAGCTTCGTAAAGTCAAGACGATCTCCCGGCATGTATCTTCGTTCCGGATAGAACAGCGCATACTGGATCGGCAGCTTCATATCCGGCGTACCGAGCTGTGCGATCACTGCTCCATCTTTATATTCTACCATAGAATGAATGATACTCTGCGGCTGGATCACAACCTGAATATTTTCTGGGGCTACATCAAATAACCATTTTGCTTCAATAACTTCCAGCCCTTTATTTACCATCGTTGCTGAATCAATGGTGATTTTTCTTCCCATGCTCCAGTTTGGATGTTTTAATGCGTCCTCTAATTTCACATGCTTTAAAAACTCTCTGCTCTTGCCACGAAATGGTCCACCGGATGCTGTCAACAGAATTTTTTCAATGGAATCATGTGTATTTCCCTGCAATGACTGGAAGATTGCCGAATGTTCACTGTCAACCGGAAGGATTGATACTCCTTTTTCCTTTGCAAGCGGCATAATGATATGTCCCGCTGTAACCAGAGTTTCTTTATTTGCAAGGGCAATGTCTTTTCCCGCTTTAATCGCTGCCACAGTCGGGCGGATACCGATCATTCCTACAATAGCGGTAACTAATATATCCGATGTCTTGTATTCTGCAATCTCGATCAGCCCATCCATGCCTGATACGACACGGATATCCATATCCTTCAGACGATCTTTTAATTCATCTGCCAGCTTCTCATCCCACAGACCAACGATCTCCGGTCGGAACTCTCTCGCCTGCTTCTCTAATAAGTCTATGTTTCTTCCTGCTGATAAAGCACAGATTTTTATATCCTGATTCCATCTTGCGATCTCAAGTGTCTGTGTTCCTATAGATCCTGTGGATCCAATGATAGCTACATGTTTCATATTTGTTCTCCTTTACCCATTTCAAACATCTGTATCTAACATTTTTATCTGTCTGCACTATTTCCAATGCGACATAAAGGAAAAGCAGCGTAATTATGAGCACAGTTCATCTGTACGCTCTCCCACACTGCTTTTTCTGATTACAACAAATATAATATAAGATAATACATAATTGGTGCTGTAAATATAATACTGTCAAACCGGTCAAGGATTCCGCCATGTCCCGGTATCAGCTTGCCATAATCTTTGATATCATTATTTCTCTTGATTGCAGAAGCCGCCAGATCCCCGATAACTGCAGGCAACGCACATACAGCTCCGATCAATGCAAATATCCATACAGAATGTACAACCTGCATGAAATGATTATAAATCAAACCAAATACAACACCTAATATTCCTGCTCCAACGATTCCGCCGATCAGGCCCTCGATACTCTTCTTCGGGCTTAAGATCGGTGACATCTTGTGCTTACCGATCGCACGTCCGACCAGATAGGCACAGGTATCATTACCCCAGGAGCTGACAAAGATCAGCAGAACAAGAATCAGTCCATGTTTCATATCTCGTATGAGATACACATACGACAACATTACACCTACATATACAAATGCAAAAAATGCCGCCATGATCTCTTTATCTTTGTAATTCGGATATGTGAGCACATAGATTGCAAGGATGACCAGCATATAGACCGCGATCAATGGTAATATAAACTGATGCAGGTCAAAATACAACAATGCATAATAAAAAACCGTTGCACCGTAAGCTGCATATCCAAGTCCTTTCTTGTTCAGCCCATATATACGAAGTAACTCCATCACACCGATCAGCGAAACCGCACACATTACCAGACATGTAAATGCTCCGCCAAAATAAAGTGTGATTGCTGCAATGATCACCAGGATCACTGCACTGATTGCCCGTTGTTTAAACATATTATTTCCTCTTTATTTTACCCCGCCATACCGACGGTCTCTATGACTGTAATACCGGCATGCATTGACCAGCTCGTCCATATCAAAGTCCGGCCATAACACATCCGTAAAATAAAATTCCGAATATGCGATCTGCCATGGAAGAAAATTCGATGTCCGAAGCTCTCCGCTGGTACGAATCAACAGATCCGGATCCGTCAGTTCCTTTGTATCAAGGTAGGAACTGACTGTATCCTCTGTAACCGCATCCGGTGATAGCTTTCCAGCCATACAGTCGGATGCAATCTGTCTGACCGCTCTTGTGATCTCATCCCGTCCGCCATAGTTAATCGCTACAGAAAACTGAAGTCCTGTATTATTTGCTGTAGCTTTCTCCAGATTATACATCTTCTCCACGATATCCTCCGGAAGATCCTCGCGCTTACCGATGATCCTTACGCGCATGTTATTCCGATTGGATCGCTCGATGCTGTCAACCAGATACTTGCGGAAAATATTCATGATCGTAGATACTTCCTCTACTGAACGTTTCCAGTTCTCGGTAGAAAATGCGTATACAGTCAGGTATTTAATCCCAAGTTCATCTGCATTCTCGCATGTTCGCTCGATTGCCTTTGCGCCCTCTGAATGTCCATAGGTTCTTGGCATCAGTCGTTTCTTCGCCCATCTTCCGTTTCCATCCATGATGATCGCAACATGCTCAGGAATATTGATCATTTCTCCATTTATTTCTTTATTCATAATTACTCCAAATTAAACAGTTAAGATCTCTGTTGATTTCTTCTCAATAGCCTTATCAATCAGACCAACATACTTGTCTGTCATCTTCTGGATCTTATCCTCGTTTGTCTTTAATTCATCCTCTGAGATATCTCCGGCTTTCTCCATCTTCTTGATCGCATCGTTTGCATCTCTTCTGACATTACGGATAGCAACTTTTGCATTCTCACCTTTTTTCTTAATATCCTTAACAATCTCTTTTCTTCTTTCCTCTGTCAGTTCAGGGAAATTCAGGATGATGTTCTTACCGTCATTGTTTGGTGTCAGCCCAAGATCTGAATTCAGGATCGCCTTCTCGATTGCCTTTACCAGTGATGGCTCCCATGGTGCGATCATCAGCGTTCTTGCTTCCGGTACGGTGATATTTGCAAGCTGCTGCATCGGTGTCGGTACACCATAATATTCTACCTTGATCTTATTTAAAATGTTAGGGTTGGCACGTCCTGCACGGATCGTAGCATATTCCCCTTCCAGGTTTTCAACTGTCTTCGTCATTTTCTCTTCGTACTGTGTCAACATATCTTTGTTCCTCCTGTTTATTTATACGTTCACATATGTCCCTGTAAAGCCACCGGTAACGGCCTTTACAATACTGTCTTCACCATTTAAGCCGAATAACATCATCGGCATTTTGTTTTCCATTGCAAGAACTGCAGATGCAAGATCGATAACTCCAAGCTTATTATCAACAATGTCTTTCATCTGCATGCTGTCATATTTCTTTGCATTTGGATTTGTCTTAGGATCACTGTCATATACGCCGTCAATTGCTTTTGCAGATAAGACTACATCTGCCTTTACTTCAACCGCCATAAGAACAGTTGCCATATCTGTTGAGAAATACGGATGTCCGATTCCTCCGGCAAAGAAAACAACTTCTCCCTGCTCCATATATTTTACAGCTTTATCACGGTTGAACAGCTCTGTCATTGTTCCACATGCAAATGGGGTCATGATATGTGATTTGATTCCAAATACACGAAAAGCATCTGCGGTATAGATACAGTTCATAACAGTTGCAAGCATGCCGATTGAATCTGCTTTTACACGATCCATATTTTCTGAGGTTCTGCCACGCCAGAAATTACCACCACCGATTACTACACAAAGCTGGATTCCTTTATCCAGAATCTTCTTCACCTGTCCGGCAACATCATATACAGTCTTTTCATCAAAGCCCTGCTTTTTTTCTCCGGCAAGTGCTTCTCCACTAAGTTTCAATAACACTCTGTTCATTTCCATAATTGTAACCTCTTATGTTTTCTCAAAATTTTTCTATCCTAGTATAGCACAATATAACTATATTTCAAACAGGAAGTTGGAAAGATTTTATTCAAATTATCGTAGCTCCGGATCTGTTCTCCATAACAAAAAGAACACCACAAAATCTGACTGGTTTCATGATGTTCTTTCGTTTCTGATATGTTTCTATATACTATTCATTAACAATTGAATCCGGATCATCTTCTACTGTAAACGTATCCAGATCGATCTGGTTATAATATCCTGTATCGTTGATGATATTTGCACTGATATTTTTAACTGTCTGGGATGGAACATAATCATAATCGTTAAACAGATATCTGTGAAGAACAACTACATTGTTCTCCAGATCTCCTGCTACAACCAGACTTCCCTTGCTTCCAAGTGTCGGTGTTGACCATGTAAATGGGAAACCGGTTGAGGATTTCAGTTTGTAATTGAAGCAGTTCGTTGCAAGATCCATGATCTCTTTCTTTGTAAGGCTGGAGCTGATATCATCTACAACTGCATTCAGACAGTCATTTAACTTGGAGATTCCGGCACTCTTTGCCTTTTCGATCATAAGGCTGATAACCTTTCTCTGTCTCCATGCTCTTGTGATATCTCCCTGGTCTGTACTTCGGATTCTTGCATATGCGGTAGCCTGAACACCATCGAGATGTACAACACCTGTCTCATATACATAAGAAGACTGGATGCCATTGACTCTCTGCTGTTCATCGATACACTGATTCAGCTTGTCAAGCTCGCTGGACTTCAATTCGATATCAAGGCCACCAAGTGCATCGATTGCTTCTGTAAGTGCCTTGAAATTTACAGTTACATAAGCTGTGATATTCAGGTCAAGATTCTTATTTAATGTATTGATTGCTTCCTTGGCACCGCCATATGCATATGCATGTGTTACTTTTTCATAACTCTGTGAGTCATTAGCAAGCTCTAAATAAGTATCACGATATACGGAAGACATCTTGACTTCCTGTGTGTCATTATTGATGCTTACAATAATGATCGCATCAGAACGTGCTCCGTTCTCTACCATATCAATATCTCGGCTGTCAACACCAAACAATGCAATCGTCGTATATCCGGTCATCTTCTTTACTGTTTCTTCTGACAGGTCATCATTGGCCTTTACACCCTCTAACTTCTCGTAGTGCATCTTGCCAAGGGCAGAATTGATATAAGCATTTACAAATAATACAACTCCAAGGATGATCACAAGTACTTCTACGATCAATGCAATAATCCATGGTTTGTTTCTGCTTTTCTTCTTTCTCTTTTTTCTACCATTTCCGGAAGCGCTTCTTCTTACCGGTTCTCTGGCCGGTGATTTCTCGTAATGAACATCATCTGTATCATTATAATCGTCAAAATCTTCATCGCTAAAAATATTATCGCTCATTTTTATTCTCCTATGCATTTGTACATCTGATCTGTCACATCAAATCAGTTACTGTCAATTATTTACGAATAAACAAAGTGTATTCTACTACAAACATATTTCAAATTCAACCTGTTCATAAAAATATAACATTTACACTATAAATTTAAAATAAACTTCTCGATCACCGGAACCAGACCATCTTCATCATTAGTAAGTGTGATATAATCCGCATGATCTTTTACGATCTGCTGTGCATTTCCCATTGCCACTCCGACTCCCGCATAATCTATCATGGTCAAGTCGTTAAATCCATCTCCGCATGCGATCAGATCCTTGACATCCATATCCAGATATTTCAAAAGCTTTTCAAGCGAAGTTGCCTTATGGACGTTCTTCGGCATGATCTCTACAAAGAACGGTTCGGAACGAAAAACCGTAACTTTATCACCATATAGTGCATTTAATTCCTGTTCCACCTGTTCTGCAACAGTACTTTCCGCCGTCAGAAGACATTTGTTCAGCGGAAAATCAATATACTCTTTGAAATTGTCCACCTGATGTATCTCCATAAAATTCAATCTTGCTTCAAGACTCATATATTCGTCGATCGGCGTACCTGTGATAACTGTATCTCCTTCATAAGTAACCATTCCAATCTTCTTTTTCACACAATAATCATAGATTCTCCGTGCAATATCATTATCGACACATGCCTGATATACCACTTCTCCTGTCTTATAATCAACGATTCTTCCACCATTAAATGCAAGTACATAGCCTTCATATTTATCAAGCTTCAATGTATCAGCTATCTTTCTGATCCCGGGAAGCGGTCTGCCTGAAGCAATTGCTACTACATGTCCCTTCTCCTGTATCTCGATGATCTTATCAAGTGTCGGCTGTGTCACTTCTTTTTTTGAATTTGTAAGTGTGCCATCAATATCTAATGCAATAATCTTCTTCATCATTTTTCTCCATTATGTGTAATCAAATTGATAATATATATTAGATTTGCAGCTTTGTCCAGTAGTTTGCCGAAAAAAAAAGAATCTCATACCGTAATTTTCTTTTCTTGTAAACTACCGCGTGATTGTATTATAATAACCAATCATAAATGCATCTTTTTTATTAAAATTGTGAGGAAATACTATGAATTACGAGCTTTTTGTTAATCAGAAAAAAATATCAGCCGGTACAAAAGACGCTGTTGCGGAATATATAAAACGACTTTCCCCTTTCTGTAAGGTCACCGTCATTCCATGCAAAAAAGCTCCGAAGCCTGTTCAGGATGCGTATAACATCCAGCTTCTTCCCGATAAGGCAGGCACTCAGACCATATCCTCCGAACAGTTTGCATCCAAGATCAACCGGATGAATGTAAACGGGTACTCTCACATCTGTTATTATATCGGTTTTCCGGCATCAGATGCTTATAATGAAAGCTTCTTTATTTCCAGTATGTCCATGTCCGATGAAGTAACTCTTATCGCATTTACAGAACAGTTATATCGTGCTTATACGATCAACAACCATATTACATATCACAAATAATCTGAAGCTGATCAAGCAACATGACACGCATTAACTGATGTGGAAATGTCATATTTGAATAACTAAGCTTAAAATCTGCCTTTCGAATCAGTTCATCTGACATCCCAAGTGAGCCTCCGATCAGAAATGTAACTGTCGTAATCCCTCTGTCTTCTGCCTGCCGTATCTTTTCTCTTAATAACTCTGTTGTACACTTCTTTCCATTAATGCACAACGCTATCACATATTCTGATTTTCCAATACTTTCCATGCATTTGTGGCTCTCTGTATCAACAATTTTCTTTTTTATCGTATCTGATGCATTTTGTGGTATTTTCTCATCTTCATGCTGTATGATCACAAGTTCATGTTTTCTGCCGATCTGTCTTTTATATGCATCGATCATATCAGTGTAATACGTCTCTTTTATTCTACCCACACACACTATTTTAAATGTCATTTCTGCTCCAATTTAATCTGTTCAAATAATTTATTCTCTGCTTCATCTGCCTTATGTGTAAACATACTTACAATAACCGTAACTGCCAGACTGATGATAAATGCTGCAACCCCGCTTCCTAGCTCTGTTGCATTTGCAAGTGTCTGATTCTCAAGGAGAGGAATAAATCTCCAGATCGTACAGACAGCAAGACCTGTAAAAAAACCCGAAATGATTCCTGCCTTACTGGTCTCTCTCCACAAAATCGACAGTATACAGACTGCTGCTATCGCAGCTGAATAATCCCATGCAATATATAATATTTCCCGGTAATTATTCTGAATAATTATCGACATTACAGCAATAAATCCTGTAAAAAACAAAGCAGCCATCAAATCAATCCCGGTTATCAGAGTTTTTGACCGGATCTTTTTCTCGTATCCAACCATACCAAATAACAGATCAAACATCATTGTATAAATGCGTTCCAACAGACAGATCACGGCACATAAGAACAGTCCACCGGCTATATATCGGAAAAACAACGGATACTCCTCTTTATAACATAATGACGTAATATAGATATCAAGCAGTTTTCCCATTTCAATATCTTCACTGGCTTTTAACGGATACATGCTGACAACATTTAACAACGCCCATACACTAAGAATCACAACAGCTATACCTGTATATATTATGGAAAGAACACGTCCGCGATCCAGACTGCGTACATCTCTTGCTTCCATTGCTCCATGGAACAAAAATGGTAATCCCAGACACCCAAGTCCCATTCCGAGCATGGATATAATATGAGGAACCCCTATACTTCTTCCATCATAATATAAAATATTGAGATATGTACTTGTTCCACCCGACAAATGAACTTTACCGTAAGTGTCCAGTATCTCAGCCGGCGTATTCACCGCAAACAGCCATATGACAAGTACAAGAAACATCACCACCATCAATGTATATATAATATTTCTTACAGTACTTCTTATCCTGCGACTTATAAAACACATAGAACATGCGCAAAATAATGAAACCACACATACAACCACGATCATATGTTGTTTTGTCGCACCGCTAAGATATTTTCCAATATAACTGAGAAGACCCATTGTGATCATTCCGGTCAGAATCAGCCAAACACACATGAACATCTCTTTTATAATAAAAGAAGAATATCTGGCGTACAGAAAATCACCCATATCAGAAATTTGTTTTCCTGAAATATCCCGATAAGAACGTAACCTTTTTACAAGGAAAAGGCAGGCAAAGGTTATCCCTGCAAACAGTCCTATATGAATAAAACAAACCCCTGCTCCATTTACAGCAATAACCGGTGGTAATAAGATTAACGCCCATAGCAGAACCTCGGCCATTGAATTATTTCCGGCAAGCTGCATTCCATTTAGATCATCCTGCTTTTTTCGTATCATTTTTTCTCTCCCAAATTTATATTCATTCCATTCAACTTTATCATAAACACAGTTTTTCCTTCCGCCTTATGTTCTCACCAAGTTCTCTGTACTGTCAAGACCATATTATATATTTTTTCCAGAATTCTTTTTAAAATATATGTAATATTCCAAATTTCTGTGCTTCATAATAAAAAATATAGAACATGAAAATAATCTATGTTATAATACCCAAGTATGTAAAATTTGATTTACAATTTAATTACATTGATTTGACATTAAATAAGTTATTTTTTCACAGGAGGATATGGACGTGGACTTTTTTTCAATTCTGACTTTACTGGGAGGCGTAGGGCTTTTCCTGTTTGGAATGAACATGATGGGTGATTCCCTGAAAAATCTGGCAGGAGGAAGTCTGGAACGGATACTTGAAAAACTGACGACCGGTAAAAGTCAGGCAACCGGTGCGATTAAAGGCTTTGGGCTCGGTACCGGTGTCACAGCGATCATTCAGAGTTCAGCAGCAACTACGATCATGCTGATCGGTTTTGTAAATGCCGGTATTATGAAGCTCAGTCAGGCAATTCCGGTAGTATTTGGTGCCAATGTCGGCAGCACCGCAACTGCACAGATTCTGCGGCTTGGTGATCTTGGCGAAGATATGTTTATCCTCAAATTATTAAAACCGTCTTCTTTTGCACCCGTTCTGATCGGTATTGGTGCTTTTATCATTCTGTTTGCCCATAAGAAAAAACATAAAGATATCGCCGGTATCTTAGTCGGTCTTGGTATCTTATTCCTTGGTATGAATACAATGGAAGCTGTGTTCGCTCCTTTAAAAGAATCCGAAACCTTCCAGAACCTGTTCATTTCTTTCAGCAATCCACTCCTTGGTATCCTGATCGGTCTTATCTTAACAGCGATCATCCAGAGTTCCTCTGCTTCGGTCGGTATCCTTCAGGCATTATCCTCAACAGGAGTTGTTTCCTATGGTTCTTCGATTCCAATTATTATCGGTATTAATATAGGAAAGTGTTTCGCGATCCTGCTCGGCAGTATCGGTGCAAACAAAAAGGCAAAACGTGTTGCCATGTCCTATCTGTTATTTAATATTATCGGTGCGATCTTCTTCGTTGTTGTGATCTATGGACTTCAGTTGTTTATCACATTCCCATTCATGGATAAGATCATCAACCGTGGTGTAATTGCAAACCTGCATTTTATGTTTAACTTTATCATTGCGATCCTACTGCTTCCATTGGCAAATAAGATCGCAGATCTGACCGGTAAGATCATCGGTGACGATAAGGAATCCAAGATTGACAAAGAGCTTGCGTCTCTCGATCCAATGCTTCTTGATACACCAAACATCGCTCTTACCCAGGCACAGAAGGTAATGTTCTCCATGACAGACTCCATCAAGGAAAACTTCGAACTTGGAAGTCAGTTATTATCGGAATATAATGAAGAAACTGCCGGAAAACTTCTGGAAAATGAGATGTTCATTGATAAATGCGAAAGTGCGTTAAACGAATATCTGTTAAAGATCACCTCCAAGCGACTGCATTCATCCGAACGAAAGCTGGCATCGGAATTATTAAACAGTGTCAGTGACCTGGAACGAATCGGTGACCACTGTGAAAATCTTCTGATCGTCAGCAGAAAGATCTCCGATGAAAAGATCTCCTTCTCTACACAGGGAACCATGGAGATCAATACGCTCTTACAGGCTACAGCCAATATCATCGATACAACCTTTACTGCTTTTAAAAATGATGATCTGACTGCTGTTTCCCGTATCGAACCGCTTGCTCAGTCGATCACAGAGGTAAAAGAGATCATCAAAGATCACCATGTTATCCGTTTACAGACCGGAGACTGCGATATCGACGGTGGTTTTGCTCTTGTAGATATCCTGACCAGTCTGGATCGTATCGGAAGTCACTGTTCCAATATCGGACTTCATATTGCAAAGAAATTAACTACAGATTCCTTTGACGAAATGCATGGTCATATCTACACAAATGGATATAAGACCTCCGAAGAATACAAAGCACTCTACTGTTACTACATGTCTCTGTACTCTGATCCGATCACCGAAAAGTATAAAGCGAGCCTGTCAGAGCTGGAACATAAGATCTCGCAATCAGATGCAAATAAATCTTCTGCTCCGAAATCTGTGGATCTGAACACAGCTAAGGCAGATAAAAACGAACAGCATACCAAAAAAGAGCCTAAATTAAAAGAAATCAAAAAGGCAAAGATTGAAAAAGTAAAACAGAAGAAAGACTCTAAGAAAAAATAAAGATTATTCTGATAATAAGTATTATAAAAAGATACTCTGATCACGGGATCATACAGGTCCTTTGCTTTCAGAGTATCTTTTTTATTTTCTTTTATTCTTTGATACTGCATTTTATTATTATCTGATATTGTATATCGTATAGACAGATATACATAATGACTCTATCTCAATCACGGCTTTCAATTACAATTAACAATCCGGATTCAAATTCGATCAGGCCGCACTCTGCGATCAGCTCATTGCTGACGCCGATGCTTTCTCCAAGCTTCAATGTAAGCCCCTGCGCATTATAATAAAAACCCTGAAGCGTTACTCCGGTCACCTGTTCCGTATATGGAAGCAGTGACACATATCTGTATGCATCGTTACGCTTCACAATATGCCGGTGTGCTGTCATCGTAATCCTGTTATGCTCGTCGATCAGATATGCCGATATTCCGGCCTCTGCAAACTGCTTTAATAAGCCAATATTGGCAAGGGTATGATCCATACGGGTTCCGGTTGCTCCAACCAGAATTACTTCATCCGGTCTGATCTCCTGCTCCAGTATATACGAGATTGCAACATGGGTATCTGTAAAATCCTTATGTGTATCCAGATCCAGAAATTCTGTCTTTCCCCGATATGCCGCTACGACATCTATCTTTGCAGAATCAAAGTCTCCAATGATCAGATTCGGCAGTATATTACATTCCTTACAGATCTCAAGTCCTTTATCACATGCTATTATTTTTTGAAAATCATAATCGGAAAGAACCGTTTCAAGCAATCTTTTTGAAACGGTTCCTCCTGTAACGATTAAATATCGATTCATCTATCCTGTTACCTGTTCCGGCAGACAGCAGATCTGCTTTCCGCCTTTTTATTACTATCTACTGTATTTCTGAAAAAATCTTACGGAAGGCTTTTACGTTCTCTGTCTTGTCCCCTTTAAATACTGCCGAACCGGCAACCAATACATTCGCTCCTGCCCGAATAATCTCTGCTGCATTTGCAAGGGTAACACCACCATCCACCTGAATATCCGTCTGAAGTCCACGGCTGTTTAACAGTTTTCTGGTCTCTGCAATCTTCCGCAGAGAAGACGGAATAAATTTCTGTCCGCCAAAACCCGGATTTACCGACATGATCAGAACCATATCTACATCCTCTAATACATAATCAATTACTGATAATGGTGTTGCAGGATTTAATGCAACTCCGGCTTTCATTCCCAGCTCTTTTATGGCTGCGATGGTTCTGTGAAGGTGCTTGCAGGCTTCTGCATGTACTGTTACGATATCTGCTCCGCAATTCTTATAATCCTGTAAGAAACGCGTCGGTTCATCAATCATAAGATGAACATCAAACACCTTATCAGATACCGGACGAACACTCTTGATAACCGGTGCTCCAAATGAAATATTCGGCACAAAGGACCCATCCATAACATCCAGATGAATATATTCACTTCCTGCCTGATCTATGATCTGTATATCTTCTGCCAGATGTCCAAAATCCGCAGATAATACTGAAGGTGACAGCTTTAACATTTACCATTTCCTCTTTTCTTTTAATTCATTGTATATCATGACATAATCATCATACCGCATCTTACTGATCCTTCCATCACCGACGGCTTCTTTTACCAGACATCCCGGTTCACTGATATGATTACACATATTGAATTTGCAGGTTCCTGTATATGCTGCAATCTCAGGAAAATACAGCTTCAGATCTTCTGCTTCGATTCCTTCTGTATATAACGAACTGAAACCCGGTGTATCCATAATATAAGTATCATCATCTACAAACATCAGCTCTGAATGCCTCGTTGTATGCTTTCCACGCTGTATCTTTTCACTTAATCCACCAGTTTGTACATTTGCATCCGGAAACAACGAATTAAGCGTCGAGGATTTACCTACTCCTGACGGACCTGCGAATACCGTTGTCTTTCCTTTTATAACTGCTTCTAATGTATTGATTCCATAACCACTCTCCGCACTGATAAACAACACTTCATATCCGCTCTTTGTATAAGATCTGCATATATCCTCACTTTGACGAAATCCTTCCAAATCTATCTTATTAAAGCAGATTATAGTCGGAACTTCATGCTGCTCCATATTGATCAGAAAGCGGTCAAGCAGATTGAAGTTAGGTGCTGGTGCAGACACTGCAAAAATAATTACAGTCTGATCTACGTTTGCAACTGCAGGTCTGTTTAACCAGTTAAATCTGGGCAATATATCTTCAATATTGCCCAGATTCTTCTCCGCATCTAATATCTCTATCTCTACATTGTCACCAACTAAAGGCTTGATCTTTCGATTTCGAAAAACTCCTTTTGCTTTACACTCATATGTGACGCCATTTTCGCAGACGACATAGTAGAAACCTCCAATACCTTTTATGATCTTTCCTGTCATAATCTCTCCTATTCCTTTGAGAATGACGCAGACAAACCACTGGTATTAAAGCTTGATGTTACATCTATTCCATCTGAATCCGTGATTGTTACTGCAAATGTACCGGAGTTCTGCGATAAGCCACCGATAGGATCTGCAGATCCTATATCCAGAGGGAACGAATCTTCTCCTGCAGCTCCGGAATACAACTTATAGGTTGCGTCACCAACCGTATAGGTAACATTAACTGTTACATTTCCAAAGGTTGCAAAATCAAATCCGGAATTTGTTATACTTCCTGTAAATTTAACAGAATATGTTACTTTTTCCGGTCCATCACTGATCACATAACCAACTGTTGAACCTTTTTCTACAGACGAGCCGGCCGAAACATCCTGATTGATAACCTGGCCTTTCTTAACCTCATCACTGTTTGCATGCGATACTTTACCGCTTAATCCTGCATTTTCCAACAAATCGGCTGCCTTGCTTTCAGATTTACCAACCAGATTCGGAACCTCAACTTCCTCAACCTCTTTACCATTGCTTATTATGATCTTAACTGTTGAACCGGATTTCTGCATCGTTTTTCCTTCCGGCGACTGACTGATAACCTTATTTTTCTCTACCGTATCATCGTATTCATAACCGTGAGTAACAACAAATCCGGCTTCCGTAAGAAGTGTAGTTGCCTGATCATCCGAATAACCTCTTACATCAGGTACTTCGACATCTTCTTTTCCCTCTGATATCGTGATAACAATTTTTTCATCAGCAGGAATCGCTGTTCCTTCATCTACACTCTGACTGATAACATAACCTTCTTCTACCTTATCATCTGTTGCCGTCTCAATTGTATATGCAGTAAATCCTGCTTTCTTTAATTCTTCTTCTGCAGCCGTCTTATAAAGACCTACTACATTGACCATAGGAATCGTCGCCTTATCCGAAGTATCCTCATCTGTAGATCCATCTTCGGTGGGATCTCCTGAATTTTCTTCTGAACTGTTTTCTGTCTTTTTATTATTTCCGGAGAATATTCCTCCAAGTCCACCGGGGCTTGTAATCTTAAGAATCAGGATTGCAACAAGAATCGCAATGATAATCACAACTGCTACACTGGATATCATAATAATCTTCTTAAGCTTCGGATCCAATTCCTCGATCTCATTATCATCATCGTCCTCCGGAGTCATCCCCTCATCACCATATGAATCATCATCGTCATCATCGTCAAACAGATTATCAAATTTGGATGGCGGAATGATTGGCGTAATATCCGGACGTTCCACTACACTTGACGGAGTTTCCTCAACAACAGGTGCTTCATTCATCTGTCTACCCTCTTTGATCGCTTTCATCTCATCTGATGTGATCTCTACCGTTGGTGAATTCGGTACAACCGGTGGAACTACAACACAATCTATGTCAGGATTTGCCTGTACGCGTTTCAAATCTGCAATCAATGCGCTTGCAGTTAAATATCTGCGTTCTGCTTTCTTCTGTGTGCATTTTAAAATTATCTTTTCCAGACTGGTTGGAATATCCGGATAATATTCTCTAGGAGAAACCATCTCTCCCTGTATATGCATAAGAGCGACTGCAACATTATTCTCGCCTTCAAACGGAACATGTCCCGTAACCATCTCATACATGGTGATACCAAGAGAATATATATCGCTTCTCTCATCACTGAAGCCGCCTCTTGCCTGCTCCGGAGAAATATAATGTACACTTCCCATTGCATTCGCTGTCATTGTATTTGATGAAGCAGCTCTGGCAATACCAAAATCTGTAACCTTGATTCCGCCATTTTTCGATACAATAATATTCTGCGGCTTAATATCTCGGTGGATCGTATGGTTCTGATGAGCTACCTCCAGGCCTTGGGCTATCTGAATAGAAAAATCAATTGCCTGCTCAGGCAGCAGTCTGCCTTTTTTCTGAATATATTCTTTTAAAGTAATGCCCTCTACAAGTTCCATTACTATATAATAGATACCATTATCCTCTCCGACATCATATACGTTTACGATATTCGGATGAGAAAGTCCGGCTGCGGACTGTGCTTCAATTCTAAACTTTGTAACAAAATTTACATCAGAACTAAATTCCGGTTTTAATACTTTAATTGCAACATATCTGTTCAGTACATGGCATTTTGCCTTATAGACTTCTGACATACCGCCTGTACCGATCAATTCTATTATCTCATAACGATTACTGAGTATCATTCCTGGATTTAACATGCTTACACCTCTCACTATTTTACAGCTACCACTACGGATATATTATCTCTACCACCATAGTAATTCGCTCTGTCTATCAACTTTTCAACCGCTGCTGTTATATCCCCGCTGCTCTCCAACACGATTTCTTTTATCTCATCATCCTCAAGCATATTAGAAAGACCATCTGAGCAAAGAAGGATTCCATCCCCCTGTTTCATCTCTAATTCAAAAAAGTCTGTCATAATCTTGTCAGATATTCCAAGTGCTCTAGTAATAATGTTCTTTTCCGGATGGTTACGTCCTTTATTTCGATCAAGCTGACCGGAACGAATCAGCTCTTCAACCAGTGAATGATCCATCGTTACCTGCCGTATCTCATCATCTATGAAATACAATCTGCTGTCACCGATATTTGCTACATATAATATATCATCCTCACATACAGCAGCTACAAGGGTCGTTCCCATTCCCTTCCAATCCTCATTTTCCTTTGCCATTTTATATATCTTGTCATTGGCATACAGAATCGCTCTTTTTAGAACGGATACCGAGTTATTTATTGCACTCTCTTTTATATATTCAGTTACACATTCTATCGCAGTCTTTGATGCAACATCTCCTGCCTTATGACCACCCATTCCGTCTGCCACTATATAAAGATTGGGTAATGGTCCGATTGGCTCATCTGTAAAGAAAATGCTGTCCTGATTCTGAACTCTTTTCTTACCGATGTCGGTTCTTCCATCAGATCTCATTTGCTGCCTCCCGTCTAAAAAGTATCTTTTGCTTCTTCATATTTTCTCCGAAGCTGACCACAGGCAGCGTCAATATCTCTGCCCATACTCCTTCTTATTGTAACATTTATATCTTTCTTTTCAAGTATATATTTGAATTTTTCAACAGAATCATTGAGCGATCGACAATACTTTCTCTCCTTTATCGGATTTACCGGAATCAGATTCACATGTCCGTGCATATTCTTAAGAAGTTCAGCAAGCTTATATGCATGTTCCGGTGTATCATTTTCATCTTTCACCAGTGAATACTCGAAAGTAACCCTTCTTCCTGTTTTTTCAAAATAATACCGACATACATCCATCAATTCTGCAATTGAATACTTATTTGCGATTGGAAGAAGTTTTCTTCTGTCTTCATCAGTCGGACTGTGAAGGGATAATGCAAATGTAATAGAAAGGCCTTCATCTGCCAGTCTTTTTATCTGCGGAACCAATCCACAGCTTGAAACCGTGATATTTCTCTGACTGATGTTCTTACCCTGCTCATCATTGATAATGCGAATGAATCGGATAAGATTGTCATAATTATCAAGTGGTTCCCCTGTTCCCATTACAACGATATTCGATACACGTTCACCCGTGATCCGTTCGATCGCATAGATCTGATCGAGCATCTCAGACGCCTCCAGATTACGGATCAAGCCACCGATCGTAGATGCACAGAATCTACATCCCATACGGCATCCGACCTGAGAAGATATACAGACAGAGTTGCCATGCTTATATCTCATTAATACGCTTTCCAACACATTTCCATCCTGTAAACGAAACAGAAATTTATTTGTGCCATCCTGTTTTGACACCAGTCTGGTCACTTCTTCCACACCATACATGTGCTGCTTTTTGATTTCTTCAATTAATTTTTTCGGAACATTGGTCATATCTTCCGCATGTGCTATACCTTTGGCATGAACCCATTCAAATATCTGTTTTGCTCGAAACGCCGGCTGTCCTACTGATTTTACCCAGACCGCAAGTTCATCAAACATCATGGAACGGATATCCAGTTTCTTTATATCTTCTATCTCTGTAAACATACTCTTTTCTTCCTGAATCATGTACTGATAACACGAGAAGCTCAACTCCTCTGTGTCATTCTGTCATCTATTATTTTTTTCTTCGTAATCGCGAAATAAAGAATCCATCACAATGATCAATTCCCTGCAAAAGCGTGATATATCCTTTTTCTCCACGTTCTTTCAACTTCTCCGGCAGATATGGTGCAAGACTTTCCAGATAATACTCCTCGTGCCTTTTTAAAAATATCTCTACATTTTCTTCATTCTCTGTCCGATCAATTGTACAGGTGGAAAAAATTAACGTTCCACCCGGTTTTACATAAGACGCACAGGCATCCAGAATATTCTTCTGTATCTCGGCAAGTTCACTTATCGAGTCTGCCGTCACATGATATTTGATATCATTTTTTCGTGCCATAACACCCAGTCCGGAGCATGGAAGATCCGCAAGAACGACATCTGCTTTTTCTATCATTTTCGGATCAGTTTCCATTGCATTCCATACCTTAGTTGTCACATTATGAATCTCTAATCGGCCCAGATTTTCTTCCAACTTATCGATCTTTTCTTCTGAAATATCCCTCGCATACACATGTCCCTGCTCTCCGGTGCGTTCTGCCGCATACATGGTCTTTCCTCCCGGAGCCGCACAAACATCAAGGATCACATTTCCCGGTCTGATTCCTGCTGCAAGCACCTGCAAACTGGAACTCTCATCCTGAACCGTAAATAGGCCTTCATGAAATCCCGGAACCATACGAATATAATCATATCCCGAAATAATAAGAGAGGTCGGATTATAATATCCTTTTTCTACCTTTATGCCCTTTTCAATCAAATTATTCCGAAATTCCTCAAGTGTTGTATGCATAGTATTCACACGAACCGTCGTTCCGCGATTTGTTTCACCCGCCTGCAGAATCTGTTCTAACTGTTCTGCACTGTAATCATTTAACAGGAATTTTACCAGTTCCTCCGGAATCGAATATTTAACAGACAGATACGCTTCTAGACCATCTTCTTTTTTCGGAAAGATAATAGCTGCTTTATTTCTGCACACGTTTCGAAGGACACCGTTCATATAGCCTTTTAATGTCCGAAATCCTCTTTTAGCAGTCAGGTTCACATATTCATTACAGGCTGCCTCATCCGGAACAGAATCCATATAAAAGATCTCATAAGCAGCCATCCGTAAAATACAGCGGATGACCGGTTTACATTTTTTTACTTTTACTTTTGAAAATTGATTAAGAATATAATCCAATCTGATTTTCTGCTCTGTTACACCTTCTGTCAACCGACCGATGTAAGCTCTCTCTTTTTTATTCATAAACTGGTTTGCCCGGAGTGCTTCCCCTAATGCTTCACCGGCAAATCTGTCATTTTTTTCAATATCCAGCAGAATATCCAGAACTATCTCTCTTGAAGTTTTACTCATATATCATCTGACCTGTCTTAAGTTTATTTCCTGCAAGAAATGCTGCACAATCCATCGGTTTCTTGCCTTCCGGTTGAAGCTTTCTTATCGTTAATGCTCCACTTCCACATGCAACCGTAAAGTTTTTCTTCGTCACATGAACGATCATCCCCGGTACGATCTTTGTTCCATCCTCTAATGTCTCCTCTGTCTGTTCACATACAGAAGCCTCATAGATACGTACCGTCTTCTGATTCATTTTCATATAAGCAACCGGCCATGGCTGCAATCCTCTGATCAATCGTTCCAGTGAAGCTGCATCTTTCGTAAAATCAAGCTCACCCTGCTCTTTCTTTAACATGGATGCATAGCAGCTTAAGGAATCATCCTGCGGGGTTCGTACTGCTGTATGATCCGCAAGCTTTGTAAGCGTAGACAGGATCAACGCTGCACCTGCATCAGCAAGTTTATCATGAAGTGTAACACCGGTATCTGTATCTGCGATCGGAACAACCGTCTTCTCGATCATATCTCCGGTATCAAGTCCTTTTGCCATATACATCGTTGTGACACCGGATTCCGTCTCACCATTGATAATAGCCCATTCAATCGGAGCGGCTCCCCTGTATTTGGGAAGCAGGGACGCATGGATATTAATGCAGCCATACTTTGGAATATTCAAGATTGATTCCGGCAATATCTGACCATAGGCCGCAACAACGATAGCATCCGGCTGATAGTCCCTGATAATCTGAACATTTTCTTCTTCCCTGAGTTTTACCGGCTGATAGACAGGTATATCAAGAGAAAGAGCCTTTTCCTTAACAGGTGTCGGCTGAAGTGTCTTGCCCCTTCCTTTTGGCTTGTCCGGCTGTGTAAAACATGCAAGGACATTATGTCCTGCATCTACGATCGTCTGTAATGGTTTTACTGCAAATTCAGGGGTTCCCATATATATAATATTCATACGACTGTCTCTGCCTCCTTATTATTATCTGCTTACTTTTCTATTCTGTCTCGTATAAACCATCTTCTACTTTATCTTTATATAAGATACCCTCCAGATGGTCTGTCTCATGGCAGATTGCCCGTGCCAGAAGGCCTTCACCTGTTACCGTGATCTCATTCATATCACGATCCAGTGCTTTACAGACAACATGCATCGGCCTTGTCACCTGTCCAACCTTTCCCGGAAGGCTCAGACACCCCTCGTCTCCAGTCTGCTCACCAGACGTCTCTATAATCTCAGGATTAATAAGCGTCAATGGATGCTCATCTCCGATATCAATTACAACAATCCTCTTTACAATTCCAACCTGTGGCGCTGCAAGTCCGACACCATTCGCCTCGTACATGGTATCAAACATATCATCGATCAACTGGGATAACCGTGGTGTCATCTCCGTAACAGGCTTACATTTCTTTCTTAAAACGCTGTCGCCATCGATTCTTATCTTTCTTGTTGCCATTTTTCATTCTCTCCTTAATACATATTTAATGGATTAAAGTCAAATTGCAGACTAAAATCCTGAAGTTCTTTTTTCTCTGATACATATATTTCAATCTGGTCTTTTAAAGCCACTAGCTCATTATACCGATAATTCTTAATATAGACAACCCTTCTGTAAATATCTCGTATCTTTGCTATTACAGGTGCCGATGGCCCGATTATTCTCATATCCCGGTCATTTTCTGAACAGCTTCTGATATTTGAACAGATATCTTCCGCCATTTGATCCAGAAAAGTCTCGTCGGAACATACCATCAATACCACCATCATATTCCATTCCGGCGGATATTTCATAAGTCCACGGTACGCTTCTTCTTCCTTATAAAAATCCAAATAATTCTGAGCTGCTGCTGCCTTTATCGCATAATGCTCCGGCTTATAAGTCTGGATCACGACTTTACCCGGCTGTGTCCCTCTCCCGGCTCTTCCGGCCGCCTGTGTGATCAGATCAAAGGTACGTTCTCCTGCCCGGTAATCATTCTGGAATAAAGTAAGATCTGCAAGAATGATTCCAACCAGAGTTACATTCGAAAAATCATGTCCCTTTACGATCATCTGAGTTCCAACCAATATATCCGCTTCTCCGTTTCCAAACTTCTCTAGGATCTGTTCATGTGCATCCTTCGCTGCCGTTGTATCCTTATCCATACGAAGGACTCTCGCCTGAGGAAATAACCGCTGAACCTCCTCCTCAAGCTTCTGGGTTCCTGTTCCGTATCCACCGATCAGCCCGGAATGACAGGACGGACATACTTTTGGCTGAGGCATCTGGAATCCACAATAATGACAGATCATCCGGTTATTTTCATGCCTGGTCAGGCTGACATCACAGTGCGGACATTTAAGTGCCTCACCACAGTTTCTGCATGAAACGAAGCTGTTATATCCTCTTTTATTGATAAATAACATTACCTGCTGCCTGCGGGCAAGCCGATCCGCGATATCATCTGCAAGCTCCCTGCTTATGATAGATCGGTTTCCTGCTTTTAATTCCTTTCTCAGGTCAACGATCGATGTCTTTGCGAGCTGTCCGCTTCCCGCACGTTCATGCAGTTCAAGCAAACGATATGTCCCGTTAAGTGCCCTGTGATAACTCTCAACGGACGGAGTTGCCGAACCGAGAAGCACGCTTGCATGTTCGAGCTCTGCACGTTTTACTGCAGTCTCCCTCGCATGATATTTGGGTGGGTAATCACTCTTATAACTTGTCTCATGTTCTTCATCTATAATAATGATCCCCAGATTCTGAAATGGGGCAAATAATGCAGAACGCGGGCCTATCACGACATCTACATCTCCATTTTTCGCGCGCATAAACTGATCATATTTTTCTCCGTCACTTAGCCTGGAATTAATGATAGTCACCCGGTCACCAAAATAATTTCTAAAATAGCGGACTGTCTGATAGGTAAGGGCAATTTCCGGAATCAGTATGATCGCCTGTTTTCCCATCTCAATTGTCTTTTTTACAATTTTAACATAGACTTCCGTTTTCCCACTTCCGGTAATTCCATGTAGCAGATATGTTTTCTGTCTTCCCTGTTCCATATCACCAGTCACTTCATCTACAACTGCCTGCTGTTCATTATTTAAAGTGATCTGAAAATTCTCTTTATAATCATAAACACCTGCTGTCCGATACCGTTCTTTACTGATTACAGTAATTACACCGTCCTGCTGCATCGTTTTAAGTGTAGCCGGTGATATATTCCATTTCTGCTTCACGACATCCATCGAAAGATATCGTTCCGGCGTTTCTTCTAACGCCTGTAACAGACGCAGTTTTGCCTGTGCATGTTTTCTATGATATTGCTCCCTGATATCTGCCAGATGCTCTGTATCCATATTCTCCGCAAGCACCACGACCTGATCTACTAATTGTCGAATTGTTTTTTTTACCGGCATTACCGTACGGATCGCATTGATCATTGTAGATCCATAATTCTCACGAATCCATGCCGCAAGCGCAAGCAACCGCCCTTCCACAGGCACGGAACGATCACAGAGTTCTGAAATCTCCTTAATCCGATCCGGCTGATACTCTGTCTGATCTGAAAATCCGATCACATATCCGGTTCGAAGATGATTTCCCCTGCCAAATGGGATCTTAACCATACTGCCAAGCCGGATATCTTCCCTCAGGCCATCCGGTATTCTGTATTGAAATGGACGATCAATAGCTTCATGCGAAATATCGATTATTATATCCGCATATCTTGGTAACATCTTCTTCCTCCAGTACCTCTCTGATCAGGTCTCTCTCATCCATATGATGCTTTACGCCCTTGATCTCCTGATAGTCTTCATGTCCTTTCCCGGCAAGCACGATCACATCTCCCGGTTTAGCATTCATGATCGCATACCGGATTGCTTCCTTCCGGTCAATAATCTCTACATACTTTCCTGTAGTTTTATTGATTCCTGTCTTTATATCATTAATGATATCCTGTGGTTCTTCAAATCTTGGGTTATCGGAAGTAATGATCGTAAGATCTGCCATATTACCAGACACTTCACCCATCTCATATCTTCTCTCTTTTGAACGGTTACCACCGCAGCCAAACAGACTGACCAGTCTTTTCGGCTTATACTCTCTTAATGTCTCCAGAATGCTCATCAGGCTTACTGCATTATGGGCGTAGTCAATCATGATCGTAAATTTGTCCGATATCGGGATCAGTTCTACCCTTCCCTTTACCTTGATCGTTTTCAGGATCTCTTGTATCTTGTCAAATGGAACACCCATTAGATCTGCAACTGCAATAGCTGCCAGGGAATTATAGATACTGAAATTACCCGGAAGATTGACCAGCACATCTCCATCTAACTTTCCTGACAAATGATAACCGATACCGAGATGACCATCTTTATTATACAGATTATGGTCATTTGCCTTATAATCATAATCGCCATTAATTCCATATGTTACAATCTTACAGGTTGCATGTTCTGTCATTGTATCTACATGTGGATCATCTGCATTAAAAATGCCAATTTTACACATTGTGAATAATTTGCTTTTCCACATCGCATATTCTTCAAATGTCTTATGTTCATTTGGTCCGATATGATCTCTGGAAAGATTTGAAAAGATTCCGTAATCAAAATCAACCCCGGCCACACGGTCAAGCATCAGCCCCTGTGAAGACACCTCCATAACAACACTGTCTAATCCGTTGTCAACCATATCCTTTAATTTCTTATGCACGATCATGGATTCCGGTGTTGTATTATTTGCTGCCGTAACATTATTGCCGTCAATAATCTCTATCGTTCCGATCAGACCGGTCTTATGTCCTGCACTCATTAGCATCTCGCGAATCATATATGTCGTTGTTGTCTTACCCTTTGTTCCTGTGATACCGATCACTGTCAGCTTGGATGAAGGATTTCCGTAGAAATTGCTGCTGACGATTCCCATTGCATATCTCGTACTGTCTACCTTTACGATCAGTACTCCCGGAACCGGCTCTACATCCTTCTGAACGACCAGGCAGACTGCTCCCTTATCAATTACATTCTTTACATAAGCATGTCCATCAAAGTTTGCCCCGACAATACAGAAGAACAGCCCCTGTTCCCCTACTTTTCTGGAATCATTATAAATCTCTTTTATCTCAACATCTTCGTCTCCGCAGATTACTGAATACTGTAATCCTTTTAACAATTCTCTTGCTTTCATATGCCGCTCTCCTTTTTATAAAAGAAAAAGGCTGCGCAAAACTGCAACAACCTCTTTTTCTGATTAGTTCTCTTCTTCGTCATCGCCAACAATCTTTACTTTGCCGCTGTAAAGCTCATCAACTGCTATTGATAAAGGCTTGTTGCTTGCTGTATTTACAAGTGGCTCCTGTCCTGCGATTATCTCTCTTGCACGCTTAGCGGTTGCAAGCACGATAGAATATCTACTCTGAACTACCGGATGTTCTCCCGGTTCAACCTCTGAATTAACAACTGCCATTAAGTCTGTGTATGATGGATGTAACATAATATTATATCCCCTTTCTGAATTTATTTTTCTTACCAGATGCCTTTCAGGTCATCCCTTATTTCTTTTATATATGCCTTATTATTCGATGTTCTGCATGCATATCCTACAATTACTGAATTCACCGTCTGTATGCACTCCTCCAGATCATCATTGATAACAATGTAGTCATATTTATCCATGTCTGCTGATTCTTCTGTTGCCTTCTTTAAGCGCTTCAGTATCACATCTTCTGCTTCTGTACCTCTTCCACGCAATCTGTCGCGCAGACTGTCTATGCTTGGCGCACTGATAAAGATTAGCAATGCATCCGGGTACTGTTCTTTAATCTTCATAGCACCCATAACTTCTATCTCAAGAATAATGTTCTTACCCTGATCCAGACTTTCTTCTACAAACTTTCTCGGTGTTCCATAATAATTCTCAACATACTGTGTCCACTCGATAAATCCACCGTAATCGATCAGATTCTCAAACTCACTCTTGTCCATAAAGAAATATTCTCTTCCATGTTCTTCACCGGCACGTGGACTTCTTGTTGTTGCTGATATAGATAATTCATATCCGTAATCAGATACCAGTCTTTTTACGACCGTTCCTTTTCCAACTCCCGAAAAACCCGAAATTACAATTAACGAACCTCTGTTTCCCATCTTTTTTACTCCAAATTCTGTATCTGTTCTCTGACTTTTTCGATATCTGTTTTTAATTCGATCGCCCGGTTCGATACATCAAGAGAATTCGCCTTGGAAAGGATCGTATTCGCCTCTCTGTTCATCTCCTGTGCAATAAAATCGAGCTTTCTTCCGACACTTCCGCCTGCCTCCAGTATCTTTCTGGTGCTGTCAATGTGGCTCTTTAATCGAACCGTTTCCTCATCTACACATATCTTGTCCGCATATATAACTACCTCAGTCGCAATACGATTCTCATCAATAACTGAACTGTCAACCAGTTCTGAAATCTTATCGATCAGCTTCTGTCTGTATGCTGTTATTAGCTCCGGAGAAACTTCTTCGATATAATCAACTGCAGCCGTCATATTATCAAGCTTCTCCAACAGATTAACCTTCAGGTTCTCACCTTCCACCATTCTTGACTTCACAAACTTATCAGCCGCCTCGTCAAGTGCACCCTGTATCAGGCTCCATAACTCATCTTCATCTACTGTCTGCTCTTCCAGAACAAAAATCTCCGGAAGTCTGCATATAACCGATGGACTGATATCATTTGTAAGATTGAAATCTGCTGCCATCTGATTCATATAGCCAACATATTCCTCTGCCAGCTCCTTATTATATTTTACTGAGACATTTGTCTCGGTCAGATCTTCATAAGTGATAAAGACATCTACCTTACCACGTTCTATATACTTCTTTAAATATGCTCTTATAGTTGTTTCAAAAAAACTCAGTTTCTTTGGTGTTTTTACATTGATCTCGCAAAACCTGTGATTAACAGCCTTAATCTCCACAACTATCTTACGGGCTCCGGAAACAACTTCGCTTCTTCCAAAGCCTGTCATACTCTTAATCATAAAATCACATTCTCCTTAAAACAATGGATACTATATTATACTTCAACCACTATAAAAAATCAAATATTTTATCTGATTACCTCTTCTATTCCGTGTATCGTCGGCTCGGCTATCATAGAATAGTTTGTATGATAAATTACAAATCCGGGTTTTGCCCCTGCCGGTTTTTTCAGATTCATCCTTTTTGTATAGTCGATCTCCACCTTTGGGTTTTCTCTGCCGGAGGAATAATATGCCGCAAGCCTTGCCGCCTCTTCATAAGTCTGGTCCGGAAGTTCTTCCGCTCCCTCCATCCGTACGATCACATGTGATCCGGGCATCTTCTTGGCATGGAACCACATATCTCCACCATTTGCAAACTTGAAGGTCAGTTCATCATTCTGCAGATTGTTCTTTCCGACATACATATGAAAGCCGTCAGACGAAATGTAATGATACGGTTTACTCTTATTCGTATGCTTGTCCCCCTTTTTTCCGTATCTGCCTTTAATATATCCGCTTATCATAAGCTCCTCTTTCACTTGTGCCAATGCATTCTCATCCAGAGTCATATCGATAAATGCCTGAACCGACTGAAGATATTCCAGCTCATGTCCCGTCTCAACAATCAGCTTTTCTAATGCTTCATACGTCCTCTTCTGTTTATTGTACTTTGCAAAATATCGTTTGGCATTTTCAAGCACCGATATCGTTGGATCGAGTGGAATCTCAATTTCTTCATTCGTATAATAATTCAGTGCATGGAAGCTCTTTGCTCCCTGCTCCACTCCATATCCATAGGTATTGATCAGCTCACCATATACCTTATATTTCTCCCGGTCTTCGGTATCCTTCATCTGCTTTAACTGCAGATCATATTTCTTGCTGGTTCTTTCGATCGCAGTTGAGATGATCTTCCGCAGGTCTGCCGACTTCTGCCGGATCCTTGTTACCTTGCTCTTCTTAAAGTAATACTCATCTAAAACCTTTGAAATTTCATCCTTATCTTCTGCCTGATAGTCCTGATACATACTGAGTCTTACCGATGAAAATTCAACCGGAACATACCCGTCATATACAATATTCGGCACATAGTTTTCTGTATTTATATCGGAAAACAGTTTCTCAAATTCCTGATACAGCTTCTCTTTCTGAATATCCGTTAACGCTGCTGTTGACTGTCCGCCATCAATCCCCGCGCGATAACAAAGCTCATTTGCGATCAGCGGTGAAATACCTGTAACAGAGGAATAAATTGCCTTTGTGACAGTTACCGGTTTTGTATATACCGTAGATATAAAATAATCCCGGTCTGCATCATATGGGGGACGCTTATCACCGGACGGCGGATATACATACGCTTTACCCGGAAGTACCTCTCTTACCGAGCTTACCAGATGGGATATATGTTTGATACTGTCAATGATCATTCCATCCGCATCCGTGAAGATAATATTACTGTGCTTACCCATGATCTCTATGATAAGTTTCTTTCTGCACAGATCTCCCATCTCATCAAGATGCTCGATCGTGAATTCCACGATACGTTCAAAACCCGGCTGGCAGACATCTACGATTCTGCCATTTCCGATATGCTTACGAAGCAGCATACAGAAATTCGGAGCTGTCATCGGATTCTCCTTCGGCACCTGCAGCAGATAGATCAGAGGTAGACTTGCATCTGCAGATAACAGTAAGCGGTAATTCTCCCTGTTGTTTTTTATAATAATATTCAGTTCATCATTTTCCGGCTGATAGATCTTATAGATCCTTCCATCCACTAATTTCTTTTTCAGATCACTTACAACATTTGATATTACAACTCCGTCAAAAGCCATATGAAACCACCTTTCCTGCGCAGATCCGCATATTTTCATATTCACGCAGCTTGTCTCTCCGTTCTGCGGTAAAAAGGCAGAAAATGTATCGCAACATCTTCTGCCTGATTTTTCATTTATGAAAAATAAGTTTGTTCGTTCATTTTATAATGAATTATACAGATCATTATAGATCTTTGCTGAATTATACCATGAGTAATCCATTCTCATGCCACGCTCCTGAATACCATACCATGCGTCTTTATTATTATAATAAACTTCCTTTGCATAGTTGATCGCATCAAGCAACTCATATGCATTGTAATTTGCAAATGAAAAACCTGTTCCTGTATTCTCAAACTGATTGTATGGTTCTACCGTGTCCTTAAGTCCTCCTGTCTCTCTTACGATCGGAACTGTTCCATAACGAAGTGCCATTAACTGGGTCAGACCACATGGCTCAAATCTGGATGGAACAAGCATAACATCACAGCCAGCATACATCTTATGAGATCTTTCATCCGAATAATAAATATTCGCTGAAACCTTTGCCGGATGAATGCCCTGATAATAACGGAACATATCTTCATATCTGCTATCTCCGGTTCCGAGAACGATAAATTGGACACCATCGCAACAAATATCATTCATAATGCGATCAACCAGATCCAGTCCCTTCTGGTCTGTCAGTCTGGATATGATACCGATCACAAACTGCTTATCATCCTGTGGAAGTCCACATTCCTTCTGAAGTTCAACCTTATTGATCTTTTTCAGTTCACGGAAGTTATCTACACTGTAATTCTTATATACCTGTGGATCTGTTGCCGGATTCCATACATCATAATCAATTCCGTTTACAATTCCCCAGAGTGACTGCCATCTTGCACTCAGAAGTCCATCCAAGCCTTCACCGTAATATGGTGTCTGAATCTCTCTGGCATATGTGTTACTTACAGTTGTGATCTTGTCTGCATATACAAGACCACCCTTTAACATACTTGCATCTTTTCTGACTTCCAGCTTATCCGGTGTAAATACATAATCTGGAAGACCGGAATCCGCCTTGATCGTATCGATATCCCATTTACCCTGAAACTGTAAATTATGAATCGTCATAACCGACTTCATTCCACTGAAAAACGGATTCCCGGCAAATAATGTTTTCAAATATACCGGAACCAGACCCGCCTGCCAGTCATGGCAGTGCAGGATATCCGGCTGAAATCCAACTGCCGGCAGGATACATAACGCTGCCTTTGAAAAGAAGCTGAACTTTTCAATATCCCACTTTACATCTCCATATGGAGTGAAGCCATTAAAATAATATTCATTGTCAATGAAATATACTTTTACTCCTTCGTACTCCAGATACATAACCCCAACATAATCATTCTTGTATCCGATATCCATATAGAAATGAGTCAGGTACTGCATCTTTTCTCTGTATTTATTTGGAATACAAAGATAGTTTGGCATAATAACCCGAACATCATATTCATTTCTGTCAAATATTTTTGGAAGTGTTCCTACAACATCCGCCAGACCACCCGTTTTGATAAATGGCACACACTCTGAAGCAATATAAGCAACTTTCTTCATCTTCTCTAATTTCCTCCCATGGAATAACTCCAAAATAATATTAATTTTATCATATTTATACATATAATTCAATGAATAAAGCACCTGCATTTTATTGCTTTATAAAAATTTGGATGTAGACTTTTTGTTATTTTTCCATTATCATGGAATTATCCGGTCAATATGATTTTAAATGATAACAACATATCATAAAGTTACCGGTAATTTTATTTGATAAGGAGATCAAACATGTCAAAACAGAATGATGAAGAATTAGATGACATCGAAATGATGTCCCTTGAACTTGATGACGGAACAAAGCTCGAATGTGAGATTGTTGCAACCTTCGATGTTAAAGATACCTCTTATATTGCTTTGCTTCCTATAGAAGCACCGGAAGGCTACGATGATGACGAAGTCCTTGTATACCGCTATATCGAGCTTCCAAATGACGAGTTCACCTTAGAACCGATCGAAGACGAAGAAGAATTTGATATTGTCGCAGATGCTTTTGATGAAATCTTAGACGAAATGGAATTCAATTCCATGTCTGAAGATGATTAGTCATCTTCAGACATGGTAACCAGATTATTTTTAATCGTATATTCAATACTTAATGTTTTTGTGATCTGGTCTTTCTCAAAATAAACACAAATTTTTTTATCATCCACAAATGTTATGACACCTCTGCCATATCGTTTGTGGATGATTTTATTTCCAATCTGCAGCATATCATGATCAACTACCATCTCTGTGACAAAACGCGATATCCGGGCTGCCTTTCCATAAACCACCTTAGGTACATAGATATATAATCCGTACCGTGCTCTGGTAACTGCAACATAGAACATCCTACGCTCTTCTTCTAATTCAGCATCCGCAACCGACTTCTTATGAGGGGTCATCCCCTCTACCGCATTCATGATAAATACCTGATCAAATTCCAGACCTTTTGCCCCATGCATCGTAGCAAGTACAACTGCATCCCTGGTGTGATCCGTCGTCTTCATCTGTTCCTTAAGCTTTATCCTGTATTCATTTAAAAAATTAAACCATTCAATAAAAGAATCCGCATCCCGTGCCATTTCCTGAAATTCATCCGCAATATCCATATACTCCTGCGGATTAATCCCTCTGTATGAGGCATATTCCTTCAAATACTCGTCATACCCAACTGCTTTTCTGATATAATTAACCGCTGCATATGGCTTTAATTCTGCGATTCTTCTGAGATCTGCTTCCAGTGTTACCAGATTCTGTACCAGCCTGTTATTATCCCTATAGAATTCTTTCATCCGTTCCGTATCAACCGGATCAGTCTCCAGACTTTCCCGGCTTACGTATCGATTCGGACGATTTATAATTCGTAAAAACAAAGCTCGTTCCCTGTTTCCAAGTGCTGCCTTTATATAATCAAGAATATTCACAACTACGAAATGTGACATCAGATCAGGTATACTATCCTTCACACGAAAAGGGATATTACTCTGCATCAGCTTCATTGCAAGTCCTGATGGTTCAGAATTTGTCCTGTAAAGTACAGCAATATTCGAATACGGGATTCCGTTTTGATTCATCTTCCGAATTTTCTGTACAATCCCGTCTGTTTCCTGTCTCATTCCATCCACCTCGATCACATGAACCCGTTCACACTGACTTTTTTCAAATGCCGAATGAATTGCCTTTTTATATCTTTCCTTATTATTCTTTATAATACGACAAGCAGATTCTACAATGGCACTGCTGCATCTGTAATTTGTATTCAGATATACCAGCCTTGTTCCCGGAAATTCATTTGGAAATCCAAGCATAAGCTTTGTATCCGCTCCACGGAACCCATAGACTGACTGATCATCATCCCCTACAGCAAATATATTCTGTTTCTTTCCAAGCAGAAGTTTTACGGTTTGGTACTGTATCCAATTGATATCCTGAAACTCATCGATCAGAATATATTGAAATCTCTGCTGCCACATTTCCCGAATATCCGATCTGTCACGAAGCAATTCATATGTAAATACAAGCATATCATCAAAATCGATTTTATTGTTTGCACGCAGGATCTCATCATATTCCCGGTAAGTGATTTGAAAATCATCTGCCTTCATATTCACTGAATGGTACTGTTCCACCGGTTTCATCTCACTTTTTACCAAGCCAATCTCTGCTATCACATTCTTTGCAAAATCATCCTGTCCGTTATATTCCATATTATGCTTTTCAATGATTCCATTTATGATCTGATACTTCTCTGATTCGAGTATAATATTGCTACTATTATATCCGTAAGCATGACGTAGGATCATGAAAAACACAGAATGAAATGTTCCAAATGTAACTCCATCGGAATAACCACTTATTTTCTCAAATCGTGTCCTCATTTCATTTGCTGCAGCTTTTGTAAATGTTATCACCAGAATCTGATTCCCGTTTATACCTGTCTGCTCCAGCATATATTTCACACGATACGTAATTACGGTTGTTTTGCCGCTTCCGGGTCCCGCCAGGACCAGCATAGGTCCATCTTCATACCGGATCACATCTGTTTGTTCTTTGCTGAATTGCTGTTTCTTTTCCAATTGTTTCTTCCCTTCAACTGAAAAGAGAACAGGACGGATACCACCATCTGTCTGTTCTCTTTGTCTTTCCCTGTTATTGAATTCTGCTATAGTTACCCTGTAACTGATTATCTACCGCAGCACTTCTTATACTTCTTACCGCTACCACATGGACATGGATCATTTCTTCCAACCTTTGGAGGTTTTACAAGTGTTCTGGATGTCTTCTCTTTTTTATAAAGCTCGTCTCGCTTTTCTTTTGTAAAGATCTTATCCCATGCAGGTAATGTATATAACCATTCTGCATTACACCCAACCATATTCATATACAGTTTCTCATAATCAATACCCAGTGTTACTTCTGAATCCTCTGTTACATCATCCAGATTGTTAGATGTGATCAAACTGTCATCAATTCCATCCAGAAAACCGATCATTGTCTGAATGCTGACATTATACTTCTCTGCAAGTTCTTTCACAGTTCCTTTCACAGGATCTGCCTTTGGTGTTGCAAGAATTGTTTCATAGATTCCTTTTTCAGCCTGAAAATAATCAAACCAGAATTGCTTTCCTTCCGGTGTTCTGTCATCAAAACCATACGCATATTCGCGCCACTGTGATAATAAACTCATGTTACATACCTCGTTTCAATTTTTAAAACTTTATAGAGTATATCAGATTATACCTTATTTTTCAACATTATTCTTTTCTGTTTCGACGTCTGACCCGGTCTGATCCGCAAGTTCTTTTCCTTTTGCTGTAAGCAGCCTTGTGACCAGACTGATTCCATAAAATAGTACCGGTACCAGAATACACAGAAACAATGCTGCCGAAAAATATTCACTTCCTGTTATCCCAAGGATAAACGCCCAAACAACCAGTCCTAGGATCACTAGGATCATAAGAAAAGCTGCTATCCGCTTTATTATCTCCATTAAAGTTCTTCCTTTATCTTCTTAAAATATTGTTTTATATTCTGCTCATATCCGTTATCCGACGGCTCATAAAACTGCCTGTCTGCAATCTCATCCGGCAGATACTGCTGTTTTACATAATGATTAGGATAATCATGTGCATATTTATAACCTGTATGTCCAAGCTTCTTCGCTCCGCCATAATGTGCATCTCGAAGATAGACCGGAACCTGCCCCGACTGTTCATGTTCTACGACATCCTTCGCAGAAAAGATCGCATTCACAATAGCATTGCTCTTTGGAGCACACGCCACATATATAGCTGCATGTGCCAGTATGATCTGTGCCTCCGGCATACCAACCCGTTCCACTGCCTGCGCACATGCCGTTGCAACACAGATTGCATTCGGATCTGCATTTCCAACATCCTCACAGGCACAAATCATAATTCTCCTGGCAATAAACGTGATGCTCTCACCACCGTAAAGCATCTTAGCCAGATAGAAAACAGCTGCATCCGGATCTGATCCACGCATGCTTTTTATAAATGCTGATATAATGTCATAATGATTATCTCCGTCTTTATCATACCGAAGTGCCCGCCGCTGAATACATTCCTCTGCTACTGCCAGAGTTATATGAATCCTGCCGTCCGCTGCCGGCTCTGAAGAAAGCACGCCAAGTTCCACTGCATTTAATGCACTTCTGGCGTCTCCCTCCGACATATCACTTAAGAACTCTACCGCATCATCATCTATACATACATTAAAGGCTCCCATGCCCTTCTGGTCATAAACAGCCTTTAAGATAATGTCTTTAATGTTCTCTTTTGATAACGGCTTTAGCTCGAATATATTCGACCTCGAAATCAAAGCTCCATTCACTTCAAAATATGGATTCTCCGTTGTGGCACCGATCAATATGATCGTTCCATCTTCAACAAACGGCAACAGATAATCCTGCTGCGATTTATTAAACCTGTGAATCTCATCGATAAACAGAATCGTACGCCTGCCATACATGGCTTTCGTATTCTTTGCTTCCTCGATGATCTGCTCCATATCCTTTTTACCGGAAGTTGTCGCATTGATCTGTTTGAAATCCGCTTTTGTCGTATGCGCGATCACCATAGCAAGTGTTGTCTTTCCTGTCCCCGGAGGTCCATAAAAGATCAATGAGCCCAACTTATCCGCCTTGATCGCACGATATAACAATTTATTCTTACCTATGATATGTTCCTGTCCAATTACTTCGTCCAGATTTTCCGGGCGCATTCTCTTTGCCAGTGGAGAATCATCATCCTTCTGATTCTCTCTCATATAATCAAACAAATCCATCTATCTGTCCTAAATTACATCCAATTTCTTAAGAATATCATTCAACTTCATAATATCAATCGGCTTACAGATGTATTCATCATAATCATCACTTGCCTGATTGCTGTCAAAACTTGTTTCATCCAAAGCACTGGTCATTATTACCTTGGAACGTAGCATTCTGGATACCCCGTGCTTTCTCTCAGCATTTCGAATCGATGCAAGTACTTTATAACCATCAATCTTTGGCATCATAATATCCAGACATACAAGTTCGAAGTTTTCGCCTTTTTCCAGGTGTTTTACAAACTCATCCACAGCTGCAATTCCATCCGGTGTAATAACAACCTCTCCGAATTTGCTTAAATATTTTGATAAAAACTTTGCATTTGCAACATCGTCCTCAGCAATTAAAATTCTCATGACAAACTTCCTCCTATACTAGAATTTCAGCATCTTTTCAATCTGGTTCAACATTTCCTTCACTTCCACACGAAATGTCTTCTTCGAATACTTTGTTCTTCGCTCCAGTAAGCCTTCAGTAAATATACCATTAAACATCAATGTCAGTTCTCTCGGGGTAAATACCGCCCGAATCTCTCTCTCTGCTATAGCATCTTCAAAAAGCTTACAGACAAATTCGTTTCTTTTCAGTATACATTCTGAGATAATCTCCCGTGTCTCACTTAAATGTAATAATTCCTCATAATGCAACATGATTGCTCCCATACCGATATAATTATCATAGTATGTAGCATATGTATCTGCATAAAACCTTAACTTATCCATATTTGAGCCACTCTGCTTTACTACCGTCATCTGAATATTTTTATCAAATGCAGCATACTGCAGAACAACTTCTGTAAGTACTTCATCTATGCCCCCGAAATACTTATAAATTAGGGTTTCGGATATATTTTCTTTACGAGCCAGATTTTTCGTTGTCAGAGCGTTCAACCCTAGATCGCCGATCAATTCGACTGCCGATGCAACAATTTTATCTCTCCTTGATACATAATTTTCAGCCACACCGTTCTCCTCTCAACACATAAATTTACACCCAATACACCTTTTAATTCTATGTCATGCTCTTTCTTTTGTCAATACAGAGAATCATCCGTCCGTGCTGTTAGTTCTTTTGTTATTTATTTTTCAATGTACCTTTATACTTTGAGATCTATACCGGAACTGTTTCCTGTTCCGACCGGATCATCATTAGCCTTTTCGCCTTTCTACTGTACCGATATGCATTATAGGATAATATATCCGACTGGCTGATCACTTTGTCGTTTGCCTCCTGAACAATCTCGGTCAGCAACTCAGGATCATCTACTATAGACACCCCTGCAAATATCGTTTCATGAATACTGGATGGCAATACATATATATCCTCCCCAACCAGATCTGCACAATCCGCAAGCAGACCTTCATATAAAAGCGCCGCTGCTCCGTTGATCCCAAACGAATTAGACAGCACATAGAGTTTATCATCGTCCTGCGGGAAATCTTCTAATAAGGAATCCGGCACGTTTGCACGAACCTTCAGATAACGAGTAATCTTATCCATTACAGGGGGGAAAAGTCGTGGCGTATTCTTTGCTGCCAACTGATACAACAATTTCGTATCTACCCCCCATCGTTTCATATCATCCTCGGATACTACCGATGACGCAATCCCATTTTGACCGATATGGAAAACACAACGGAATACAATCGCCAGATCATAGAATGGCAGATATGGGACATTCTGCAGCATTTCTTCATTCATAGAATGGTTTATCAAGGTATAAAAGATTCTCTCACTTACCCAGTCAAAATCCAAATAATTTTTCACCTCTTCCCCGACCGGATTCTCCTTGCATCTTCCCTGATAGATTCGTTTGATCTTCAGTACAATGTTGTCAATCTCCTTTTTATCCACATCTTCTCTGTAAAAATCATTGATATAAATCGTAGGTGCCACCATCGTATGTGCCTGTCTTATATTAATTCCCGTCAGCATAATTCCATTATTCTTTACTATTTTATTCACGGTTATGTCCATATCATTCATCTCAAATACCTGAACCAACCCTGTTCTTATAGTTTCTGTAAATTCCTCAAAATTCATTTTATCTCTCCTTCGTAACTTATATTGAAACGTTTCGAAAATTGATAAAATCCGGATTTTTGTCTGAAATATTTCTGACTCCCATAATAAAAAGAGATTAGATTAAAGTCAACATTTTGCGTGTGCTATTTTGAGTCATTTGTGCTATATTAACACATACATCTACGCAACGTGCATAACTGCGCGAAAAAAATAAGCCAAAATCAAATCTGTTTTCTGATATTTTTATGAAAAACAAATCTTTCTTTTGGCTTATTTATTAGCTTTATACTATAATTACTTTTAATTTTAATTCATTGTAAATTTTAATTCTGCTTTGTCTCTACATATCCCTTTAAGAATGCAACAAATGCGTCCATCTCTGCGTCAGTTCCAATCGAGATTCTCAGATAATTGTCAATCCTTGGCTTATCAAAATAACGCACATAGATATTATTCTCTTTTGCCGCAGCAAAGATCTCCTTTGCAGGAATACTCTCATGTGTTGCAAATACAAAATTTGCAGATGATGGCAGACAGGTAAATCCAAGCTCTGCGATCTCTTTCACAAATCTTTCTCTGGTTGCAATGATCTGTCCAACCTTCTCCCTGAAATATGCATCATCATGAATGGATTCTACACCGAGCACCAGAGACGGGCGGTTCATCGTATATGAATTATAGGAGTATTTCACATCATTTAAGGCTTTGATCAGTTCAGGGTTGCTGATCGCATAACCGATTCGAAGTCCCGCCATGGAACGTGATTTTGAAAAGGTTCTGACTACCACAAGATTGTCGTATTTGTCGATCAGCGGAAGTGCTGTTTCTCCTCCAAAATCAATATATGCCTCATCTACGATCACGATCACGTCCGGATTGTTCTTTATGATCTCCTCTACATGATCCAACGATTCGTAGATACCGGTCGGTGCGTTTGGATTCGGGAATACGATTCCACCGTTTTCGCCCTTATAATCATCTATCTTCAGACGGAAGTTCTCATCAAGTAGCATCTGCTTATATGGAATCCGGAACAGTTCTGCCCATACATCATAAAAAGAATATGTGATATCCGGAAACAGAATCGGTTTATCCGAATTAAAGAAGGTCAAAAATGACATTGCAAGTACATCATCGGAACCTACACCTACAAATACCTGTGATGCATCCACACCATGATACTCCGCCAGTGCGTCCACCAGTACGCTTGCCGTCGGATCCGGATATAACCGTAACAGATCCTCATTATCCTGAACCGCTTTTACTCTTGGAGACGGTCCATACGGATTCTCATTTGTATTTAATTTGATCACATTTGTATTCTTTGGCTGCTCACCAGGTACATATGGCTCAACCTGACGAATATTATCTCTCCATGATGCCATGATTTATCCTCCATGTTATCTCTGCTAATCAGCAGGTTATCGTTTTCAGTTGTCTATTCTATCATTTTGTAGGATGAGATACAAGATAGGAATCATCTGACACTTATTTATAAAAGGACTCTACGATTGCATCCACAACTTCTTCTTTGGACTTTTTACCATACAGATAATAGTCAGCATTCGTTTTAAAGGAATCGTATATATTTTCCTTCTCAAATATCGGCGGCAAAATTTCCAACCGATCTGTATTCTGTTCTCTCTTATCATCAGCAAGCTTCTCATAACCAACAAGCTTACCTTCTTCATCCAGAACATTTCTGGCTGCAGCTCACTCATATCGTCAGATGCGGTAAGGGCATCACTGAGTTTCCTGCTGTAAAATGCTGCGATCAAGATTGCATTTTTATTTAACCGTTTCAGATAATAAAGCCAGTCATAACATTTACTATAGTCAAAAAACACCCGGATCCTGTTTTTGAATTATTGATATTATTATCAAGATAAGCGAATAATCCTCCATTTGGAAATAACTGTATCGTTGTATTCGATATCCAGCCAATCGTAGAATCATCTGCATACACGATTCCAAAGTCAGAGAAATTCTCCAGAATACCCAAATCATCCAGTCGGTTCTTGATCGTCTTCTCGGTCTGAAGCTTTTCAAATGTATCGAGAGCCGGCGCCGTTGCATCGAACTCATAATATAGCTCATCAGAGAATAACAATGCCGCCGTATCTTCTATCTTTCCAAGATAGCTGTTCACATTATTAATCTGCTGCCTATTTCCTTGTGCAACCAGGTTAACAACCTTATTCTGCATCTCGTTTCAAGATTTTCTTGTTATTATAAATGAAACAACCCCTACTGTTATCGTGATCACAATAAAAAACAGCAGTATTGTCTTTGCCTTAATTTCTGTATCTGAATTTCTGTTTTTGTATTTTCTGAAAATGCCATTTTCCGCTCCATATTCAAACTGACATACTACAACCTTCGTTCTATGCCGGGGATAGGTACATTCTATATCTGTACTGCCCGGATAGAAATATTATACTCAATTTTTCAGATATGGCATATAAATCCTTTTATAACAGAATGTGTTTTTTCCAAATTCCGGCTTTGTAAAATAAAAATGATATTATAGCTCCAACGGCTGTTGCGATCGGTATAGATATCGCAATTCCTCTTACACCAAGTTCACAAAGAAATGCCAGAACATATGCTAACGGAATACGAACGATAAATGCAGATATCATATTTGTAACCAGCGTAATCCATCCATTTCCAGTTGCGGTTGAAACCGTATTAAATGACATGATAAATGGAAGTCCCACATATTCAAACGAAAAAGCAAAGATATACGGCATACCATAGACCAGGACATCTTCTTTTACGCCAAACAGATGAAATATCTGCTCCGGGAATATATGCATCAACGTAAACACGACCAAAGACACACCAATACAGAGAACCAGACAACAGTGCATAGTCTTTGATGATCGTTTCACATCTTTCGTGCCCATATTCTGTGCGATCATGGCTGATGCAGCCGAGCTGATCGCTGCTTCCGGAAGAATTGCAAATCCATTAAAGTTATTTACTATTCCTGCTGCAGCCGATGCTGCTACACCACCCGCCCTGTTAATGAATGTAGTCAAGATCAAAAACGAAAAATTTGTACCAACCATTTGAATACTAAGCGGCAATCCGGTACGAAGCAGAGTGTGGAATTCCTCTTTTATAAAATGAAAAGAAGATGGTTTGAAATCAAACATAAAATCATGATGTTTTAAATATATTATACAAAATAACATCGAACAGCCCTGTGCAAATACAGTTGCAACAGCAGCACCACCGGCTCCTAAATGACATCCGGCAACCAGCACCAGATCCAAAATAATGTTGATCACACATGCAATCATAACAAAGATCATCGGTGTCCGACTGTCACCAAGTCCACGCATAATTGCACTTAATGCATTATAACCATAAATAAATAATAGGCCCAAAGTGCAAATAAACAAATACTGTTCTGCCTGTGAAAATGCCTCTTCAGGTGTATCAAGTAATCGAAGTAACGGCTGTTTTAATATAAATAACAGTACCATAAATGCTGCTGCCATAACTGTCAATGTTATGAATAATGTACTGATCGCTCCATTGATCTTATCCTTACGTTTTGATCCCAGATAATTTCCAAGCATCACAGTTCCTCCGCCTGACAGTCCCGCGGCAAGATTTGTCAAGATCACAAGCACCTGCCCTCCGATATTAGCTGCCGATATAGAATTTGTTCCGCCAAAATGTCCTAAAATGATCAGATCGATCAGGCTGTATAAGGACTGGATCAAATTACTGATAAAAAACGGCACAGCAAACCATACAAGCTGCTTCCAGATATTTCCTTTTGTAAGATCATGTTCAAATGTACTCATGTCTACATTCACCTCTTTTGTAATTAAAATGGTATATATCCTTTATTAAAGTCATGTTTTTATTTCTAATTCATACGCTCTAACATACTTATATCACCAGACTGTATTGCCTGAATATTCTTTTTAATTCGTTCTTCTTCCCAGTCCCACCATCTGATTTCTTCAAGTTTCTGAATTGTTTCTTCATCAAATCGTTTACGGATTGGCTTTGCCGGCACTCCTCCAACTACCGTATATGAAGGCACATCTTTTGTTACCACTGCACGAGTGCCTATAATTGCGCCATCACCGATTGTTACACCAGACAAAATAACTGCTTCATATCCAATCCACACATCATTTCCAATTACAATATCACCCTTATTATCCCATGCATCGCATATATTCTTTGCATCCAACCCCCATTCTTCAAAGAAAATAGGAAACGGATACGTAGATAACGATTCCATTGCGTGATTTGCACTGGTAAATAAAAATTTTGCTCCACATGCAATAGAACAGAATTTTCCAATTTTTAGCTTATCCTTATTAACAGGATAATGATACAAAACATTATTTTTTTCAAAATCAATCGGATCATGTACAAAATCGTTGTACATTGTATAATCCCCTACCTCTATATCAGGGGTATTTATTACATTTTTCAGATAAACGATCTGTTTATCGAATGTCCTAGGGAAAATTTTATCTTTCATTTTCTTCCTCCTGTTGTCGAAAATATCTGTATAATTCTCGAAATCTCCATAACTGCAACCTTCAGCATCACACCACCGGACATTTTAGTTTGATATATTTTCCTGCATTTCCTGTAGAAAATGATCCATGTGATTTTCCAGAAGCCTTATCACCCGACTCTTGTCATCTACTCCATCATATATGCTGTAAAGCAAAAAAATAGGCCCATAAAAATCAAGTGCTGTCTGTCTGGCTTTTCTTGTATCCCCCAGCATATCCGAGAACAAAGCTTCTATATAAGTTAACGGTCCACCTGCAAGATAATTCTGATATAACTGTGCCATCTGTGGCTCCCTGTACTGTTCCAATGTCAGCATCTTACGGAAACAGGATGAAAACTCTTCCTCTGTCCAGTGAAGAAACTGCACCTTTGTAAACTGCTTAATTTTATCAAATGCTGTTTCTTTATACTCGGCCACAACCTTTTCCAGATCGCCCTCCGGCATTTCATACCGCTTTACTCTCTCCATATCCAGTTCATTCATTTTATCAATAATACTGTCCAATATCTCCTGCTTGCTTTTATAATGCTTATACAATGCAGCCTTGGTTACTCCAAGCTTTGAAGCAATATCATTCATGGATGTTCCCATATATCCGCTCTGTGCAAATAATTTTAAAGCTTCTTCCAGTATTTTGTCCTTTGTATTCTTTTCTTTAATCTCCACACTTGTCTCCTAAATCAGCCTCATCAATCGGTTACCTTTTGGCCACTTTATTATAGTTACCTATCGGTTACTTGTCAACAGCTATTATTTAAAAATAGAAAAGAACATCGTTAACTGCCTATCAAACTCTTCCACTTCCTGCTCGTCAACCAGATAGCCCTCCGGTGTTGCATATTCCCCTGTAATCCCATCCAGAAACCCTGGTATCAATTCTTTACACAAAAAAAATGATGCATCTTCCCCCTCTGGTAATCCGTGATAACGGATACCATACTCGCTTGCCTGTCTGAAACCACTCTTACCATAAAAATCAATATTTTCCTTCATGATATTATATTTTACAAAATCATCCAATGACACCGTCTCATACTTTTCAGGCATTCTCTCTTTATCATCCTCCGGCATATCATGATCTGATGCCTGCTCACTATCCTGTTGCTTCATCCGCTCCACAATACAGTTAAAAATATCTTTTTTGCTCTTATAATGACGGTATAATGCTCCCTTTGTCATACCAAGTTCTCCTGCTATCTGGCTGACTGAGACAGCCTCGTAACCATCCCTGGCGAAAAGATTAAGTGCCGCAATTAATATTTCTTCTTTTCTATTACTCATACTAATAACCTCCGGGCAAAAAATAAACGACCGTTTACACTTTTATTTTAGTAAACGTTCGTTTATTTGCCAGGGCTTCATTTTTTAACATTTAAACAAAACCTGAGATGTTCTCATATCGGCTTTATGCTGTGATTATAATTTTCTTTTGCCTCCCATTATTCCATATACATCCTCCTCCAGCCTAAATCTGCACGTTACGTGCTGTCAAAGGCTTTTATGATTTTTTATTTCATAAAAAAGAATGTTTTTTCGCGAACCATTTCCCATGCTACAAATTATTCGGTTATATCCCTCTTTGTATCTTCAATTAATTCATTCAGTTTTTTCATAGCTCTCTCAGATTTATTTCTAACCAAAAGATTTCTCAGTTCTTCTAAATCTCTTAACAATTTTCTGTTAAATGCTGTAAATATAACTGTATTATCTTCCACTTCTCTATGCATATCATTTGTCTCCTATTCAAATTCTAATTTTACTTTTCCGTTTGTTATGATCTTTCTGATGCTATTTCCAGATTAAATCTGCACGTTACATGCTGTCAAAAATTTTTCTCTTATAAAAGAAATTGTATTTTTCGCGAATATGAGAAACCCTGAAAGATATTCATGAATTTAATGGATCTATCTCTCTTGCCAGAGTTATTTCATCGTCACAGTTTTACTGTTTTAAGCCGATTTTGGGGCATAAAAAATACTATGCTAATACGGAGTGCTTTTAATACCACATATATTCTAGTGTTTCAGGATAATTATCATTCTCAATACATTTTTCAACAGCTTTTATAGCTTTATTAAAATATGTCTTCAAGTTAGCTTTGCTATCTCTTTGACAATATTTATGCTCAATAACTTCATGTTTTTTCTATATCATAAATAAATGTTCCAATATCCTGCCTACTATCTTCTGGAAAATACTCCGCTGATATTATATTATTGTCTTTTTTATTTTTCCCAAGGTTACCATAATATTCATTAACTCCCTTTTGATAACCGTATTTTCTGGTAGCAATAGAATGCGCCTCAATATGAATCATATTGTTATTCAACTTCATCTCATACAATTCATGCTCAATCAATATTCTGTCATGTTCTTTTATATCTTTTCTACTCATACGGCTTGGGTATTCCTGCAATCCAAATCCAATATTCTTGCGCTTATTATCAAGTTTAGCACTTGAATCCGCGTTTGTAACAGATTTTTATCTGCGTAAATGTTTCAACAAAAATTTGTGTTTCTCTATCACTACTATATCCATATGAACTGGTCTGATATTTTATCAAGATCTCTATGAGATCCCCAATGTAACAAAAAAAGTTTATACCCACAGAACTTTAGATCAACTAATAGAAGAAATAGAACTGGTACAATAGTAGCAAAATCCCCGGAAGAAAAATTCCGGGGATAGTTATTCTTTATTTAGCTTTCAGACATCCACTCAACTAAACTCAAGCTTCGCTAACGCTCGCTTTCATTAAGTTGCTTTCGGTCTAGAACTTACCAGCCTTTGCAGCTTCCTCAACAGAAACAGAAAATGGCTTAAAACCTTACTATTTTAATGGTTTTGTGTCTTGTATGTGTCTTACCTCGTTTCTCTAAGGTATCCTGTTCTTTCCTTATTTATATAAGCACTTATATATTATCACAATACTAAGCTGCTGGCAATGTCAGAACCTGTCCTGCATAGATTGTCGTGCTGGTAATCTTTGATAAGGTCATAATCTCTTTGTACCGTGATCCTGATCCGAGATACTTCTCTGCAATTCCCCATAAGGTGTCCCCACGTTTAACCTTGTATGTCTTTGTCTTCTTAGCTGCTTCGTTTGTCTTTGCTTTCGCACATGGAATCTGCAGAACAAGCCCCGGATGGATTGTTGTGCTTGTTAAACTATTCAGAGTCATAATCTCTTTATAACGTGAACCGTCACCGAGATAACTTGCGGCAATCTTCCAAAGGGAATCACCCTTTTTCACTGTATATGTTTCATAGCCAGATGTAGCAGTTGTGGATTTAGACTGCGTAACATCACCATAGAAATAATCAAGGTCAACATTTCCGGCAATACCGTTCACTGAACCCTTGCTTGTGTACTGGTGGAACACACAAGGGTAATCGGGATCACCAGTATAATCCGCCAACCAGTAAATGTATTGTGAAATCAGTTCATCGGTGTACATATTCTTGTGGTAGTCGATATTAGAATAAATGCCCGCCTTGTATCCATGACTGGTTACATACTCACAAAACACCTTTGTGAAAGTAATACATTCACTCTTGCCAAGGTTGACACCCTTTTTCTTCGCCTGTTTTACAGTGTCATATTCAAAATCATAGAAGATCACTGTATCTTTGCCAAGTCCAGCTTTCTCAACCTGTTTAATACAAAATGCCGCTTCGTTCTTTGCCTGATCAGCATTAAGTGCATAACTGAAATGATATACACCTTTTACGGGAATGTTATTGGCACGGCATCCCTTTGCATATTCAAAGAACTTGTCATCTACTGCCTGACGATAACCTTCACGAAGAATCGCAAACTGAATCCCACTTGCTGCAACCTTTGCAAAGTCAACTGTACCCTGCCACTTTGAAATATCAATACCTTTCATCATGTTTTTATTCCTCACTTTCTGATTTTTTCTGCAATATATCAATAGCTTTTGTAATCACTGCCGGAAGTGGCACACCCATCAATCCGGCATTCTCGACTAACGAGATTAATTCATTTGCCAGGAATGCTATGATTACTGCATTTTTGATATAATTTGTTCCGATAATCAAATCAAGCCTGTACGACACAAGAACAAATACAAGCGTCATGCATTTTCGGCACAGACCTTTCCATCCCGCCTTGCTTTCAAGCGAGCCTGTATCTGTCTTATTGCTTTTGTGGAATACTCCTGCCACCACCAATCCTGATACATAATCAAGCCCCATGAAAATCAAAAGAGACACCAGTCCGGTATCCCATCCTCCAAACAATGCTGCTATTCCGGAGCCAACCGCTCCGATTACTGTACATACAAACTGTTTCATATAAAACCTCCTTTAGATACTGTCATACGAAGTTAAATCGATTTCACCATATGACTTTATAACTCCAAGTAATTTCATTAAAAATTGGTTATAGAATTTAATAGCACCGTCCAAATCCGTTGCACTGAATTCTTCAAGTGATAAATCCAATTCTAACAATTTTTGTGCGTTTGAATCACTTCTGATTTTTTTAAAATTCTTTTTGTCAAGTGCTGCAAGTGATGTAACTTTTCCAGCAATTCCATCCATGATTTTATCAATACTTTCTATATGCTTATCAACAACATCTGTATTATAATTTTTTATAGCAGAATCAGCATAATCGACAGCTGCATTATTACAACGAGTCTCACATTCTGATATGACATTATTCGCATCATTCTTGTTATATGTCTCTGCCTTATTGTACACCTCACCTTTTTTATATGTCTCTTCCCTATTATATACTTCACCTTTGTTATATACTTCTTCCTTATTGTATACCTCCTCTCTCGTATAGATATTACTCAGATTTTGATACAACTTGTTAAAAAGAGGTGTAACTGATTCTATATTTATGCCATTCAAACTGATCTCATAAAGAGGCATGTCACACACATCTGCCCCCCAGTAAAGATGTCCGCTAGTATAAGATGGTCTTTCTGCTTCGCCGGTTGATACAACTCCTTTTATAACCTCAAGCGTTACATTTTCAATTCCGGTATCTTTTCTATATCTTGCGACGACCAAATCTTTACGATTATATCCCGGACTTCCTGAATCGATCTGCAGATCATCATAGTTGCCCGGTTCAATTCTTGCATGGCAGCCATACATCACAAGCTCACCTGCAGCTATTCGGCAAGTATTTGCATCAATCATCGTTGCTTTTAAACATTCACCGATTGAAAGCACATATGTCTCAGTTCCAAATATTCCCATATGTAATGCACGATCATCATCTGAATTAACATGGTTCGTTCCTGTTTTTCCTGTTATTATTTTCATTGCTTATCCTTTCCGTGTAGCATCTCCTACACTATATGATATATCAACGGTATCATCATTTAACTTAACTATTATGTTTGTAATACTACTTATCACATAAGCATCTGTCACACTTTCATATCCGCCTATAACATCACCTATATGTCGCTCAGTATCACTACTTGTAACTGCAAATGCATCAGATCCTATCAGTTCTTTCAATCTCTCTGTTCCACCAGAGACAAGGTCCTCAACAGATTTCGCAGATGTGTTCTCATAAGTACTCACATATTCCTCCACTCCATATAGGCTTTGAGATGTACTTATATTTCCATTTGAATCAGCATATAAATGCACTACAGTTCTGTCCTGAAGTTCTCCCTGTCCGAGACATATAAGGTGATTTACTCCCTTATATGTCTTGGTAAGTGTGAAATTCACATCGTTCTGGTTGTATTCTATCCGGTCAGAATAATCGATCACCGGAACATATGATACATGCACCATACCGTCTTTTACTGACAAGTACAGATTCATTCCAATTGATGCCCCAAGCTTCAATAAGCCTGTATAAAGATCTGTATATCTTGCAAACTGATATGAATTAATCGAAATTCCACTTTTATCTGCTACAAAAACGCTTTCAAGTCCATAAATTCTGAAAAGGCTCTGAAGAACATCTCCTACATTCCCCGATACTATCCTGTATGCAGAACCATTTGGAGGCTCTATGATCTTACTCATAAGTACTCCCCTGAAACTTCTGCCTGAATATCTGATCTCATTATTCTCCGTTATCACTTTTACGGAATCTACAACTCCGCCATACTCTGTATCATTGACATACCACCAATAACCTCCATGCATGACATTGTTCTTAATACCAACTGTAATCTCAAAATTCTTCTTATCGGCAACATCAAGATCAATTTCATATTTATGTAGACATCCCTCATCATTCAAATTTCGGTCTGTATAGATCACATCCAAATCGGTTCACTCCTTTCAGCTTTCAAAAGCAAATCAAAGTTAAATGTAGAATTCCAATATACAACCTGTTTACCAGATTTTATTTTTTGAAAGATATCACTTCCCCTATTTCTATAGCGAAACAGGTTCACTGTTGCACCGTTTAATTTGAACAACTTAATTGTCTGTTTTTTTGAATCGATCTCAACTCTTTCTCCTGCTTGTATCGTATAGTTCAATATATAAGTATGTCCACCAATAGAAATAGCTGGATTCTGGGCATACCCATATATGGTCAAGATAAATTCAGATTCACTAAAGCTATCATTTGCAACTTGTGCTGCGTATCCAGGAGATGCAGTATAGTCATATTCATATCCGTATGGATAACCTCTGCCAGTTTCATCTACTGGTATATCTTTATACCGATATTCCTTTAAATCTTCTTGCACCCATGCATCTGCAACTGTTACAACCTTTAAAGATAACTTTGTATATGGGCCTACCAAATACTCTGACTTATCACTTGCATAGATGAAACATTCAAGATAATAATCGCCAATATACAGTTTTCCGGGAACTTCATTGATGATATCCTGCTCAAACAGTTCAAACATATCATTCTTTACATTCCTGCATATCCTCGGAGTCGGGCAACAAATAGCGATCGGAAGTGTCTTTTCTGTAATTTTCTTCCGAAAATTCTCTACACTTTTCCGATCACTATCATAGATCCACTGATAGTCTCGAAGGTCATTTTCATTTGCAAAGATATATTTCTTTCCAAACTCAAGAACATTCCCCTGACTATTTACATATTTTATATTCTCAAGCATATGTTCTTACCATCCTTCCAAATTCTCTACCATCAATCTTAAGCTTCGTACCTTCTGTAAGTGCTCTTACCATGTATTCATACATATTTTCATCAATATGTCTTACTACATCAAGAATCAAATACAGAACCTTTGATAACTCTGATTCATTGTCTACTGTTCTTCCTGTTGCCGCTGCCATCTGATCTGCTACCTTACTGATCCATTCTGTATTCTTCTCAAGCGGCACAACAGCCTCAGCTCCATTACCTTCAAGTATACCGACCTGGCCTTTCTTAAGTACACCACCTTCTGCAAGCTGTGGTGCATTCAATTTATCAAGCTTATTAATTGATACTCCCGGAATCGCATTAATAACGGATATACAAGCATTGATTGCCGATATAAAACCATTAATGATCTTTGTCGCTGTACCTAATATGCCATTGATAGCTGCTGTAACAGCTCCCTTGATGCCATCTGCGATAGCTGTTCCGACCTTGGAAAAAATGTTCTTAATCTTCTGCCATGTATCTGAAAAGAACTTAACCATCGGTGAAAATGCATTCTTGATACCAGCCCAAGCCTTGCCGAAAATGTCACTAAACCATGTACCTACTGATGCATATGCACCTTTTATTCCATTCCAGATTCCACTGAAAAATCCAGTAACAGCCGACCAAACACTCTTAATTCCATTCCACGCTGTTGTAAAGATGCCTTTAAAAAACTTTCCTACTGCTGCAAATGCTGATTTTATACCATTCCATATGCCTTTAAAAAAGGCAGGTGCTGCATTCCAGACTTTCTTAATGCCTTTCCAAGCCATTGAAAACGATTCACGACAGTTGTTGATAACTGCCATAATTGCAATAATCGCCGCTTCCAATGTGATCTCAAGCATCTCGCAAAACCATTCAAGTATCGGTTTCAGTACTCCGAGTATCTCTTCTGATATCAGACTTATCACCTCAACAAGCGGAGGCAGGATCATATTGATAAGTTCCATCAATGGATCCAATATCATTAAGACCAGATTTATAATTGGATTGAGCAAATCAAGTATTGGCTGCAATAATTCCAGTACCGGCTGCAAAATCGAAATTAAAATAGGAAGAATCTGCGACACTATCTGCACAATAGGCGGCAAAAGCATATTAATCAAATTCGTAAGCGGCGGCAAAATAGTCTGAACTATCTGCAATAATGGTGGTAACAGTGTATTAACAAGAGATAATATAGTAGGCAAAATAGCTTGCAAAGTTCCGAATATAGACTGTAATGCAGATGTAAGTGTCTGCCCCAGTTCTCCACCTATACCCGGCAACAAGGTTTCAAGTATGCCAGGAAGGTTATTCACCAATTCGGACAGCAACGATGTTGCGCCCTGTATAAGTGATGGCAGTATCTGTTCTATAAGTGGCGGTATATATGGTGCCAATTTCTGTGCAAGACTAGATATACCTGTAACTATCCTTGGCAGTGTGTCTGCTATTCGTGGTACAAGGTTATCAGCTACAGCCATCACAGAATCAACAAGGTTATTGATCAGCACTCCCATGTCCTGTGATGGGTCGGCCATTCCTGTGAGCAGGTTCGTCCATGCAGACTTCATCATGCCGATAGATCCCTGTATTGTAGTGGCTGCTTCTTTTGCGGTTGTACCTGTTATCCCCATATCAGTCTGTACAACATGAATAGCCTCTATCATCTTATCAAACGATACACTATTGACGTTATCTGCTGTCACAGTCATGGAGTCACCGAGTACACCCGAATCATTGATAAGCCTTGCCATCTCGGATGCAGTACCACCGTATCCTAATTTGAGGTTATCGAGCATTGTATAGTTCTGTTTTGCAAAACCTTGATATGCATTCTGTATAGATGCCATATCAGTTCCCATCTTGTTGGCATTATCTGACATATCTGTTATGGCAAGATTTGCAGTTTCAGCCGCCTTTTCTGTGTCACCACCCAAGCCTTGGAGCAATGACGCTGAAAAGCTCGTTACAGTGTCCATATACTCGTTTGCCGACAGCCCCGCCGTCTTATACGCATTATTTGCATACTCAACTACCTTATCTGAACTGTCCTTGAACAGTGTCTCAACACCACCAACAAGCTGCTCGTAGTCCGCATACTCGCTTACAGCTTTAGCAGTAATGCCAGCTATTCCAGTAGCCACAGCCGTTGTTGCAACCACGGCGACCTTTGCTGCCTTGAGCGCAAACTTGCCGATATTGCCAAACACAGAACTCATCTTTTTGCTTGTCTTCTCTGCCTTGTCGCCAGTCTCTTCAATTTTCTCATTCGCATCTTCATTTGATACTGCGATTCGTCCCAGTATCTTAAATACTTCCAAAAGGGTCTACCCCCTTTCCTCAATAATAAAAAAATAGAGACACACGTTCTGTGTGCCCCTATGGTTTAAAATTCTCTATGATTGACATAGAATCCCTTATGGTTGTTTCAAGTTCGCCTCTGCTCTCAAATGCTCCTGATCCGACAGGCTGCGAATTGCCACCTGATGTGCCATACAGCCTTGCCTTGAAGTCATTGAATGATATGTTCTCCCAGCACTTATGGATATACATATCCCAAAGCTTATCATCATCGTCAAGACGCACAAACGTGCATACAAACTCATCAAAGCTCTGATTGTCTATCATCGTATCAAGCAGAGTGTACGGATCCGCATATCGTTTAAATATGAGATCCATGAACTTGAGATAGCCTACTGTTTCTTCTCGAACAATCTTGAAACAACCTTGATAAAATCCGTAAAGCCCGGAAGAGTGACTGCATCATATAACATCTGTGTGAATACAGAGAGATCAAGATCTGCTATCTCATCCACAGTCATTCCTGACAGGTGTGATAAGCAGACAAATATCTCACGCTGACAGTCTGACAGCTTTGTCAGGATCGCATCTGCAAGCTCGAATGCAAGACCAATACCAACATTCTCGAGGAACTTCGATGTGTCCTCATCATCCTCGCCATCACCAGCAAGCTTCTCACGTTCTTTGGCAATAAGCTCTTTGAACCCATTGCCGCTGAATGAATCTTTGAAGTCTTTCACTCCAAGCTTGCTGAACAGCTTCAGGAATGCAGCTATATCTGTAGCCTTTGGATTTCTAAGTGTATATGGCTTGACCTCCTGCACATCCTCTACTGCCTCAGTATCTTCAACTACTTCAGCATTCTCTACTGCTCCTATATCATTGTTCTCTTTTATCTCGGTTGTTCCCATGATTATCTCTCCTTTTCTATGTCAATTAGTCTGTTGCTTTTGTACTGGAATCTATAGACTGCTGAACCTGCTCCGTTGTCGTACCAGTAGGCAGATAGATGTGGTATGGCAATGTATCAGCTGCCGGTGACAGATCTGCATAGCACTCCATTGTCAGTGCAAATGTGCCATTCTCCTTGTTCTTGCCCTCTATCTCAAGGCCTGATGTACAGAGCGCATTATCAAAGATTACGATGACAGGACGACCATCTAAAAATCTTCCGATATAACCGAAGTTCTCAATGTAATCATCCTTTTCAATTCTTGCCTTGGATTCGATCACATCGTATCCTTCCGCTGTTGATGTGCCATTCTGCCCGATAATAGCCATCTTAATCGTCTCAGGCGACAGCTCCACCATGTTTGTATCCATCTGTGCTGTCTCGCCAGTTTTAACCGTCAAATCCTTAACCTTAACCACTGCTCCATCTACTTCAATATCCTTAAGTTCCGGCTTAATAGACAGCTTCGTTCCGCCGGATGTAGCACCGATCAGAGATTCGGCAAAGTTCCATGTCTTTTTTGATGCGTCATACTTGAGCCCTTTGTGAATCGTTCCGGCACCAAACACAATGTTCTTCGGTGTCTTGTCTGTGATACCGGATGACTTGAACTCTTCAAAAGTTAATGTATCTGCCATGTTATAATCACCTTCCATTCTTATATTCTTTAATCGTCAAATTGATCTGTATCCGTTTGAGGTCTGCATCCCCTGTTGGCACTGGTGACGCATTCCCATAAAAAACGGCAACCCCCGCACCACTTGCAAGGATTGCCGTTCGTTCAATATTCTGTTCTATCTTCTGCTTGTACTTCTCCAGACTGAACCATGAGCCTCTTGTGAATCCATCTATGATGAATGTTATTTCCTGACATCCATCCTCTTCAGGAGTGTCACCCTCGGAGTATTCACCAACAAAGTATGCCTCCGGTGGGTCATCCTGCCACTCCATGAATGCATATGGTATCTCAAGTTCATCTGTGAGTACATTGTTGATATATGATAATGTTTCTGTCGTCAATCGTCACCACCGCCTTACTCACTGAACGTCTGATTGAGGATAGAGCCAAGTCGCTTGATGATCTTGCTCTTGGTCTTGTCAAAGGCTTTCTGTAAAGGCCTGAGAGGCTTTTTACCATGAGTTGTGTGCCAGTTGCCACGCTCATCCTTATAAGCCCATGGTTTTTTGCGTCCATTACCTTTCAGTGCGTATTCACCTGTTCCATACTCTTCCCAGATAGCATTCTCAAGAGGATTACCGATAACAGCCTCGCCCTTATCTTCATCAACATGATGAGTCCATGCTCCTTTGGTCTGTCCTGTGTCTACTCTCGCCTGTGCTCTCTTAGTCTGTGCCTCTACCTCTCCGGCTGCCTCGTACAAGAATGCAATAACAGCATCATCCAGAGCCGCCTCAACCTTTATTCTGTTGTCTGTGAACTCCACATTTCCCATTACTGCCCTCCTGTATACTTCAGGTAAATCTCAAGCTGCTCATGCATGCCCATGGGGTCATCTATCAGCATGATGTCATATACCTGGCCATTAATCACCATACGGCTATTCTCTGACTTTATCATGTCACTGAGCTGTTTATAATCAGCTATGAACATATGCGTGGATTCCTGCACCTTGGCATTGTATGTTGTGTACTTGCTGTCACCGCCTGAGAGGTCAAGCCATCCGGTCAAGGTATCTTCAGATATCCATGTGACTTCCTGTTCGCCTATCTCATTTCTGGTTATGCTTTTAACCTGTATATCTGCAACTGCATTTCCGCCTATTCCTTGCATCTCAAAACCTCGCTTTCATGTACGGTTTTAAGAAACCAAGAAGTGACTTTGGATATCCCATGAGGGAATTGTCGCCATCCATGTTGAAATAGGTCACAGAATGTCTACTGATGCTCTCAGACTGTACACCGACCTTATCCCGGTTGTTCAAATCCCATGAAAGCATGTTGGCTACTCCCAGCTTGATATCCGTCGGATATACTATCTTTGTCACCATGGCGACCGGTTCGCTTACAAGCTTCTCATTCACCTCTATATGTACATTGTTCATATCCACAGCTTTGATGGTGTACAAGCCATCGTTGTAGAGTGACTCTGACACCTGTATAGTGTCGCCAACCTTGAACAGCTCTGATGCATACTGGAAGCCTGTCACAGCGTCCACAGGAGCCACGAACCGCCTGTTCCGATCCTGGAAGTTGTTGTTTGTATACTTTCGGATCAGGAGCTCAAGTGCCTGAAGCTTAGCCTCAAGCACCGGAGCTTTCTCCTTGGTGTCTACGTACTTCTTAAGTTCATCGACAGTCATGATCATATGACCACCGCCTTACTTCTTAGGGATAACAGTATACCCATCATGCTCCGTGAACCAATCTGCCATACGCTTTGATGTGATCTCTGCCTTTCCGTTTGCGAACTGGACACCACCGGCGCCAATTCCACAGTAAGCAGTGCTATTATTAACAGATACTACCCAGCCTGTAGGCTCACTCTCTGTCTTTGACTCTACTACAGGCTCAACAACTTCATTTGCCTGATCTGCTGTCTTCGTTTCCTTTGTTGCCATATTCAATCACCCATCCTTCCTTATGCAATCTTGATATTTCTGAGTACACCTGCATGCTGTGTATTCTTGAGGACTGTAGCTGCAATCATCTCAACCTCAGCGTCCTTGACAGTGCCAGGCTCGTTGAAGTTTGGAAGATACTGATCAATCACTGAACCGCCATTCAGGCTGATTCCGTGGAATCCATCGTTTACGTCAAACTTGACTGCATAGACGTCTGTAAGACCTGTTGTTGCCGAGCTCTCCTTTGCGATGGTTCTTGAAAGTCCCTTCTTGACAACATGGCCAGCAGTTGCAGCACCACTGCTTACAGTGTAGTAGTCCTGCATATCAACAAGCTTGACACCATCAATAGTAGTGACACGCTTTCCGAATGCTTCCTCACTCTCTGTCTTGTATCCAAGGATACGAGCCACTGTCTGAATCTTGGTGATCATCTCTGTGTTAGTGAGCACCGCATCAGCATCTGTGGTCTTGACAAGAAGGCTCAGTGCCTCATAGAACTCATCAGCATTAGACTTGATCGCTGTGATAGATGACAGATCAATAGCCTTGTCTGTGCCGTATTCTGTCGTTGTTCCCGCAAGCATGGAATCAAGTCCCTGGAACTCAGGGTGATCAGTTGATGCTGTTGTAGTTGCATCACCATTGATCAGTGTATAGTGGAAGAGGTTTACCACTGCCTTGATATGCTCCTCTATCTGATATGCCATATTGTCAAAGTTACCTGCTACCCTGTTGAGCACTCTGTCCATCTGAACAGCTCCGCCCATGATTGCAAGATTAGCCTCGCACTCCTGCTTAGTAGCCGCTGATGCAGTGTAAGAGCCACCTATCTTTCTGAACTCTGCTGTTGCTGGAAGTACCTTTCTGAGATACTTGTACTTCATTGTTGAGCCACCACCTGATGCTGATACACAGTCATCAAATGTGAGCATCTGAAGTATTGTTGACTGTCTGAGGAAGATATCCACGATCTGTGAGAATACCTTATCACTCATACCCTTCTTGATTTCCTCTAATGTCATTGCCATAGTTTTCACCATTCCTTTCTACTTATTACTGGGTATTGTCCCCTTCATATTTCTGTCTCAATGCCTCTGCCAAGTCCTTAGGTTCTGCATTCGTATTGTCCTGATTCCCACTTGGCAGTCTATTCTCAATGATGTGCCTCTTGCCATCATCTGAGCTGGATGAAGCTATGAATTGAGCTGGGAACTGTGTCTTTAAGTCTGTGAGCATGCTGTCCCAGCCTTTGATATGACCTTCATCATCAAGCTTAAGCTCCTCATTCTTCTCCTTGAGGGCTGTCTTGATCTTATAGGTCATGTAATCAGTATCAACCGCATGAGCCTCAAGCAGAGCCACCTTGATAGCTGAATTGACCTTAGTCTCCTCAAGCTCCTTCTGAAGCCGTGCATTCTCAGTCTCGTAAGTTGATATCTTCTGCTGCATGCCCTCATCACCCTTAGAAGCTTTCTTGAGCTCCTCAATGAGCTTATTTGCATTTCCGATCTCCGTGTCTTTGCCGGTGATCAGTCCATTGAGTTTTTCAAGCTCGGAATCATACTTCTCTTTGCTGACGTACTTGCCCTCGGACAGATCTGTGTATCTTACATGCTTGAGTTTATCCGTCTCTGCGCTGTTCTTCTCGTCAATCTTCGCCTGTACCTGCTTATACAGGTCATCTCCTAACAGTTCCTTTAATTCCATTGTTCCATCCTTTCTGGCTTTAAACGTAGCCACACATGGCAGTTATCACTCTTGCCGGAGTTATTCTTTATCGGTCACAGTTTTATTGCCTTGAGCCGATTTTGGGCATAAAAAAAGACCATGTTTTTACCATGATCTAAATTAACTATTATTTTTTACTCAACTATTACCCAGTCTTCAGCAAGGCAATCATTTATACTCGGCACCCACATAGAATGTGAACCATCAACACATCTGATCTGCAGATATGGGTTACACTTGAATAAGTCACCCTCGCTGATTCCCCAGGCTTCTGCGGTCTGCTTGTTACATGGTATGCCATCAGGATATCCCTTCTGGAATACAACAAACATTCCTTTGCCATTCCAACCCTTTCTTGCAACTCTGAAGCCCTTCTTGAGCATTTCAAGAGCAATCCCAAACGTCATGTTGTCACATGGTCTGTATGCTTCGTTAAACTGCTTCTCCGGCGACCAGCTCTCATATCCATCTGAATATCTTACGAGATAGCCTTCATCTGCTGGATTTTCTTCCGTTGGAATCTGCCATCCTCTGTAATTGTTATAGTCGCCTCTTGTCATCGTTTTTGCCTCAATCTGTTTTGTTCCTACATACTTCTTCATTCTCTTATCCTCCTATTTTTGTGCATTAAAAAAGCACCCTGCTACTGCGGAGTGCTATCGTAAATACTTTCAAATTTATATCCGTTGTCGCCATCAATATTTTTTTCGTGATTTATTTTATTCCAAAAAACATCTTCTGGGATTCCATCCGGATATGCTTTGCAATGGAATGTATTATTATCTTTTTTTCCTATAAAATTTTTGCAATCCAAACACTGAGAAAAAATAACCATTACTTTACCTTCTTTAATACATATTTTTCTAGTAATTTCATAATATTTGTTGGCAATTCTTCACCATGTCTATATTTTACAAACGCTTCTGCTATTGTTTCAGCTCCATCATACGTACTATCCGCATATAATGAAACACCTCTAATAAACTGTTCCCTAACTTTCTCTTCCATTTGTAAAAATAAACCATATGTATCGCAATTTTGAAATGTTAGTACATGCGCCATCTCATGTGCGATTAAGTCTTCAACATTTTGAGCGGCCAACACATTATTATTATGGTTTCTCATAATTCTAGCAGAAAATGCTTCTAGACTCCCATTAAAATCATAATCTTTATTCAACACAAGTTTGTATTTCAAAAAACCGCCAACATTCTCTGGAACATACTGAAATGGCACTTTTTCATTGCCACTACCTAAACTTTCTAAATCAATATTGTTTATACGTACATTGTATTCTTCTTTTATCTTATCAAATGCATCACAAATGGCTTGCTTTGTTTCATTTGACATTCCCTTTATATTGTCGGTTTCTGACGGTAATTCAATTTTCTTTATTTTAACACTATTTTTTATATTATCAATATCTTCCTGGGTTATTCCCAAATACTTTCTCTGGTACTCCTCAAACTCTTTTGTCTTGTCAAGATCAAAGTATGTTGCCCTGTCCTTTAGAGCCTGAAGCTCTTCATCATCCAGCGCCCACCTTGCTCTCTGCAATAAGCAACAACGACAGTTGCAGTCCTCTGCCGGATCTCCAAACATTCCAGGAGCCTCAACCTTGAGGTTTGCAACCTCAAAAGGCTCATCCACTTCCCTGATCTGTCCATCAAGCATCTGATGATGTTCTCTCGTGGCTCCGTCAAGGGTGGCATCCCACTGCTTCACTATGTCCGCTCCTTTGCTCTTTGCTACGTGCTGAGCGTCCAGCGCTGACTGTACCTGTATACGATGCCCTTCAGTCCTCGCAATGCGGATAGAATTGTTATAAGCCCTCTGGAACGGTGTATTTGCCATATGTCTTGAGAGCTTACCAGCTACTTCATTCCACGTTGAGCCATTTGCAATGCCTCTTGATACCTCTGCTCTGACCGCTTTTTCGAGGTATGTCACATCCTCGCCCATCTTGTCGTAGAGCGACTTACTGAGCTTGCTGTCCGTCTGAATAGCTCTCACAACTGCCGCCTGATCTATCGGCATGATGATCGGAATACCTGTCTGCTGCAAGTCATACATGACACCTGTATATCCATTCCTGTAGCACTTCGTAAGATAATCAGACACCGTTGCATAGGAATTTGACTGCAAGTTGCTTAGAGCACCTTCAAGTTGTGCTTTCAAAGCCTCCTGATATTGTTTCTGGTATATGATGCTCTGCAAATTCTCCATGTCAGTTCTTGCAGACAACTCTCTGATCTTCTGCTCACAGTCTTTCAATGCCTGCTTATATGTATTCTTCAGGCTGGCAATAGTTTTTTCCTCGTTATGCAGTTGTTCCTCAATTACTTCTTTCTGTCTCTTATTCATATCACATTTCAATAGACATCGTAAAAGCTCTTATTTCCCCTGGTTTGATTGTTACCGGTTCGAATACTTCTCTTGCAAGCATCATTCTGTAATATTCCCCGGTTTGGTCTATGCTATTATCAACCGAAGCTGCTATGAACCATCCCATTTCTGACACAGTTATATCTTCGATGCTATTGTTTCTCACAGTTATCGTAACTACTCGATTTGTTTTGTACTCCTCTTTGTAAGCTTGTGCGATGTTTACGACGTGCAATCCAGAATCGCTATAAACGCATGGAGATTCTAATTTGTAATCATCACTCGTCGGGGCTGTTGTTCCACTTCCGACAAAAATCATGCTTCCGTAATAAAAATTATCGAGTGTGAAATCACCAGTTGGTGCTAATCTCCACAAGCACTGTGCAAAAACCTCCATTGCATTATTATAACCTAATGCACGTGTGACCTTTTGTATATCACCTGTTATGCCTTTGTATATCATCTTCATCTGCATTTGCGATGTATATGCATTGAACACTTGCATAAAATTTGGCATTATCATTTTTCGTTTACCTCCTACATTAACTCTTTTACTGCTGTAAATTCTTCTGTTCCTTTGTTTTCAAAATAAGTATTAGAAACATTGTCATAAAGCTTCGGTTTGTTATCTGCATCATATTTTGGTACAAAATCACGAACAAGGGTATCTCCATCATAAATTTTGCAATAGTAAATGTCTCCTATTTCACCAGATGTTAATACCTTTATATGAGAATCTCCAAACCCATACTCAAATGTTCCAACCTCATTTCCCTTTGCTATATAACTACCAGATTCAATATCTTTAATGTAATTATTTCCAAGCTCAAATTCATACGTTTTTGTTGTATCAATCAAACCGCCTATAATTCTATGCCCATCACCGCCGTAGTCCATATACCAATTATTACCATATCCAAAAAATCTAAGTGCCTGATCTCCACTTAACATCATTCCGACAAATATCGCTCCTGTTGCTTTCTGCATCTTAAATTTAAGCTGTATTTTTATAGTTGATTTTCCGTTTATTCCCGTGTCAACCCAGCTGTTTCCATCAGAATGCACGGCGGCAAATTTTTCTTCAAGCTTGCGACTTGTAACCTTTGTCTTTATTGCTTCACCCACATGTGTGATTGCCCCGATCTGGTTTGATGTATGTGTTTTTATGCTATTGCCGACTTTTGTTATCACAGAACCACTACCGCCAGTGCTTCCGCCGCTAGTCTTAATATCTAAAATGTTGTCATGCATCGTCTGGAATGTCGCATCTGTCGCCGTCTCAACACCTTTTTCAGTGATGGCAGATGCAACGAGACTCTTTCCATCACTGACAGATTTTTTTAGATTTTCTTCCGTTTCTTCTATTTTTTTTAACCGATCACCAACAATCTTTGCATCTGCCGCTTCACCGGATATGGACAAAGTAGGATCGACCTTAATCAAATATTTCATAAACTGTGCAATGATGTCTTTCTCCTGTTCACTGTCTATTGCCTTTCCAAGTTCGCAACCGTCAAGAACCTTTCCAACTGCAAGTTCTGTATTGTATTCCTGTGTTATATTTGATTCGTGATCTACCTTAGTAAAGCAGATCACGAAACCAACCGTACCAGGGACTCTGCAAGCCGTAGCACCTACAAGCCATGAGAATGTGATATAATCTTCATCGGTCACAGCTAAGTCATCGACAGCATAACAATCCGTCTCATTATCCTCATTCACATAATTGACCTTTATGCTAAACTCAGACATATCATTATTCTGATAATATCTCGGCATTTTAAAATGCTTTCTTGTCACATTTTTATCATGATATACTCCGAGTATCTTCTCATTTCCCGGAAGTGTAATCTTTCTCAAATTGCTATCTATTTTGCAATATGTTACATTCTCCATCTTTATTCTTCACCACCAGTCTCTACATTTACCTTTTTCAACAGATCCTGCGCTTTTTTCGTATCGTCTTCTTCCTTTGCCGGCAGCTTGTCCTTGATCTCGTCATAATCAATATCAAGCCAGTCACAGATAGCTTTGATAATCGTCTCATCATCAAACATGCTTGCAACATCGAGTATTGTATTGATCTCTGTCTGCCTTACCTGAGCCTCTGTAAGCTCTATCTGTGCATTTTCCTGAGCGTTGCTCATTATCTCGTGAGCGAACTCAAAATGAACATCCTCAGCCTTGTATGCCTTATTCTCAGCCTTATTTATCTCGTCAACAACTATCTCTACTATCTTCCTCAAGAACTTTCTAAGAGCTTTCTCTATCTTTTTTGCCTTAAGGTCAAGGAGAGAATAAGCCGCCTTGATAGCTATATTCGTAGTGGCTGATGTATCCTTGAGACCGGCGGTGTTCAACCCCATGCCGAACCTGTATATATTCTTTTCATCAAGCTCCAGTTTTGCCTGTCTTGCCTGGTATGGGACGTCAACAGTCTTGACATCTACGTCACCATCCTCACCTACACCTATGATCTTCTTTGTTTTGAGGTTTGTCTGAAGCTCATTCAGGTTGTCTCCCTGAAAGCCTTTGATAGCATATAGTGGGGAGTCAAAGTCTATGAGGTTGTTTGACAGGCTTGAGGCCATCAGGTCGTAGTCATCTATAAGTGGTTTGACAGGCTTAAGACTTGAGAACTGCTTCTTGTTGTTATCCAGCCGGAAGAATGGAATATAGCCAAATCCATCAAAGTAGGTGGCCTTATCTCCATTATTCTTTGTGTAAAGTACATGAGGCTTTGGGTTGATTGGTTCAGTATCATCTAACACCACCGCCCCATTATTAACCTGGACATAATAATATGTCTGCTTATCATCCCATACCTGTATTCTCTCGATGGTCTTGTGTACTTTGTCTATCCTGTCTGTATAGTGGTATATCGTGTATGCACAGCCATCGTCCGTGTCCTTGGCTCTGACCTCAATAACTCCGATACTGTCAGCATTGGCAAATGACATCATATCCTTGGCATTCTTGTATGCGTACATATACGCAAAGCCTTTGACCTGCATATCTGTGATGGTGTCGGAGAACTCAGACATGAACTCATCATTGTTATTAAAATACTTGTCCATGTGCTTCTGCAGTTCAGTGTCGTTGGACTTTACAATGCCATCCCCTGAGAGGATATACTGGGTGCACTGGTCAACCAGCTCTGTGAAGAATGGATGTGGTATCTTCACGTTGCTTCTAGTCTTGTCCTCTACCAGTTCGCCGTCCGCATTGTAATAGAACAGTCTATACTTCTTTATGTCGTGATTGCCATCATAATATCGTTCACCAACTCTGGCGAATTGTTTTTTATCAGATGTTCTGTCACTGTCTATCAGCTCTTTTATTTCATCAATAGTTAGCATCTTTTTACCTCGCTATACCAGCCATGTTCCCTTCGGCTTATCATTCTCATATACACCAGTCAGAGCATCGGGCGCATCATCGTGTGCATTCTTACCCTCTTTCTGATACTTTCTTATTGCTTTTGCAAAGTCTGGCCATCTGTCTTCCCAGTTCACCGGAAAGGCTACATTCTGCATTACTCCTGTACTATTCGACAAGATTCTTGATGTCTTATTCTTTGATTGAAAGAACCACTGTATTTTAGTGTGGGTATTCCCTAATACTTTCAATTCTCTTATTACATTCCTGCTGAATCCACGACCGCCATTGTTACTTTCTATCAAAGCATTACCGACATTATTCTTAGTCAACATCTGAGCTGTCGCTGGTTCAGTCACTTCCATAGGTGCCTTTGTATATAAAACATCAAGTATGTAGTATGTACTCTCATACATGCCATAACAAATAGAACACAGATAATCACTACCTGTGTCCGCTGTATCTGTATAATTCAATATATATTTGAACAGGCTATTGCCCTTACTATCCCTTGGAATATCCGTATATGTCTTAATATGGCTGTATAATCTGCCTTTGACATCTATTGGCTCCTGCTGATAATTCGCAAGGACTATATCCTTATTCATGTTCTTTGTTTTTATCTTGTAGTCCTTATATGACAGGATAGCTTCACAGAGCATTGTTCCATCGTCTTGTACTGCCTTGTAATTGATATGTACTACATCGTCATAATTTGCAAGTACATAACCGGCTAGATCCTTTGTTGACCATCTTGTCATTATTATGATGATCTTGAAATCATTTTCAGTTCTGGACAGCATTGTATTGTTGAACCAGTCAATCTGCTTCTGCAATACTGATTCATTGTAGGCTTCCTCACTGTTCTTGATAAGATCATCTATTATCATGATATTACAACCAAATCCGGTTGCGGTACCTGTCGGAGAGGTGGCAAGATAATTAGCCTGTTGGCTACCCTCAAGGCTCCATTTCTGTGCTGCAGCCTCTCCGTATTTTATTTTTGTACCAGGGAAGATATCTCCATATGTCAGAATACCCTCTGTAGGTTTTTCCGCAATCACATCCCTGACAGCCTTTGCAAAGGTTCCTGACAGGGTCTCATTATATGAGCCTGTCATAACCTTTTTATCTATACCATATTTACCGAATAGCCACTGGACAAATTTGGTAGCCGTTCGTGACTTTCCGTGTCGTGGTGGCATATTTACAACCATTATCTGTTGTTCTGCATCTTCCACGAACCACTGTAGCTTATCTGCAAGATCATGCAGAAAGTCTCGGTCGTTACTATAGAAATCAGGAGAGGTCAGCTTGCAATACTGCCAGAACTCTCTCCTTGATAGTTCTATCTTTAGCTGTTGCTGTAATAAAGGGTCATGTCTATCAAACATCATCAATAAGTTTCTTCAATTCTTCGGTTGTAAGCCCCTCAAATGCATTTGGTGTGGTATTCTTCACTTCCACCTTTTCTGTGAACATACCCAAATGCTTACCCAGGAGCTCCAATGCCTGTATCTTGCTGTAAGGCTTTATTTCAAAGCCATCTCGACCCTTTTTTATCACTGCAATAGCTTTCTTCTGATCTTCTGTAAGTTCATCCGTCAGGATAGGCTCTACTGTCCTGTATTTCACCTGATTGCCGTCCTCGTCAAGTACCGGGACCATATTCCCATCAACTTCTACCATGGCATCCTTTTCAACTACTCTTGCATAGTCAGATGCCTTTGCAAATGCGATAAGTGCAAGCTCATGTAATACGCTATCCTGAGTTATCTCTGTGCGCTCTTCAAGCTCTTTTTGGCGCTCTTTTATATAGGCTTGAATGCCTTCATTTGCCATCATTCTGCTAACACGTTTATTCATTCCTTTCGGTGAATATCCCGCCCTTATAGCTGCCTGTGTGGCATTAAGGTCAATCAGGTATTCATCACAGAATCTCTGCTGTTTAGCTGTCAGCTTAGCCATAATGTCACACCTTCTTTCTGTTACTTTCTCACTCTCTTCGGGATCACAATCTTGTACAGCGATTTACATACACTCTTTACTTCCCCACCCAACTTTATAGTCGGCTGAAGTTTGTATATCTTAGTGCACTTAACCATCACCTTTATCATGGCTATCGGTAATGCCAATCTGCCAAGTACAGGATGTATGTATTCAAAACTATATTCAGGTCTCACGACCTCAAACCTTTTAATCTCACTCATATCACACCTCAAACAAAATAGCCCAGTGGCAAGAGATTATCATTCACATTAAAGGGGTGGGAGAGGGTTTGTATAACCACTGGGCATGAGAAAAGGGACACAACCGATTATGGTGAACGGTCATGTCCCTTATGAATCAATACTATATAATTTTACCACTACAGTATATCACAGTTGCTAGGTGCTATTCGGTGCTAAATGGTGCTATTTGGTGTCAACTTTTCTAAAATCTTTATCCGAAATGCCTCAAGAGCAACTCCATGAATATGTTTTGTCCTGTCATATGAATACTTTATTTCAGATGCTATATCCTTTAATGACTTGTACTCTATATACTTCTTAAACAGAATCTTCATGTAGATAGGATTGTTCAAACTGTGGATCTGATTGATCACTCTATGCTTGAGTTCCGCAAATCTTATAATATCTTCCTGCAGCTCTCTCTCAAAATCAACATACTTCGCTATTTTCCCGCTTATTGATTCAGATGCACTTGTCTGTACCTTTTCCTTTGAATAGTCAAATGCCCCTAAGCCTATTGCATTGCCTTTAAGGCTATCTAATTCTATCTTCTTCTGCTGTATTTTCGCATCAAGCGTTTCTACCTGTTTCAGGTACTCTTTCGCTATATTCACTACCTTATCACCTCACTTACTTGTTTTCCCTGATGGAAAACTCTATTCCGGTTTCTTCCCTCAGTGCATCTATGAAATCATCCCAGATCACATCTCCATCACATATACACTCTGTCTTCAAATTGAATCGGTCAAAGAACTGTTTGATCCTTTTCTGCCCAAATCCAAACTCATCTCTCAACACCATGCAAGACATAATCAGCACAGTATCGATCGTATTCATCTTGATCTTCTCAACTGATTCTTCCAGTTGTGCTTGATTGATCTCTAACGGAATGAACATAGCTCTCCTTGCTGCAAGCTCTTTCTTCGCCTCTTCCATGCCCTTATCCTCGATCAGCTTCATGATCCATATTGCACCAGCCATTCTTGCCTCATGTAATTTTCTATCTGACTTAGCCATGTTTTCTCCTATTCCGCTTCTGATTGAAGCCATTCAAGTGTGCATTTTTTACACATTTTTCTAATTTTATCGTTATCGAGTTCACTTTCACTAACACAAGGGCACTTTTCCAAATTCATAGAATCAATACAACCACTAAATAGTACACTCGCCAACTCTTCATCCGACATATTCCTTATTCTGTCTGCATTGCTCTGCTTATCATTCATTTTCTCCATCTCTCAATTCTATCAGCTTACTCTCATACCACTCTGCTTTTTCTATATCTTCCGCTCCGTTCTTCATTCCTGCCCGGAAACGATATTTATATGCATTGCACATGCAGAAATGCTTTACCGCTTCCATGCCGAACATTGCAAGCATTACATCTATACACTCATTTTTTCCTTGATAGTGCGCAGGGTGGTTTACATTGTCCTCGCATTTGTCGTCGAAAAGCACTGTATAATTTCTCGCAACCGCTTCTGGGTATTTCTCCCAGCTTCCATAACATGTACTTTCATTGCTGTTTTCCAATGGGCATTTTAAACAGTTACCCCTACTTTCGCAATACGCTTCTATTCTTTTCGCCTTTTCTTCTATCGTCATATCATACCTCGCTTTCTAATAACTCTGGATTGTCAAAAATGTTGCCACACACCTCAAAATGCTCTCTGTCAAATTTGTCAATTGGTATTATATCCTCGCTTCCATTTTCTTTTGAGCAAAATCCACTTCCGTGCCACATAATTCTTATATAAGTCTCATCTTCCGGGTAATCATCGTCTAGGTGTGCAACCATAATATCATTCTCCCAAATCAACTTGCCATTCTTGTCTTTCAAGCCTGTGCATTGGCAGATAGTATTCGAAGCCACCTCATAGGCTCTCACATTGAAATCTACAACACTTGGTTCATTATAAATTGTTGTCGCAAAAGATTTCTGTATGTCCTTAATAAAGAATCTTTCATATTTTGTAAAACAACACCCTTGTACCCATTCCATATTATCCGTTCTCTTCGCCTTGAATAAATACCTATCTTTCATCTCATCCATCCACCTCAACCTCTCTTTCTGCCATAAGCCAGTTCAATGTACATTCTTGGCAAAACTTATCATCCTTGTGGCATTCTACTTCATCAAACCCTATCTCATTCGGGCACATTACAATCTGCGCAAGATCTGCATCACTGAGCGACCGGATATAATCTCCGTTGGTCATTATTTTATATTCGTCCGTCGCATTCTTGGTACAGTGTACACATGGCTCATCTGTTTTACATCTACTCTGATATTTGCATGTCTCACAGCTCTTATCCTGTACTGGTACTATTTCCATCGAATCTCTCCTCTCCTGATCATCTCAACAATATCTATTCTGGTGAAGCTCTCCCGGTTCATTCCGTCCATCTACCTCCTAAGATCCATTCGAAACAAATGATTTATTTGCCATATAATCTAATCTGTTTCATTTTTTTAACGAATAGCTTCATCTCATATCCGGTCAAACCAACGCAAGTATTGCCAATATTTTTCTGATCCATCAGTTCGGCATCGTAAGATTGTAGAATGTGTCTCCCAGAACCCTTATGACAGATAGCTACTGTCTGGACAAAACCATACTTATCATCTTTTCTTTTATACCTTACTCCATACTGATCTTCTTTTACTTTAATAAATCCAATTTTTGCTAATTTATCATCTACTGTTTTAAATAATTTCATTCTTTTCTCCTTTTCTATTTTTGCGCAAAAAAATACCAACCATCGAATAATGATGGTTGGTATCAATATTATAATCTTAATATTCATGAAGCACATACTTAATTAAAAAATCGTCTGCTTCATCTGGATCAAATTGATCAGGATCATAAATTGCCCTAGAATAATCTACAAATTGAGGTAAATGAGCTTCTGTCATCTTAGCACTTCTGTAACCTCTTCGATGTAACTCAACCAATACCTCATCAGATAACGGTCTTGAATCTAAATTACCAAAGTCATCCCTCGTTACAATGCCCCTTGATTCGTATACCTCTATAACATTTAGAATATCTTGTTCTGTAAACATCTATATTTCTCCTATAGTTTGATATAAAAATTATACCACTCCAACCATCACTATTCAATTTTCAAAGTTCAAATTTCGACGCTACGCAAACATCATCAACTGTCCATTTGCTTCCTCTGCAACTCTCATATTTGCTGTTCTTCTTGCAACACACATTTCCGGAAGATTTGCTCTCACAAGTGCAGCCGGTATCGGCGGGCATACTGCATTACCGCATCTTCTTACCTGCTCCGTTCTCGGATATGTCTTGCCAGTATAATCATGATCAATAATGTAATCTTCTGGAAATCCCTGACATCCATATAACTCTCGTGGTTCCAACATTCGAAGTCCGATATCCGCAATCTGGTAATCAACACCCTCAATCGTTACAAGACCAAATCTATCCTTTGTGGTAACCGTGTCTAATGGTTGTTCAATGTCCTGTCCGGTAGCATCACCATAGTATTTGATCAGAAATGCCCGGACTTCTCCAAAATGCCCGGCTGATGTTGTCACTGTATGCAGTGGCTCTCTCTCATCCTGTCCTACCCCTGTCTTGTAAAACTTGCTAAGGAACGAAGTCACAAGGCCATATCTGTTTGAACTGTCCACTGTCATAATTGGATTCTCTATACTCTGGCCTCGCACCTCATCTAAATTGGTCTCCGAATGGTATTGAATAAGAGTAGCTGCGACCAGTCGGTTATGATCCACTGCCGTTATCGTATCAATTGGGTCTTCGGCTTTACTCCCACCACCTTGATAATTTCCGCCATACGTTTTATCTATAATTGGGGCAAGTCTTGGTTCTACAACTCCATATCCATGCTTGCCTGTGATTGTCGGCATCGGATCTCTTATATCCTGCGGCTTTCTTTCGCCGCCATGATTGCATTGAATGATGAATGGCTCTGGATTGTCCAGAACGAACTTCTTCAGCCCTCTTGCAATCCTCTGCATAGTCTTTGGCGCAAGTGGTCTCACCGACCGGATACCATACTTCTCCTTGATCTCCTCTGATGTATCAAAGATACTTGGACATGGTAGGCTAAAATCAAGCTGTGTATATGCTCCAACATAAGGTTTGAGCAGTCCCATCTTGACCTCTTCACTGTCTGCCGGTGCATGTGTAGGCTTTGGCCACATGATAGGTGCACCATCACACCTTGCGATCATAAAGAACCTTTTTCTTTTAGTCGGTGCTCCGTAGTCTGCCGCCACAAGCTCTCTGAACTGTACCTCATATCCCAGCTCATTGAGCTGCTTTACAAACTGTCTGAATGTATCACCTTGCTTTGCCCTTATTGGATGATGTCCTCTGTTGAGTGGTCCCCATGTCTTGAACTCTTCGACATTCTCAAGCATGATCACTCTCGGTCTCACAAGTGCCGCCCATCTGCATGCTACCCATGCCAGCCCTCTGATATTCTTATCCTTTGGCTTACCACCTTTGGCCTTGCTGAAATGCTTACAGTCTGGGGAGAACCAGGCAAGAGCTACCGGATGCCCCTCACATGCTTTCACTGGATCAACCGCCCACACATTTTCACAGTAGTGCTTTGTGTTTGGATAATTGACCTTATGCATCCTTATGGCTTCCGGATCATGATTGATTGCTATATCAACGCTGTATCCTGTAGCCATCTCAATTCCTGTTGATGCTCCGCCACCGCCGGCGAAGTTATCAACGATAAGTTCTCCGTTTATCATGGCTGCACCTCCGGGTAATCATAAATATTCATCTGTACCGCTGGTTCATCTTCCCATGCGACACCTATATAATCTAACACTCTTCCCCAACCGAACTTCTCACCAGTCTTCGGATCAGTGCAACACCGGTACATGTAAAACTCCCATTCCTTTGGGTTCCGTTCTCTGAGCCTGTCAAACCTGTGTGGTCGTTCTTCCATGTGTATTCCAAAACCACACATACTGCATCCGGTTCTCTGTGCTCCTGTTGTCCTAAGTTCTCCGTTATCATTCACAATCTGACCATATATAGCCGGTATGATCGTATCAACCGGTTCATACGGTATTACATTTCCATCCTTGTCCTTGCTGTATGGCTGCTCATAATAAAGCTTTGCAAACACATCTGTGTGATCGTGATACCAGGCATCCATCTCCTGCGCAAGTCTTAAAATGTCATTTCTGAGGTATGGTGCAAATGGTGCTGATCTCATTACCGTCTTTCCATAGTAGTTGCATCCATGATCTGTGAGAGCTTCTTCTCTCTGCCCACCTTCAGATGCCATCATTCCCAGGAACGGATAACTTGAATGTTCTCTTGCCCAGTCGTCACAAGGCTTTTCTTTCAAATAATAGCAACAATCATTTGATACCTTGAAATTCGGTTTGTAATACATAACCCCTTCATTCTCGTTCTCATATCCGCCAAACAGATTAAGCCACTTCTGTGGAAGCTTCATGCGATCTCTCGCTTCTTTCTTTCGCTGCTTGTACTCAGCAAGCCCCTCATCTGGCTTATCAATGTCTAGCTCTCCATCCTCGCCAAATACACGAAGGATCAAATCATCTTTTTCTTCATTCATTTTTTTAAAAGGAACCCGATATATCGTTACCCCGGCCGGAGGTTCGGCTCCTTTCTTTGATTTATTTTTATCTGCTCCGGAGTTCTTTCAACTCCTCAAGCATATCTGCGATCTCTGTATGATACTGTCTGTTCAGTTCAATAGCTGTATCATCTGCATCTTTCTCCAATCCGGCATGTCTTGCTTCCCATCTCTCATGCTTTATAGCTTCGTCAATCTCCATCATCCGTTACCTCCTCAAAATCATATGATCCGCATAAGGGGCATATAGCCCGGTACTCATATGCCGGCTGTCCATGATATTCACCCATGCACTCTCTTTCCATGTCCGGCTCTTCGAACTCTGCCTGACAGTCAATGCATTTATACATCTCTGTCTCTCCCTTCCAACATCATCATGCTGTTGCTCTGTATCTTCTGTATCGCACTTCTGAGCTTTGCCGGCATCAGCGCATCCTTCTGCTTCCGCTTTGCAAGCTCCTCATAGACCATTCTGAAATTTGCCCGGTCAATGTCGATGTTCTCGCTTCTGCAGATATTCACAAATCCGCCGATCTGTGTCACTGTTCTGGCAGTCAGATCATCAAGTGTCATCATTGCATCCTGCGGTCTGTATGATCCATACATTCTGATCGCATGTAAAACGGTCTCCCACGCCTCACTCCACGCCGGAATCTCGCCCTGTCTGACCTCACAGCACATCTGACGTATCTCTGCGATACTTGGGGACCATTTGTTTGTTGATACCCATTTGTTGAGTGCTGTCTCTGCCACTTCATACGGCAGATCCTGAAGCTGTCTGTACCAAAGCTCCATTGCCGGTCTGTTCGGCAGTAGATTTTCTCTTGGATAATATGTTTTCAGCCCCATGGCGAACTTCGCAAACTCCTGTTCAGTCATTTTGCTTTGCTCCTCTCCACTTTTCACACCTGCCATGCATCTGACGGATCTCGTCTATGTACGAATTATCAAGATCACAGACATGTAATACTCTGCCTGTATCTGAAAGTGTACAGGTCTGGTTGTGTCTGCAGGTGTTACATCGTTTATTTTGTTTCATGCTCATAAATGATCTCCTGTTTGGCTTTCTCGATAAGCTCAGTCAAAACTACATCTCTCTGCTTATCGACCTGATCTACTATGCCGAATAACTCTGCCAGTGCAGCAGTTGTGATCTGAGCCCATGCAATCTGCTCTGCCAGTGTGTTGTTCATTTCTGACACTTCGCTTCTTGCCTCTCTCCTAGTCGTCTCATTGTTCCACCACCAGGTAAAAACATTGATCAATAATGCAAAGCATGAAATACACTGTCTGACCAGACGACCCTTGCCATAATGTCTTGCGATCAACTTAATTTTTCTTGTTGCTGAATTATCCATCTCTTTCTTCATCTGCGAAGCCTCCCTTTTCTGCTCGTTCCTGCGCCCATTCAGCCATCATCTTGTATGATTCATCCAACTGATCCGCTACCCGGTTGTTACTTGCTCTTGGCGAATGGGAATACTGCTTATTCTCACCCTTAAGCTCATATACCCCTGTCCATCCCTGCATGATCGATTGATTCAGTATCTGTACCTGCTCATACTTGTCATGGGATAATGTCTCAAGCTTGTTCATCATCAAGGTGACTGCCCTGTCACTCATCGGTTTTTTCATGTCCTTGCGAAATTTAATGAACTCATGAATAGCCTCATCCAATTCCGGCACATCACTATACACGACCGGTTCTGGCTTCTTGGGTGACTTGACCGCCTTTTTTGTATGTGCGTTAGCACATATTTTTTCTGGAGTATGTATATACTCCTCATTATCACAATCATTATCACTATCAATATCATTATCATATTCATTATCATTATCGGCTTTTCTGGGTTCGGTTGGGTTTTTTTTGGTTTCTGAAATAACCATTTGGTTTTCTGAAAAACCATTCGGTTTATTTGGGTTTTCTTCGGTTTCTGAAATAACCATTTGGTTTGTTGGTCTGCCGCCTTTCTTACCATTGGATCTGTTGCGCTCACATTTCTCCTCATACTTGGTATTATCTTTATCCATCCGTTTCTTAATGAATGAAAAGCACATAGCGAGAGCACTACCCTTTGGCAAATCAGGGACTTCACCGGTCTCCTGATAATCAATCAGAGCTAACATCAACTCACCGATCTGCTCTGGTGGAAGCATTTCTAAATGCTCTCTATATTCGGTATAAAAGACGAAGCTCTTTTTATCACTCATAGCCACTGTACTCCTTTCATTTTCTTGCATACTCCATGAAAGCCTGCTCATTCTTCTGCCGCATATTTCTCACATATCTGTTACCGGCAAGCCACGGATTTGCCGCCTGTATCTTCTGTCTTGTGCGTCTCACTGTCTCGGTTGTTGGTAAGCCGAACTCTGACAGATGCAGGAAGAACTTTGGCACAGAAACATGATCAATATTGTATCCATGCTTTTCTCCAATCTGCTTACATACGAGATAGTACAACCGGTTATCACTACTTCTTGCTGCTATATCTTTTTCAAGGACTTCATAAACAACATCCTGTGTTGATATCAGCTCTTTTTTCTTCTCTTCAATGAGGTCTGTCATCATACCCTCTATACCTCCTTAATTCGTATTCCATAACGGTGGAGCATCAATTTCCGCTTGATCACATAGTCTTTTGTTCTCATGCCCTTGGTGTCTTCCACGACTATATTCTCACCCTCTTTGTAGACAAAATCGGCAACATAGTAGCAGCTCTGTTCTATGACCTTACCGGGCTTATATTCGCCCTTATGAGGTCCAGCCTTGTACATCTCAGTCGATTGTTCTCTCTGTCTCGGTATAAGCTCGTATCTGACCTGTCTCTTGAGGTCTGTGATCTCTCCTGCTTTCTCATGCAGCTTAAGCTCCATGTACCGGTTTGCTTCTTTCTTACTGTCAAACAGTATCCCATCGACCTCAACCTTTTTATTCCTGTACTTTCTGTCCAATGATGCTTTCTTTATCCACTGTGGATTCATCAATCAACGCTCCTTTCTCCCTGCCACCGGATCATCAGCGGCAGGGCTCTATATACAATGGCTTATACTGTGTGATGTGTGTATCTGCCATGAACAAGTATTATGAAAACAGTGCAGCGGCGGCAGGATTCTGCTGTGTAGTCTGCGACTGTTCAATAACAGGTGCTTCTTCCTTGCCCTGTTCCGGTTCCGGTTTTGCTTCCGGTTCTGATGCAGTGGAATCAACATATTCCTCTGTATCGTTTTCCACATAGGTCACATTTCCATCTCCATCCATAGTGGTCATATCACGCTCAAATGCACTCTGAAGATCAATACTCATAACACCCCACTTGGAAATTAACTGACGGAGCATTGTTTTATATGCCATTCCATCAAAATTCTTGTACCAGAATGATGAATACATCCATGAATCTCTCGGATCATAATTACCGGCTTCATAGTCAGCAAATGACACCTTTTCTTTCTCGCCATACTTTGTATTAATCTTTACAGCATCCTTGCTGAAAGCCTGTGAATACTTGTCCGCATGAGCAAGCATCTGTGCCTTGCTCCAATACAATGTTTTTCTGAATCCATTTACCAGCTCAAACATTGCATAGTAGCCGATTGTCTCAGCTTTTTCACGCTTGTCCCAGTCATCAACCATAAAATTGACTTTGATGTCCTCATTGAGCGGGTCAAAGTATTCCAGCTCACCTTCTTTGATCGCAACAACATTCAGTCTCTTATACTGACCGGAACGGATTGCAAGCTGGATATATCCCTTGTATCCCATCTGGAACTGAGCTTCCTTGACACCAGCTTTTGTATTGTTGAATGGGACCATGTAATAATGTCCGAGCTGTGGAGATGGCGAAAGCTGTAAACTCTCACCAAGAAGTGCTGCTGAAAGAATCGACTGATTTGTGCACTCCTGAAGTGTAGGGTTGGTGTTATATGCTGACACGATAGCAGAAATAAAACGCTGTCCATTCTTACCACCAACTACCTGATTAATCTGATTTTTTATAGCATCCTTTGTAAGGTATGCTGTAATTCCCAAATTCTGCTGTGCCTTGCTTTTTTTCACTAAACTATTATTAACTGCCATTATTTGTCCTCCTCATTAAAGCTAAAAAGTTCATGTAACAACTGATCAAGTTTTTCCTTTGTTTTCTTAATCTCCTCGTCAAGTTCCTCATCTGTAAAAGAACCAAGCTTTATAACATTGTCTAATTTCTCTTTTGCAACACACGGTGGATAGTTTTTATGTAAGAATCGTGTGTATCCTGCCAAAACAGCAGCTACCTGTGATTCTACTTCATCCTCTGAGCCTTCCATTCTCAAATGATTTCCTTTTACCTCTATCATGCTTTTTCCTCCTAAATAGCTTTAAATTCTATGCTTCTACTCTTAAAGAACTCTTTCAATGCATAAGCATCTTCCGTTGTGAGCAATACCTCAAATCTGACTACCATTCTCTCCTGTGTGCTGTCAGCACTCTGCACCGGTTCTTGCGGTGTCACAGCCTGCTCATGCGGTACTGTCTGTTCTTCTTTGATCTCCTTTGCCTTGCGTTCTTCCTCTGCCTTTCGTGATTCTTCTGCAGCTTTCTTTTTAGCCTCGGCTTCAGCCTTTGCCTTTGCGATCTCTGCCATTCTCTGTGCCTCTTTGATGGCTTTATTTATATCAAGTGTCTGCTTGTATACCTCTGTCGCCTCAAAGCCAAACTCTGGAAGCTGGCTGAGTGTAAACACATCATCGCCGATCTGATACATTCTTGCTCTCATCTGCTCCTCGATGCTCTTCATCGACACCGATGCATTTAACCACTTAGGATCCTGTATCTTATCAAGTGTAACGAAACTCTGAAAGCCAATGCTAGCAAATAACTCCTCTATGTCCTTCTGCTTATTCGCTTTCTTCTGATCTTCAAATTCTTTCACCCGCTTGTCGATCACAGCTATAGGTTTGTCTATAATTCCAATGATCTCATTAACATGTGCTTTAAATTCATTGAATGGCTGCATATACTCTTTTTCTCTCCGTATACGTTCATCATTCAATGTCTTTTTCAGCTTGTTAAGTGTTGCTCTGTCTGCCTTGGCATCCTTAACCTGATCATCCGTATATACAAGAGTCTCATAAAATGCCACTTTCTCAGTCAACTCTGCTTTCAGTTCCTCATAATTGAAGCTGATCTTTTCCGGTATCGCTACATCATTAACTCTTAATTCCATGTACATCCTCCCACCATAGCCAGTTCATACTGACCATCTTTGTTTATTTTCATCATGCTCATGATCCGGTCTGTCTGTTTCTGTCTCTCCTCTTCACAGTCGCATCGCTCTCCCGGATCAAGATTTGCTCCGCAGTTACTGCAAATTCTGTAATACATTTTTCTCTCACCCCTTTACTATATTTCCGGTAATTTCAGTGCCGGTGCTTTTTTCATCTGTACATGCTCCCAGAACTTTGATTCTTCCTCGATCAGATACTTGATATCTTCTTCAACCTCCGACCGTTCTATCGGATAATGTCTTGTCTGTAAGTACACATTCTCTCCATATACAGATTTAAGCTGTGCCTTAAGTATTACGAAGTCAAACTCTGTAACCATCAGGTAATGCAGCACCTGTATGTAATAGTTATCCGGTATCCTGTGATCCCACTTCTCTTTCTGCATGGACTGTAAGATATTCGTCGTCTTACATTCCCATATGCCTTTACGACCATCCTGATCTATGAGCCATCCATCAAGAGATGCATGTGCCCACGGATACTTGTCATTGAACCAAATATTATTTTCTTCATAACACGTCTGGTATTCCGGATAGTCCAGTTTGAACAATTCCCGGAGAAGCGGCTCGGCTTCTGTTCCATATTTCACATATGGCCTATCCGATATATCGACAGGTTCAATTCCATATGCTTTTTCTTTCCAAAGCTCCACATTGCTTTTATATGGGTTCATTCCCACAATAGCCGAAGCATCCGAACCACCTATCTTTGTTCTTGCCTTGAGCCATTCTTCATGGCTTGATAACACTTTCATCTCAACCATGCTTTTCTCCTGCCTACCAGATAAGGGAGTGTCAGCAGCACTCCGACAAATGCCTGTCCAAGGTGCGCATACCATGGTTCCATGATCATCATTTCTTCCGCAAATGCCACCGAGCTTGCCGCTCCATATATAAGCATGAAGCCAATAAAGAACATGATCCCAACAGCACATTTACATATCTTCTTTTTCACTACCAACTCACCCCTTTCCTTTCATCCCATAGCCTGTATGAGATCATTTAACTGCTCTATTGTGATGCCCTGTCTCGCTGCAAGCTTCCCGGGAGAAATGTTGTAAGTCCAGATGCTTGACATTTTGATCGCATCACCTATGTCCAATAAGTTTCTCTGCATTCCAATCCGGATAAACTGAGGTGAGCATCCCATCACTTCAGCCGCCTGATTCGGTGTTATCTTCTTTACCATGTCGATTTCTCCTTTCTTTTCTTGATTTCCAAATGTCGAAAATCAACCTTCCGACAAATGTTCCAATGGCTATGCCAATGATCGTGCTTAACATGATTCTATTTTTACCCTTCTTCTGCTGAAACAAATACATCTACCAAATGGCAGATTGATCTGTAACCATGATTCAACGTATCTGCTCCCATTCTCCGTGTATTTTGTTATGTAATGATGCATGTCTCTCCTTTCTCACCATTTTGTGTTACAATAATAAAAAACCAAAGGAGGGTTTCTTATGCCTGTCACAAAATCAGATATCAAAATATTGAATTATGTCCACCATCGTCATTTCCGACCTGTCACCTATATGTCTCTTTCTGGTAAATTCAGCAAGCACGAAGTAGACAATCTTATCAAAGGTGAACTCTTGTCCTACGTTCCTGTAATCTTTGATTATCAAGGAATCCCATCGGAAAAGCTTGCCGCCGAATCTGCAATATCCCTTACCAAAAATGGTATATATGTGGTTGAACAGAATCAGTGGTTTGATACCAAATATCTGCTTACGCAAATAATTGTCCCTATACTGGTTGGTGTCGCAAGTGCCGTCATCACAACAGTCTTATTACGATTACTGTAGCTATGCCTATGGCTGCTCCTATCAATCCCATCACTGCAGGTCTGATATAATCGCACCAAAGATCTCCCATGAAGTACGGCTCCTTGAGTTTCTTTTTAATCTTTTTGAGCATCGCTTGATCTCCTTTCAGCTTATTGTGTGATATACTCCTATTACAGGCTCCTGCCAGAGCCGAGTAATGCAAGGAGGTAAAACCTATGAAACTTAAGACGTTTGATGAATTCATGAATTCTATCTCAGACGATGAACTAGATGAAATTTCCCAAGATGCCGTAATGACAGCCAATGAGAATCCTGAATCTAATTTCTCTACCCAATTAGTAACTGCTAGTTTTTTTATGAGCACTAGACTTCTTCGTCGTTATCATGAATGGCTTTCCGAACAGTTTGAGCAAATACCTTAGAAGAAATTTCTATGTTGTCTGTCAATTTGCCAAACATATGGGGCTCCAGCAGCTTTCTGATTGTCTGGAGCTCTTTTTTTATCTGCAAAAGCTCTGTGTATATCTTCTTTATCATGCCTCTCCTTTCTTTAAATCCGCCTGTTATTGTTCTGCTGTTCAACGCTAGCCCATCGAATATTTCCAGGCCCATAGTCTCCGTTATTATCCTTGCGGTCTATCGTGTATCCATCTTTTCCAAAATTTGAAAGCTTAGACACATACTCAAAGAATGAATCAAAATCATCTTTCCATTCTTTACACATCCGGATTCCTCGTTTGCCATAATATTGATAGTCCTTGTTGTTTGGGTTATAGCACCTTTGCTTTATCCCACCCCAGACTTCATACAGCCGTTTTCTGTCATAACTTTCTTTTATCGCATCACCTAGCTTGCTCATGCCTCTCCTTTCTATCCATTCTTTCTATCCTTATTTGTTAAACACCGTTTAACTTTTTAGGCAAAAAAATAATCAGGATACTCATTTAAGTTAATATCGAGTAATTCAGCCCACTTATTCATCTCTTCCTGAGTGAATCCAGTTTTACAATTTAACTTTTTTGATACAGAATTACTTGATAAACCTAATGCATTTGCAAAATTACCCTGTGTTCCATAGCGTTCTACTATTCTTCCTCTCAGCTTATCATACTGATATGGCATATTCGCACCTCCCATCTCGTATATTTGTTAAACTTCATTTAACTTTAGTGTAAGTTTAACTCCGTTTAACTAAAAAGTCAAGCCTAAAGTTTAAAGTTTTTTAACTTTTTGTTTGATTTTAGTTAAACGATGTTGTATAATCCTATTATACTAATAAAAGGAGGATACAATATATGAAATGGCCAGTAACTGCTAATCGATTAAAACAAGCAATGAATAACATAAATATAAATGCGCAGGAACTTGCAGACAAAAGTGGTGTAAGTAAAGCATCAATAAGTCAATATGTAAATGGTAGCCATAAGCCATCTAATATATCAGCTCCAAAACTTGCTCAGGTTCTACAAGTAAATGCAATGTGGTTAATGGGATTTGATATGGAAGATCAACCAAAACCTGCATATTACTTCGACGATGAAACAGCTAAAAAGGCACAGGAGATCTTTGAAAACAAGCAACTCTCTCTTCTCTTCGATGCCGCAAGGGACGCAGAGCCAGAGGACTTGGAGACAGTTCACACAATGCTCATGGCTCTCAAGAATAAAGAGAAACGATAATAATGTACAAAAAACATCCCACGGTATTTGTTATTGTATCTACGACTATGTTACAAGGGGGATGAGTTAATTGTATGATATAAATGTACAGATGATGGATCTGAAGACTACAAAAGTTAAAGAAACTGTTACCTGCAATGAAGATGGTTCATATACTATCTTTCTTAATACACGATTCACACAGGAGCAGCTTAACGATGCTTATATCCATGCACTCAACCATATCATCAGAGCAGACTTCGATAAACACACTAGCTCTGTAGATACAATTGAGGCTTATGCGCATGAATTTTGTAAAAAGGGGGAATAAAGATACATATGATAATACCAAATATGTTTAAAAAGAAAAACAACACCAAAAGAGATACAAATAAAAATGAAAAACTGAATTCATTTGGAGAACCATTAAACCACCTCATAGATGGTGAACTCCCTTGGGGTTGGATATCCGCAAATAAAGAATTCATTGATAAAACCCAATCAGAATATAAATATTTTTTAAATGAATGGAACGACAGTATAAATAAGTCTCCAAAAAATAAATATTCTGCATTAAAATCTTTATTATCATATATTAACGATATTCAAACACGATGTAATTCTCTAGGTGAATGTTTTGCATATTGGTGCAATAACTGTTTGCTTACAGATACTCTCACAGCTAAGCTTGAAAGTACTTATAATGACTTATCAGAAAATTTACTTGAGTTACAAAAAGAATATGAAAAAAAACAACATTTACTGCAAAATTTAGAAGAAAACCTGTACGTTTTTATTAATAGTAATAATGGCATCCTGCAAAAAGATATATATTCTCATTTTGGACCAGAGATAAAAAATAATATTGCTGACATACTTTATCAATGGGAAAAAGAAAAAAAGATAAACAGAATAAAGTCAGGGAACACATATATTATCACTGTTAACAACTATTAGAATATTCAATGTTCTATTTTCAAAGAAAAAAGTATATAAAAATCCCCCAGATGCTACCAACATCTGAGGGAAGTTACCCACAAACCGAAGGCTTATGAATAACGCTCTAAGCAAGCTACATTATATCACAAGCCTTCTCATTTTGATAGGCTTATTTTTTATGCCTATTTTTAAGATAAGAAAGGATGATTGATATGAGAAATGCAAACGGATTCGGATCTGTGTATAAGCTGTCTGGAAAACGCAGGAAGCCATGGATTGCTCGTAAAACGAAAGGATGGGCTATTGACGAAGAATCAGGAAAGGCTAAGCAGTTATATGCTACCATCGGCTATTACAGTACCCGGGCAGAAGCTCTTACTGCTCTGACCAATTATAATCAGAATCCCTATGATATTGATACCGTAAATATTACATTCTCTGAACTCTATGATAAATGGTCAGATATACATTTTCAGGAAATAGTACCATCTGCCGCAAGAACATGGGTATCTGCTTACAATCACTCAAAGCCACTCTGGGACATGCGAATGAGAGATATTCGTCCTAATCACATGGAGGGAACGATCCGGAATGCAGATGTTGGTCAGAGTACGAAGCAAAGAATGAAATCTCTCTACAACATGCTCTATAAATATGCTATGAAGCTGGAGATTGTTGATAAGAACTATGCCCAGATGTGTGATTCCATCAAGCATGGAAAGTCTCAGATCATTCGTGTTCCATTTACACCGGAGGAAATAGATCTACTCTGGAAGAACATAAACTATGGTGTTGTTGATATGATTCTAATTGGTATATACAGCGGATGGCGACCACAAGAATTGTCTATCTTGAAAATAGCTGATATTGATCTGGAAAATAATACCATGTTCGGCGGTCTTAAGACTGATGCAGGGCGCAACAGGTGCGTTCCTATTCATCCAAAAATAAGAGATTTGATCATAAAACGAGTAGATCAGGCTAAAGAATTGGAATCCGATTATTTATTCAATGATCCGGATAGTCAGTCTGGTATGCACATGACATACGACAAATACAGAAGCCGTTGGAATAAGGTCATGGGAAAATTAAAACTCTCCCACCGTCCTCACGATACAAGACATACATTTATTACATTGGCAAAAGATGCTGGCATGGATGAATACATCATAAAGCTGATAGTTGGTCATTCTATCGAGGATGTGACTGAGAAAGTATACACCCACAGGACCATGGAGCAACTTCACACTGAAATTGAAAAGATAGAATAAAAAATATGGGGCAACAATCATTATAATTGCTGCCCCGTTTTTTGTTAGTTACGAGTGTTAGTTACCTGTTAGTTGTTTGTTAGTTACAATCACTTTTTCAGGTATTTTCACGTTTCTTTATTTGGCTTATTTCCTAGCTTTTTTAGAACTTACCAGCCTTTGCAGCTTCCTCAACAGAAACAGCTACAGCAACTGTCATACCAACCATAGGGTTGTTACCAGCACCGATCAGACCCATCATTTCTACATGAGCAGGTACGGATGATGAACCAGCGAACTGAGCGTCACTGTGCATACGTCCAAGTGTATCTGTCATACCGTAGGAAGCAGGACCTGCTGCCATGTTATCTGGGTGAAGTGTACGACCTGTACCACCACCTGAAGCAACTGAGAAGTACTTCTTTCCTAACTCGTTACATTCCTTCTTGTAAGTACCAGCTACCGGATGCTGGAAACGAGTTGGGTTTGTTGAGTTACCGGTGATAGATACATCAACACCCTCTTTGTGCATGATAGCAACACCTTCTGGTACAGAGTTCGCACCATAGCAGTTAACCTTTGCACGAAGTCCTTCTGAGTAAGACTTTCTGAATACTTCTTTAACTGTGTTTGTATATGGATCATACTCAGTCTCAACAAATGTGAAACCGTTAATTCTTGAAATAATCTGAGCAGCGTCCTTACCAAGACCGTTTAAGATAACACGAAGTGGCTCTTTACGAACTTTGTTAGCTTTCTCTGCGATACCGATCGCACCTTCTGCTGCTGCGAATGACTCATGTCCTGCTAAGAAACAGAAGCACTTTGTCTCTTCTTCCAGTAACATCTTACCAAGGTTACCATGTCCAAGACCAACCTTACGTGTATCAGCAACTGAACCTGGGATACAGAATGACTGAAGGCCTTCACCGATTGCTGCTGCAGCTTCTGAAGCCTTTCTGCAGTTCTTCTTGATTGCGATTGCTGCACCTACTGTGTATGCCCAGCATGCATTCTCAAAACAAATAGGCTGAATGCTCTTTACCTGATTGTATACGTCTAAACCAGCATCCTTTGTGATCTTCTCTGCCTCTTCGATTGAGGAGATACCGTAGCTGTTTAATACTTCATTGATCTGTTTGATTCTTCTTTCATATGATTCAAATAATGCCATTATATCGTTACCTCCTTCTATTATTTCTCAATCTCTTTGTCTGTACGTGGGTCGATGAGTTTAACTGCATCTGCAACACGTCCATACTGTCCACATGACTTCTCATAAGCTGTGTTAGGGTCATCACCCTTCTTAATGAAATCAGTCATCTTACCAAGGTTAACGAATTTATATCCAATGATCATACCCTCTTCATCAAGAGCGATAGCATTTACATATCCTTCAGCCATCTCAAGGTATCTAGGACCCTTCTTTAATGTACCGTACATAGTACCAACCTGTGAACGAAGTCCCTTACCAAGATCTTCAAGACCAGCACCGATAGCAAGTCCATCCTCTGAGAATGCACTCTGTGAACGACCGTATACGATCTGTAAGAATAACTCTCTCATAGCTGTGTTGATAGCATCACAAACAAGGTCTGTGTTAAGAGCTTCCATAACTGTAAGTCCCGGAAGGATCTCTGCTGCCATAGCTGCTGAATGAGTCATACCTGAACATCCAACTGTCTCAACTAATGCTTCCTGAATAATTCCTTCCTTAACATTTAATGTCAGCTTGCAGGCACCCTGCTGTGGTGCACACCAGCCAATACCATGTGTAAAGCCTGAAATATCCTTTACTTCTTTTGCCTGTACCCATTTTGCTTCTTCTGGAATTGGAGCACATCCATGATGTACGCCCTGTCCAACTGGGCACATGTTTTCAACTTCCTGTGAATAAATCATTGTGAATCTCCTTTCGAAATATGAAAATCTGCTTAAAGCGGTTATGAATATCTATTCTTTTTTCGTAACCATCAGACATATTTTCTCATAAACCGTCAATTAAGTCTATACCAATTAATAAAAAATATCAATAAGTTTGTCTAAAAATTTGCCATGTTTTTAGATTCATATTATAATTATTTTGGTTTGCTTTTATCTTTTTAGATTTCGGTAAACCAATCCTACATTGTATAAAGAAAAGAGGAATACATATGCGTTTTATAGATCTACATGTCCATACAACTGCTTCGGATGGTTCTTTTACTCCATCTGAAGTGTGCCAGATGGCTCTTGATAAGGGACTTGCCGCTCTGGCGATCACCGACCACGATACGGTTGATGGAGTCCCGGAAGCAATCCGGTTCATGGAAAATCATCAGCCGGTCCCGGATACACAGGATTCTCTCCCTATGGAATTGATTCCCGGTATCGAACTTTCGTGCAACTATGGTTCACGCGAGATCCATATTCTGGGCTTCTATATGGACTATACCAATCCCGGACTTCTTGCTGAATTGAACGCTTTAAAAGATGCACGTTTTAATCGAAATGTGGAAATGTGCAAGCTGTTTCAGCGTGACGGCATCGATATGACCATTGAAAAACTTCAAGAGGGAAATCCGGATACAGTCATTACCCGTGCGCATTTTGCAAGAGTTCTGATTGAGGACGGCATTGTCAAGAACAAGGATCAGGCATTTAAAAAATACCTTGGCGAAAAATGCAGATACTATCTTCCGAAACCGGAGGTCACATGTGAACGTGCTCTCTCGATCATCAACCAATATGGCAAATGTGCAGTTCTCGCACATCCATTACTCTATAAGCTTGGTTATAACCAGATTGAGAAATTACTGGACTATCTGAAACCACTTGGGTTAAAGGGCTTAGAAGCTTATCATTCTTCTAATAATTCCTATGAGAGCGGAAAGCTCCGGGCGATCGCAGACAGACATGACTTGTTTGTCTCCGGCGGTACGGATTTCCACGGTGTGATCAAACCGGACATCTCTCTCGGAACCGGTCGCGGCGGTATGCGGATCACCACCGGAATTCTGGACAATATAAAAGCGCATCTTTTTTGAAGAACAGAAAAAAATCTCCATATTCAGATTTTCTACTGAACATGGAGATTTTTCTGTTCTGACATCTTCTTATCTAAAAAGATATTCTTTATTTCTTTTCCTTATCTTCTTCCACTACTGCTGCATTCTTCTTTTCAAGCTCAGCAACTGCATTCTTATGCATTGGAATACGACAGTTCTTGTTATTACCAAACTCAACAATGATAGTTGTGTCATCTACAATATCAAGGATTGTGCCATAGAAACCACTGGTTGTCATAATATTGTCACCCGGTTCCATCTGGTTATGCATTTCCTCTGTCTTAGCCTTCTGCTTCTTCTGTGGACGGATCATCATGAAGTAGATAATTGCAGCAAAGATCAGGATATATACAACGATAAACATTGTGCTGCTACCTGTATTTGCTGGTGTACTACCGCTTAAAACCATTCCTAATGTGTTCATAATATTCTCCTTCTAAACTTCATTTGATGTTAAACTCTCTATCATAGACTTTTTATACGATGCATATGAGCCTTCTTCGATAGCCTGTCTAATCTCTTTCATCATATTATTATAAAAATACAAATTATGCAAGACGCAAAATCTCATACCAAGCATTTCATTTGCCTTTAACAGATGTCTGATATAACCTCTGCTGTAATGCTGACATGCCGGACATCCGCAGCCTTCTTCAATCGGTCTGTCATCTGTCTCATATTTTGCATTCTTCAGATTCAGTTTTCCATGTTTTGTGTATACATGTGCGTGTCGTCCGTTTCTGGATGGATATACACAGTCAAAGAAATCCACACCACGGTCAACTGCTTCGAGTATATTGATCGGCGTTCCGACACCCATCAGATAAACCGGCTTATTCTCAGGAAGATATGGCACGGTTACATCCAGAATATGATACATTTCCTCCGCTGTCTCTCCAACAGCCAATCCACCAATAGCATACCCCGGCAGATCCAGCTCCGCAATTCTTTTTGCATGGTCAATACGAATATCCTCATATACTGCGCCCTGATTGATTCCGAATAGCATCTGTTCCTTATTGATCGTATCCGGCAGGCTGTTTAAACGTGTCATCTCTGCCTTACAGCGCTCCAGCCAACGATAGGTTCTGGCAACCGAATTCTCCACATAAGAACGTTCCGCCTTTGCAGGTGCACACTCGTCAAACGCCATTGCGATCGTAGATGCAAGATTAGACTGGATCTGCATACTTTCCTCCGGTCCCATGAATATCTTGCGTCCATCTACATGCGAGTTAAATGTAACGCCTTCTTCTTTAATCTTTCGAAGTCCTGCAAGCGAGAACACCTGAAATCCGCCGGAATCCGTAAGAATCGGACGATCCCAATACATAAACTTATGTAAACCGCCCATTTTCTTCACAACCTCATCACCCGGTCTTACATGTAAATGATAGGTGTTTGATAATTCAATCTGACAGCCGATTTCTTTCAGATCTGTCGTAGCAACTGCGCCTTTGATCGCAGCAGCAGTTCCCACATTCATGAATACAGGAGTTTCCACTGTACCATGAACAGTCGTAAAGGTAGCTCTTTTTGCTCTGCCATCTTTACAAATAATTTTATACATAATTACTCATTCTCCTTTAATATTCTTTCTCTATAATGCCCCAGTCTGAACGGAAATGCAACAGTTTCTTCTTATTAATTTTATTCCTATCCACAATACGGTTGAAAATTGTAATATTTGTACCAAATATAATGACTATTTTTTATTTACTCACTCTATTTTTAGTCATATTTACTTGTTTTTTATCAATTTTCATCGTCCTTTACCGAACCTTTACCGAAAAATATTGACTTTTTGTGCAATCTTCCTATAATGATAAACGGAAAAAAAATATTATAAATAAGAAGAGATACTACCATTATGATTTTCAGGTATCTCTCAAGAAGGAGGAAACATGTTAGCATCCATCTTAGCAGTAACCATCTTCCTGGCTATGTTTGTGCTGATCGTTCTTGATAAGATCGAACATTATCTTATAACGCTGGGCTGTGGATTACTCACCATCATCTTTGTCCTTGGTATCTGTCTGCACAGTGGACAGGCTATCATGGAAGTGTTAAACGTTAAAAGCATTTTTACAACCAGCTTCTGGCATACAGTTGGACAAGCATCTGAAGATTCCAACGGTATCAGCTGGGCGACCATTATTTTTATCGCCGGTATGATGGTCATGGTTGAAGGTATGAAACGTGCAGGTTTCTTTACATGGCTCTGCATGCTGATTGCAAAGCTTGTACGATACAGAATTGTTCCGATTCTGATCACCTTTATGATCCTGTCAGCATTTCTTTCTATGTTCATTGCAAGTATCACAGTTATTCTGTTCCTTGCAGCTGTAACAGTAGAACTCTCACAATTATTAAAATTCAATCCGGTTCCAATGATCTTGGCAGAAGTCTTCTGCTCCAACCTCGGTGGAACTGCTACCGTCTGTGGTGATCCACCAAACATTATCATCGGTACCTCACTTGGATTTTCATTCTTTGATTTCCTGACAAATACAGGTGTATTTGTTCTTATTTCACTGGTAATTATGATTGTCTATTTTTATCTTGCTTTTCATAAGGAATTAAAGCAAAATGAAGGTGGGGTTGATACCTCAACAATACCAAGTCCTTCAGAAGCAATTACAGACAAATCCGGATTTATCTTCAGCTGTGTTATTTTCCTGCTTTCTGTTGTTCTGCTTCTTACACAGACACAGACAGGGCTGACAGTTGCTGCGATTGGTGTTATAATAGCTATAATCACACTGATCTGTTCCGGCAGACATGGACTGGAACTTTTAAAGAAGATTGATTACAAGACACTTTTATTCTTTATTGGTTTATTTGTTGTCGTTGGTGGTTTGGAGCAGACCGGTATTCTGGAAGTCATTGCAAAATTCATCAAAAACGTCAGCGGTGGAAATATGTATATCATGGTTGCTATTATCATCTGGCTCTCAGCTATCTGCAGTGCCTTTATCGATAATGTTCCATTTGCTGCTACTATGGTTCCTGTTATCAAAGAACTTGCAGCAGGTAATGGTGGGGTTCTTGCCGTCCTTGCCTATTCATTAGCCATTGGTACAGATATTGGTGGAAATGCAACGCCTATCGGTGCTTCCGCAAATGTTGTTGGTACTTCAGTAGCTGCTAAAGCAGGTCATCCGGTCGGATGGGGCGAATATTGTAAGAAGATGGCTCCTGCTACTATTCTTGTTATGATCATTTGTACACTCGGTGTATTTATTCGATATAACAGCGTCTTCTAAGAAACTTACATATTTTTAGGGAGGTTATAAAATATGGACAAACAGGTTATTATCACAATCGGTCGTGAATATGGAAGTGGCGGACATGTAATTGCTCAGGACATTGCAAAACGTTTTAATGTCCCATATTACAATCGTAATCTAATTGAAGAAGTTGCAAAACAGAATAATTTTGATACAGATAATATTAAAGACTATGATGAGTCACCTAGAAAATATCTGTTCTCTCGTACCGTTCAGGGATACAGCAATTCTCCGGAAGAGATTCTTGCCGGTCTTCAGTTCGATTTTATAAAAGAAAAGGCAGCATCCGGAGAATCCTTTGTAATTGTTGGCAGATGTGCCGACTATGTATTAAAGGATATGGATTGTGTAGCTTCATTCTTTATTGTTGCTGATAACGAAGCAAAGTTACAGCGTACTATGGAAACCAAGCAGTTATCCCAACGTGATGCTGAAGCTACGATCAAACGTCATGACCGTAACAGAAAAACATATTACAAGGATCACACTGATATGGAATGGGGCAACAGTAAGAACTATGATATGACGATCAATTCAACCGTCCTGGGCTTCAAAAAGACCGCTGATATCATTGAAGATTTTGTAAAGACAAAATTTGATCTGTAATTCCTAATTTACTGACAAAAACAAAGCCGGGTATGAAATATCATATCCGGCTTTCTGCTTTATTCATATCTCTCGTCAATTACACGTTTTGTCTTCTTCTCACTTCTTGGAAGCACCCCAATCTCTACAACCTTAACAAGTGGGGTAAATCCAATCCGACTCTTTACTCTCTCTGCAATACGCTTAGATAACTCTACGAAATCTACGCTTCCATCCGTCTCTACATAGATTCTCATTGTATCTTTTCCATCCAGATGGGAGATGCGAATCTGATATTCACTTGATAATTCAGGGAACTCCTTCAATACTTCTTCAATCTGGCTTGGGAATACATTTACACCTTTAATCTTCATCATATCATCCGTTCTTCCCATAATCACACCTAACCTTGGATGCTTGCATCCACATGGGCAATCTCCCGGAATAATTCTTGAAAGATCATGTGTACGATAACGAATCAGAGGTGCACCCTCTTTTACAAGCGTTGTTATAACAATCTCACCCATTTCGCCATCCGGAACCGGCTCTAAGGTTACAGGATCAAGAATCTCGATATAGATATAATCATCCCAGTAATGCATACCGTTGTCATATTTACAGCTGATTCCGATACCCGGTCCATAGATCTCTGTCAAACCATAGATGTCATATAATTCAATTCCCAGTTCCTCTGAGATACGTTTTCTCATCCTTTCGCCCCAGCGTTCAGAACCGATCACACCCTTCTTCAGGCAAATCTTATCTTTGATACCACGTTTCTCGATCTCCTCTGCAAGAAGAAGTGCATAGGAAGACGTCGAACAAAGGACAGTAGATTTCATGTCCTGCATCATCTGAAGCTGTTTATCCGTATTTCCCGGTCCCATAGGTATGACCATAGCCCCCAACTTCTCTGCTCCGTTCTGGAAGCCGATTCCTGCCGTCCAGAGTCCATATCCCGGTGTGATCTGAATACGATCCATATTCGTGATACCTGCAAGCTCATAACAACGCTTGAACATGATTGCCCAGTCATCTACATCCTTTGCTGTGTATGGAATAATAACCGGAAGTCCTGTTGTTCCTGATGATGAATGGATACGAACGATCTCACTTTCCGGTGCTGTCATTAAACCAAGTGGATATGCATCTCTCAAGTCTTTTTTTTCTGAAAATGGAAGCTTCTTAAAATCCTCCGGTGTCGAAATTTTTGTAATTCCTGCTTCCTCCAGCTTCTTTCCATAAAAACTTTCAGCCTTAATCAATGCTTCGATCTGTTTATTGACCTGACTGATCTGTAACTCTGAAATCTCCATTATTTATCCTCCAAACTTTCTATTTTATAAAATATTTTTATTGTATATAATCAAGTGCTCTGAAATTCAGCTCATGTAATCTTTCCGGCAATCTTTTTACCAAAGCCTGTTTGATATCTTCTTTTTCAAGTCCAAGCATACCGGTCGAGATTGCGGCTCCCAGCATCAAGACATTTAACACCTTTGCAGACCCAAGAGTTTCACATGCCTGATCTGTATCGATCACCAAAACCTGATCTACCTGTGTCTTCAGATATTCGATCATAGATGCTCCGTTATAACCGGTCTTCGCCAGCGATGCTGTAACCGGCATAACCGCACGATTGCTGACGACTACTGCTCCGTTTTTTTTCAGATAAGGAAGCATCCGCACCGTTTCTCCCGGTTCAAATCCCAGGATCATATCTGCTGTTCCTTTTGCTATCATTGGTGAATACAGATTTTCACCCATTCTTACGTGGCTGAATACGCTTCCTCCGCGCTGTGCCATACCGATCGTTTCCGCACTCATAACCGGGATTCCTTTCTCCATAGCTGCGGCTGCGATCAGCTTGGATGCAAGCACTGTTCCCTGTCCACCGACACCACACAGAATAATATTCTTATTCATTATGCCTGCCCCCTTTCTTCTTGTCCGTCCCCGATTGCATGTACCGGGCAGAGTTGGCTGCACAAAGTACATCCTGTACAGAGACTTTCATCGATACAAACCTTGCCTTCAAATGTGTAAAGTGCCGGACAACCGATCTCTCTGATACATTTCTGGCAACCTATACATGCATCTGTATCTATATGCATACATCTGGACGACTTCGTAATGGCTATACATGGAGATTTGAAAATAATTGCCTTCACACCCGGTTCTGCTGCAACACGCGCAACTGTCTGTACCGCTGCTTCATGCTCAAATGGATTGATCGTCTCTACTGTCTTAAGACCAATTCCCTTTAAGATACCAACAATATCAATCTTATTTACAATATCTCCCATCATCGTATGTCCGGTTCCAGGATGTGGCTGGTGTCCTGTCATAGCCGTCGTGGAATTATCAAGAACGATCAATGTCATATCTGCCTGATTATAAACCGCATTTACGACGCCGGGAATTGCTGACGCGAAGAATGTAGAATCTCCAACAAATGCAAAACATGTCGTATCCGGTTCTGTATGATAAACGCCCTGCGCAATTCCAAGCCCTGCGCCCATACACAGACAAGTGTCAACCATATCAAGCGGCATGGCATTTCCAAGTGTATAACATCCGATATCTCCACAAAAGATTGTCTTCTTTCCCTTCATAGCGCATTTTACATCATAAAAGGAAGCACGATGAGGACAACCTGCACATAATACAGGTGGACGTACCGGAAGCTCCGGCATCTCTGCCAACTCTTCCGACTGATTGTTCTTTTCACCTGCGGTAAGCGCCTTGTACCGGTCTGCTGCAATACCCTGATCCAATAAGAACTGTGTGATACTGTCCTTTACACTGTCAATCGTGTTCTCACCTGAGGCTGCTACATGACCGGTCAGCTTACCATAGATCTTTACCGGGAGATGATATTTGCCCGCTATATAGGTAAGCGCACGTTCGATCACCGGATCTAATTCTTCCACACATAAAACCGCATCTAACTGTTCCAGATATTCAACTGCTTTTCGTTCCGGGAACGGAAACGGGGTCGCTACTTTAAATATCGCTATTTTTTCTGCATCGTCTCCCAAGGCTTCCATTGTATATGTATAATTGATTCCACCGGTTGCAATACCAAATCTTGTCTCTATCTTCCTGCTCACAACATTTCTGTCATATTCAGAAAAGGCATCCCCCAGCTCGACATTTCGCTTTTCAATATTACGATGTGCCTGAAAGGACAGCTTCGGGAAAATAACCCACCGTTTGGAATCTTTCACAAATCCCTCCGATTCATTCTTTTTGTATTCTGCTGCATCCTTTACTTCAATCGTTGCATATCCATGACACACTCTTGTTGTCGGTCTTAAGAATACAGGTGTTTTATATTTTTCCGAGTACTCAAAAGCCTCCTGTACCATCTCATAAGCTTCCTGTGCCGATGTAGGATCAAAGCATGGAACCTTTGAAAATGCTGCAAATGTCCGCGTATCCTGTTCTGTCTGTGATGAGATCGGTCCCGGATCGTCGGCAACCAGAATCACCATACCGCCTTTTACTCCCACATACTCCAGACTCATCAACGGATCAGATGCCACATTTAATCCGACCTGCTTCATTGTTACCATAACTCTCGCGCCTGAATAAGCAGCACCGGCTGCTACCTCCATGGCAACCTTCTCGTTAACCGACCATTCTACATAACAGTCATTTGTTCTGTTCTTTGCAACCGTCTCAAGTACCTCTGTCGATGGCGTTCCCGGATATCCGGAAATCAAATTTACCCCGGCAGCAATTGCCCCAAGCGCAATTGCTTCATTTCCCATTCGAAATTCCTTATGCATCTTTCTAACTCCTGTAATAATCTTGTGAATAATTTTTATTATAAATCTTTAAAATGAAATTCTTTCTTTCCTGTTGCATAATCATCTACAATCTGTCCACATCCAAACAGCTTGTATTTATAAGTAACAAGCCCTTCCAGACCAACCGGACCTCTTGCGTGGATCTTTCCTGTACTGATTCCAACCTCTGCACCAAAACCATAACGGAAACCATCTGCAAACCTAGTTGAACAATTCTGATAAACTCCGGCAGAATCTACCATCTGCATAAATAATTCTGCAGTTTCCGCATTTTCGGTAATGATACTGTCTGTATGATGGGAACCGTATTTATTGATATGTGCGATCGCATCATTTACCGTATCTACAATCTTAACAGAAACAATCAGATCCAGATATTCTTTGAACTCCTGTTCACCGATTGTCTCTCCGCCAATCAGATCTGTTACTTCCTTTGTTCCACGAAGCGTAATTCCATTTTCCTTTAATGCTTTTGCAAGAACCGGAAGAAATTTTCCTGCTATATCTCTATGGATTAACAAAGTTTCCACTGCATTACATGCTGCTGTATACTGGGTCTTTGCATCGATAATAATCGGAATCGCTTTATTTGGATCATAATCTCTATCTACATAAATATGACAGATTCCATCTGCATGTCCCATAACAGGAATCTTTGTATGATTCATAATATACTGAACGAAACTGTTCGATCCTCTCGGTATCAGAAGGTCAACCGTCTCATGACACGACAGAAGTTCATCAATCTCACTGTGCTGCTCTGCCTGAAGCATACAATCTGCCGGCAACCCTGCATCTATTATACTATCATGTATAATCTGAAACAGGATACGATTGGTATATGTTGTCTCCCTACCACCCTTTAGTATCGCACAATTTCCACTCTTAATACAAAGAGATGATATCTGAACAAGTGCATCCGGTCTTGCTTCAAAAATAACTCCGATAACACCAATCGGACAGCTGACACGATTCAGAACTAATCCCTCATCCAACTGGCGTTTTAATGTCACCTTCCCTAATGGGTCAGGCAGAGCAACTAACTGCTCAATTCCTTTTATAACATCTCTTAGTTTTCCCTCATCAAACTTCAAGCGTTTCTTCACTGCCTGTGCAATATGATCTTCTTCTGCCGCTGCCAGATCTCGTTTATTCTCTTCAAAAATCTTTGCCGCATTTGCCCTTAAATTCTCTGCAACCATTAGAAGTGCTTTATTTCTCTGTTCTACAGAGGAAGCTGCCAGATAAGGTGCTGCCGCTTTCATTTTTATTGTTTCTTCTTTTATTCCCATACCTTTTTCAATAGCTGCCTGCTATTATCGTTCCTTCCTATTACAATACATCTGTAATTATTGTTCTTATTTATCTGATATAATATATCAGAATAATACCCTTTTTCACACAGTTTATGTATGATTCACCATATCTATTTTATAGATTTATGTATATAATTGCAATAAAAATACATAATCTTTTACCATTATATCAGTTTTTATATACCATAACAGCCTTCAATATCCGGCTATCTAAGAATAACATGCCGTTGCTTTTTAATTTTTATATTTTACAATCTTTTATGAGGTACAGAATGATTATTTCATATTTCAAATTAATATTTATAAACAAAAAAAGAAAGCGTTTTAACGCTTTCTTTTTTTAAACTATTTCATGTACCTTCAGAATTTCATACAGAAAGTCTTGCGACTTCATCTTCTCCAATCTCTTTCTCGCTTATCTTTCGAACCTCTCAGGATAAGTCTTCGACCTATTAGTATCTGTCAGCTGAATGCGTTACCGCACTTACACCTCAGACCTATCAACCTCGTAGTCTTCAAGGGGTCTTATTTCTTTAAAGAATGGGATATCTAATCTTGAGGGGGGCTTCACGCTTAGATGCCTTCAGCGTTTATCCCTGCCGGACTTGGCTACTCTGCCATGGCTCTGATAGCCAACAGATACACCAGTGGTCCGTCCATCCCGGTCCTCTCGTACTAAGGACAGCTCCTCTCAAATATCCTCCGCCCGCGCCGGATAGGGACCGAACTGTCTCACGACGTTCTGAACCCAGCTCGCGTACCGC
>ENA-ORUI01000064-ORUI01000064.1-human-gut-metagenome-genome-assembly--contig:-NODE-64-length-129116-cov-44.147155_pt1 | contig 129116 bp, 95 predicted proteins | sample MGYA00242078_ERZ509205 | MGnify/ENA primary metagenome ERZ509205 (study PRJEB26280, sample SAMEA2338828) | human gut metagenome | biome: human gut; feature: human-associated habitat; material: faeces... | reverse complement strand
TTATTTTCGTGAAATATAAACATTTTAAACAGGCCTTACTTTTTAAAGTGGGCTCTTTAACTGAAGTTTCGCATGTGGGGAAGTTAGGGAAGTTAGAGGGAAGTTAAGGGATAAAAGTCCTATATTTAAGCTAGAAGACTATTGTCTCTTAACTTCCCGAACGACCGTAGGGAGTGATAACTTCTTTAACTCCTTTAACTTCTGAACTTGCGAAACTTGAATAAATGATATGATTTTTCCTATGATACGTCAACATGAATTTTATGGCTACAGCCACAGTGAGCACACAGGGACAAAATACCCCAATGTTGCAACAGTACATGAAAGCCGATGTCAGAATCATCGTCAGTAATAAAACGTTATGGCAACAGGTATTCGGATAAACTATATCCGAATACCTGCTGTTTGTTTTTGGATGCATATTGTGTTGGTAAGCATCAGATTTTATGCAAAAGTTCTAAATTCCTTGAATTTCTCCTAGCGAGTTATGGGATATTAAAAAAAATATCGTATCTTTGTACCCCGAATTAAGGCGTTCTTTGCATATTGCAAAATACAGAAACGAGCAGAAGTCCGCTCGTTTCCATATTGTTACCTATATAATATAGGCAAACGCCCAACTTCTTGATTTTCAATCAAAGTCCAAATTAGAGCGAGTTAGGAGTTTTAACTATTAAGCCACATTTTTAATAAAGAAACCTTTTCACGACTGATGTATATAGCTTCGTTATGTGGAGGAAGGACATTTACAACAGCCTTTCCGTTGAAGTAATTCTGTATACTTTTGATGGAATCGGCCGATAAAATGAACTGCCTGTTAGCCCGGAAGAACAATTTACTGTCCAGTTGTTCTTCAAGTTTGTTAAGCGTAAAGTCTATGGCATGTGCTTTGCCATCCCTGGTGACAGCAAACGTTACTTTTTCTTCACTGTAGAAATAGGCTATGTCTGCTACCTGAATCGTGTATAAATGACGTGCTCCGTAGATAAGAAAACGTGTCCGGTACTGCTTTTCCCTATTCCCGGCAAGCGATTGCAGCAAAAATTCTATGTCGGACAGGTTTCTGGCATTCTCTGCATTGATGGAAGAAAGACGTTCGAATTTTAAAACGGCATCAAGTAGTCTTGCTTCGTGTACAGGCTTGAGCAGATAATCGATGCTGTTTACCGTAAAGGCACGTACGGCATATTCATCGTAGGCTGTGGTAAAAACGATCATACTTTGCGGTTTTGCCTGCTCGATAAAAATAAATGAGTTTCCGTCATTCAACTGTATATCGAGAAAAATGATATCCGGATGTGCATGCTCACTGAACCAGTTGACTGCTCCCTCTATGGTACCGGGAAGGATAGTGACCTCCCAGTCCGGACGAATATTCTGTATCATTTTGTTGAGCAGACGGGCTGCCGGATATTCATCTTCTATAATAACTGCTTTTACTTTCTTATTCATACAAGAATGGAACTTTGATGACAAATGAGTCTTTGTTATTTTCTACAATAGGTTCTTTGTTGCACAATAACTTATAGCGTTGTGCCAAGTTGGCCAACCCTTTTCCCGACGAGATTACTCCTTGCTTGGGCCTTACAGGGTTTGATACGCTAAGCCAGGTTTCCTTATGAAGTACTTCGGTTGCAAGCTTTACTTTCATTGGTTTGCCCGGACTGATAATATTGTGTTTAATGACATTTTCTATCAGTAATTGTAAAGTTAATGGAGGAACGGATACATCCCAATATTTGTCCTCTATTTTATTGTCTATTTCCAGACAGTTCCCCAGTCGGACTTTCTGTAAAAGGACATAAGTGTCGAGAAAATCCAGTTCTTCCCGTAACGGAATGGTATGCTTGTCCTGACAGTAAAGAATGTATCTGTATGTATCTGCCAGGTTTCGGGTAAATTCTATTGCGTCCATCGGATTGTATGCTATTTCAGAAATGAGAGTATTCAGGCTGTTAAATAAAAAATGTGGGTTCAACTGGTTCTGAAGAGCCATATAGCGTGCTTGAGTTGTCTTTTCTTCCAGCTCTTCTGCCCGCTTGTATAATTTTACCAGATCGATGTAAAACCGGTTTAGCATGAACTGTCCCACAATGATAAGCTCAACAAACCAGACTCCGAGCATTACGTACAATCCCTTATCTTTTAAGAGAAAAGGATAAGGTAGTCCGACGAGCAGCTTGGTAGATATCAGTAGCAGATAGTTGGAGCCGAACAGAATGATGGCGGCAGTAATCAGTCCTACCGACAGCATCCGGCGGTTCTTCAGAAAATATTGGTAATACATGCTCAACTTTTCGTTGATGTATTTTACGCTTAATCCTACTCCGTTGAACAATATGATTACAGCCAGGAAAGCCTGAAAAGTCATCAGCCGGTTCTGATAGCGTGGGGGAATATCGGCATAGTAAACAAGCAGGAAATAAGAAAAGCATCCCATACCTGAAAATAAAAGTATATCCCACAAGTATCTCTTTATATATTTCAATTTTTTCTCCATGCTACTGTGTTATGATGGTCGTTGATATTGCTTCCGGTTGCCCTGTCCATTGCACTTTTAGCTATTTGTGCATTCAGTTTCGACTGGATGTAATTAATCCGGGCCTCCTGATGATACAGTTGGGCATTAATCACTTCAATTATAGAAACATTTCCTTCTTTGTATTTATCCATTGCCATTTTCTCGCTTTCGGCAGCTTTGGCAAGCGAGTTTTCCGTTAGTCTGACTTTTTCGACTGCTTGCGAATAGGTATAGAAAGCTGTTTCTATTTCCAGACGTATGTTGTCGGCCACTTTCTGATGCTGCTCTATCGTTTTGTTTATGCTATATTCTCCTGTCCGGCGTGTATTTTTGCGCTTTCCCCACTCAAAGATAGGAATGCTTAATTGGGCATAAATGATATAATTGGGGTCTGGGCCTGATCTGAAATCATATCCGGGAGATGAATAGTTCCCGTCTATTCCAACCGATAACCGGGGCAGATACTGGGCGTTGGCTATTTGGAATGCCGATTTTTGAATGGCAACTTCGTTGGTCGCTATCCTTAGTTCCGGACGAGAAGCCATGGCTGTTTCTACGGTTCCTGTATATGCTTGTACCGTTGTCAGCGGTATGACAACAGAATCGGTCGGAATGATTTTATCGAAAGAAACGCCGGAAAATGAATTCATCGACATGCGTGCGACTTCCGCATCGTTGCACGATTGGGTGAAGCGATATTCTGCATCGTTAAGCCTGACTTCGGCCATAAGTAAATCGTTGCGGTCGGTGTATTCTTCTGTTACCCGATCCTTTACGACTTCTACCAGTGCGGAAACTGATGTCTTGTATTCTTCGGCAACCGCAATCATTTCCTGACGTGCAACTTTATTCCAGTAGTAAACATCAGCATCGTACATGATGTCGTTAATGATTCGTTGTTGCTCATATTGTGCCTGCTCGTTTTCTTTTTTCGCTTTTTCATATCCCGCTTTCAGTGCTCCTCCGGTATAAACCGGTTGTGCCAGTGTGAGTGATGCGCCATACTGATTATGCTGCCCCTGAAAGTTCAGACTTTCATTGAGTGAAGGAACCGTAACAGAAAGTTCCGAAGGATTTCCCTTATAACCAAAGTTGGCATTTCCCGACAATGCTGGCAGGAAATCGGCTTTGGCTGATTTCTGCTTTTCCCTCTGGATAGCTGCATCGTATCCGGCCATTTTGATATCTTGGTTGTATGCTTTCACTTTGCTACGGTATTCTTGTAATAATGTACTGTGCTGTGCGTGTACCTGATTAGACAGGCACACCAGACAGATTATTATCCATTTATTCATGCTTCTGATTATTTGTAAAGGTAAGAAAAAGTTTAACTTAAAGTCGGTATCTTCCACTATATTTTATAGAAGATGGTATATAAAGCCGGAGTAACAAACAATGTAAGGAGTGTAGCAAACGACAATCCGAATACAATGGTTGCAGCCATACCGCCGAATACAACGTCGAATAGCAAAGGAATGCTGCCGAAAACCGTAGTCAGTGCAGCCATCAGTACCGGGCGGACTCTGGATACTGTAGCTTCGATGACCGCGGTACGGGCTTCAACACCTGCCCGTCGCTGTACATTTACTTCATCCAGCAAGACTATGACATTCTTTATTATCATTCCTAATAGTCCAAGCCATCCGGCTATACAGAAGAAGCCGAACTGGAACCCTGTGAGCAGCAGGCCAAATACCATACCTATGAGTGACAGCGGAAGAATCAGAAAGATAATGAGCGGCTGGCGGAAGTTTCCGAAAAGCATCACCAGGATAATTGTCAGCAGAATGACAGCCAGCGGAAAATATTTCGTCAACGCCTCCATTGCCTCTTTCTGGTCTTTGTATTGAGAGTCCCAGAAAAATGTATAGCCTTCGGGTAATTCTATACTTTCTATTTCTTTCCTGATTTCGGAATGAACTTCCTTCATGGTATATCCGCGCTTGACGTCGCATTGTGCAGCCATGGAAAGCTGGCGGTTGTAAGTACGGACCAGCGGATATTCCCATCCGGTTTTTATACCGTCGGTGACCTGTCCCAAAGGAGCTGAGCGCTGTCCGTTCCATATCTGGAGATCTTCCAGTTCCGCCATGCTTTCCGGTGGATTTGCTGCCGTACATAGCAATACAGGAACTTTCTTGTCTTCGTCCCGGTAAATGCCTACAGGAGTTCCGTCGTTTGCTGCTTTAACGGCATTCATCATATCGTTTCGGCCGATGTTCAACTTTCCGGCTTTTACCGGGTCGTAGCCGGCTTTTATCATCATTGCCATGTTTCCCCATTCATTGCGTGCGTTCAGTACCTTGGGATTCCGGTGCATAATGTCGATGGCAATATTAGTCAGTGAGTCGAGAACAGCAGGATTGTCGCCACAGAAGCGGGCTTCAATCAGTGCCTGCGGGATGCTGTTGATTTCGAAACTGTTGACCCGAATCAGCGCATTCTGAAATTTATCGGGCAATGCCTTGTATAACATTTCCTGCAACTCCCGTGATTTTTCCGGGCTTTCCGCTTCTATCAGGCATTGGGCATAATTAGGCTGAGGCCCGTATGCTGCATTGGCCAGATAATATCTTGGTGGCGTCTGTCCGATATAAGTTGAAACCTGTCGTACTCCTTTGAGCGTTTGCAGAAATGTTGTCAGTTGGGCTGCTTGCTTTTCACTTTCTTCTATGCGTGTACCTTCGGGCAGCCACATGTCAATGGTGAAGTACTGCTTGTTGAGCAGCGGCATGAATTGCTGTGGAATGTACTTGAATCCCCAGCCGGCTAAGGCGAGCAGTACGACCATACAACTTACGATCAGGTACCGTTTACGTATGGTAAATGCCAGTGCCTTTCTGAAAAAGTCGTATATCCGTCCACTGAACAATTCGTTCTTCAGCTCTTCCGGACGAGGACGGCGTACGAACTCTTGTACGAAAAAAACATTCTGTGTGACAGCCAGTACCCAGCTGAGCAATAACGATACGGCAATCACAATAAACAGAGAAGACAGGATCTCGCCTGTGATATGCGGGGAAAGATATACCGGCAGGAAGGTAAGTACGGCTATCAGTGTCGCACCGAGAAGAGGCATGGCTGTACCCGATACCGCATTCAGTATCGCGATTCGTTTTCTCATGCCGCGCTGCATGTTTACCAGTGCAGCATCGTATACTACAATAGCATTGTCTACCAGCATTCCCATGGCTATGATTATGGCAGCAAGCGACATACGCTGCAATGCGATTCCCGTGGCCTGCATATAAACCAGTGTACCGAAAATGGAGAAAATAAGTCCGCTTCCTATCAGGAAACCGTTCTTCAGTCCGATAAAGAACAAAAGTACCCCGACAACAGTCAGGACCGAAACAATGAGATTCATGATAAAACCGTCGTTGGCAACAGCCGATTCGTGTCCCTGATCGTAGATAATGTTCAGGTTATAGCCTTCCGGCATAGTTGCTTTCAGCCTTTTGATTTTGCTGGATACCAGCTCTGCCATTTCGACAACGTTTCCGTCGGATACGGTAGAGATGGCGATACCTACAGCCGGCACATTGTCGATTCTCATCAGGCTGCGCGACGGATGCGCATAGTCTTCGCTGACTTCCGCTATTTCTCCTAAACGGAAATATTCTCCTTTGTGCGAAACAACCGTCAGATTCTTTATTTCGTCCAGGCTGGCAAAACAACCTTCGGATTCAATGCGAAGACGATTGGTTGAAGTTTCTATTGCTCCGGCATCTACTATCCGGTTTTGCTTGTCGAAAGCAGAAGTGATGTCGCTCATCATGACACCACTTTGAGAAAGTAAGGTCGGATTGACTTTCACCTCGATTGTGCGGTTGGGAATACCAAACAGTTCGACTTTGGCCACATCTTTCACATTAAGCAATTCATTTTTTATTTCTCTGGCATAATCTTCCAGCTCACGGTATGTATGCGTTTCGCTGCTCAATCCGTAGAAAACGCCCAGTACATCTCCAAAGTCGTCGTTTACTACCGAAGGACCTGCGCCTGCCGGCAGTTTGTCTTGTACGTCATTTACTTTCCGGCGGAGTTTATCCCAAAGCTGCTGCATGTCTTTGGCACGAATTTCTTTTTTTACATAGACCGTAATTTTAGAAAGTCCCGCCCGGTTTTCTGTCTTCAGGTAGTAAAGTTCTCCCAGTGACTGTATGGCCTCCTCCAGTACATCAGTTACTTGCTGCTGGACTTCCATCGGCGAAGCCCCCGGATAGGCAGTCGTAACCAATGCCTGCTTGATGGTGAACGGGGCATCTTCCAGCTTTCCCATACTCTGATAGGCAAATACTCCTCCTGCAAGTATGAGAATCAGTATGAGCCAACTTAACGCTTTGTTCGTCAGAAAAAATTTCACAATACTTTTCATCAGTTTCTATATATTTTAGTCCAGAATAGTTATCTCCTTGTTCTCCGACAGGCTGGAAAGCCGTGTTACGGCAATTCTGTCACCGACAGAAAGTCCTGACAATATTTCTATTTTGTTATTTTCTTGTAAAGCTCCTGTGGTAACCGGTGTTCTTGTTACCCGGTTTTGTCCGTTTATCAGCCAGACGTATGAGCCGGTTTCTTCATTATGGCAGACAGCAGATTGGGGAATGGTCACGCTCGAGGGTAAACATGAAGATGAAATTAAGCTAGGGATTGACAATGAGCCTGCCATTCCACCCAATAAGCTGTTGTCTGTATTGTTAAGTATCGCTGTAAATAAATAGGAGATATTATTGTCGGTTGTGCCTTGTGTTATAAAAATCTTTTCGGGCGTAAATGTTTTGTCCTTCAGCGATTTGAAGGAAACGGTACAAGATGGGGATTTTTGCTGCCGCATGTTCATTGCCATGCCTTCGGTAATGTAGGCTTCTGCCTTTATCCGGGAGAGATCGATGAAGCTGACTACAGGTGAAGAGGCTTTTACTTCCTGAAAACGTTCGATGTTGACTTGTTGCACGTAACCGTCGAAAGGAGCATACAGGCGCGTATCGTTCAGTTGGTTACAAGCGTTTTCATATTCAGCCTTGGCTTTTTCGTAGTCCGCTCTGGCTTTCTCGTAGCTTGTACCGGAGATGTTTCCTTTTTCATACAGGCTTGAAATTCGCAGAAACTCAGCCTTCATCTGTCTGTAGATGGCTTTGGCCTGCTGTTTGCGTATCAAGAAGTCCCGGTCGTCTATGGCTGCAATCAGTTCCCCCTTGTGGAAAAACTGTCCATTTTGTACATCGAATGTATATACCGGACCACTTACTCTGAAAGACAGTTCGGTGGTCCGGTACGGTTGCGAAATGAATGAGTAGCAGCGTTCGGATGAGATTTCAGTCTGTTCAGCCCGGGTAACCTTTACACTGACGGGTTGCTCTTTTTCCGTATTGGAAGAGTTATCGCACGATACGAGGTAACATATACATGCAAAAAGTAAAAATGCTTTTTTCATCTTTTGGTTTTCTGAATAATTAAGTTGCTGCAAAGGTAGAAGGAGGGTGCAGCCCGTTCAATACGTTGGTTGCTCAACCGTATATATAAGGTGATGAACTGGGAAAAAGCATTACCGAGAAATAAACCTTGTTGTGGCTCGTCGGCTTATTCATGGAGTGGGGGATGAGTAAAGCTCTGCATGTCCTTGGAAAAATGTCCCGACGTTTTTTTATTTTTTGTACAAATTCTCTGATTTTTTGTACAAAAAATAAACGGTTTCCGGCGGAATCTTTTCCGGTTTCCGGCATCGGATCGGGAAAACAAAGCCGTCCGTCGTCAGAAAAGCCATGTGTAGGCAGAAACTTTAACGGTAAATAGTGTAAAAAATGGCGTATGGCTTGTCTGTGATGTCAGAATTTTCTGACAAATTGTCGGATTTCTTTTTTGGCACACCATTTGTCTTAATTAGGGCGTAATGCTTCGGCATTACAGAATTAACTTGAATAAAAATAAATAAAATAGATACAATTATGGGAAAGATTATTGGTATTGACTTAGGAACAACAAACTCATGTGTTGCAGTATTCGAAGGTAACGAACCGGTGGTAATTGCCAACAGCGAAGGTAAACGTACCACTCCTTCAGTAGTAGGTTTCGTTGACGGTGGTGAACGTAAGGTCGGTGATCCGGCTAAACGTCAGGCTATCACAAACCCGAAACGTACGGTATATTCTATCAAACGTTTCATGGGTGAAACTTATGATCAGGTTCAGAAAGAAATAGCACGTGTACCTTACTCTGTAGTAAGAGGCGATAATAATACTCCGCGTGTAGATATCGACGGACGTCTGTATACTCCGCAGGAAATTTCAGCAATGATTCTTCAGAAAATGAAAAAGACTGCTGAAGATTATCTGGGACAGGAAGTAACAGAAGCTGTCATCACAGTTCCGGCATACTTCTCTGATTCACAGCGTCAGGCTACTAAGGAAGCTGGTCAGATTGCAGGTTTGGATGTAAAACGTATTGTTAACGAACCGACTGCTGCCGCTTTGGCTTACGGTGTCGACAAATCTAACAAGGATATGAAGGTTGCCGTATTCGACCTTGGTGGTGGTACATTCGATATCTCTATCCTGGAATTCGGTGGTGGCGTATTCGAAGTATTGTCAACTAACGGTGATACTCACCTGGGTGGTGATGATTTCGATCAGGTTATCATCGACTGGTTGGTACAGGAATTCAAGAATGATGAAGGTGCGGACCTGACAACTGATCCGATGGCTATGCAGCGTTTGAAAGAGGCTGCTGAAAAAGCTAAGATTGAATTGTCTTCTTCTACATCAACTGAAATCAACTTGCCGTACATCATGCCGGTAGCCGGTGTTCCTAAACACTTGGTTAAGACATTGACTCGTGCTAAATTCGAAGCTTTGGCTCACAACTTGATTCAGGCTTGTCTTGAACCATGTAAGAAAGCCATGAGCGATGCCGGTTTGACAAATGCAGATATCGATGAAGTTATCTTGGTAGGTGGTTCATCTCGTATACCGGCTGTACAGAAACTGGTTGAAGATTTCTTCGGTAAAGTTCCTTCTAAAGGTGTGAACCCGGATGAAGTTGTAGCCGTTGGTGCTGCCGTTCAGGGTGCCGTATTGACAGATGAAATCAAGGGTGTAGTCCTGTTGGATGTAACTCCGTTGTCAATGGGTATCGAAACTATGGGTGGTGTGATGACAAAATTGATTGATGCCAACACTACTATTCCATGTAAGAAGAGTGAAGTATTCTCTACCGCTGCTGATAACCAGACAGAAGTTACTATCCACGTTCTGCAAGGTGAACGTCCGATGGCTGCTCAGAACAAATCAATCGGTCAGTTTAACCTGACAGGTATTGCTCCGGCTCGTCGTGGTGTTCCTCAGATTGAAGTAACATTCGATATCGATGCGAACGGTATCTTGAAGGTTTCAGCTAAGGATAAGGCAACAGGTAAGGAACAGGCTATCCGTATCGAAGCTTCATCTGGCTTGAGCAAGGAAGAAATCGAACGTATGAAAGCTGAAGCAGAAGCTAATGCTGAAGCAGATAAGAAGGAAAAGGAACGTATCGATAAGTTGAACCAGGCAGATAGCTTGATTTTCTCTACTGAAAATCAGTTGAAAGACCTTGGCGATAAGATTCCGGCTGACAAGAAAGCTCCTATCGAAGCTGCTCTTCAGAAACTGAAAGATGCTCACAAGGCACAGGATTTGGCTGGTATTGATGCTGCAAGTGCAGAATTGCAGACAGCTTTCCAGGCAGCAAGTGCTGAAATGTATGCTCAGACAGGCGGTGCTCAGGCTGGTCCTAATGCAGGTCAGGCTAACAACAATGCTAATGCTGGTCAGAATGACAAGCACGGAGACAATGTTCAGGATGCTGACTTTGAGGAAGTGAAATAAGTATCGGTAAATAAACGATAAGTAAAAGCCCGTACGACTCTTATGAAGTTGTACGGGCTTTTTTTGTGTGTATAAAGGATGAGAACTTTCTCCTTATGATATAATCTAAAGTTAATTATGTAATTAATATAAAGTGAAAAATTACCTTAACAATGAGAACTGAGAAATATTTTATTACAAATTGAGGGGGTAAATCTTAAAAAAACTATCTTTGTAGCATGAATTTATTTAATGTTTATGCTATGAAGAAATCTCTCTTGATGATTGCAGGACTATTTCTGTCAGTTCTGTCTGTAGCCGGGCAAGGTCTTTCTATGGATCGGGTGAATGCCGATTTCCAGAGAAAGAAGGAAGCATTGCCGACAGGTGATTTGTTTAGTGTCTTCCGGCAACAGCTTACACAGGAAGAACGTGATGCACTTACGTTCTTTTATGCTTATATGTCGGTAGGGGATATTACCGATTATTCCGGAAATTTCTATTTGGATAATGTACGAAGCTCATTAGCTACCCGGAAGGAAACATCGTGGGGTAAAACAATCCCAGATGACATTTTTTCTCATTTTGTCCTTCCGGTACGTATTAATAATGAGAATCTGGATCGTGCACGCATGGTTTTTCACGATGAATTGATGCCTCGTGTGAAAGGATTGTCTATGCTTGATGCTGTATTGGAGGTTAATCACTGGTGTCATGAAAAGGTAAATTACCAGCCTGCTGATGCTCGTACCAGTGCTCCTTTGGCTACCGTAAAGACAGCATACGGACGTTGTGGAGAGGAATCTACTTTCCTTGTTGCAGCTCTTCGTTCTGTTGGCATTCCCGCTCGTCAGGTTTATACTCCGCGCTGGGCACATACCGATGATAATCATGCATGGGTTGAGGCGTGGGTTGATGGCGAATGGCATTTCTTGGGTGCTTGTGAACCGGAACCTGTGCTGGACTTGGGTTGGTTTAATGCGCCGGCCAGCCGTGGTATGTTGATGCATACAAAGGTTTTTGGTTATTATCAGGGACCGGAAGAGGTGATGCGTACTACCGCTAATTATACTGAAATTAATATCATCGGGAATTATGCCAAGTTTGCTCCGCTGACGGTTACTGTTGTCGATGAACAGGGTAAACCGGTAGAAGGTGCATGTGTACAATATAAGATTTATAATTATTCTGAGTTCTTTACTGTTCATACCGTGGTAACGAAACAAGATGGTCAGGCCAGTTTGTCAGCTGGATTGGGAGATATGATGGTTCTTGCAACGAAAGGTGACCGGTTTGGTATTCAGAAAGTTACTTTTGGTAAGGAGCGTAATGTCACTGTTGACCTTCGTCATCGTGTGGGCGAAGAGTTCTCATTCCCGGTAGATCTGGTACCTCCTCCTGTGAAACCTAATATCCCGGAAGTCACTCCGGAACAGCGTGCGAAGAACGATATCCGTTTCAATCAGGAAGATTCTATCAGAAACGCTTATGTAGCTTCTTTCCCGGATGCTTCGGCTATTGAGAAATTTGCGGAAGAAACGGGATATAATACTCAGGATATTACTAACTGTATTGTAGCCTCAAGAGGCAATTATGCAGATATCATGAATTTCTTGCGTGATGCTTCGAAGAAAAATTATGCGTCGCGTGCACTTCAATTGTTGGCTACACTGTCTGAAAAGGACTTGCGCGATACTCCTGAAGCTATATTGAATGACCATCTGTATAATACAGCTCTCTCGGCTGATGCTGCAAAGGTGTTGGCTCCACGTATTGCTGGTGAAATGCTGACCGCCTATCGCTCCTTCTTCCAGAAAGAGATCTCGAAGAAAGATGCTAAGCGGTTCTGTGCCGATCCGAATGTTCTGGCTGAATGGTGCCGGAAGAACCTCACATTACGTGACAATTTATGCTGTGTAGGAACATTTATTTCTCCTGAAGGTGTATGGCGCAGTCGTACAGCTGACCGTGTATCACGTGATATCTTTTTTGTAGCGGTAGCTCGTTCGTTGGGTATCCCGGCATGGATAGATGGAGTTACAGGAAATGTATTCTATCAGAAGAACGGTTCTGATATTCAACTGGATTTTGAAAGTGGTGTTTCCGGTGCTGCTGAAACTGGTCAGTTGCAGCTGAGTTATTCAGCTATTCCGCAATTGAATGATCCGGAATATCTTCGTCATTTTACACTCTCGAAGTATGATGGAACAGGCTTTACCTTGTTGAATTATCCGGATTTTGCTAAGTGGAGTGCTTTGTTTAAAGAGGCTTCTCCGTTGGATGAAGGTTATTATATGATGGTGTCTGGTAGTCGCTTGGCTGACGGCGGTGTATTGGGACAGGTTTCTTTCTTTAATATCAGAAAAGGTGAGCAGACTAATGGCGAATTGTTGGTTCGTGATAATACAGAAGCCGTTAAAGTTATTGGTAATTTTGATTCAGAATCAAAATTCATCGATGCGGCGACAGGTGAAGAAACAACTGTACTGAAATCTGCGGGTCGCGGCTTGTTTGTTTTGGCAATTTTGGGTGTAGGTCAGGAACCGACGGACCATACATTGAAAGATATTGCTGTAAAAGCAAAAGAGTTTGATGCTTGTGGACGGAAGATGATATTGTTATTCCCGAGTCATGCCGCTTATGAAAAGTATCTCACTGCTCCAGCTCCAGGGCTTCCAGAACATATTGTCTGGGGTATTGATACTGATAGTAAGATACAAAAACAGTTACTGGAGGCATTGAGCTTGGAAGCTAATACTCAGTTACCTATCTTTATAATAGGTGATACATTCAATCGTATTGTCTTTACTTCACATGGTTACACCATTGGCTTAGGAGAGCGTCTGTTGAAGATTATTGATAGTTTGAATGAATCGGAAACTGCAGATAAATAAAATACAGAATTAATTGTAAGCCTTTAAAGAGGTCGACATAAGTGTAGTGCTTATGCCGACCTCTTTTGTTTGCTGATAGCTGTGGAAATATGGATGAATTAATATTGTGATTCTTTAAAAATAGGCCCAATATTTTATAAAATTTTTCTATTTTTGCCTTGTATTTCTCTTTTTTGTAAAAATTAGTAAGTGAACAGGAAAAGATCGTTGTTCATATATAATATACTTGGGTTAGGTGATAAGTAGAAAGGAATATATATGATTAGTAAGTAAAAGAGTGCATTGCATTATTTGAATAAGATATGTTTTGTTTGTTAATAATGCCTAATCAGGGGAATATTCTAATATCTTGTAAATAAATTATTTTAAAATATAATTATATTTGTAAAGTTAAATCATAAAATTTCATTAGCATGATAAAGAAGCAGATTGTAGCTTTGTTTACCGCTTTTTGTTGTGCAACTGCTCCAGTCATAGGGCAGACACAAGAAAAAGAACAACAGGATGCACAAAAAGAAAAAAGGATGGAGTGGTTTGCAAATGCCAAATTGGGTATTTTCATCCATTGGGGTATTTATTCTGTAAAAGGAGTTTCTGAAAGTTGGTCTTTCTTTAATAAGTATTTGCCCTATGAGGAATACATGAGTCAGAAAGATGGATTTACTGCCTCAAAGTATGATCCAAAAGCGTGGGTTGATTTAATCAAAGAAAGTGGTGCACGCTATACGGTTATAACGACAAAGCATCATGATGGTATGGCTTTGTGGGATACAAAGGCAGGAGAACTGAGTACTGTAAAATGTACACCTGCTAAGCGTGATTTAATCAGTCCGTTTGTAAAAGAAGTTCGTAAGCAGGGACTGAAACTCGGATTTTATTATTCATTGTTAGACTGGTCACATCCTGATTATCCCAATAAAACACGTACAGAGGTTCGTTATAAAAATGATTCTGTACGCTGGAAACGGTTTGTTGACTTCAATATGGCACAGTTGTCGGAATTGAATAAGACATGGAAGCCCGATTTGTATTGGTTTGACGGAGACTGGGAACAAACGGCTGAAGCTTGGAATTCTAAAGGTATCGTTGAATTATTGAGATCAGACAATAAGAATGTGATTATTAATTCTCGTATTCAGGGTTATGGTGACTATGCTACTCCGGAACAGGGAGTGCCTATCGTACGTCCTGAAGATAAGTATTGGGAACTGTGTATGACGATGAATGATTCATGGGGATATCAGCATACGGATACAAATTATAAGTCACCGTTTATCTTATTGCGTACGTTTGTTGACTGTTTGAGCATGGGTGGAAATCTGTTGCTTGATATCGGTCCCAAAGAAGATGGTACTATTCCAGAAGAACAGGTTGCTATATTGAAAGAATTTGGCCGTTGGACTAAAAAACATAAAGAGGCTATCTATGATACTCGTGCAGGTATTCCAACTGAGCATTTTCAAGGATATACGACGTTGAACAAGGCAGGAGATATTTTGTATCTTTATTTGCCTTACAAACCGAATGGTCCAATCGAAGTAAAAGGATTGATGAATAAAGTGAACAGAGTGTGGGTTGTAGGCAACGGATCGATGTTGTCATATAAGGTCTATAATAAGAATTATTGGAGCGAGGTGCCGGGTAACCTGTATATTGATGTACCAGAACATGTACTGGATCCACAAATAACGGTAATTGCTGTATTATTGGATGGTCCGGTTAAGTTGTATCGAGGAGCCGGTCAGGTGATTGAAAGTAATTAATTAAAATAACCATGAGAAAACAACTAGTATGTAGTTTGCTTGCGTTGACAATGGGCGGACAGCTCCTGGCGCAGAATTTATATTCGAAATACGAACGTATGCTTACTTTGCCTGCAGGGTATGTATGCTATCGTGTTGATGGAAAGATTAAGGTAGATGGAAAATTGAATGAAGCTGACTGGCAGAAAGCGCAACCGACTTCTTCTTTTGTGGATATAAGTGGAGAAGGATTTGCCAAGCCGTGTTATGATACTTCTGCTAAAATGTTATGGGACGATAAGTATCTTTATGTTGCTGCTACATTGCAGGAGGACGATATTAAAGCGAAGCTGAATCAGCGAGATACCATTATTTATTATGACAATGATTTTGAGGTTTTTCTTGATCCGGATGGTGACGGGCAGAATTATTTTGAAATCGAAACCAATGCAAAAGCTGTTATTTTCGATTTAATGCTGGATAAGCCTTATCGTTCTGGAGGAAACTTCATGGTTCAGTGGGATTGTCCGGGACTTCAGTTGGCTGTACATCGTGACGGAACATTGAATAACTCGAAGGATAAAGACAAGCAGTGGACTGTAGAAATGGCTATTCCTCATAAAGCATTGACTGTAAATTTCTCTAATCCGGGAGAAGCCGGTAAGTATTGGCGGATCAATTTTTCACGTGTGCAATGGCTGAAGCCGGGCCAGCGTGAAGAAAACTGGGTATGGATGCCGACTGGTAAAATTGATATGCACATGCCCGACAGATGGGGATTCTTGTATCTTTCTGATAAAGTAGTAGGACAGGGAACAGATACATTTAGGTATCCTTATAATATGGCTGCATATAAATTGCTGTGGGCGATGTTTTATGCGCAGCAGGATTTCTATTCAAAAGAAAAGAGATACTTGCGTGAGAAAGAAAGTTTCTTCCTGACTGCGGATGAACTAAATGGCCTGCCAGCTGGTTCTGATATTTCTGTAGAGGCTACTACTCATAGTTTTCGTATTGCGATCAGTATGCCGGAAGAAAATGTACGCTATGTGGTAGATAATCTTAGCAAGTTTACCTGCGAGCCTATTATTGTACAAAAATAAATAAAGATTTCGAGTCCTTTTTTTAATTATGGCTATCTGTATAAATCAAGGGACTCGAATCTTATTAATCTGAAAGCATTAGAATTTAAAACAAACATGAAAAAAATCTTTATTCTTTTTTCTTTGCTGTTTACACTAACAGTAAATGCAGCCAGTCATAAAGAGCTACCAGCTAAGGGTGACTTGAGTTTACAGGTATTTAACAATGCGAACGTGCGTTTTTTGCCTGATACATATCCAAGTTTTTCGGAAGCAGATAGTGACGGCATAATTCATTTGGTGAATGGACGTATTATATTAAAGAAGATTCAGATACCCGACTATCAGCGTGATGTAACGGTTAGCGTAAAAGTGACGGTAGCATCGAATGGAGATAGATGGGATAAGTCTGGTTCTTGTTTCGTACTTCCTAAAAACTCTGCTATTAATTTGTTGAGTATTGCACAGGGAAAGAATAAGTTCCCAAAGGTTGACAGCTTGAAGTTGGAAAATATGATTGGTATAGTACGTGGAAAAGATTATTTGCCTACAATAGAACTGATGCGTTTCATGACTCCTTTTGGAGTAGGATATTACAGCCAAAATGATGATTCACTGTCTAGTAAGCGTCGTCCTGTTTATATTCCTAAATGGGAACAATGTGTACAGTGGGAGCAGGATATTACCGATTTGTATCCGGCCCTTAAAGGTGAAGCTTATGTTGGTATCTTTATTGATACATGGACACCGGAAGGTTATATTGCCAGCATGGAACTGAATATAAAAGAAACTCCAGTTCCTTGTGAAAAATTAATCCGACGTCATGTAGAGCCTTTAATGAATACTGTATATTATATAGGTCAGACTTATCCGGATATTTTTGCACGTAAGTCGGTTTCCACTAATTTTGTCCTTCCTAAAAATGCTAAGAATGTACGTTTGAAGTATATAGTAACCGGACATGGTGGTCATAGTGGAGGAGATGAATTTGTCCAAAAGAAGAATATACTTTCTATAGACAATAAGGAAGTGTATAGTTTTATTCCGTGGAGAGATGATTGTGCTTCTTTCCGTCGGTTTAATCCAGCAACAGGTGTATGGCTTGTAAAACGTTTGGCAGCTTATATTGCAGAAGACGGTTATAAGACAAAGGAAGTTGAAGAACCTTTGGCTTCTTCCGATCTTTCTCGTTCTAATTGGTGCCCGGGTTCGGACGTAGTTCCTGAAGAAATTTGTTTGAAGGACTTACAAGCGGGTAAACATACGTTTACGGTGACTATTCCTAATGCTCAACCCGCAAACGGTGAAGAGTTGAACCATTGGCTGGTTTCTGCTTACTTGGTATGGGATGAATAAATGCTATGAATAATTGTAAGATAAAAATCCTCGGTGTTGTTGCCGAGGATTTTTTTATTATAGATCGTTTAGTGCTTCAATTGTATGTCTTACCCGTCGGGCAGTTGTTATTTCACGTGTATATTCATTAATGGAATCACTTCCCATCTTAACTTCCGGATTGGAATAGCGCATGGCACTTTCTATCTTTTCTCGTGCTGAAAAATGAAATTCCGTAGCACCACTATCCAATGCTAACCGGCGAATGTTATTTTCATTTACCCCACATCCTGCCATCAGGCTTACCCGTCCATTGGAATAATCGATTAATTTTTTAATTAATGCGCTGCCTTCGGGAGCTGTAGGCTGCTGTCCTGAGGTCAGTATACGATGAATATCTAAGTCTGCAATTTGGTCAAGCGCTTTAAAAGGATCTTTGCATCTGTCGAAAGCTCGATGGAAAGTGACGGCACAATCTCCTGCTGCCGTTCTGAGTCGTTTCATTGCAGGCATGTCTATTTCACCGTCAGGAGTCAGACAACCTATTACAATTCCATCAGCTCCTGCCTTTTTAGCTACACGTATATCTTCCTCCATTATTTCCAGCTCTAAAGGAGAGTATAAAAAATCTCCTCCACGTGGACGAATGATAACATGTAATTTGATTTGCAGTAAACGGCGTGCCGTTTGTATTTCTCCCAATGATGGGGTTGTTCCCCCCTCCGGTATGCCGGCACATAATTCAACACGATGTGCTCCTCCTTCTTGGGCTGCCAGGCAACTCTCTACTGAGTTTGCGCAAATTTCGAATTGATATTTCATGCTATACTTATAAAGATTAATGTCTGATAGGAATGAGGCGGTAAAGCATCTTGCGTGTCATTATCTTGTGATTCAGAAAATTGACTATATAACCCGTGATGCAGGCTGCAATGACGGAACCTTCACGGACTCCTTCTATGCGCATGGTGAAAGCTAATGATATGAGAATGGCAAGGCTTACGAGCGTAATATCTACATATACTTTTACATTGCCGAATTCTTTATTGCAGCGACGAGCAATATATTTTACTAATCCTTCTGCACTCATCATAGCTGCTTTAGGTTTTATTTCCAGTACAACGCCAATTGACTGAATAAAGCAACCTGCTAATAGGATTCCCAATGCCATACCATAGTTAGTTGGTGCCACGTCGCGAATCAGTATCATATTTAAGTCGATAAAAGCTGAGAAAATGAATGAAAAAGGAATTTGCAATAAAATTTCGATAGTGTCTTTGCGCGTTCCATATTTACCTCTTGCCAACCATAGTTGAATAGCAATCATTAACAGGTTGACAATAAAAGTCCATGTGCCAAGAGATAATGATGTGTTGATACTTAATACGTAGTTCATGCTTGAAATAGGGGTTGTTCCTAAACTGGAGTGGACAATAAGCGTTATTCCCATTGCGAGAAAATACAACCCTGCGATAAAAACTAAATACCTTTTAAAAAGACTTTCTTTTTCCATATCGTTATATGAATTTATATCGAATGCAAATTTCGCAGTTTTTTTTGAGATAATAACTATAGATATCTTTTTTAATGTTCCTTAATTTTGTATATTGCATTGAGTATAAATTTATAAACTTGTTATGGATATGGAAATAAAACATAATGTGGACAAAATGAAATTTTGGACGGAAGTTGATGGATATGAAGCGCATGTTGCTTATCAACTTCATGATAAGGGATTGGATATTCGTCATACAATTGTTCCAGCAGAGATTGGGGGAAGAGGCATTGCATCGGCTCTGGTAAAGGCTGCTTACGACTATGCACGTGCTAACGGTTTGAAACCGATTGCGACTTGTTCGTATGCCGTAGTATGGTTACAGCGCCATCCTGAATACCAAGGGGAAGTAGGAAAAGATTTCTGTGGGGAAAACTCTTGTGCTTTGTAATAGATTTAGATTTTACTATTGAGTATATTACACTTTAAATTGGAATGAATGAAGGTTGGCGGGTGAACCTGCTTATACTAAAAAACGGCGACCTATCCTAACATGCCTTCATTCATTTATTTCCATATGTTTGTGGGTATCTGCCATTTTTTTCAGGCAACAGGTTTGTCAAAATGTTTCCCGCATTGTTTGCAAATATATTCCCAATGTTCTGTACCCGGAGGGGCACCTGCAAGCATAGCCAGAATGGTTGAAACAATGGCTCTTAATTTATTCTTTTTCTTCAAGACGAACTGAATATTGCTGGAATGGCAGAATGGGCAATATTTCAGTTGTTTGGGTATCATTTGATTCTGCTCAAGGAGTTTTATCGCTTTTTCATATTCGTCTTCGTAAACAAAAATATCTACGCCAGAGATATTGCTAATAAATCCTCTTAAAACATTAGAAGTGTTTTCGTTATGTAATATTGCTGCAATGCCTTCATTTTCCAACGCTCCAAGAATGAGTCGTGCCTGAAACGAGTCTTCGCAAGTGATTAATCTGACTGTTTTCATACGCTTTGGAATATTTTTATTCTTTTTTCTGTTTCCTGAATAATCTTCGTAGTATGGTTCCCGGAATGGTGTTTCTAAATCTATTCAGTTCATCAGTACGTTCGTCTATTTTCTGCAACAGTTGTTCTGCATCTTTTTCGGTGAGGACTCCATTTTCGGTCAGTTGTCTGATTGTTTTACGCTCATTGCTAAGTAACATACGGATAGATTTTAAAGTCAGCGCATGGTTATAAGCCTTGGGAAAACTTACAGACAAGTTGTCTATCAGTAGATTCATAGCTTCAATATTTTTAGTAATCTCTTTTTTTAATATATCGGTTACTGGTTTTTGATCTTTGTTTAATAGGTCTGAGTTTTCCAGTTCATCTAAAAATCTCAAGACTTCTTTTTGTGTGATGATGAATCCTCTGCCTAAATCATAAATTAGTGCAATGCGTTTACGGAAGTAAAAGCTCATCAGATTATGTAAATATGGTTCATTTCGTAAGCTGTTCAATAATGCAGTCCGGTTACAAAAACGGAAGATAGAATCTCGATGATCTAATGAATAGGTTCCATCGTGATCATACAATTCATCTAAAGAATTCATAAGTCGGCGGAAGGTATATTGTGCAATAATACCTTGGTCATAAAGTTCATGGCAAAGAGCCTTTTCTCGGTCAAGTACACGGAGTCTGACTTCTGTAAGCATAGCATGTGTGCCAGCTGCTTCAGGAGTTTCCTGTGGTTCTGGGAAAAGATAATGTCTGACTTTATCCCAATTAGTTCCAATTAAGGCTTCTCTTTTTTCCAAACGTTCCAAGTATTTTTCAGAATTCTCTCGAATTGTTTTTTGTATTTTGTTTTCTAATATAATTCGTGCCGAAGGTATATTGATTAATCCTAAACGGTTTAGTAACCATCGTGTGGTAGTAGCATTGATACAAAGGGTAAGTGTGACAATTCCCGCCGTAAAGAATAAAACCTGACTACGAACATCTTCGGGAATAGTAGGAGTATACGATACCATAAGAGCCAGTGTCATTCCTAATGCTCCTCGTAGGCCTCCCCAGGTAAGAATAACAGATTCACGCTTGCTTAAGCCATATCCCATTCTTTTCATGAGTGGATATAATAGCATAATCATGGCGAAACGGATTAAATTCAGACAAATATAAATCAAAATCAAAACGCCGAATGCATTCCATGTAAAGTTAACTTTTTCAGCGATAACAATTCCGACAAGGATGAATATTAATGTGTTGGCTATATAGGTCAGGAGTTCCCAGAAATGCTCCATAAAACTGTTGACTTGTGGTTTCAGTCTTGGTTTTCCTACATAAGTAACAGTTAGCCCGAATACTAACAGTGCGATGACTCCGGATACTCCCAAATAATATTGTGAAATAATAAAAGTAAGATATGCAGAGAGAATAACAACACTGTTTTGGATCATTTCTTCCGAATTAATACGGGTAATAAACCAGATGACAATACGTGCCAGGAAGAATCCTAATAAGGTACTGATGCTTACCACTTGTATAAATTCCATGACTGGTGAAGACGTATTTTCTCCTGTGGCTGCATAGGTTCCAAAAAATAACATAAAACATACGATACCAGTACCATCGTTTAAGAGTGACTCTGCATCGACAAGTGTAGAAAAGCGCTTACTGGTTTTTAATTCATGTAACAGAGCAACTACAGCAACAGGGTCGGTTGCACTGATTAAAGCTCCGAACATCAGTGCGAATCCCCATGTCCATGAGCTGAAACCCGGTATGCAAAGGGAAATTCCCATTAATAATGCACCCGTAAGCAACATACAAATCACTAAACCAGGCACAGCAAGTAAAGTAGCATTGGCCAGCGTTTTTTTGAATATATGCAGATTCAGTTCATAAGCCGCATCAAAAATCAATATTGGCAGGAACAGATAAAGTATCAAGTCTGGATTGATATTGGCAACCGAACTGATGCCTTCCGATAACCCATCCCAAAAATTAAATATACCTGAACGATTGAGTAAGCCTACCAGAAGTCCGATGGCGAAGAGTCCTACCGTATAAGGGATTCGGGTATGTTGTAATAGTGATTTTAGTATGGCTCCTATAACAAGTCCGCCGATTGTTAGCAACAAAGGAATTAGAAAAGATGTTTCTTCCATAGTATTAGTTATTAAAACTTTATTATGGGAAACAAATATACGGATTTAAGTATTTTTTTCCTATGCTTTGTCTATTTTATTTATAGCTAATTTTCGTGCGTTTGCTCTATCGGGCTTACCGGTTTCTGTTTGTGGAAGTTTTTCTATATTTATAATTTGTTTGGGACGCCAATAAGGAGGTAAAGTAGCTATTGCTTTATTTATATTCTCATAGTCAATGGTATCTGTTTCAAGAAGCAAAACAATTTGTTCTCCAAATTTAATGTCGGATACTGACGTAATCATAAACGGGCAGGGGAGTAATGGTCTAAGTGCGTCCTCAACCTGTTCTATCTGTACTTTGATTCCTCCCGTATTGATTGTATTGTCTTTTCTTCCTAAAATACGGAATTGCCCTGAGATGTTGAATTCTACAATGTCATTTGTCTTCAGTATTTCTTCACTGACGAGGGGAGCATTGATTACCAGTGTACCTTCTTCCGAAGAACTGAGACTGACATGGCTGAAAGGAGTATACCATTCAGAACGTCCTTTTCCGTTTAGTTGGCGTAAAGCAATGTGGGAGAGAGTTTCTGTCATTCCATAAGTACTCCATACGGCATAAGGAAAATCTTGTAGCGACTTTTCCAAATTTTCATCGATAGCTCCTCCACCTATTATCAAGTGACGGACCTGCATGAGCAGTTCTCGTTCGGCCGGTACTTGCAGGGTATTGAATACCTGCATGGGAATCATGGCTGCGAAAGTCGGTGCAGTATGCAAATCCTGCATCGGATGTCCACATGGAGTTACTGGAATCAAGTTCAATCCAGCTACGAGTGTACGTACTACTACCATTTTACCTGCTATATACTGCAAGGGCATACATAACAAGGCACTGTCACCTTTGTGTAAATTTAAGAAAGATACGGTAAGTTTGGCACTGTTCATCATCCGGCTTTTCTCTACCCAAAGCTCTTTAGGTGTTCCGGTGGAACCGGATGTATGTACTTTCAGAGTATCGTTTCCGTCGAACCATTCAGCCAGGAAGTCGGCAAGAGCAGCATAAAAGCTGTCCTCACCGTAAATAGTGCGAAACTTGGTTTGAAGAAGACTCTTCGCTTCCGGTACAGATGCTGTGGCATCGGCAGCTGTATAGTGTATGCCGTCTATTGTGATGGTTTGCTGAGATATTTCGGTGACAAATGTTGACATAGTAGTTGTGTTATATGAGAAATGATTTAAAATCAGGTTCCTTTTCTTCTGGGTGGAACCACAGACAATCTCCTTCAATATGAAGTGGGTAGTCGATATTATCCGTAAAAAGCATGCCTGTACCTAATCCTTGAGGCATTGCAGGATGAAGAGTGGCACACCATTGTGCGATAGAATTAAGTCCGATGTTCGATTCCAAAGCTGAAGTAACCCATGAGCCGATACCCCGTTCGGTAGCCAGTTCGATCCATTCTTGAGCTCCTTTCAAACCTCCGTGGAGAGAAGGTTTTAAAATGATATATTGTGGTCGGATGGTTTTAAGAAGTTCCACCTTGCGTGCCAGCGTATTTACTCCGATTAGTTCTTCGTCCAGTGCGATGGGAAAAGGTGTCTGGGTGCACAGTTCAGCCATAGCCTGCCATTGTCCGGCACGGATAGGTTGTTCGATGGAATGCAGATGAAACGCATGAAGTCTTTTCAGTTTTTCAGGAGCATCTGCCGGAGAGAAAGCTCCATTGGCATCTACCCGAAGTTCTATTTGTTCGGGAGAAAAATGATGGCGGATGTGTGCCAACAGCTCCAGTTCCCGGTCGAAATCGATAGCACCTATTTTTACTTTGATGCATCGGAAGCCGAGTTTCATTTTCTCTTCTATCCGATGGTACATTTCGTCGAAGTTTCCCATCCATATCAGTCCGTTGATAGGAATTCCTTCTTTCCCTTCTGAAAAAGGAGTCTGCCAGAATTGTAAGTTACCGGCTTTTAGGTGAGCAAAAGCAGTTTCCAGTCCAAACAGCATGGAGGGATAGGGGCGGAGAGCCTCATAGTCGATTGTTCCATTCTGTTCCGTCTGCCGGCAGTGCTTGACCAAGATCTCCTCATAGTCGGGCAAGTCGTCGCAACTCAATGCCGGTAGGGGAGCACATTCTCCTACACCATATTTCCCCGTCTGTGTGTCCGTCAGCAACAGGTACCACACTTTCCGGGTGCGATATACTCCTCTTGATGTTCCTGCCGGTTGTTTGAAATGTAAAGTCTTCGGAATAATTTTGATTGTATACATAAGCATTGTGGTGAATTGAACGTTACGCAGACCGTAACAGACTGACGTTAGTAGCTGCTCTCTTAACGAATAAAAACTTTCAGACACACTCGTGTCTGAAAGTTTTATATGCTTTGATGATTAAGGCATTTTCGGGAATTTACTCCAGTCGGGCTTGCGCTTTTCCAAGAAGGCACGTCCACCTTCCTGCGCTTCTTCTGTCATGTAATAAAGCATGGTTGCGTCGCCTGCCAGTTCCTGAATACCTGCCTGACCGTCCAGTTCTGCATTCAGTCCGGCTTTTATCATACGTAATGCCAGCGGACTGTGCTGCATCATCGTTTCGGCCCATTCTACTACTTCATCTTCCAGTGAGTCGAAAGGAACGACTTTGTTGACCAATCCCATTTCGAGGGCTTCCTGTGCCGAATACTGGCGGCAGAGGAACCAGATTTCACGCGCTTTTTTCTGTCCTACGATGCGTGCCAGATAAGAAGAACCGAATCCTGCATCGAAACTGCCTACCCGTGGACCTGTTTGTCCGAATATCGCATTTTCGGAAGCAATTGTCAAATCACATACCACATGTAAAACGTGTCCGCCTCCAATAGCATAACCGTTGACCATGGCGATAACCGGTTTCGGAATCGAACGGATTTGTTTCTGTACATCGAGCACATTCAGACGAGGTACTCCGTCGGTGCCGATGTAACCGCCGTGTCCTTTTACATGCATATCTCCACCCGAGCAGAATGCTTTGTCGCCGGCTCCGGTAAGAACGATGACATTGATATCCTGACATTCGCGGCAATAATAGAGCGCATCGCTAATTTCCGATGTCGTTTTCGGCGTGAAAGCGTTGCGATAACGTGGACGATTGATGGTTATTTTAGCTATTCCATTATAGAAATCAAAAAGAATATCCTGATACTTTTTGATGGTTTTCCATTCTCTCTTTTGTGACATAGTGGAATTATTTTTGTTTTAGGTTATGGTAATATTCTTTCAACAGTTCGATGTCTGTTTTTTTGTCTGTAAAGACTTCCAGTAACATCGGACAGGCAGTGATATCCGGTTGGGTGAATGTACTGACTGCATTTGTCAGCTCTTCTTCGTTGTGTGCCGAGAGATATTCAAATCCTCTGTCTTCGGCCCAAGCACGTGCGGATGTAGTATGAGTAGCCGTTACGAAACGACGGGCATTTTCATGCAGTTCAAGTCCGGGCAGTGCATGGAAAATCTCTCCTCCGGCATTGTTCAGCAGCAGAATACGTACGTTCGTACCGTAGTTGGAATTCCAAAGAGCATTCATGTCGTAGAAGAAACTCAAATCGCCGATAAGGATAAAGTTTAGTTTGTCGGAAGCCGTAGCATATCCCAGTGCGGTAGAAAGAGAACCTTCTATACCGTTTGTTCCTCTGTTGGACAAGATTTCCACATCGTTGGGCAAATCGAACAATTGCGCATAACGCACCACGGAACTGTTGGCCAGGTGTAGGGAGCACGGAGATGGCAGATGACAGATGACCTTGCCGATGGCACTCATTTCGGAATAGGCAAAATCGGCTTGTGGAATTGCTTTCGAGCGAGCCTCCCATGCTCTCGGGTATTCCGGCGTACGGCTGTCCAGCATCGGAGCGATTCTTTCCAGAAATTCAAACGGATCCATTTCGATGATGGTAGTCAATGAGCCGAACAAATCGACCACTTCGCCGTCGGCCGATACATGCCAGTGTTCTACGGGAGGATGTTTGCGGAGGAATTTCTTCAGACGTTTCGAGATGATGTGTCCCCCGTAGGTAATAAGCAGTTCGGGACGCATTTTCTCCTGTTCCTCGTTGTTCATGGAACAAAGCAGAGGTTCGATGTTCCGTATAGGCATTCCCGGTATGGTACGGTTGCTTATATTTTCAGTAAACCATGCGAAATGCTTGTACAACATCTTGGTATACTTCTTGTCGAACAGATAAATCAGATTCATCTGTCCTACTACCGCCATGCGTCGCTGGTACTTGTTGAGACGTTCTATCAGCGGCTGGTAATCCTTGTCGTAAATGTTCAGTCCCTGATAGCGGGTGATGACTCTTGCCTGCGGCAGTTCGTTGACTGGAAGCAGGAAGAACGGTTCGCTGATAGGTACGTTGATGTGGACCGGGCCTTTACCGTGATGATTAAGTTCGAGCAAGGCTTCATTAATCAGTCTGTTGCAGAACCATTCACTTTCTTCGTCGGTTACTTCGGGTAGGTTGACCGATTTTTTCACCAACTGACCAAATACCCCGGGTTGAGGAAGCGTTTGTCCATCCATTTGTCCAATCCAGGCAGCCGGTCGGTCGGCAGAGATAACTACCAACGGTACTTGCTGATAGAATGCTTCGGCTACAGCCGGATGCAGATTCAGTAGGGCGGTTCCCGATGTACAGCATACGGCAGCAGGTGCTCCGCCGTGTAAGGCCAGTCCGAGGGCAAAGAAGCCTGCACTGCGTTCGTCGGTCATCGGGTAACAGGTGAAGTCCGGAATATTAGTGAGTGTCTGGACGATAGGTATATTCCTGCTTCCCGGACAGAGTACAATACGTTTAATTCCGTAGCTCCGAAGTAAGGAAGCCAATTGCAATATGCTTTTTTTGTCAGTATACATAGGTTCTTTTTTATAATATGTTGCGCATGGTATTCATTTTTTGTTGGGTTTCTTCCCATTCTGTTTCTACTGTTGATGAAGGAAGTATACCTCCTCCGGCATAGAGTGTAGCTGTATGTCCGGCAATGTTCATGCACCGTAGGTTCACGTAAAGTGTGGTATCGCCTTGAGGATCCAGCCATCCGATAATTCCGGCATAATAGCTTCTGTCATAACCTTCGTTTCTCAGTATGAAAGTGTAGGTTTCCTCTTTAGGCAGTCCGCATACAGCGGGAGTAGGATGAAGTTCCTTTAATATATCCCCCAAATGAGAAGTATCTTTCAACTGGAAATGAAAATCTGTTTTCAGGTGTACCAGTTGTCCGGCTCTGGCTGTATAAGGCCCTTTTTCTTTGAGCTTGCTGCCAAAGCGTTTGACTGTCTGTCGGATGTATTCACTGACAAAAGCCTGTTCTTCCTGATTCTTTTCACTCCATTCCGTCGGCATGGTTTCTCCTTGCATAGGCATGGTTCCGGCAAGTGCTACCGTGTGCCATTCCGTTTCGTGGCCGCTTAAAATAATTTCGGGCGTACTGCCGATCCAGGTCCCGGTCAGAGGAGTATGGCACAAAGAAATCATCATGCGCGGATAACTGTTGCAGGCACGGATAAAGGCGCTGAGAGGAGAAAAGGTAATATCCAATTCTTGCGTATAATTACGCGAAAGTACCAGCTTTCTGAATGCTTTATTTTGTAAGGGAGTTATAAAACGACTGAAGGCTTGTTCATATTCGATTTTAGCCTCTTCATCATTGGTTATCTTTTTTTCGGTTATTATTGTTCCTGCTGAAGTAATGTTTCTCGCTGAAGCAAAGTCTTCTAATACTTGGCTGATATTTCCCCACCCATGTGCCACTTTATCGGGATGTATAATAATAGCCGGATGTGTTTGGGTCTGATGAAAGGGAGTAAGTACGAATCCCCACTTTCCATTCAAGTCAGTTGGATTTCCCAAAATTTCTGTTTTTCCTTCTTCTTGTAATACCAGTATTGGTTCGTCTGTCCACGGCAGACGATACAAGGCAAAACTGAAGGGACTTTGTGTCAGTTGGTCTATCAGTTTGTGGATGGTAATTCCGGGAAGATTCATGAGCGTTTCTTGACTATTAGATTGACAACACGAGCGGTTGATACCAGTTTTCCGTCGGGAGTTGTAATATCGACGTTCCATACATGTGAGGTTCGTCCTCTGTGTACTAACGTGCCGGTTGCTTCTACATAAGTTCCAACGGGTACCATGTGTACATGGTTGGCACTGATTTGTATGCCACAAGGCATCTGCCCGGGTTCACAAAGAGGAATGGAACCGTATCCGGCAACAGTTTCAGCAAGAGCTAAAGAAGCTCCTCCATTTAGGATATCTTTGGGTTCACATGGGCGTGAGGTACGTACATCGACAGGCATAGTTGCTTTTACGTATCCTTCTTCTATAGCAACCAGTTGAATCCCGAGGTTTTTCCCTAGTGATTCAGGTAGTTCATAAGATGTCTTTTCGCTCGTTTGCATAAATTATATTTTCGTAATATATTGCAAAATTACAATTTTCCAGTCAATAAGCCGAAATAAGGGTGAGAAATTCTATTTTTGCCTCGTAAAGTTGGCCTATGATAGCAGTATGCTTACACACTTTTTATATATTGGATCTTACTTTCCTTTTAGCAAGATATGTTGTTTGCGATATTTAAGAGGGGATATACCATAGTATGACTGGAATTTTTTTATCAAGTGGCATGCATCGCTGTATCCGGTGCGATAAGCTATTTCTTTCATGCTTAATTGAGTTTCTTTTACGAGTGATTCTGCCATTTTTATTCGGTTACGGCTGATGTATTGTTGAAGACTTTCCTGAAAATGATGTTTGAAATAACGTCCGATGTAGTTTTCCGACAGGTTAAACTTCTGGCAAAGGGCATCTATCCTCAGCATCTGAGGCTGATGGATATGCTGTTGAATATATTGCAACAGATAGAGTGCTTTGTCCATTTCTTCTGTATCGGCCGGAAAGATTGTTTGATTATCGGTGAGGAAACTGCGGGCTATTAGTACGATGAGGCTATTCAGCCATTGTTGTTGTAGATAAGCTGAGAAATTTTGTCTGTTTGTCTGTTCATTTATTATGAATGTAATTAGCTGCCTAACCACTTCCTTTTCGTGGTTGGTTAATGTAATATATGGAGTTTTTTCTGGTATATATAATGTACGTTCGACATATTTTCCGATATAGTCTGCTACATATTGAGTTGTAAAACGTAAGAATACGTATTTGCTGTATGTTTGAATTGTAAAGCAGTGTATTGTATCGGGAGGGATAAGAAAGATAGTATCTGTACTATATGAAATTTCTTTCTTTTCGGATGTTTTATTATATATGTAAAATGTACCTGTTCCAGAAATGATATAGGCCATTTCAAAAAATGAATGCTGGTGTTCTTCTATTGGGAATATTTCATGTTCACGGATTAATATTTCTACAGGTTCGTATAAATTTTCTTTCCACATTGGTCGTAATCGTACAATAATTTGCTGCAAATATACTATAATTAACTATGATGACTATTGTAATTTTGCGGCAATTAAAAAATATTGAGATGGATATACAAAAGTTGAAAGGGCATGGAGCTATGCTTGGTGCAAATAGTATGTGGGGATTGATGTCACCGCTTGCTAAATTTGTAATGTTAGGTGGAATGGTAACTCCACTTGTAGTAACTGATTTACGTATTTTGGGTGCTATGGTATTGTTTTGGCTTGCTTCATTCTTTAGAAAGCCTGAACATGTTGGGCATAAGGATTTAGCTAAGTTATTTGTGGCGTCATTGCTTGCTATTGTATTTAATCAAGGATGTTTTATTTTTGGTGTGGGATTGACCTCTCCTGCTGACGCTTCCATTATTACGACCAGTATGCCGCTTTGGGCTATGATTTTGGCTGCTATTTATCTGAAAGAGCCAATTACAGGAAAGAAAGTTTTGGGTATTGCTTTGGGAGCTACAGGTGCTTTATTGCTTATTTTAGGTAGCCAGCAAGCTGGGGGTGCAAATACAAATGGAAATAATAATATTTGGGGAGATATTCTAGTACTTTGTGCACAGCTAAGTTATGCTCTTTATATTGTATTATTTAAGGATTTTGTAGGTAAATACTCTGTCTTTACCATCATGAAATGGATGTTTACTTATGCTTTTATATGTGCTTTACCTTTTTCGTACAATGATTTATTGACTGCTGGATGGACAGACTTGGGCAGCGCAGAATGGTTTTCGCTGGCGTTTATTGTCATAGGAAGTACATTCTTGAGCTATATTTTTGTTATTGTTGGACAAAAGAACTTGCGCCCTACTGTTGCTGGAATGTATAACTATGTACAACCTCTTGTGGCATGTATCGTAGCAGTATGTTGGGGAATGGATCGTTTTAACTGGATAAAAGTAATCTCGGTTATATTGATTTTTGGAGGCGTTTACTTGGTTACTATTAGTCGTACGCGCGCTGAAGTAGAAAAGCATGAAGCTTCTGTGGTAAAGTGATGAGTTCCCCTTCAGGATATTTATCCCGCAGGGGACTGTATGCATCGGGAAGTAATGAAATAAAAGCTGTTGGTTGTGTTGGTGTAGAAAGTGAGCTACAGTCAGTGACTGAGCAGATTTTACAATACTCATCAGCAGATAACGGTAGTTGTTGTTTATCGTTACCGTATCTTTTCCGTTGATGATGACAGCTACTCCTACTTGTTCCTGGGGGAATTTAGTGACTTGTCTAACCTATGATTCCAGTGTATGTTGTTGAGTTTGTAATGTAGGGAATATTAATGTACAGGGGGAAAAGATAAACGTATGTATATTGTCTAATGATTTTATAAAATAAAGATAGAATAATTTGTAGGCAACTTGAAATCTTATTCTTAAAAACTTATATCTTTGTATAATAGATTTTTGTTTATTGTATGGAATATGACTGACTATTTGCTTACAACTTCGGTTAGAGCTGAAGCATTATCTCCAGTATTCGAGGAAGCGGTACGTGTAACCTGTCGTAAGGACTATACCTCTGCTCAAGTAGAGGCATGGTTACAGTGTGCTACGCTTTCCCGCTGGGAGAAATTACTCTCAGGTGATTTACATTTCATAACAGCAGTCAGTCAGCCTTCGGGGGAGGTGGCAGGATTTACGTCGGTGAGATGTGATGGTTATATACATAGCATGTTTGTGCATCCAGCCCATCAGAGAAGAGGAGTTGCGTCTTTTCTCCTTTGTGCAGCAGAAGATTATGCTCGTTATTTTCAGGCTCCCGGTTTGTTTTCAGAAGTAAGTCTTACTGCTAAATCTTTTTTTCTGTCACAGGGATTCTCTATGGAACAGAAACAGATAGTGAGGGTGAATGGAGTAGATTTGACAAATTTCCGGATGAGAAAACCATTGATTTATCAACCGGATGAAACCGATTTTGAAGAATTATTATTGATTTGGGAAGAAGCTGTCCGTAGTACGCATCATTTTCTTTCGGAAGAAGATATACAATACTATAAGCCTTTAGTTCGTATGATTTATCTTCCAGGAGTGGATTTATATTGCATTCGTAATAGAGAAGGAAGAATAACCGCCTTTATGGGATTGAGCCGTGAACTGATTGAGATGCTTTTTGTCGCTCCTCAGGAGCAAGGAAAAGGATATGGAAGCAGGTTGATTGATTTTGCTATACGAGAAAAATGCATTGATAAGATAGATGTCAATGAACAAAACTCTGTGGCAGTTCGCTTTTATTTAAATAAAGGTTTTGAGATTATTTCACGCGATGAATTTGATGCTGCTGGTCGGCCGTTTCCGGTTTTACATTTAAAATTGAAATATGATAGAAAATGATGATAGAAAATGGAAAATCCTTCATAGTGAGTATCTTATCCGACGTCCGTGGTTGACAGCTCGGCGTGATTGTGTTCGCTTGCCAAACGGAGTGGTAAATGATGAGTATTATGTGCTGGAATATCCCGATTGGGTGAACGTTATAGCTATCACGAAAGAAGGAAAATTCTTGATGGAACGTCAGTATCGGCATGGCTTGCAGTGGACTGGTTATGAAATTTGTGCCGGAGTCTGTGAAAAAGGAGAGGAACCTTTGGATTCAGCCCAAAGAGAATTATATGAAGAAACGGGGTATGCCGGAGGTACATGGACAAATTTTATGACGCTTTCAGCTAATACCAGTACGATGAATAATCTCTGTCATTGCTTCTTGGCAGAAGGAGTTGAACCGGTTTCCGGACAGCATCTCGAACCGACCGAAGATATAAGTATACATTTGTTGTCGGTCAATGAGGTTCGGGAACTGTTAATCGGTAATAATATTCGGCAGGCACTGATGGCTGCCCCCTTGTGGAAGTTGTTTGCCGAACGTCATTTACTATGATACTTGATGACGCTGGTATGCGATACGTGGAGTGCCATTGGATACGTAGATGATTCCGCAGCGTGTAAAACCGTTTTTCTCCAACAAATGCTGCATAATTTTATTGTCTGAATGAGTGTCGATACGCAGATTTGTAGTTTGTTGTATGCACCATTTGATGCAGGCCTCAAATACTCCGTGGCAACTGTTGTCGGAAGCCAGTCTGTGAATAACCCAATAAGGAGCTTCATCTAACCAATTACCTCTTTCGATATAAGAATATGTGGGGTCGGGACCTTCGATAAAGCAAAAAGTACCTACTGGAGTTTCTTGTTCATTCAAACATATATAGCAGTGTCCCGATGCTATTTCTTGAGCAATTAGTTCGCGTTGCGGGTATCCGTTTATCCATTGGTTAGCATTTCCTGTTGCTTGCATGAATTTTCGTGCAGCATCGAAAATATCCATAAGTTTATTCAAGTCGGAATTTGTGGCTTGGCGTATTTTAAGTTCCATTATGTCGAATTTGATTTTTTCGAAAAAAAGGTAAAGAACCTGTTTAAATATCCCGTTAGAAGAATATGTTAAAATGCACGGAATAATTTAAACAGGTCCTTTTAAAATCGGTTGTATTTTTATGACTTATTTAAAAATCTTATTGTATATTTGCCAGCATAATACTTAATGGGGCATTAGCTCATCTGGCTAGAGCGTTTGACTGGCAGTCAAAAGGTGGCAGGTTCGAGTCCTGTATGCTCCACTTTTTCTTGTAAAATGCAATTCTGTAAATCCTTAGAAAATTATTTTAACGTTCTTTTCTTCTATCTTTTTAATATCCTCCTCTGATATTTTATTGTCTGTAATGAGGGCTTTTATCAAAGATATGCTTCCTAAGCTGGCAAAGGATGTATTTCCTATTTTGGAAGAATCTGCAACCAAAAACACTTCATCCGAGGATCTTATCATAGCTGATTTTACTACCAAGTCACTTAAACTTGGGTATGTGAGCTGCATTTTAGAAGATATACCCGCAGTCGCTAAAAATAATTTATTTGCATGTAGATTATTGAATGGTTGTGCGGCCATTTCTCCTGTTAAAGATAATGTTGGGGCCTTGAATTCTCCACCTGTAACAATTAGGTTAATGTTGGGATTCTCTCCTAATATTAAGGCTATATTGAGCGCATTGGTGATGATGGTTAGGTCCTTGTAAGAAATCAAAAGCTTTGCTATTTCAGTTGTAGTGGAACCTGAATCTAAAATAATACAATCACCTTCGTTTATGAAGTTGACAGCTTTTTTGGCTATTTCTTTTTTTTCTTCAATGTTTTTTTGGTTTAAGAGTTGACCTGTTTTAGCAAACGAACTGACATCTTTCAAGAAAGCACCGCCATGTTCTCTTTCAATGTATCCCATTTTTTCCAATTCTTCTAAATCTTGTCTAATGGTTACATCTGTTACTTTAAATATTTTGCTGAGGTCTTGTACCTTTGCATGTCCGTCTTCTCGAATGAGATTTAATATTTTTAGTCTTCTTTGATTTAATGCCATGGTACTTTTATTATTTAGATGTTATGTTTTATTCGATATTCTTGAATACTTTTTATTGATACTATTTTTAAGTGGAATTTTTTCGCTATTTTTTCTAATTGTGGTAAGCGTGCCATTGTTCCATCTTCATTTAATATTTCTATAAGGGCTCCTCCGGGTTTTAATCCGGCGAGTCTAGTCATATCAAGTAATGCTTCTGTATGTCCATCTCTTTCTAATACGCCATTAGAAGCTCCGTAAAGGGGAAAAATATGTCCAGGTCTTGCTAATTCATCTGGTTTTATGTCACCACAGACAAGTGCATGGATGGTCTTTGCTCTATCGTAAGCTGATACACCTGTTGTACATCCATATCCTTTCAAATCGACAGACATAGTAAAAGGTGTTCCTAATAATGATGTGTTATCGGTAGCCATTGGCGCCAGTTTTAATTCCGCGCATCGTGTCTGAGGGATAGGAGCACAGAGTAATCCTCTACCATTGGTTATCATGAAATTTACTATTTCAGGAGTAATTTTTTCTCCAGCAACAATAAAATCTCCTTCATTTTCTCTGTTTTCATCATCAATTACAATAATAACTTTCCCTTGGCAGATATCTTTCAGGCCTTCTTCTACTGAATTTAGCATACTTTTTATGTGTTATAAGATTATATTATTTGCAAAGGTAATTATTTTCTCTGAAGAACTGTTTGATTTTGAGCTTTTTTAAGTGCTTGTTTTTTATTTTTCTCTTCTTTGATATTTAATTAGTGTTAATAATATTTCGTTTGTCTTCGTTTTGTTTGTTTGATTCCTTTTTTTATACTTTATTTGTAAACGAAAAAATAAACAAATAATATGGAAACGAAAGAGTTGTACTTGAAATCAGAAATTAATCGTAAAAGATTAATGGAGATTGTATTTAAAGCTAAGGCCGGGCATATTGGGGGAGATCTTTCATGTCTTAATGTGTTGACAGTGCTTTATAATGCTGTGATGAATATCAATCCATTGAATTTGAAGGATCCTGACCGTGATCGTTTTGTTATGAGTAAAGGTCATTGTGTTGAAGCGTTGTATGTTACCTTAGAAGCGAAAGGTATTATTCCTTCTGCAACCCTTGATACACTTGGAGAATATGGTTCTATTTTGTCAGGACATCCTACAATTGAAGTTCCTGGAATAGAAGTGAACACAGGTGCTTTGGGGCATGGGCTATCTATTGGCGTAGGCATGGCTCTTGCTGCTAAAATGAATCATCAGTCTTATAAAACATATGTCTTAATGGGCGATGGAGAACAAGACGAGGGTTCTATTTATGAAGCTGCTATGGCTGCGCATCAGTATAAATTAGATAATTTAGTAGCTATTATAGATAGGAATAAATTACAGATTAGTGGAACAACAGAGGAAGTTATGGCTTTGGAAAGTATATGTCAACGTTGGACTTCGTTAGGATGGGATGTCAAAGAAATGAATGGGGATGATATTGATGATATTGTAAAAAGTTTCTCTAATATTAATTTTGAGAATCATTGTCCTCATTTATTAATTTCTCATACGACAAAAGGAAAAGGCGTTTCTTATATGGAAAACGTAGTTAAGTGGCATCATGGAGTGCCTACAGAGGAAGAGTTTAATTTGGCAATTCAAGAAATTTCAGAAAGAATAGCAACTTTAGAAAAATAATATTATGATAGCTTGTAGAAAAAGTTTTACAGATACATTGTTGGAGTTGGCTCGTACGGACAAAGATATTATCGCAGTTACAACAGATGCTCGTGGTTCTGTTACGTTGGGCGACTTTGCTAAAGAGCTTCCTGAACAATTCGTAGAATGTGGTATTGCAGAACAGAATGCTGTTGGCATTTCTGCTGGTTTAGCTCATTCAGGGAAAAAAGTATTTGTTTGTGGTCCTGCTTGTTTTTATGTAGCCAGAAGTTTGGAACAAGTGAAAGTTGATTTAGCATATAGTCAAAATAATGTAAAGATATTAGGAGTCAGTGGAGGTGTTGCATATGGAGCTTTGGGAGCGACTCATCATAGTTTGCATGATATAGCTGTTATGAGAACTTTCCCGGGTATGAATGTTGTACTTCCATGCGATGCTCGACAGACTAAAAAATTAGTAAAGTTATTAGTGGATTATCCTGAACCGGTATATGTGCGTGTTGGTCGTGCAGCTGTTCCTGATGTATATACAAATGATGATTTTGAATTTGCATTAGGAAAGTCAAATGTCTTGTTAGAGGGAAATGATTTGACAATTATAGGAACCGGAGAAACTGTATATCATGCTTATCAGGCTGGGCTGAAACTACGTGATAAAGGTATTTATGCACGAGTGTTGGACATGGCTTCATTGAAACCATATGATAAAGAAGCTATTTTGAAGGCTGCTTCAGAAACTGGTAGAATTTTAACAGTAGAGGAACATAGCCAGTTTGGTGGTTTAGGAGGTATTGTTACAGAAACTCTTTCAGAACATCCTGTGCCTGTTAAAATATTGGGTATTCCTGATGAAAATGTTGTTCATGGAACTTCTGCTGAAATATTTGCCCACTATGGTTTGAATGCAGAAGGTGTTTATCGGGCAGCGTTAGAGTTTTTAAAATGAAAATGACTTTAAGTCTAATAAATATGAAAACAAAAGTTATTGCAATAGATCAAAGTACTTCGGCTACAAAGGCTATGCTTTTTAATGAGTCTTGTGAGTTATTGCACCGAGTAAATATTTCTCATCATCAGTTTTATCCCCATACAGGCTGGGTTGAGCACGATGCTGTTGAAATTTATCAAAATACACTGAAAGCTATATCTTGTGTCCTGCAACAAGATGAAGATAAAGAAGAATGTACATATTCGTTAGCTCTTACCAATCAGCGTGAAACAGTTGTTGTTTGGGATAGACATACAGGGCTACCAGTTTATAATGCAGTCGTTTGGCAGTGCATGCGTGGAGCTTCTATATGTCAGAATTTAAAAGATGAGGGATATAACGGATTAGTTCGTGAAAAAACAGGTTTGTTAATCGATCCTTATTTTTCAGCAAGCGGTGTTAAATGGATATTAGATAATGTAGATGGTGCCCGTCAGAAGGCAGAGCAAGGTGATTTGCTTATGGGGACCATTGATTCTTGGCTTATTTGGAAATTAACAGAGGGAAAAGTTCATGCTACAGATTATACAAACGCTTCTCGAACATTACTTTTCAATATACATACCTTACAATGGGATGATGAACTATTAAAACTGTTTACTATACCAGTTTCAATGATGCCTCAACCTTTGCCGTGCGATTCTGTTTTTGGTGAAACTACATTAGAGGGATTGTTTCAGAAGCCTATACAAATAGCAGGTGTTTTAGGTGATTCGCATGGAGCTTTAATGGGACAAATGTGTTTTGAACCAGGTTTTGGAAAAGCTACTTATGGTACTGGTTCTTCTGTTATGATGAATATTGGGGAAAAGGCTTTAAAAGCTCCGGAGGGATTGGTCACTTCTGTAGGTTTTGCAGCATTAGGAAAAGTATTTTATGCTTATGAGGGGAATATACATTGTACTGGTGCAACTATAAAATGGTTAGTCGAACAAATTCATATGATTGATACGCCTGCTCAAATAGAAGAATATGCTTCATCTGTAAAAGATACTGAGGGGGTATATTTCGTTCCTGCTTTTGCTGGATTAGGAGCTCCATGGTGGAGACCAGATGTGAAGGCTGCTATTTTGGGTATGACATTAGGAACAACTAAGTCGCATTTGTTAAGGGCTGCATTAGAATCAATTGCATATCAAGTAAAAGATCTTGCAGATATGATGTCGCATAGTGCTGGTACTCCTTTAAAAGAGCTTAGAGTTGATGGGGGACCGACAAAAAATAATTTACTGATGCAATTTCAGGCTGATATACTTCAGGCTCCTATTTGTTGCTCTGATGTAGAAGAAGCATCTGCATTGGGCGCTGTTTTGATGAATGGACTGGCTCGTGGAAAATGGAATAATTTTTCAGAATTGTTGTCGTTAAGAAAAAAACAGAAGCTACGGCTTCCTCTAATGTCAAAAACGGATGTCGATTCTCTGTATGAGGGTTGGAAACATGCAGTTAAAACTTTAATAAAGAAATAATATAACAATCAATTAAACTTTAAATGATATGAAAAACAAGAAAAAACTGTGCTTTGGAGTAATTATTGGAACACGTGCTTATTTTAATTCTGCGTTAGCAAAAGATGTTCGAAAACAATTGTTGAAAACAATAGAAGAACAGGGATATGATTATGTTATCTTGCCCGAAGATGCAACGCCGACAGGCAGTAGCAGTATTGAAACTCGTGAAGATGGTATAAAATGTGCGGAATTGTTCCGTCAGAATCGTGATAAGATTGATGGCATCATTGTTTCATTACCAAATTTTGGCTTTGAAATAGGTATAATCAATGCTATCAGTATTGCAGATTTGAATGTTCCTGTTTTAGTCCAGGCATGTGATGATGAGAATGACAAGGTCGATTTGGATAGCCGTCGTGATGCTTTTTGTGGAAAAATTTCTGTTTGTAATAATTTATATCAGTATGGCATACCATTTACCGATACAACTCTGCATACATATTCTATCTATTCAGATCTATTGGCAAAAGATATAAATCGATTTGCTTCTGTATGTAGAGTGGTCAATGGACTTCGTCATGCACGTATCGGAGCGATTGGTACTCGTCCTGCTGGTTTCCAGACAGTACGTGCAAGCGAAAAAATTCTTCAGGCTACGGGAATAACAGTTGTCCCTGTTGATTTGTCTGAAATATTAGGAGCTGCCCGTAAGATAGAAGATGCAGATGCTGAGTTGATACAGAAAGTTGAAGAAATCAAGAAATATGCAAAAGTTCCTCAGCAATATAGCGAGAAACTGATGTTGCAAGCTAAGTTTGGTGTAGCTGTTGAACGTTGGATGAATGCTAATGCTATTGATGCTGTTGCAATTCAGTGTTGGGATTCATTGGAACAGAATTATGGATGTGCCGCTTGTGTTACGATGAGTATGTTAGGAGAAAAATTGATTCCTGCTGCTTGTGAGGTAGATATAGCAGGTGCTGTTTCTATGTATGCACTTACTCTTGCTTCTGGACGTCAGTCTGCTTTGCTTGATTGGAATAATAATTTTGCCGAAGATCGTAATAAATGTGTTTGTACTCATTGTGGCAATTTCCCGAAGTCATTTATTATGAACGATATAGAGTTGGGAACTTTAGGAGTATTGGGTAGAACTTTAGGTAAAGTTCATACATTTGGAGCTGTATATGGAAAAGTAAAACAAGGTGATTTTACATTCTTCCGTATATCAACAGATGATACAAAAGGATGCATCAAGTCTTATTTGGGAGAAGGCAGTATTACAGATGATCCATATGGTATGGATGGATGTATTGCAGTAACGAAAGTAGACAATTTGCAGACATTAATGAAATACATTTGTAAGAATGGATTTGAACATCATGTTGCAATGTGTCGTGGAAATGTAAAAGATATCTTGCAAGAAGCTATTGAAAGCTATTTGGGATGGAATTTGTACGTTCATGAATAAATAATAAGATTATGATACTCGTAGAAAATTACATCTTGGCAATTCTTTGCTGCGTTGTTTGTTGTATCTGTTGGGGATCATGGGCTAACACTCAAAAAATGGTTGCAGCAAAAAACTGGAGTTTTGAATTGTTCTATTGGGATTTAACTATAGGCTTATTCCTGACAGCAACATTGGCTGCTGTTACATTGGGAAGCCTGGGAAGTGAAGGTCGAACATTTTTCGAAGATATTACGGCAATGGACTGGAATAGCATTAAGTATGCAATTTTAGGAGGTATTGTCTGGAATTTCGGTAATATCTTTTTAACGGCGGCAATTGCTGTGGCTGGTATGTCTGTTGGTTTTCCGATAGGCGGTGGACTTGCATGGATTGGAGGTATTATTTTCAATTATCTGCTTATTGCCTTTACCGGACAAGCTTATCCGGGAAATCAGCTATTGTTATGGCTTGGTGTAGCTGTTATAGTGATTGCTATTTTAATTTGTGGCAAAGCTTATGGAAAACTTTCTTCAGGAAAATCTGGAGTTACTCCTAAAAAGGGAATTCTGTTAGCGGTTATGGCAGGTATTGCAATTATGTTTTTCTATGGGCTTGTTGTAAAATCTATTGATCCGCAATATGTAACAGGTGGAACCGGTACATTATCGCCATATACGGGAGTATTTTTCTTTGCTTTAGGCGTATTGGTTAGTACCCCAGTCTTCAATTCCTTTGCAATGCGCAATCCGGTATCTGGCAATAAAGTAACAATGAAAGATTACTTTGCCGGTACTTCTCGAACTCACCTGATTGGTATTTTGGGTGGTTTAATATGGATGGGAGGAATGGTTGTCAGTTTTATGGGAGCTGGAGCTGCGAATCCTGCTATATCCTATGCATTAAGTAATGCTTCCCCTGTTGTAGCCATGATTTGGGGAGTATTTGTCTGGAAGGAGTTTAAAGGTGCCCCTAAGGGAACTAATGGCTTAATCAGTAGTATGTTTGTACTATTTATATTAGGTCTTGTATTAATAACTCTTTCTAACTGATTTATAGATTATTATTTGTTTTCAGGGTTAGTTATTAGGGGGGGAAAGGTCTTTTTCTCCTCTCCCCCCTTATTGTTTAAATCGAAAATGAAATCATTATGAATTATTATAAATATCTGATAGGAATAGGTGCTGTTTATTTTTCGTGCGGATCTTTTCCAAATGTATATGCTAACTTGCCAAGTTATGCATTGGAAGTTAGTCAACAAAATCAAAAAGGGACTTTTAAAGGGACTGTATTAGATAGTAATGGTGATCCTTTAATAGGGGCTACTGTCAAAATAAAAGGTACAAATGATGGTACAATAACAGATTTTGATGGAAATTTTGTCCTTAAATCTTCTAAGAAGAGTGTTGATCTGGAAGTTTCCTATGTCGGTTATAAAACGAAGATTATTAATGCGGTTAAAGGTAAAACTCTTAAAATCGTATTGAAGGAAGATTCGGAAGCTTTGGAAGAAGTAGTTGTTATCGGTTATGGTCGAGTTAGTAAAGAGGCCTTGACTGGTTCTGTTTCTTCTGTCAGTGGTAAGGCTATTGCTCAAGTACCTGTCGCTTCTGCTGCTGAAGCCATGGTAGGTAAACTTGCAGGTGTACAAATTACAACTGCTGATGGTTCACCTGACGCTGATATTCAAGTTCGTGTCCGTGGTGGTGGTTCTATTACTCAGGATAATTCTCCTCTTTATATAGTTGATGGGTTCCCTGTAGATAATTTAAATGATATAGCTCCTACCGATATTGAATCTATCGATGTCTTGAAAGATGCATCCTCAACTGCTGTATATGGTGCCAGAGGTGCTAATGGCGTTGTCAATATAACGACTAAACGTGCTAAAGAAGGTAAGGCCACTGTTTCTTTTAATGCCTACATGTCTCTACGTCAGGTTTCAAAGAAGTTGGATGTATTGGATCCTTATGAATTTGTATTGCTTTATTATGAGGATGCAAAACTTAGTTCTTCTGAACCTACTTCATTTTATGATAAATATGGTTATCCTGAAGAATTTCATATTTACAAAGACTATGCGGGTGATGACTGGCAAGATGAAATTATGGGAAAGACCACGGTGTCTCAGTATTATAGTGTTAACATTGGTGGTTCATCAGGCAAAACCAAATATAATTTAAGTTTGACACATAGTGATGCTCCGAGTATTCTTGAAGGAAATGGTCAACAAAAAACATTCTTAAATTTCAAATTATCTACAGAATTGTTTAAGTTTATGACCTTTGAGTATAATACTCGTTTTGTTAATACCCGTACGGAAGGAGCTGGAACTGAAGCAGTAAAAGTACTTGATGCTTTGGAGTATGCACCGACTCAAGGTCTTTATGATTTCATGGAATTGCCGGAAGAGGATGAAAATTATGACCCGTCAGATGAAGATTATATTCAAAGATACGATCCTCTTCAGGAAGCTTCTCAGAACTGGAGACGTCGAGGAAGTACTTTGTTTAATACGACAGCAGCATTGAATATAAAGCTGTTCAAGGGGTTGACTTTTAGGTCTGAGTTCGGTCTTGATATGAGTAATACCAGCTATGATAAACGTTTCTATGGTCCAGAACATGGAAATGCTGAGAAATATAGTGATGGTATGCCGTATATAGAGTATACAAGAAAAAGTTCTCCTAAATATCGTGTAGCCAATACTCTTACTTATCAGTTCGATTTATTTAAGAAACATCATTTTAATACAATGATTGGTCAGGAGTTAAATCATCAGCAAACTTTGACGGACAAGGAAGCAACTCGATATTTTCCTGTTGACATTACTCCGGAAGCAGCTTTTGATAATATGACTATGGGTGAAGCTTATCTTACAGAAAGTAGTAAGACCACTCCTAATAGACTCGCTTCTTTCTTCGGCCGTATCATGTATGATTATGATAGAAGATATTATGCTACAATTACTGTACGTGCGGATGGCTCTACGAAGTTTGCTCCAGGACATCAATGGGGAGTTTTTCCTGCTGCATCTTTTGCATGGAGAATTTCAGAAGAAGAGTTCCTTAAGAACAATGATATTGTATCAAGCCTGAAACTGCGTTTTGGATCGGGTGTTGCTGGTAACAATAGAATTGGTGATGATATGTGGAAGAATACTTATCGTTTAAGTACTTCGAAGACACCGGGCTGGGGAGAGGTCATTAACTCGTATTATGGTTATGGATCATCATACTTGCCTAATCCAAGTCTGAAGTGGGAAAAGACCATTACTAATAATATTGGTATTGATTTCGGATTTTTTAATGAACGGTTATCTGGAACATTGGATTTGTATCTGAATAATACAAAAGATTTGCTGGTACCTTCAACAATACCTCAGACAACTGGTTATGAACAGCAGCAGACAAATGTTGGTCAAACTCAAAACAAAGGAATTGAATTGACACTGAATGGATTGATTGTCAATAATAAGAATTTTTCTTTAAGTGGTAATTTTAATATAGGTATTAATAAAAATAAAGTTGTAAGCCTTAATTCTGGTGAAACTAAATGGGCTAAAAAATCAGGTTGGGCTAGTACAGACCAGTTACCGAATGAAGACTATCTGGTTCTTGTCGGAGAATCGGTTGGTTTGATGTATGGATATACTAATGATGGTATTTATCAGGTGGATGATTTCGATTATAACCCTACTACTGGAGAATATACATTAAAACCAGGTGTAGTAGACTGTTCTTCTTTAGTTACAGTTATGCCGGGAGCACCTAAATTTAAAAAGATAGCACCTGCTAAGGAAGGTGAAGTTAATCCACAAATTACAACCGATGATTTAAGTATTATCGGTAGAGCAATGCCGAAATTCTCAGGTGGTTTTGGCTTGAATGCAACGTATAAAGGATTTGATGCTTCTGTCTTCTTTAACTATCAAGTAGGTAACGATGTTTACAATGGTAATAAGATGCATCTTACTTCTTGGTGGCGTAATAGTGAAACAAACCAATTGACTTTGGTTGATAGTAAACACCGTTTCCGTTACTTTGATGATGCAGGTAATGACTTGAGAAATGATCCTGAAATGTTGAAGGAGTTTAATAAAAATGCAACGATGTGGAATCCGACCACGATTGGTACAGCAATTATGATGTCTTATAATGTTGAAGATGGTTCATTCCTCCGTCTTAATACTGTGACTTTGGGATATACTTTACCTCGACATCTTACTAAAAAGGTCGGAATCAGTAATCTGAGATTCTATGTTACAGGTTATAATTTGTGGCTGTTGACACATTATACAGGATACGATCCAGAAGTCAATGTAATGAATGGACTTACTCCTGGTATAGATTGTAACTCATATCCAAGAAATAAAACATATACTTTTGGTGTTAATCTGACATTCTAAAAAATACAATTATGAAAAAATATATAATAACTTTATTGTTGCCATTCTTGTTATTTTCTTGCGAGGACTATTTAAGTATAGATTCACCTTCGAATTTTGACAATAGTTATGTATACTCTAATGAAGGAGAAATCTTTCGTGCCCTTACTGCTGTTTATAGTCCTTTGACCGAAATTTATGGAGGTAGATGGATTACAGCTTTTATTCCGAACACAGACGTTGAGTTTAATGCTGCTGATGAGGTATTAAGTGCAAAGGGAGACGATTTTGCAAGTTTTGAACCTCAATCTCTTAATACAGATTTGACAGGGGTTATGACCTCTTTTTATAAGGCTATAAATCTGGCTAATGGCGTTATTGCCGGTATCGAAGGATGTGAACTATATGCAAATGCAGATAAAACCCAGCCATCCAACTTGATGCAAATGTATGGTGAGGCAAAAACGTTACGTGCTATGGTTTATCTTGATTTAGTAAGATGCTGGGGAGATGTGCCTTTAATGTTGAAGCCCTCTTCTTCTGATGATGAAATGTTTGTGGATGTAGTTGATAGAGATTCTATTCTGACATACATGATTAATGATCTTAAATCAGTAGAACCTACTATGATGTATGCTAAAGATATTAATTATGGTGTAGAACGGGCTAATAGAGAGTTTTGTCAGGGATTGATTGCTTTGACAGCTTTGACCAGAGGTGGATGGAGCTTGCGTCCTAATAAGGAAAATCCAGCCGATCGGGGACAAATGATGCGTAGTAGTGATTGGAGGGAATACTATAAAATTGCAGAGGAATATGCTGGTAAAGTGATAAATGATGGATATCATAATCTGACTATGGGATTTGAGGAGTTCTGGAAAATGGTTTGTAATTTGGGAACCGTAACGAACGATGACTTTATTTTCGATATACCTTTATTGAAATCTTCTGGTACAGGTGAATATTGTTATTATGTAGGCGTTCCGATGGACTCTGATAATGGAACAGGTACTAATCCTTATGGAAAATCGAGTGGTAGTTATAATCTTACGACTCTGTACATGCTTTCGTTTGATGAAGATGATTTACGTAGAGATGTAACATGTGTAAACTATAGCTACGATGCTAAATTAAATCAGAAAGGCCCTACTATTGGTGATAATAACTTAGGTCGAATTAAAGATGGAAAGTATAGACGTATCTGGATGGAAACTCCATTGGGTTCTACAACGACTAAAAGTACAGGAGTAAACGCTTCATATATGCGTTATGCCGATATTCTTTTAATGTATGCAGAGGCGGCTAATGAGAATAATAACGGACCAACTCAAGGGGCAAAAGATGCTCTGAAGGAAGTCAGAAAAAGAGCTTTCCCGTCCGATAAATGGGCAGAAAAGGTTGATGCATATGTTGATGCTCTTACAACGAAAGATAAATTCTTCGAAGCTATTGTTAATGAACGGAAATGGGAGTTTGGCGGTGAAAATAAACGTCATTATGACCTTGCAAGATGGAACATTTATGGTCAGGTTTTAGTCGATTTCTATAAGAATGCAGTACAGATGGGATATAATGCAAATTTCCCCACTACACAATACTTGCAATGGAGTAATATTCCTGATAATTATTATTACAGACAAGTTGACAATCCGGAGAGACCGGGTACTTTGATGTTGGAATTTGTTGGACTGCATAAGCGGGAAAAAGAACCAACAGAAGGTAAATATACTCGTAAGGGTTTTGCTACAGGCTTTATTGTTCAGAAGACTGATGCAGCTGGCAATAAGCTTGATAAATCGGATCCAGCCAACTGGGAACCTTGTCCTACTCTAAAGAGATGCTTCAGGGGATATTTTACCGACCAGACTATAGATATGATTGATCCGGAGAAAGATCCGGTACCTTATCTGTTACCATTTGGTCAGACATTTATCTCTGCGAATCCAAAGATTAAAAATTATTATGGTTTTAAATAAATAATATAGGCCATGAAAAATAAAATTGTAAATATAATAATATGTAGTTTGGCATGTTTAATGACTTGCCTTTCTTCCTGCAAAGATGACGATACTCTTTCTGTATCAGATATGTTCAAACCTAAATTGGTAAGTGGGTATCCTGAAGTCGTCGACTTGAACCAAGTTAAATTGATATGGTATAAGGTTAATAATGCCGTTTCTTATACTATCCAAATAAGTTTTGATGAGTTTTTTCAGGAAATTTATCACGAAGAAACCGTTACAGGCCTTTCGTATTTGACTCCGGAACTTCCGTATGCTTCTAATGTATATATTAGAATGCGGACCAATGCTCAGAATGAAGCTAATAATTCTATCTGGTATGAATTTTCTGTTGAAACAGATGAAAGAGATATTCCCCCTGTTTTGAACGAGATAGACGGAACACTTGTTAGAGAAGATAATGTGACTATTACATGGGTCGTTGATCCTGAAAATTTCCCTGTTGATAGCATTAGTGTGGAAAAGCAGGATGAAATAAATGGTAATGAGGTTGTACAACAAATAATGTTGACTGAAGAGGAAAGTTTACAAGGATTTTATGTAATAACAGATCTGGAAAAGGCTACGACTTATAAAGTCACGTTGTGTAATAGTAAAGTCGAGTCATTGTTTGATAGACCATATAATTCGGTTACTTTTAAAACTGCAGGTGCCGAAGAAGGAGATATAACTATAACAAGTGGCCAGGATTTATCTGCTATTCTTAAGGCTAACGAAAGTGATGCAATGATATTTGATGGTCAGCGCTATTATATTCAAGATGAAGGTACATATAATCTGGCTGGTTATGAATTTACAAAAGGCTTTGAACTAACTGCTGCTCCGGGTAAGAATATTGTAGTAAATATAACAAATCCGTTCACACCTGTAGAAGTTGTAGATGGGGCTGCCGGTAAGATTACTTTTAATAATCTTCAGTTAACGGGTGAAACTTTACTTGTTGATAATGCGAAAGAAGATGGTCTGAACTATACTTGGAAAGGACTTGAAGTTAATGGATGTACACTTTCTGCACTGCCAGGATTGGTTCGATTGAATACATCCGAGGGTAACTTAAAGAGAATTATGAATATTCTTGTTTCCAACTGTGTTCTTAATGAAATGGGAAGTGGTAAACTTATATCAGTTGAAAACCATCCTAATAAGGACAAGGTTGTGGCTGCGGTTGATGCTTTGTCCATTACACAGTCTACTATAAGCAATTCTCCTAATTTCTTAATTTTGGGATTCCCCGATAATTATGGATATAGTGGAAGTACCATTATGCTCGTTATGCAGAATGTTACAATATTTGAATCTTGTACAAGTGCCCGTATGATTGCCATGAACCGGTTGACAGATGAATCACAAGTGTTCATTAATCATTGTTTATTCAGTAATGTTAAGAATAATAATGGTGGTAATATGTTCTATGAAACTTGTTTGGCAGGTAGTGCTACAAAGACCTTTGAAGAGAACTATAGAACAACAGAGCTTCCGGAAACGGGTAGAGGTGGAAATGTTGCAACTGTTGATCTTGGATTGACACAGGAAGAGTTATTTATGAATCCAGCAACAGGTGATCTGACAATAAAAGATAAAACTTCAGTTGTCTATGTAAACGAAATCGGAGATTCTCGTTGGCTGAAATAAATTAGAAAAATCTCCTATTGAAAAGTATGCATATCAGAAATTCAATAGGAGATGATCTGCTTAATTTATATTGTTCTTGTCAGTAACGGGAATATTTGTAACTTGGAGTCTGATTTTAAATTGAAAGTTATGATGCGAAAAATTAAACTTGTAATGGCTCTTGGCATATTATTGTTGGGAGTTGGTATGGCCTCGGCCAGTGAGAAACATAGAATTATTGTTTTGACTGATATTGAAAATGAGCCTGACGATGCTATGTCATTGGTACGTTTCCTGACATATTCCAACCAATGGGATGTTGAAGGGCTGATTGCAACTACTTCAGTACATCAAAAAAGGAAGTTGGCTACATGGAGAATTAAGGAAATAGTGGAAGCTTATGGAAAAGTTCAGCCAAATTTGTTAAAGCATGAACCTGGTTATCCTACAGCCCAATATTTAAACTCTGTTATAAAGGAAGGACGTGCTGATTACGGGATGCATGCAGTAGGAAAGGGGATGGACTCAGAAGGTTCAGACTGGATTATAAAGACTGTAGACAGTAAAGATTCTCGTCCAGTATGGGTCTTGGTATGGGGTGGTCCAAATTGTTTAGCTCAGGCTTTATGGAAGGTCAAAGAAACTCGTTCCGCTCAGGAAGTAGAGAAATTTGTAAAGAAACTGCGTGTATATGCTATTTCTGATCAAGATGACAGTGGCCCGTGGATCCGAAAAACATTTAAAGATTTATTTTATATCGTAAGTCCGGGATATCATAAATTTGGAGGTTATCATTATGCAACATGGAGCGGTATCAGTGGTGATAAATTTCATGGGCGTTTTGCCGGAGCTGATTTTACGATTGTCGATAATCCGTGGCTGGATAAAAATATTCGTTGTAAAGGACCTTTGGGCGAACAATATCCTTTTATGAAGTTCCTGATGGAAGGAGATACTCCAACATTCTTATATTTGATAGACAATGGTTTGGGTAATTCTGAAAAACCTAACTGGGGAAGTTGGGGCGGACGTTATGAGTTCTATCAGCCCAGAACCGAACGTTGGTTTATTGAACCTGAAACTCGTCCTTTGTGGACTGATGCACAAGATGAAGCTATGGGAATAGATGGCTCATGGCATACAGGCAACAAAGTTACGATCTGGCGTTGGCGTCAAGCTTTTCAGAATGATTTTGCTGCCAGAATGGACTGGACGATAAAAGATTATAAGAATGCTAATCACCCGCCAGTTGTAAAATTAGCTTGTGAGAAGGAAATTACGGCTAAAGTGGGTGACCGAATTGATTTAAGTGTAGAAGGTAGTTCTGACCCTGATGGTAATCAGTTGTCTTATAAATGGTTTTATTATCCGGAGGTTGGTACATTTAATTTTTCTTCAGCTCGTTCAGGCAATCCTTTGAAAATAGAAGATGCTGATAAGGCAAAAGCTTGGTTTATTGTTCCAAAAACAGAACGTAAGGGTACAATGCATATTATTGTAGCAGTAACAGATAGTGGACAACCTGCTTTAACACGTTATGAGAGAGTTATTGTTAATGTTATAAAATAGTTGAAGTTCATTGTTATATGAAAAAGTTTAGATTTTTATTATATGCCATTGTGGGTTTAAATTTTGTTGGGCTTAATGCTCAACAAAATTTAAGTAGTTTGTCTTGGAGCAAAGTAGCCAATTCTATGCCGGCTGAATGGTATGCAACAGATCAGGCTGTTCAGATAGCAGATACAGTAGTGGCTTATCAGACAGCAATTGGAGGCTGGACTAAGAATACAGGATTTCATAAAAAAATAAATCAGGAAGAAATGGCTAAAGTTCGTAAATCTGGCATTGGGGCAACATTTGATAATGGGGCTACAGTGACGGAAATGCGTTATTTGGCAAAAGTTTATCAATCTCACAAAGATGCTAAGTATAAGGAAGCTTTTATGAAAGCCTTTAATTACATTTTGGAAGCACAATACGATAATGGAGGATGGCCACAATTTTATCCGGTAAGACCAAGTAAATCTGTTTCTTATTCAGCTTGTATTACATTTAATGACAATGCTTATGTGAATGTTATGTACTTGTTGAAAGATATTTATGAAGGTAATTCTTGTTTCGCTGCGTTGGATTTGGATGACAACGTTAAGAAACAAGCTCGTGCTGCATTCGATAAAGGTGTGAAATGCATTTTGGATACACAGATTATAGTAGATGGCAAGAGGACTGTATGGTGTGCGCAACACGACCAGAATACATTAAAACCGGCAAAAGCAAGAGCTTATGAGTTGCCTTCGTTCAGTGGTGCCGAGTCGGTGAATATAACCTTACTTCTTATGTCAATAGAAAATCCTACATCCGATATCGTAGCTGCTGTGAAAGGGGCTGTAGAGTGGTTTGAGACTCATAAAATAGCGGATATGAAATATGAGCGTTATCGTGACGAAAAAGGTGAAAAAAATGCTCGGCTAATTCCTGCTAAAGGAATGTCTGTGTGGGCACGCTTTTATGATCTTGATACAGGAAAGCCATTTTTCTGCGACAGGGATGGTGTAAAAAGAAGTTCTATCGACGATTTAGGTAAAGAACGTCGTGGAGGTTATTCATGGTATACATCTTCACCTGAAAAAGTATTGAAAAACTATCCGAAGTGGATAGAGAAAAATAATTTGTAAAAAGAGTTTGTTATATTTTTAATACTTCAACTTTAATCCGATGAAAAAATCTTATTTCTTTTGCTTGTCTTTTTTTATGATTTCCTTGTTTGCCTATGCGCAGCGGGAAAACTCCCAGAAGTTTCGTATTTTAGTTAGTACAGATATTGGTGGAACGGATCCGGATGATAATCAATCGATGGCTCATTTGTTAATGTATAGTGATTGCTTTGATATTGAAGGATTAGTTTCTTCTCCTTCGTTTGGGAAGGGCTCCAAAGAAGAGATACTGCGGATGATTGATTTGTATGAGAAGGATTTTGAAAAGCTGAGAGAGAATAATCAGGATTTAATGAAACCTGCAGAACTACGCAAATTGTGTAAACAGGGCAGACGGGGATTGGCTTCTTATAAAGGATATAGCCAGCCTACCGAAGGTTCTGAATGGATTATAAAGTGTGCGCGTCGTAAGAGTGATCGTCCTCTTTATGTCTTAGTTTGGGGAACGCTGGAAGATGTTGCTCAGGCATTGCATGATGCTCCGGATATTCAATCAAAAATTCGTGTATATTGGATTGGAGGTCCAAATAAAAAATGGGGGGTAAATAGTTATGCATACGTTGTAGAAAATTTTCCTGACTTGTGGATGATTGAAAACAATGCTTCTTATCGTGGACTCATCAGTAATAAGAAAATAAATGATGAATTTAACAATGGGTATTATAATAAATATATAAAGGGAGCCGGATATTTGGGGGCCGATTTTATAAACTATTATGGAGGTCTTGTAAAAATGGGAGATACCCCGTCATTGCTTTATATGATGAATGGTGATCCGGCCGATCCTTATAAAGAAAGCTGGGGAGGTTCTTTTGAGAAGATGACTGAAAGTCCGCGTACAATTTTTACTTCTAATCCGACAATTAAGGATACTGTCGCTGTGTATTCGGTGCTGGAATTTCATTTTAATGGACCTGTACAAGAGGAAAAATACATAGGAAGAAAGTTCTTTACTTTCCGTATTGATCGCCAAGATTGGGATGGCGTGTATTTAGGTGATGGAATATATGGAGTTCGATATGCTCCTAAAGCTCCGGCTGTATTGAAGTATGAAGTTATTTCTGAAGTAAAAGAGTTGAATGGTCAGAAGGGAGTATTTGTCGTTGGAAAAGTATGGCCGGGAAATAAGACAATAAATGGCTATAAATTAGGTCAGAACTGGTATACAGACAAACTTGCTCCAGAACTTTTTGAAGGTGTATGGCAGGGTAGTAAAACTGTTTCAAAATGGAGAGAAAAAGTATTGACAGACTGGGCTGTTCGGTGGGGATGGCTTAAATAAGTACAGCATATTAATCTTAACATCTTAAAAACATGAACACATTAAATTCGGCAAGCTCGGTAATTATAGGTATTGCTGGCACTTTATTCTTATCGAGTTATGATGACAACAAAACAGGGCAAATAATAGCAGAAGAAACGAACCGACCTCGTGTTATTGTAACAACTGATGGAGAAATAGATGATGAATGTTCTTTGGTACGTTTTCTCTTATATGCTAATGAGTGGGATATCGAGGGGATTATTACTTCTAGTTCACAATACCACTGGCATGGTCATAAATGGGCTGGTGATGACTGGATGGAACCAACCTTAAAAGCATATGAAGAGGTTTATCCAAATTTGGCAAAACACGATCCAAATTATCCTACACCTGAATATTTGCGCAAGCATTGTTTCTTGGGAAATGTAGAGCAGGAAGGTGAAATGGATTCTGTAACGGCTGGTTCCCAGCAAATAGTGAAAGTACTGTTGGATGAAACTGATAAACGTCCGATATGGATTCAGGCATGGGGAGGTACTAATACAATCGCGCGGGCACTGAAAACTATAGAAGAAGATTATCCGGAAAAAATGAAAACTGTTGCCGATAAAATGCGTTTTTTCTTTATTTGGGAGCAGGATTCTACTTATCAGGCTTATATTCGTCCTCATTGGAGTAAGTACAATATCAAAACTATTATTTCTGATCAGTTTGAAGCTATAGCTTATCGTTGGAAAATGGTTCAACCCGAAGATATGCAGAAATATTATGAAGGAAGTTGGATGAAAGAAAATATCTTACAGGGACATGGAGCATTATGCAGTTCTTATAAAGCACACGAAAATGGTGATTTTCGGTCGGAAGGTGATTCTCCTGCCTTTTTACATACAATAAATGTTGGATTGCGCAACCTGGAGAATCCTTCGTGGGGCGGTTGGGGTGGTCGTTATGTAAAGGTGAGAGAGAATACTTATCTTGACCCTGTGCCGGTAGAAGGATATCAGTATCCTGAGGGACGTTGGTACGGTGAGAATGGTTGGGGACGTTGTAGTTTACGTTCGGGAAGTACGGCAACTGAAGAGGAACGCCGTATTTATTTCAAGCCGATGTGGCGTTGGAGTGCGGCAATGCAGAATGACTTTGCGGCGCGTGCTGACTGGTGTGTGAAATCTTATGAAGAGGCTAATCATGCTCCAGTAGCAGTTTTGGCTCAGGCAGCCGACTTGCAGGCTCGTGCAGGAGATACCGTGAAATTGAGTGCTGAAGGAACAAAAGATCCGGATAAAGATAATCTTACATATTCGTGGTGGCAGTATATAGAAGCTGGAACATATAGTGGTAATGTCAAGATTGAAGGAATGCAAGGTGTCCATGCTTCTGTTATAGTTCCTGAAGATGCAAAACCTGGTAATACGATTCATGTAATTTGTGAAGTGACCGATGATGGGGTCCCACAATTAACCCGTTATCAGCGTGTTGTAATTCAGGTCGTTAAATAGTATTTTGTTAAATTTTATTTTTACTTAAAGCAGATTATATTATGAAAAAACAGATGATATTAGCAGGGCTTTTGATATGTTCATTAGCCTCAGGTTCAATGTATGCACAAGAGCAGCTTATAGCTTTCCCTACAGCCGAAGGATATGGTAAATATACTGTCGGAGGTCGTGGAGGTGAAGTTTACGAAGTAACAAATTTAAATGATTCTGGTAAAGGAAGCCTTCGTGCTGCTATTGATGCAAAAGGTCCGCGAACCGTTGTTTTTAGGGTATCTGGTACCATCGATTTAAAAAGTCCTTTAAAGATTCGTAATCCTTATATTACAATAGCTGGACAAACGGCTCCTGGTGATGGTATCTGTATCAAGCGCTATCCATTGAATATCTCTACGGATGAAGTTATAATACGCTACATTCGAGTCCGTTTAGGTGATGAATCTAAGAGGGCGGATGATGCCGTCAGTGCGCGTTATCAAAAAAATATTATTCTTGATCACGTTTCTGCAAGTTGGAGTATTGATGAAGTAATGTCTATTTATCATTGTGAAAATGTTACCATTCAATGGTGTATGATTACAGAGAGCTTGTTCCAGTCTAATCATAACAAAGGTAATCATGGCTTTGGAGGCATTTGGGGATCAAATTACAGTACCTATCATCATAATTTAATAGCTCATCATTCGAGTCGTAATCCGCGTTGGGCATCTGGAAGCGGGTTGAATGATTATCGTAATAATGTGTTATATAATTGGGGATATAATAGTAGTTACGGAGGAGAAAAACAGCAAAAAGGAAATCCGAAGTTCAATTCGATAACTGTAAATTTTGTTGATAATTATTATAAGCCGGGACCGGCTACGAAACCGGGGAATGTTTCCTATCGTATATTGAATCCCAGTCATACTAATGGAACCAATTATGGAAAATGGTATGTGGCTGGCAATGTTGTTGAAGGTTATCCTGAGGTTAGTGCCGATAACTGGAACGGTGGGGTGCAAATAGCCGGTGACAAACATATTTTGTCGGCAATGAAAATGAATGCCCCTTGGAATGCGATGAAAATAAATGAGCAGACTCCACAAGAGGCTTACCGCGCCGTACTGGATGGCGCTGGTTGCGTACGACCTGTACGCGATGCTGTCGATTGTCGTATCATTGAAGAGGTTCGTAAGGGAACTGCAACTTACGAAGGAAAGGCTTATAAAGCGAAAAGCAAGGTAGCCGACAAATCGAAAGTGTGTGGTATTATTGACTCACAGGAGGATGTTGGCGGATGGCCGGAGCTGAAAAGTTTACCTGCTCCAACAGATTCGGATCATGATGGTATGCCTGATGAATGGGAAAAGGAAAACGGGTTGAATCCGAACGATGCAGCCGACCGTAATCAAAAGACTCCGGATGGATATACTTCCCTGGAAATGTATCTAAATAGTTTGTGCTTATGATAAAAAGATTTTTACTGTTACTATGTAGTATATGTTGTCTATGCTCGGTATGTTTGGGAGAAACCGATACGAGGACAAGAGTCATTGTAACTTCCGATGGCGAAATAGATGATGAATGTTCCATGGTCCGGTTTCTGTTATATGCGAACGAATGGGATATCGAAGGTATTATTACTACAAGTTCTCAATATCATTGGCAGGGACATAAGTGGGCGGGAGATAATTGGATAAATCCTTATTTGGATGCTTACGAAAAGGTTTATCCCAATTTGATAAAGCATGATAAGGATTATCCGACACCCGATTATCTGCGAAAATGTTGTGTTCTGGGAAATGTCAAGGCCGAAGGTGAAATGAATGAGGTGACAGAAGGTTCCGAACTCATTGTAAAAGTATTGTTGGATGAAACAGATTCACGTCCTGTATGGATTCAGGCATGGGGTGGAACCAACACTATTGCGCGTGCTCTGAAAACTATAGAAGAAAAGTATCCCGAAAAGATGGAATATGTGGCAAATAAGATTCGGTTGTTTCTTATTTGGGAACAAGATAATACCTATCAGTCTTATATCCGTAAAAATTGGGGGAAGTATAATATTTTGACAATTATTTCCGATCAGTTTATTACGTATTTTTATCATTGGAAGAAGTTTTTGCCGGCAGAATCACAGAAATATTTGGTAGGATCGTGGATGAATCCAAATATTAAAAATGGACATGGAGACTTGTGTGCTTTGTATAAAAGTCATGAAAATGGTGATTTTCGTTCCGAGGGTGATTCTCCAGCGTACTTTCATGTGATACCTACCGGGCTGCGTAACGAAGAGCATCCGGACTGGGGAGGATGGGGTGGCCGCTATGTGAAGGTAAGAGAGAATACATGGTTAGACCCTGTTGAAGAAGAAGGGTATGAATACCCCGAAGGACGCTGGTATACCAGCAATGCATGGGGGCGAACACGCTTGAAAAAGGAAATTCCTAATGATATAGTCTTGTTGAAGTATTTGAAGCCTACGTGGCGTTGGATTGCTACTTTGCAAAATGATTTTGCAGCGCGTGCCGACTGGTGTGTGAAATCTTATGAAGAGGCCAATCATGCTCCGGTTGTTATGTTGGCGCATGAAGCTGATATGCAGGTTGAGGCAGGCAGCAGAATATGTTTAAGTGCTGAGGGAACGAAAGATCCTGACGGTGATAAGCTGACTTATAGATGGTGGCAGTATCAGGAAGCTGGTACGTACGGAAGATGTCTTGACTTGCAAGATGTAAATAATCAACGCCTCTGGCTGCAGATTCCATCTGATATTCAAAAAGGAGAAACCATTCATGTCATATGTGAGGTTTCGGATGATGGAACTCCATCGTTGACTCGTTATCAGCGGGTTGTGATTACTATAAAATAAAATTGTAGGATTGAATTATCATTGAATTTTATGATTGTAAGAATAAATAAGTATATGATTGCTGCCTTGGCTTTGGTGTTATTGGGGCTTTTTTCGGGGATTGGCAATGTTGTTGCGCAGGATAAAATGTACGTGCGCATGGCGGATTCCGAGATGAAGCGTTTTCCAGAAGCCTGGCAAATAGACTGGGCAAAACGTCCTGCTTTCGGATATTGTCAAGGAGTTGTGACACTTGCTATGCTGAAAGTGTGGAAACAGACTAAAAATGAAAAATATTATAAGTATGTAGAAGAGTATGCCGATAAAATGGTAAAAGAAGATGGCACTATCTTGAACTACGATTATGTGAATGGCAGGCGTAATATAGATATGATTAATGCCGGAAAAATATTATTCGATGTGTATGAACAGACAGGAAATCCAAAATATAAGAAGGCAATGGATTTGCTTTACAATGCGATGATGGATCATCCTCGAAATTCGTTGGGTGGCTTCTGGCATAAAGAGGTGTATCCGTGGCAGATGTGGCTCGACGGACTTTATATGGCTTCTCCTTATTTGGCACAATATGCTCAGGTTAACAATAAACCTGAGTTGCTGAATGATGTTATCATGCAGTTCCTTATTGTTGAGAAATTTATGCGTGATCCGGTCACTGGATTGTATTTTCATGCGTGGGATGAAAAGAAAGTACAGAAGTGGTGTGATCCGGTTACCGGACTTTCTCATCATTTTTGGGGAAGAAGCATAGGTTGGTGGTATATGGCATTGGTTGATGTTCTCGATTTTGTACCCGAAAATCATCCGTTGCGAAACAATCTGCTGGCTATAGCCGATGGACTGGCTCGTACTTTACCTAAATTCCAGCACAACGGACTTTGGTATCAGGTAGTAAATATGGAAGACCGTAAAGGAAATTATCAGGAGGCTACGGCTTCTGCTATGTTTATGTATGCTGTAGCCAAAGCCGTGAATAAAGGCTACATTGATAGCAAGTATCATAAGATAGCGACAGAGGCCTATGGCGGTATAATGAACAATTTGATTCGGATAGACGATGACGGAATGGTAAATATAACTCAGTGTTGTATGGTTGCCGGTTTAGGTGGAAATCCTTATCGTGATGGGAGCTTCGAATATTATGTGAATGAACCGGTTCGTGATAATGATCCTAAGGCTACCGGGCCTTTCATCATGGGATGTATTGAATTGAATAAATAATTCTTGTTTTGTCATAATTGTGCGATTTAAACATAAGTTGTTTGTTGCCAATTATGTTTCTCGTGAGTATAGACTGTAGTAACATTAAAAAATAAAAAGTTCTAATTAATTTCTTATGGAAAAGATAATAAAATATTTATTCTTGTCATCACTTCTTATAAGTGGTGTTTCTTGTTCTGATTCAGATGGACAAGGAGGTCAAATTGAAGTAGAAACATTACCCGTAGAGTCAGAAGTTTTGGCTTTCCCTTCTGCCGAAGGTTATGGTAAGCATACTATAGGCGGACGAGGGGGAAAAGTTTATGAAGTTACCAATCTGAACGATAGCGGAGCTGGTAGTTTGCGTGCGGCCGTAGAGGCTAATGGACCAAGAATCGTTGTTTTTCGTGTTTCTGGTACAATAAAATTAAAGAGTAAGCTGTCTATTAGAAATCCATATATAACGATTGCAGGCCAGACAGCTCCTGGTGATGGAATTTGTTTGAGAGATAATTTTGTCGATATAGGCGCCAACCAAGTTATAATTCGTCATATTCGCATTCGTTTGGGTGACGAAACAAATGTAGAGGGAGACTGTATTACTGGCCGATATGTGGAAAATATCATTCTTGACCATGTGACAAGTACATGGAGTGTAGACGAATGTATGTCTATTTATCAGTGTAAGAATGTAACCGTTCAATGGTGTCTGGTGGGTGAAAGTCTGTTTCAATCTATCCATAATAAAGGATATCACGGCTTTGGCGGTATTTGGGGATCCGACTACAGTTCTTACCATCATAATCTGATTGTTAACAATTCCAGCCGTAACATTCGTTTTGCCAATGGATCAGGTCATACTGATTATCGCAATAATGTGATATATAACTGGGGATATAATAGCTGTTATGGAGGATTTGGTACAGAAAACGAAACATACAATTCTTCTTATTTTAATGTTGTCGCCAATTATTATAAACCGGGACCTGCTACAGAACCAGGTAAGGTTTCTTACCGTATAGCTAATCCGAGTATTGCAGACCAGAAAGGCGATAAACTTGGCTTATGGTATATTGCTGATAACTATATAGAAGGAACTTCGGAAGAAGCCGAACGAGTGCGTAAAGACAACTGGGATGGTGGTGTACAAATAGATGACCAGTCTTTTATGTCAAAGATAAAATTGGATGAACCTTGGAAAGTAACAGAACCTATTACCCAGCATTCTCCGCAGGAAGCATATGAACTTGTGCTCGAAAAGGTTGGTGCTACTTGTCCTCAGCGCGATCCTGTAGATACACGTATCATAAATGAAGTACGTACGGGAGTTGCAACTTACGAAGGGGTATATAAGACAGTCAAGAAGGTTGCAGATGCATCCAAGATTTCTGGTATTATAGATACTCAAAAGACAGTAGGTGGATGGCCTGAACTGAAAAGTGATCCGGCTCCTTTGGATAGTGATCATGACGGTATGCCCGACGAATGGGAGTTGAGATATGGATTAAACCCCAATGATGCTTCAGATGGTAGTAAAAAATATGATGATGGGTATACTTATGTAGAAAAGTATATTAATAGCCTTTGCGATTAATACTGAATCTCTTAATAAAACGAATGTTTTGATATATAAGGCTTAATTGGTAAGCCCGTTATTTGTGTTATTACATGAATAACGGGCTTTGTTTATTTTCTTTTACATTGTGTTTTCTTTTTATTTATGTTAATAATATTGTTTTTAGTTTTGATTTTATTCGTTTAATATATATATTTGCTTCGTTGAATAAATACTTTTAGCTTTATAATTGCTTATACTATTGAATAATTCCATGTGTAATGGAGTTCTTTTAAAGCTCTTGACTATAAGCTATTATGAAAGTATAATGAGATTAATATATTGATTAATAATTGTTTAATGTTTTAATGCTCCTTGTGCGCTAAAAAGATGAAACGGTTTTATTTCTTTTTATTATTTATTTGTTTGAATAATTTCTTTTTATTTGCCCAATGTGAAATAGAACGTTGGGAGCGTTACGAACTTTCTATTCCGGCGAAAGTAAAAGGAAATCCTTTCGACGTAAAAGTTTCTGCTACTTTCATACATGCAGATAAAGAAGTAACTGTAGCCGGATTTTATGATGGAAATGATACTTTTAAAGTACGTTTCATGCCCGATCGGCAAGGTGTTTGGAAATATGTTACACATAGTGAAGTAGCTTTATTGGATAATTGCAAGGGAACATTCGAATGTGTGGAACCTTCGAATACCAATCATGGGCCGGTACAAGTAGAAGGATGCAACTTCAGATATGCAGATGGAAAATATTATTATCCAGTGGGAACTACTTCTTATGATTGGATGCATGTAGCAGAAAATATACAGAAACAGACGATTCGTTCAATCTCTGATGCAGGATTCAATAAAATAAGAATGTTGTTTTTTGTCCAGAATTTCGAAGACAATTATCCAGAACCGGAACTTTTCCCTTTCGAAATAAAGAAGGTAAGCCGGGATGAAAGTGGAAAATTGATTTATGAGTGGGATTACAATCGTTTTAATCCTGAGTATTTTCGTCATGTTGAAAACTGCATAGATAGCTTGAAAAATATAGGGGTAGAAGCCGATTTGATTCTTTTCCATCCTTATGATGATGGAAGATGGAATTTTGATAAATTGCCTTTGCCGGTATGTGAACGTTATTTGAAGTATCTGACTGCTCGTTTATCCTCTTTTCGTAATGTATGGTGGTCGCTCGCTAACGAGTATGATTTCTTAAAATTTTATTCAGCAAAAGATTGGAATTTCTTTACTAAAGAGGTTGTAGAAAATGATCCTTACGAACACCTTTGTTCAATACACAGCTATACAGCCCAATATTATGCTTATTGGAAGCCCGAATATACTCATGCCAGTATTCAGGATCAAGCTCCTCTTCAGCTTGGTGCTGCTGGGGTTGTGAGAAATATCTATAAAAAGCCCATTATTTTTGATGAGGTATGCTACGAGGGCAATATGAATAACCGATGGGGAAATTTAAGTGGGCAAGAGTATATCTATCGCTTATGGATGGGGATTACGGCCGGCACTTATGTTACTCATGGTGAATGTTATATGAGTTCTGATACCGATTATTCGAAAAACTTTCTGGCTGTCGGTGGACGTTTTCAAGGAGAAGCTTGGAAGCGCATAGCTTTTGTACGCAGCATATTGGACAGTCTTCCTCAACCGTTAAGGCATTGCGATCCCAGCTGGGATTTGCGTACTGCTTCTGCCGGCGAGAATTATTATCTGATTTATTTGGGAAAAGAGATTATGAATGAATGGCTCTTTGAGCTTCCTGAAAGGAACATCGGTTATTCTTCATTGAAGGAAGGTACTCGTTTCAAGGTGGAAATAATAGATACATGGAACATGACGATAACAGAATGTCCTCAAGTATTCGAAACAACCACAGCTTTTAATAAGCGGGTATTCGATAAAGGGCATGGAAAAGTAATATTGCCTTCTGCCCCTTATTTGTTGCTGAGAATTACTGCCGTAAAATAACTTGAGGATACATTTCTTGACTGTAATGTGTTACACTGATGGTTATATTGTTTACGAGTATGCTGGAAGAAAGGTAAGTCTGGTGATTATGAATACATTTTTTAATGTTCGTTTTATGATTATGATATGTAATTTTTATTTTTAAAAATCTAAGTATGAAAGACATTCAAAAAAAGAACTCTTTAAATGAAAGGAGTAAAAGCAAGAAAAGAATTACTTTTCATGCTATGGGAATGCTGGCGATGTCATGTTGTATGGTGGCACCGGTAATGGCAGAAGGTACTATGTCTGAGACACAGACTTTTCTGCTTGCAGAGCAGTCTCATAAGATAACGGGTATTGTTCTTGACGAAACGGGTGAACCGTTGATTGGAGTTTCTGTATTGATTGAAGGTACTTCTTCGGGTACAATTACTGATTTCGATGGCAAATTTGTTCTGGATGTTCAACCGACTTCTACGCTTGTTATCTCATATGTTGGTTATCAGACTCAGAAAATAAAAGTCGGTAATCAGAAGTCATTGACCGTGAAGATGAAAGGTGACAATGAGCTTTTGGATGAGGTTGTCGTTATTGGTTATCAGACTATAAAACGTAAAGACTTGACTGGTTCCGTAGCTTCAGTAAAAGGTGAAGCGATTGCTGCTATGCCTGTTTCCAATGTCGCTCAGGCCATGCAGGGTAAACTGCCCGGTGTGAATATTACTTCTCAGGATGGTCGTCCGGATGCTGAAGTATCCATTCGAGTTCGTGGAGGTGGTTCTATCTCTCAAAGTAATGATCCTTTGATTTTGGTTGATGGTATTGCTGTTGGTTCGTTGAATGATATTCCTTCCGATCAAGTAGAAAGTATTGATGTTTTAAAGGATGCTTCTTCTACAGCCATTTATGGTGCGCGTGGTGCAAATGGTGTTATCCTGGTAACTACAAAAGGTGCGAAAGAGGGTAAAGTTTCACTCGCTTATAATGGTTATGTGAAATTTAATACGCCTACTAAATATTTGGACGCATTGTCGCCATATGATTATTTGAGTTTTGTGTGGGCAAATGCTGCTGCCAGTGGGGATGCTTACCGTGAACCTTTTGAGAAACTCTTTGGACTTGGTGCAAACAAGGGTAATAATGTAAATGGCATTGAGGCTTATCGGAATATGAAAGCTGATGATATCCAGAGAGATGTATATAATAGTTCGGTTTCTCATAATCACGATTTGACAATTACCGGAGGTACTGATAAAACGAAAGTTTTGTTTGCCTTGAATTATATGGATGAGCAAGGTATGAAAATCAATTCGTATGCCAAACGTACCAGCGCATCTTTAAAGGTAAACCAAAAGCTGGCCGATAACTTTGTTATAAGTTTGGATACGCGTTTTTCGGATATCCGTAATATGGGTGATGAAGGAACTACCAATGGTTCTGGTTCTTTGCTTTCTTCTGCTTATCGTTTCCGCCCGATATCGACCCAGCATATTTTAGGTAGTTTGGATGCTTTACGCGAGGGCAATGTCGAACAATTCGGACGTGCTTCTTTGTGGGATGCATATAGTCCTGTAAGTAAGATTTCGGACTATGAGCCTCTTGAGATAAATCAGAACTTGCGTTCTACACTGTCTTTGGATTGGGAACTTATTAAAAATTTGAAATATCATACTGATTTGACATATAGTAATTCGTGGGATCAGGATAAGATTTGGGCAGGAGCTGTATACAATGAATATCTGGATGATTCTACAGGCGAAAAACTATATGCTGGAAGTGTTGATTATAAAAAGAGTGATGGCTGGAACCTCAGATGGACTAATACTATCAGTTATGACTTTACTTTACCTAAAGAGCATCGTCTGAACTTGTTGGTCGGTCATGAAGTTACTGATTCCGGTGGATCGGAACTGAGAGTTAAGGCAAGTCATTTCCCTTCAAACTTTACAAAGGATAATGCTTTTGCCATGATTAACCAGTATGATAAAGACCATGGAACATCTTCTTTTTCTTCGAGTATAGATACAGCAAGCCGTATTCTGTCATTCTTTGGACGTTTGAATTATAGTTTGCTTGACCGTTACTTGCTGACTGTTACTTTCCGTGCCGATGGTTCTTCTAAGTTCTCTCCGGAGCATCGTTGGGGATATTTCCCGGCAGCAGCGTTAGGCTGGAGATTGTCTGAGGAAGCATTTATGAAGGATATTGACTGGCTGGACAACTTGAAACTCCGCCTTTCTTATGGTACGGTCGGTAATGATGGCATCAGTTCGGACTTGTGGTCACAGATGTGGACTTCCGAAACCGACCTCAGATGGCAATATGCTATAGGCAATAATTATTGGTCTTCTTATGATTATGCTACTTCCGAAATGGCAAATGAGGATTTGAAGTGGGAAACAACAATCACTCGTAATATCGGATTGGATTTCGGATTCTTTAAAAACCGTCTGTGGGGATCTGTTGATTTGTATTGGAATACAACCAAGGATTTGCTGATGCTGACTTCCATTCCGGGTATTACAGGATTTACTTCTACTTATGCCAATATCGGACAGACCAGCAATAAAGGAGTTGAAATTTCTTTGAGTGGCGTATTGTTCAAGAATAAAGACTGGAACATTACTGCGGGAATGAACATTAACTTCAATAAAGGAAATGTGGATGAGCTGGCTGAGAATGTGTCAGGACTTTATGGAACGTCATGGGCAAGCAGCAGTACCTTCCCAAGTAATGACTATATTTTGAAAGAAGGTTCGCCGGTCGGTATTGTAAGAGGTTTTATTTGTGACGGGTTCTATACTACTGATGACTTTAATTATGTAGATGGAAAATATGTATTGAAAGAAGGTATTCCTGACTTGGGATCATTCATCAATCCGGTACATGTAGAAGGACGTCCTGAAGGACAGAATGCTTATCCGGGATTGCCTAAGTTCCGCAATATGGATGAGGATAATACTATAATCGATGAAAGAGATGTGACCGAGATTGGTGACATGAATCCTGTACATACTGGTGGTTTCAATATTAACGCTACTTATAAGAATTTTGATTTAGGTGCATATTTTAACTGGAGTTACGGAAATGAAGTCTACAATGTAAACAAACTGGCTTCTATGTATTGTGCAAAGGAATCAGGCGTTTATCAGAATAAGTTGGCTTTTATGAAGGATGCGTATAAAGTTTATGATATTGTTGACGGAGAACTTGTGCATCTTACTACTCCCGAACAGTTGAATGCTGCTAACGTAAACGCTAAATATCCGTTGCCATATTGTGAAAATGGTGTAACTTCTACGTTGGGTATAGAAGATGGTTCTTATTTGCGTTTGAATACCCTGACACTGGGTTACTCTCTGCCGGATAAAGCGCTGAAAAAAATAGGATTGGACAAACTGCGTATTTATGGTTCTGTATATAACTTGTTTACTATTACAGGATATTCCGGTCTCGATCCGGAAGTAAGTGCTAATACTTCTCAAAATAATGCTAAATATCCGACTACAGGTCTGGACTGGGGATCTTATCCGCGTGCCCGTTCCTTTGTCGTAGGTCTTAATCTTGCTTTCTAATGAATTATAAAAAATGAAATTATGAAAAAAATAATAACTTATATGTCGGCATTGGCTTTGAGTATGTCATTTATCCAATGCAGTGATTTTTTGGAAACTCCTTCTCCGGGAAAGACAAACGACGAGTTTGTTACTTCTACGGAAGATGAAACTTTCAAGACCTTGTCTTGGTGCTATGCTAACTATCGTCAGAATTGTGCGATGGGTGTTTATTTGTGGAACGACCCGGTTGGCTCGGATGTTGAGATGTATCCGGAACAAGGTTCTGCGAATAATTTGAATGCAAGACTGTTGCCGGAACAATTGTCCATTACTTCTGCAAATTCCGGCTTCAACGGGTTGTATACAATTATAGCTCGTACGGCGAAGATTGCAGAACTGATAAAGGCAAAGCCGGCTTTTCAGGAAGATCTTGCGGCAGGACGTGTTTCTACATGGACACATCTGTATGGTGAGGCATTGGCACTGCGTGCTTTCTGTTATTTCAATTTGGTAAAGCATTATGGTGATGTTCCTTATGGATACGAAAATAATTATGTACTGGATTATACGCTGACTTCACGCTACGATATTCTCGACAATGTGATTGCTTCGCTGAATGAAGTTGCTCCGTTAATGTATAAGTTGGGCGAAAATGGTATTACTGCCGAACGTTTGTCTAAAACATTTGCTTATGCCTTAGCCGGAGAAGCTGCTTTGTATGCTGCCGGTTATCAGACTATTCGTACGGATGTTCCCGGACTGTATGGTGATTTACAGTTTGAACAAATAGGAGTAGAAGAGTATAAATGTGTATACGCGCGTCGTAGCGACTATCTCAATTATTATCGTATTGCCGAAACTGCATTTCAGAATGTCTTTGATAACATAGGTTCTGCTCATCTGGTAACCGTGGATGAAAGAGGATATGCAAACAATCCTTTCCAGCGTCATTTCCAGTATCAGCACGATTTGGAAATCAGTCCTGAATCATTGTTCGAAATTGGTAACATTCAGGGGGGACAGAGTGGACAGACTACCACAAGTGAATATGGTTATGGATTTGGACGTCCTTCGAATGGCGGTAGTAAAAATGCTGCTCCTTGTAAATGTTTTGCTGCTGTACGTATTCTTCCTACCTTCTACTATGGTGAATATGAGGAGGGAGATATGCGTAGAGATGCAAGTGTTGCGGTAACAGGAAGTCAGGGGGATGGAAATGAAGCTATGTTGTCATTCGTCCCGGGTAGTAAACTGAATGGAGGTATCGCAACAAACAAATGGGATGAAAACAGAATGAATCCTCCTTATACCGCAGCTCAGCGAGTTTCTGGTATGAACTGGCCGGTTATGCGTCTGGCCGATGTGATTCTGATGCAGGCAGAAACCAAAGCTGAACTGAATAAGGATGGTGAAGCTGTGAACTTGGTCAACCAGATTCGTGAGCGTGCCTTTGGAAACACAGAACATAATATTAGTGCAAGTGGCGAGAAGTTGAAAGAAGCGATTATGCAGGAACGTAAATTGGAATTTGCCGGTGAAGGTATTCGCCGCTGGGATATGCTGCGTTCTGGCAAGTTCCTGGAAAAAGCACTGGCGGTACGTCAGGAAATGCTTCAGATGGTCAATGACATTGAAGCTCAGGGATACCATCGTTTTGCAAACGGAAATGAAATTCCAGCTTATATTTATGTGAAGAAAGTTGAGTTGGAAAATCCGCTGACTTATGATCCTGATGAAAGTAATCCTGCCTTGTACCCGGGATGGAGAGGACAGTATGATTATAGTACGACACCAGTGGCAAATAATGTGAAAGGAACTGCGCATAATCTCGCAATCAAAGGATTGTTTAAATATATTGATCCGAATGGTCCCGAGGCTGCAGCGTTGATAGCAGAAGGTTATGAAAAAGTAAATTGGGGTGTAGATTTGGTTAAATATAAAGAGCATTATACCGATACCAATCTGTTGCCGGGTGTAAAAGCCGGTAATGTAGCTCCCAGACTTTACTGGCCTATGCCGTTCGAAACATTGACTATGTCTAAAGGTAAGATTACCAATGGATATGGCCTTGCTCAGGAGTAATAAGAATCTGATATAAGTTTAAGATTTACATCGGGAGGTCTTTCTAAAGATCTCTCGATGTTTTTTTATTTTTTGTACAAAAAACAAAAACTTTTGTACAAATTTTCTTGAAAACAAGCCAAGAGTCTTCTGCAAGAAACAGCAGAAATCTCTTGGCTTGTTTTGTTGCAGTCCGACGTTCGTCAATATGCAGGTTAGTCGGGTGCACTTACAGATTTTCACTGTAGCTGTCAAACAGCGGTTGTAGCAGTTCGGGCACGTTTATTCCCTGTTTCTTTATTTCTTCCAGACAGCCCTTACCTTTGCCGGTCAGTGTGAAATACATCTGGCGCTTATCTTGTTTTCCCAGAAATCTGGCAACCATTTCCTTCTTTTCTATCAGACTGATGGTCTTCGAGGCGTGCGAAGGAGTCATGCCTGTACGTTCTACGATGGTTCCCGCCGCAACAGTTTCCCCGCCGATGCTGCACAGTACCATTGCTTCGTTCAGCGAAATTCCATATGTTGTTACCAGTTGGTTTTCCAGTTCGGAGAGAGCTTTAAGCAGCTCTCTCATGACACATATACATTTTATTTTTTCCATGCAGTTAAATAAACAAGTTTACATTAGCCTGTTCTGCGCGTTCCATGTAAGTAGCCACACCTCCTATGGTTACATTATCCAGCAACTCTTCTTTGCTTACGCCCATGACGTCCATTGACATCTGGCAGGCTATAAATTCTACACCATTGTCGATTGCCTGTTGACGGAGTGATTCCAATGAATCAATGCCCTTGCGTTGCATGATATAGCGCATCATACGCGTTCCGATACCGCCCATATTCATCTTCGACAATTTCAGCTTCAGTGAACTGGAAGGAAGCATCATGCCGAACATTTTTCCGAAGATGTCTTTTTTCACTTGTGGCTTGTGTACCTTCTTGATGGCATTCAATCCCCAGAATGTAAAGAATATCGTCACTTTCTTTCCTGTGGCAGCAGCTCCGTTAGCCAGCACAAAGGTAGCTAATGTTTTGTCAAGATCATCGCTGAACAGAATGAAAGTTTTCCCTGCTTCTGTATTGATTTCTCTGACAGCCTTTTCGCAGGAAGATGCTTTTTCAATCACTACCCGATACGTACCGCTTGCCGCCGATTTCTCCAGAAAACGATTGCCGGTACTTTTGCACCATGCTTCAGCATCGCGCGGAAAACCTGCATCGGTTGCCCGTATTTCAAGACGTTCACCTGGGTTCAGCGTTTCCATGGTCTTCTTTAGTTTCATGATGGGACCGGGACATTGGATGCCGCAAGCATCTACTTTTATGACTTTTTCCGTGGTCGGCCGGCAGCAGGAGGTAGTGGACTGGCAGGAAGACGACGGTTGTTCCGGCAAGCAGACAGGGGTAGTGGCAGCCTTGTAGGTCTTGATGCCTCCAATCAGGTTGCGCACATCCTGATAGCCGTTGTCTTTCAGTATGCACGATGCCAGATATCCTCTCAGTCCTACACCGCAGTAAACAATAACAGGCTTGTCGGACGGAATTTCGTTCATGCGCTCGCGTAACTCGTCAAGTGGTACGTTGATGGCGCCTGGAATCTTGCCTAAGCTGTATTCGTCGGCGGTACGCACATCTACCAGCGTCACTTTCTTCAGGTCGGCTTGCTGGAGTTCGCGCCAGTAGATCGGGTTCATTTTTCCACTCAGAATGTTGCCTGCTACATACCCTGACAGGGCTACAGGATCTTTTGCCGACGAGAAGGGGGGAGCGTAGGCATGTTCCAGCTCCGTCAGGTCGTATACTGTTCCGTTCCGTTTGATGGTCAGTGCATATTCATCAATGCGTTTGTCCACTCCGTCGTAGCCTACAATCTGTGCTCCGTACAACTTCCCGTCGGTAGGAGAGAAGGTAATTTTTATATCCAGCATCGATGCGCCCGGATAATAGCCGGCGTGCGAGTTGGAATGGATAGTAGCCGACAGATAAGGTATATCCATTTGTTTCAGTCGCTTGGCAGGAAGTCCGGTTGAGGCTACGGTCAAATCGAATACTTTTGCGATGGCTGTGCCGATAGAACCTTCGTATTTGATTTTGTTGCCGAATACCATGTTGTCTGCCACGATACGAGCCTGGCGATTGGCCGGTCCGGCGAGGAAGTTCAACCACGGCTTGTGTGTAATGGGGTGCGGAAATTCTATCGCGTCGCCTACGGCATAGACCGATTCATCGGACGTCTGCAAATATTCGTTTACATAGATTCCTCGCATTTCGCCGAGCTTCAGTCCGGCTTCGGTTGCCAGACGGGTTTCAGCCCGTACACCGATAGAGAGCAATACCATTTCGGCATTCACCTGAATACCCGACTTGAAGTTGACTGTTATTCCTTCGGCAGTTTTCTCGAACGATTCAACAGCCTGTTCCAGATACAGCCGGACACCCTTCTGTTGCAGGTGTTCGTGTACCAGAGCCGCCATCGAATAGTCGATAGGTCCCATTACCTGATTGGCCATTTCTACAACCGAAACTTCGATGCCGCTGTGATGAAGGTTCTCCGCCATCTCCAGACCGATGAAACCGCCGCCTACTATGACAGCGTGTTTCACAGCTTTCTGCTGCATGTAACTCTTGATGCGGTCGGTATCGTTTACGTTTCTCAGGGTGAAGATGCCTTCGGTATCAATGCCCGGCAGAGGCGGACGCACAGGAGAGGCTCCCGGCGAGAGCAGCAGTTTGTCGTACGATTCGGTGTAGGTCTTTCCGGAAGAACGAACGGTTACTTCCTTCTTTTTTACATCGATGGCCGTTACTTCCGAACGGGTACGTATATCGATGTTGAAACGTTTTCCGAATGATTCGGGAGTCTGTACGAAGAGTCGTTCACGGTCTTCGATGACTCCACCTATATAATAGGGTAAGCCACAATTGGCATACGAGATGTATTCACCTTTTTCGAATAAAATGATTTCGGCTTTCTCTGTGTTGCGGCGGATGCGTGCGGCTGCGGTCGCTCCTCCGGCTACTCCTCCAATGATGATGTACTTCATGTGTGTATTCTTTTATGCTGTTATTATTTTCTTTTGGAAACTTTTTGCAAAGAAAATAATTAATTCTTTTTGAATAAAATTTCCGATGGAAAATATTTTTCTGCTTAATAGTAATTAACACTCTGGGGGGATTGGAAGCTGAAAAAGGGAAGAGAAAGGCAGAATAAGTATTGCATTTATCGTAGCAGACATATTTTTTGATTATTTTTGAGGCTGTAAACTTATTAAATAAAAACAGATAGATGAAACCAATACATTACACACTGGCAGCTTTATTGCTGGCTTCGGCCTCGCTGTGGGCACAAAACGATGAAGGATATAAGTTTGAAACGGTCGTAAACCAGAAAGTCACTCCCGTAAAGGATCAGGCATCCAGTGGTACGTGCTGGTGCTTTGCTACGACTTCTTTTGTGGAAGCTGAACTGTTGCGTCAGGGAAAGGGAGAATACGATCTTTCGGAAATGTTTATCGTACGCCAGAAGTACATGAATCAGCTGAAGGATAATTTCTTGCGTCAGGGAAAGGGGAATATCGGACAAGGCAGTATTACTACCAGTTGGATTACCGCTTTCAATCAGGTAGGTATCGTTCCGGAAGAGGTTTATACGGGCATCAACTACGATTCGAAGTTTCATAATCATACGGAACTGGTGGACTATATGACGGCTATTGCTAAGCAGGCTATTGACATGAAAAAATGTTCTCCGCAATACGAGCAGCTGATGAACAGTTTGTTTGATATTTATATGGGTAAATTGCCAGAGAAGTTTACTTATAAAGGAAAGGAGTATACTCCGAAGAGCTTTGCCGAAAGTCTGGGTATCTGTACGGATGATTATGTCATGCTGACAAGTTTTACTCACAAGCCGTATTACAAGCCGTTTGAGATTGAGATTCCCGATAACTGGGAGCACGACCGCATGTATAACTTGCCGCTGGATGAACTGATAGAAGCTACCGACTATGCACTGACCAATGGTTATACGGTGTGCTGGGACGGTGACGTGAGCGAACGGGGCTTTTCTTTCTCGAATGGAGTTGCCATTAATCCGGAAGTGGATGATGTAGACGAATATAAGGACAGCGACCGTGCACGCTGGGGACAGATGACGAAACGTGACCGTCTGGCTGAGGTTTTCCAGTTCAAGCATCCTTATCCTGAAGTGAACGTGACACCGGAAGTCCGTCAGCAGGGGTATGAATCGTTTGCAACGACCGATGACCACTTGATGCATCTTACCGGTATTGCTAAAGACCAGAATGGTACGAAGTATTATATTACAAAAAACTCTTGGGCAGCCGACAGCAATAAGTTCGGTGGTTATCTGAACATGTCGGAAAGTTATGTGCGTGCCAAGACCATTTATGTGATGATGCACAAGGATGGACTTCCTAAGGAATTGAAGAAAAAACTGGGAATTAAATAAGTTATAAGAAAAAAGGCTACCTTACGGGGTAGCCTTATTTCTTTTATTTTTTAGGACTTTCTACCGATAACGTATTGATGCAGCGGTCGTCATGTTGGCGATTGTTATACCATATCATCGCCAGTCTTGGCAAAGGTTACTCTAATTGTTTTATGGAATGGTATAAAGCGTGAGATGATAGCGATAACCAATGTAATGATAAACAGCCAGCCCAAGATTTCCTTTAATGCCAACAGCAGACTTTGTTGTTGCAGGGTAGTGTAGAGTGATGTCGTGGCAAGTTGGGTTGCTTCTGCATATCCGTGTCCCTGTACCAGACCGTTTGCGACCGATTGCGAGAATCTGGAAGCAGCAAGGGGATCGGCCATCGTGATGGTTTCGGACAGAGAATGCATGTATTTTTGTTCCAGCCGGTATAAGGTGTTGCTATAAAAAGAAGTCGCAATGATAGGAGCCAGCACCGAACGGAAGATGATGAGAAAAAAAGCATTCGAGAGCAGAAACTTCGGGTTCAGGTCTTCTACGGCGAACAAGGCAAAGGCGATAATCAAGGAAAGCATGCCGAGACCACGCAGGAAGATGGGAAAGTAAAGCATTTCGTAGGTGCTTTCGGGCGATATGCCGAAATACAGGATTCCGAAGAATGCAGCAAAGCATGCCATGCCTCCGGCTATGAAGAAACGGAAACGCCAGCGTTGCCACCTGAACCACCAGAAGCAGATGAAAGCGCCTAACAGATAACCTGGTAAAAGCCAGATATAAAGCACGTAGGAGTGCGTAGTATCCACCTTCAGGATAGAAGTCATGTAGTTTGTCAGCAGGGTAGTTGAGGTACTGAAAAACATGATGAGCATCATGTAGAAATAGCCGATAATGGCCTTAGGCTGGTATAAGGGAGCCAGATTGACGTACGGGTTCTGAGAGTGATATTGCATCCATACAAAGAAAGCAATCAGAATGGGAGCTATAATGATATAGGCACATATCTTGTAAGACGACATCCAGTCGAGTACTTTTCCGTAATTAATGACATACATCAACATCAGCAGGCCGATGGCAATGACGAACATTTCGCGCAGGTGGAGCTCTTCTACAGGTATTTTCTTCAGTGGGCGGTCGTGGCGGTAACAGATAATAATGACCAGAATGGCGAGCATTAGCAGAAGCATCATGAAGTAGTACATGTACTTCCAGTCGTAATGGTAGGCAAGTTCTGCGGTAAGCACCATCGAAAGTTGTCCTCCTCCATATACCAGCGGATAGAAGTAAGAATAAAACTCGCTGCGGACATTTTTAGGACTGAATATTTTTTGTGCATGACGGATGAACCAAAGCATAAGAAAGCCCTTCAGAAAACCGATGGCAAAGCTGGCGACAATTAGTATGTCGGCACTTTGTGAACGGGCGCATATCCAACTGAGTATAATTTGTAAGGAGAGGTCTGACAGTAATAAGGACTTTGGAGAGAAGGCTGCCAGAACTTTGGGTACGATAGGGTAGGCTATGGCCATTCCCGCCGAAGCCGCATAATATCCCATAGTGATATTTTCGGTATTGGTTCCTAAGGTATTCGAAACCTCCAGCATGCTGCCGGTATATGAACCGTTAAGCATGGTTACCGGAAGAATAATGATAAAGACACTAACCAGTGCCAGCCAGTTGGGAACCCATTTCCGCACGGGAACTCCCAGTTCTCTCATGTTAATCATTTGCGTAGGGCTTCTGTTTCTACCATCATTCCGGCACGCAGGTGTTGTGCGTCTTCTTCACTGATGTCGGTAATATCGATACGGACTGGTATGCGCTGCTGTACTTTTACAAAATTACCTGCCGAATTGTCGGTCGGTACAAGAGAGTATTTTGAACCGGTTGCTTCGGAAATGGCGGTAACTTTTCCATTGAATACTTTTCCGGGCAATGCGTCTACCTTGATGCGTACCGGCTGTCCGATATAAATATTTACTATTTGCGTTTCCTTATAGTTGGCAGTAATCCATTTATCCTTGCTGCGGACCAGGTATGAAATTGTCTGGCCGGCCTGTACGAATTGTCCAGGCTCCAGTGTACGACGTCCCATGTATCCGTCGTAAGGTGCTGTTACTATAGTGTACGATAAGTTCAGGCGTGCCAGATCCAGATCGGCCTCTTTTCGCAGAATGGCAGCTTCGGCACTGGTATTTTTCTTGCTTGCCTCTGTGTATTGTGATAAGGCAACACGCTTTTGTTCGAGTAATGCCTGATAGCGTGCCTGGGCTGCGTCGTAGGCTGCTTTGGCCTGTTCGTATTGCTGTTCGGGTACGGATTCTTCTTTCAGCAGGCGTTCAAAGCGATGATAATCCTGTTCCAGTTGCCAAAGCTTGGCTTTAGCCTCGGCAATGTTTGCTTCCTGTACGGCGATGTTGGTGTGTGAGGTCTCAATACCCGAATGAAGTGCATCTTTTGAACCCTTTGCATCGAGTAAGGCAGCTTCGGCTTCTTTGACTCTTATCTTATATTCACGGTTGTCGAGAACCAGTAATGTATCTCCTTGCCGTACGAACTGGTGTTCTGTAAACCGGACTTCTCTGATATATCCTGTAGCACGGATATTCAGGGGTATTACATATTGGTCGACAAATGCGTCGTTTGTAACTTCATAGTTGAAGTAACGCCAAAAGTAATTGGCTGTCCACCATAGTCCTGAGCCTGCCAAGGTGATGCAAATCATGTTCAGTATGATGTTGCGAACTTTCAGTTTCTTGAGTTTCTGCTGTTTCAGTTTTAATTCAGACATAGCAAGTGTTGGTTAAGTTGGTTGTATTAAAGGCGTCCGCAGGCGCGTTCCAGTTGATAATAAGTATAGATAACTCGGGTACGTGCCGAAGTTAGTTGGAGTTCTGCGTTCAGACGGACGGAATTAGCATCCAGCAAATCGGTCAGAATGGCCAACTGGCTCAGGTAGCGGTTTTGCATAATCCGGTAATTCTCTTGAGCCTGCTTGACTGAAAGTTTCAATGCTTCTACTTGCTGTAAAGCTTCACGATGACGGAGATAGGCTGTGCGTACGTTCACTCTTATTTGTTGTATCTTTTGTTCTTCTGTATTCTGACTGAGTGCTACAGCCAGTTTGCTTTCCTTTATTTTATGGTTGTTTTTGTAAAGTGCCGATAACGGATAAGATACAGACAATCCGATATTCCAGTTATTGTTGTACATATCGGCCATTGTCCGTGAAACAGGGCGTGCCAGTGTATTCGATGCGTAGAGTGATACGTTCGGCAAATTGGCGGCCTTTGCCAGACGAACATCGTTGCGAGCTACTTGTGTCTGTTCCCGAAGTAACCGGATGGCAGGATCGTTCATGCAGGCTTGGGAAACATAATCGTTGTACTGTTCAAGGGCTACAGCTCGGTAAAGCAGGGTAGTATCGGGCAATAGCAGACGGTTTTCGTCGATGCCTAACAGAATATCCAGTTGTTGAGATACCAGTGCAATGCTGTTCTCTGTTTCTGTCAGTGAAAGTCGGTCGTTGGTGAGTTGCATTTCACTGCGCAACACATCGTTATTTGTTATCAAGCCTTCCTTTTTCATCTGGCGGATATCCTTCAGGCGTCGTTCTGATTCTTCGATGTTTCGGGTCAGGACATCATGCTGGCGGTACAAACTGAATAAGCTCATGTACTGCTCCAGCAGATTGAGTTTTACATCCGCACGGTCGGTTGCAGTCTGTAGCGATGCCACGCTTTTTTGTAAGTCCGCCTTACGGATGGAATAATGTATTTTACCTCCTTGATATAAGGGCTGTGTAAAGTCGATGGCATAGTTTTGAGACCAGTCGGGAGTATCGGGGTAGGTGGGTGATGACAAGCCGTGCTGAAAGACAACAGGCTGTCCCACGACTCCGCCCTTCAGGCCGATTTGCAAATCGGGAAGCCGTGAAGTACGGGCTGTCTGGCTTTGTTCGTGTGCAACGGATTCTTTCAGCATGTCCGCCTGAATCTTCAGACTGTTTTCTGTACCTCGTTGAAAGAGCTCGTCTACTGTAAGGAATAACGAATCGGTTGGTGAAGCCAGACAAGGATAGCTGCTGCTCAACAATAGGAATGCGAGTAAGGGCTTATACATTTTCAAGTACATTATATACAGAATTAAGTTCGGACATCATGACTCTTATGCCTTCCAGACCAATAATCTGTTCGGCATGTACATATACCTGATCGAGTACGGGACGAATTTGATTTCGGAATTCTTCTCCTTCGTTTGTGAGAAAGACCAGCTTGCTCCGGCGGTCGTTTGGATCTTCTTCTCGTCGGACATAACCTTTCTTCTCCAGATTGTTCATCAGGTTGGTCAGACATGCTTTATCCTTGGCAGTGCGTTCTGCCAGTACTTGCTGGGTGATGCCTTGCTCGTGCCACAGGCTGCTCAGTACTTGCAGCATTTCGAAGGTGATTCCCGCATTGTTTCTTTTTAATGTACGTTGCATTGCTCTGCGAAATGCCATGCGGGTACGGAATACTTGCAGCATCAACTCTCTAAACTCTCCTCCTTCTCTCATAAGTGTTTGATCATTTTTTAATGAGCTGCAAAGGTAGGTATTTTTATTGAATTAGTCAAATATTTGACTAATTGGGCATGGCGGCTTTTATTTCTCTTCAGGGTCTGATGGGATTATCTCATCCTTGCGCATACTGAATTCGCAGCCACAATAGCGCTGGTTGTAGAAATTATATTCTTTAATGATGGCGATACGTCGTTCGCTCAGTCCACCTTTTCGCCAGTTCTGCTCCCACCAGATTACGTCGGGGTAAGGTTCTACGGCATAATGTCCAGCCTGATTTATCTGTTCCAGACTTTTCCATCGTGAAGAAGCAAGTGTGGTTGTAATGACGGTGAAGCCGTTTTCGTGTGCGTAACGTGCTGTGTCACGCAGGCGCATCTTAAAACATTGCAGGCAGCGTCCTCCTCGTTCCGGCTCATTCTCAAGCCCTTTTACCGTACATCTCCATTCTTCGTGGTCGTAATCAGCGTCTATGATATCAAGTCCCAGCGAACGGGCATAACGAGAACATTCGTTTTTGCGGATATTATATTCTTCCAGCGGGTAGATGTTGGGGTTACAGTAGTAGATGGTGGGACGTATGTCGTGTTGCATTAAGCATTCAATGATTGCAGATGAGCAAGGAGCACAACAAGTGTGTAGCAAGACACGTTTTGCATTACCAGGTACTTCCAAAGTAAACTTTTTCTTTTTCATATCGTTTTCGAGGATAGCATATTTCTATATGCAAAAATAACCTTTTTGTTTGTGAACGGGAAATGCTTGAGATTCTTTTCTAAATGGAAAGAGAGCGTTTGTTGCTTTAGAGTAAAAATAAGAGAACCATATCATATACAAGATAATGATATGGTTCTCCGTGGTGAAATAAAGATGCGAAAGTTATTTTATTTCAAATTCTTCTTTCATATCAAGCTCCTCACCGTGTACATCGTAGAATTTATATTCCAGGAAGGCAAGGCTTTGATTTGGGATGATTTTTATTCCAAATCCAAACTTCATTTGCCATTTCCGTTTCAAAGAAACAATTCCTTGATTGATATATGCGGCTACGTAAGGATGAATATGTAATGTAAATTTTTTGACCTTCAGTTTATTGACCAGGTAGTCAATTTTACTTCCCAGTGTATCTGTAAACAGGATGGAAGGCTTTATCTTTCCTTTTCCAAAACAAGTCGGGCAGTCTTCATCGGTAGTAACGTCCATTGCCGGCCGTACTCTTTGACGGGTTATCTGCATTAATCCGAATTTGCTGAGTGGCAGAATATTGTGCTTTGCACGGTCTTTCTGCATGTTTTGGCACATACGTTCGTATAGTTTCTGGCGGTTCTCAGCAAGATTCATATCGATGAAGTCGACTACGATGATACCTCCCATATCTCTCAACCGAAGCTGTCGTGCCAGTTCATCGGCTGCTCCTAAATTTACGTCAAGTGCATTCGCCTCTTGTCCGTTTCCCGATTTCGAGCGGTTACCGCTGTTGACGTCTACTACATGCAGTGCTTCGGTATGTTCTATAATGAGGTAGGCTCCGCTCTTGTATGAAACCGTCTTTCCGAACGACGATTTGATCTGCTTGGTAATAGCAAAGTTATCGAAAATGGGAAGCTGTCCTTTGTAAAGCTTAACAATACCCGAGCGCTCGGGAGCAATAAGCGTTACATAATCTTTTACTTCATTGTAAACACTTTCATCGTTTACATAAATATTTTCGTACGACGGATTAAACAAATCGCGCAACATGGCAACTGTACGACTTGTTTCCTCGTATACCAGCGATGGCAATTTGGTTGCCTTCTGGACTTTTGTGATGGTGTCTTCCCAATGTTTCAGCAACACTTTCAGTTCGGCATCCAGTTCTGCTACGCGCTTACCTTCGGCTACGGTACGTACGATTACTCCGAAGTTCTTAGGTTTGATACTTTGCAATAATTGTTTTAAGCGTGCACGTTCTTCGCTTGACTTGATTTTCTGGGAAACCGAAACTTTATCATTAAATGGAATCAAAACAAGGTATCGTCCGGCAAAAGACAGTTCACATGTCAGTCGCGGTCCTTTTGTGGAAATTGGTTCCTTTACGATTTGTACGATAACTTCCTGTCCTTGCTGTAGTACGGTAGAGATTGTTCCGTCTTTGTCGATGTCAGGCATGATGGAAGCTTTCGACATGGGATAAAGTTTTTTTCTGTCGCTGATAACTTGCTTCAGATACTTCTGATGAGAAGTAAATTGAGGTCCGAGGTCTAAGTAGTGAAGGAAAGCGTCTTTTTCGAAGCCTACGTCTACGAAGCAGGCATTCAGTCCGGGCATAAGTTTACGTACCTTGCCCACGTACATATTGCCCACTGAGAAGGAAAGGTTTCGCTCTTCTTTTTGGAATTCTACCAGATTTTTATCCTCCAGAAGTGCGATTGAGATCTCTTTGGGCTGTACATCTACTACTAATTCGCTTGTCACTTGTTACTTAGTTTTTAGAGTGTTAATAATGCGTTTAGGGGGTGCAGTTTCGTCTTTTCTGCACTTTCATAATACACAAAGAACAAACCTGAAAGACTAGTAGGAGCTTTACAAGTTTGTTCTTTATTGAAGTCGGACAGACTAACAATTATTTTTTGCTTTTATGTCTGTTCTTTCTTAGTCTTTTTTTACGCTTGTGTGTAGACATTTTATGTCTTTTTCTTTTCTTTCCGCTAGGCATACTTGTTAAATTTATAGGGTTAATACTAATGTTAATTTATTTTTTTACTGAAAGAGTAAATGTTTTTGCTGGTTTAAATGCCGGAATATTGTGTTCCGGAATGATAATAGTTGTATTCTTTGAAATGTTACGGGCAGTCTTCTGCGCTCTTTTCTTCACAATGAAACTACCGAAACCGCGAAGGTATACGTTTTCGTCGTTTGACAATGATTCTTTTACTGAATCCATAAACGCTTCAAGCGTAGTCAGAACTGTTGCCTTATCAATACCCGTGTTTTTAGCAATTTCGTTTACAATATCTGCTTTAGTCATTTCGCTAATAATTATTGTTATACGTTATCTTAATTTTTTGGATTGCAAATATATAGCTTTTCTCGTTCTCAAAGAAATTTCTTTCAAACAAATTTTGTAAAAAGTAGCTCAGGCTCTGCTAAAACACTTATTTTTGCTGAAAATTTAATTGGTATAAATATTGAATTGTCATTTTAAATGAGTTTGTTAGGCGATAAGATTATAGATTGGTATAAAGATAATAAGCGTGACTTACCTTGGAGAAATACGAAAAATCCTTATAAAATCTGGATATCGGAAATTATTTTGCAGCAGACGCGTGTTGTGCAAGGGTATGATTATTATTGCCGGTTTATTGAGCGGTTTCCCGATTATCAGACATTGGCCGAAGCCGATGAAGATGAAGTTATGAGGTACTGGCAGGGATTGGGGTATTATTCTCGTGCCAGGAATCTTCATGAAGCAGCCCGTTCTATAGTTAAAAAAGGAGCATTTCCCGATACCTATCCGGAAGTACGTAAGTTGAAAGGAGTGGGCGATTATACGGCTGCTGCCATTTGTTCTTTTGCTTATGATATGCCTTGTGCGGTTGTTGACGGTAATGTCTATCGGGTGATTTCTCGCTGGATAGGAGTGGAAGAGCCTATCGATACCAGTGCTGGAAAGAAAATTTTTGCTGCTTTGGCCGATGAACTGCTGGATAAGGAACGCCCTGCACTATATAATCAGGCTATAATGGATTTTGGAGCATTGCAGTGTGTGCCTTCTTCTCCTGCGTGTATGTTTTGTCCTTTGTCTGATAGTTGTGTAGCTTTGCAAAAGGGGCTGGTAGAAGAGCTGCCTCGTAAAGCACATAAAACGAAGGTTTCAAACCGCTATTTTCATTATTTTTATGTACATGCAGGTATATATACCTATATATATAAGCGTGGGGCGGGAGACATCTGGCATAATTTATATGAATTTCCTTTAATAGAAACCGAAACCGAACTTGACGAACACCAGGTTCTGCAATGTCAGGAGTTTGTGGACTTGTTTGGTACTTGTGAGGTGATTCATGTCAGATTAGTCACAAAGGGAATAAAACATGTCTTGTCGCATCGTATAATTTATGCCGATTGTTATGAAATCACTATACCCGAAACGGCTTCCATCGGCAATACATATCAGCGAGTTTTGGTTGACGATTTGCATAAATTTCCTGTATCTCGCTTGACATCTCGTTTTTTTTCTCTAATTTTGGAACAGAATACTTAAAAGATAATAGATTATGTCATTAAATAAAGCTCAGTTGATTGGCAATGTGGGAAAAGATCCCGATGTGCGTTACTTGGACAGTGGTGTAGCAGTGGCAACATTTCCTTTGGCTACTACCGACCGTGCCTATACGTTACCTAATGGAACACAGGTTCCCGAACGTACAGAATGGCACAACATTGTATTGTGGCGCGGTCTTGCTGAAACAGCCGAGAAGTACGTACATAAAGGTGATAAACTGTATATTGAAGGTAAAATTCGCTCTCGTTCGTATGATGATCAGAATGGGGTAAAGCGTTATGTAGTAGAAATTTTTGCCGATAATATGGAAATGCTTACACCGCGTTCGGCACAATCTGCTTCGGGGCAGCCTGCACAGCCTGTAACAGCTCAGCAACCAGCGGCTGCTCAGCCGTCGCAGCCGGCCGATGCTTCCGACGATTTGCCGTTCTAAACTGACAGCTCTTTCACCATAGGCATGTAGAAAAGGTTGAAGTCGTGGAATAACGACGAGGCGGAACTACACGCTTATAGTGAAAGAGACAAAATGATAATTGATGTTTAACTAAATATTTATTCCTTGGACCCTGACTCGTGTATATCCTATTTACGGGATTTATGTGACGGAGTGACCGTCGTGCCCCCTACTGTAGGGGCTATGATTGCATTAATACTTGCAATTTTACTTTTGTATGCTTCTGGCTTTGTTTCGGCTTCCGAAATAGCCTTTTTTTCGCTTTCTCCTTCCGATCTTAGTAAAATTGAAGAGAATGAGCATCCTTCCGACTCGCGCATTAAGGCATTGCTTGATGATTCGGAGCGTTTGCTTGCCACAATTCTTATTTCGAATAATTTTGTCAATGTGACAATTATCATGTTGTGCAATTTCTTTTTTGCCAGTGTGATAGATTTTGGTGATGCTAAACTGTTGGAGTTTATACTGATTACCGTTGTACTTACGTTTCTGTTATTACTTTTTGGCGAAATTATGCCGAAAATTTACTCAGCGCAGAATACATTGAAATTCTGTCGTAAGGCGGCTCCGGTCATTTCTGTGTTGCTTTCAGTGTTTAAACCGGTTTCAAATCTGCTGGTACACTCTACTTTTTTGATTAATAAGCTGACCCGTAAACGGAAAGTCCCCAATTTATCGGTCGATGATCTTTCGCAGGCACTTGAACTGACGGATAAAAATGAAATATCCGAAGAAAGTAATATGTTGAAAGGTATTATCCGGTTTGGTGAAGAAACGGCTGAAGAAGTTATGACTTCCCGGCTCGATATTGTAGACTTAGAGATAAATACTCCGTTCCCTGATGTGATAAAGTGTATCGTGGATAATGCGTATTCACGAATTCCGGTGTACGAAGAGTCACGTGACAATATTAAAGGTATCTTGTATATCAAAGATTTGTTGCCTTATCTTGATAAAGGAGCTGACTTTAAATGGCAGAATTTGATTCGTCCGGCGTACTTTGTGCCGGAAACGAAGATGATTGACGATTTGTTGCGCGATTTTCAGGCAAACAAAATTCATATTGCAATTGTTGTCGATGAGTTTGGTGGTACGTCGGGTATTGTGACTATGGAAGATATCATCGAAGAGATTGTCGGTGAGATAAACGATGAATACGATGAAGAAGAACGTACATATGTAAAGATATCCGAGAATGTATATATATTCGAGGGAAAAACATTATTGTCCGATTTCTATAAATTAGCGGAGATTGATCCGGATGATTTTGAAAGTGTGGCAGGGGATGCTGATACACTGGCTGGTCTGTTGTTGGAGCTGAAAGGAGAATTCCCTGTACTGCATGAAGTCATTAATTTCAATCGTTACCGGTTCGAGATTCTGGAAATGGACGCTCGTCGTATTGTAAAAGTAAAAGTAACTGTCGGCAAAAAGCCGGAAAAGGAAAAAGAAGAGTAAATGTATGCCATTGTGGAAGAAATGGAATGAAGAGGAAGCCTGCTTTGCAGTCTGGCGCGTGGAAGAAACTGCAGAACAGTTGCGAGAAATGCTGACTTCTACGGCATTATCTTACGATGAAGAACTTGCATGTCTCAAAGCTGAATCACGTCGGTTGGAATATCTGGCGGTGCGAGTACTGTTGCGTACATTATGTGGCGAAGAAAAACATATCCGGCATCTTCCTTCGGGAAAACCTTATCTTACTGACGGAAGTTTTCATATTACCATTTCTCATACGCGTGGATATGTAGCTGTCGGATTGCATTCACAGAAGGACGTTGGTGTTGATATTGAATATGTATCCGAACGAGTACGTAAGGTGGTTGGGCGTTTTATGTATCCGGAGGAGTTTGATGACGCGACAGATACTTCTTATCTGCTTGTACACTGGTCGGCAAAAGAGACAATGTATAAGCTGATGGGAGTGGAAGAGGTCGACTTTCTGACGCATCTTCGCATATATCCGTTTCAGCTTTTAGCAGAAGGTCGGTGCGAGGGGCAAGAGTTCCGTACTGTCCGTAAAGCTTACTTTAGCTTGCATTATCTGGTAAATCCTGATTTTGTGTGTACTTGGTGTGTCAATTGAATGCTTTTTTCGGAAGGTTATAATAGAAAATTCCCTTGTCATGTTCTGTGTAATAGAGCTTGACAAGGGAATTTTAGTATGTTCAACTTTTAGAGTTGTGTACTCCTGAATTAATTCTCTTTATTTTTTTGTAGAGTGAAGACGAATTCCAGTCCACCATGAGGATTGTTCTTTGCAAAGATTGTACCGCCGTGGAAAAGTACGGCATTCTTCACAATGGCAAGTCCTAATCCTGTTCCTCCTAATTTACGTGAGCGTCCTTTGTCTACGCGATAGAAGCGTTCGAACAAGCGGTTCAGGTGTTCTTCCGGTACTCCCACGCCCGTATCAGAGAAGCTGAAGTAGTAGAATTTCTCATCTTCGCGGAAACAGTTGATTGTGACCGTAACTCCTGTTCCTGCATATGCAATCGCATTATCCATTAAATTACGGAAAATAGAATAGATAAGTGAACTGTTGCCTTCCAGTTTCAGGTCGAATGGTAGCTTATTTACAACCTTTATTTGTTTTTCTTCCAGATTCAGTGCAACTTCGTTCAACATGTTCTCTATCATCTTGCTCAAGTTTACTGTTTCAATCTCTACAAGATGTGGAGCTTCATCCATGCGGGTCAGTACCGATATATCACGCAATAGAATCGTCAGACGGTTACTCTGTGCATAACTGCGCTCCAGAAATGTATGCATCGTAGCCGGAGATATATTAGGATTGTTCAGGATTGTTTCCAGATATCCCTGTATACTGCTTACCGGTGTTTTCAACTCGTGTGCAATATTTTGGGTAAGCTGGCGTTTCAATCGAGCCTGTTCCTCTTCCTGCGTAATATCGATGATAGAAATTTCGAAAGCATGATCTTGAAAGATGATACATTCTACCGAAAATGAACGTGCATTCTTGTCGATATGCAAGGAGAATCTTTTTTCTTCCTTGTGGAAATTACCCTCATTTCTGTTCAGAAAGTCCGTAATGGGCGCCAGTTCCGGTATTGAAAAAACTTCTTCTGTAGAGGCAAGATTATGGTCGGAAATCGTATTTGCATATTGAGTAAACAGATTATTTACCAGAATCTCGTTTCGTTCACGGGTAAAAACTCCGAGTCCTTCATGCGAAGTCTGCAGGTGTGAAATCAATTTTTCACGTTCGATGTACAGTGCTTCCTTTGCCCGGTGTAATCGCTTATATATCTTTATGATATGTTGCGAAATCTCTCCCAACTCATTCTTTGGAAATGTTTCCAGAATATCAAGGTCTATCGGCTCGTTGCGGTCAGCTTTCAAGGCAAACTGTTGCAACTGAGTAATAGAAGTTCCCAGCTTATGTGTAAAGCGGTAAAACAGCGTCATCAATATCAGGCTGATGATAATGGTAAACCAAACAAAGCCTGAATCAGCACGCAGATGCTCGCTTAGGCTTACATTGTAAGGTAAGGCAGAGCGTATAATAACCTGCTTGGCAGGGTAGTAACGTGCAGAATAAAAAAATTCTTCTCCGTTCAGACTTTCCGAATAACGACTGATGGAATATCCACTGCCATACATCAGAGCGTCTTGAACTTCTTTTCGGGAGCTATGATTCTTAAACTGGCTTATATCCTTCTGAGTATTATCATAAAGTACCTCACCTTCGGCAGTAATAAGTGTTACGCGCAGATTGGGAATCATATGCGTAGTAACATAGTGCTGTAAGGTATCGACACTGAAATTGTCGTTCTCGCCGATAAAGTCGTATAACTGTGCGTTATAATTCTGTAACTGCGTGTTCAGCAATTCGCTTTTATATGATTTTTCACGCTGATACTGAAAGAGCATAAAGCAGACAGCAAAGGCAAGAAATAAGGATACTACTGAAAGAAAAAGCCGTTTGCTGAATGGTAGTAAGCGGTATGAAAGTTTAGTCATGGTAATCCTTTGAATTATTCACATTCGAAGCAGTAACCATATCCGAGTCGGGTTACTATATATTTGCCGTAATTTCCTATTTTTTTACGCAGGCGAGTAATATTTACATCAATGGTACGGTCGAGTACATATACTTCATCGTTCCATACCTTGGCAAGGATATCTTCGCGTGAAAATACTCGTCCCTGATTTTGGAGCAGCAGCAATAAAATTTCGAACTCCTTTTTGGTAAGAGAAGCCTCTTCGCCATCTATTGTTACCTTCTTTTGAGGAATGTTGATAATAAGTCCTTTATACTGAATCTGTTCTTCTTCCTTGATTTGTACGCCGGCAGTACGACGCAATACAGCCTTTACACGCATGATAACCTCACGCAGGGAGAAAGGTTTTGAAATATAGTCGTCAGCTCCCAGGTTGAATCCGGTGATTGTATCATTTTCCGTATCTTTTGCTGTAATGAAGATGATAGGTATTTCGGCGGTATCTTTGTCTGCCTTTAGCATACGTGCCATCTTGAAACCGGAAATTTCTCCCATCATCACATCCAGCAGTAGTAAGTTGTATTGTGCAATATCCAGTTTCAAAGCCTCCTCGGCAGAGTTAGCTGTGTCTACTGTATATCCTTCCATTTCGAGATTGAACTTCAGAATCTCGCAGAGGTCCTCTTCATCGTCTACAACAAGAATACGATAATCGTTCATAGTGCTTTGTTTATTATTTATTGGTGCAAAGGTGGTGCTTTTTTGTTTCGTCACGATGAAATAGGTATTACAAAGATGTTACAATTCGGGACGGGTAAATTCTCCAACAAGGGAACGATTCATTTCGGCACGTACTTCCCTGGGAGTCAGGTTATGGCCGAGCAGGAACATCAGTTTTGTCAATACACTTTCTACCGTAGCATCATATCCGCTGATAACACCTGCGTCCAGCAGGTGCAGTCCCGTTTCATATCGTCCCATCTCTACCATGCCTGCCGGACATTGAGAGATGTTCACAATAACGATACCTCGTTGTGTTGCCTCCTTAAGCAGACGAATGAACCAAGGCTTTTGTGGCGCATTTCCCGAACCGTATGTTTTCAGGACTACCGCTTTCAGTCCTGGTATACGGAATACATTACTTACTACATTCTCCTGAATGCCGGGGAATATCGTAAGAATAAGCACATTGGTATCGAATACATAATGCGGGTGCATCGGAAGATTTAAGTCTGCCTTGCGGATACGGTCGTATTCATATTTGATGTGTATTCCTGCAGTAGCCAGAGGAGGATAATTATACGAGCGGAAAGCATTGAAATTTTCAGCGTTGATTTTGGTGGTACGATTTCCGCGCAGCAATAGATTTTCAAAGAAGATACACACCTCAGGTACGATAGCTCGTCCGTCCGGATGTTTGGCCGCAGCTATTTCGATAGAGGTTATCAGATTTTCTTTTCCGTCGGTACGCAGCACGCCGATGGGCAGCTGGCTTCCTGTCAGGATGACAGGCTTGCTTAGGTTTTCCAGCATGAAGCTGAGTGCCGACGCCGTATAAGCCATGGTATCCGTTCCGTGCAGAATAACGAAACCATCGAAGTTATCGTAATTGTAATGGATAATCTTTACCAGTTTGCTCCATAAAGCAGGTTCCATATCGGACGAATCGATGGGAGGGTTGAACTGGTAAGACGAGATACGATAATTGAAACGTTTCAATTCCGGAACATTTTCCTGAAGTTGGTCAAAGTTGAAAGCTTCCAGTGCTCCTGTTTCCGGATTCTCGATCATTCCAATCGTACCTCCGGTATAGATTAGCAAAACGGAAGGATAATCTGGCTTAATCATGTTCGTGTCTATTGCTTAATTTGTCACAAAGATAGTAAAAAGAGTTATAACCTCGTAATGTTTGATTTAATAAAATAACAAAATGCTTGTTTTATTGTGATAAATCAATTGTTTGCACCCCGTTGCAGTTTCATTTTTGTTTTTATCGGAGCTTTATATCTTTTAATTTTATAACTCCAGCAGATGCTTCAGGCGGTCGGCGGCCTTTCCGGCATCTCCTTTTTCCTCATTTAGCAGAGTGACAAATTTACTGCCGATTATACATCCGGAAGCATAGGCAGCAGCTGCTTCGTAAGTTTGTCTGTTCGAAATACCGAAGCCTATCATACGCGGATTATGCAGCTTCATCTTTTCAATGCGTCGGAAGTATGCTTGCTTCTGTTCGTCGAAATTTTTTTGTGCTCCAGTGGTAGCTGCCGAAGAAACCATATAAATAAATCCGTCGGTGTGCTGGTCTATTTCACGAATACGCTCTTCGCTGGTTTCGGGAGTTATCAGCATAATGATACGCAGATTGTAACGTTCGGCTACCGGACGGTATTCTTCCTGATAATCTTTGAAAGGCAGGTCGGGTATAATGATACCATCTATTCCACATGTCTGGCAGCTTTGACAGAAATTCTCAAAGCCGTATTGCATAATAGGATTCAGGTATCCCATAAGAATGAGAGGAATATTGACGTTCTGGCGGATATCTTTCAGTTGACCGAAGAGTTTTTTCAGTGTCATTCCGTTTCGTAAGGCTTGGGTTGCAGCCTCTTGGATAACTACACCGTCGGCCATCGGGTCACTGAACGGTATGCCTATTTCTATCAGGTCGATGCCTTTCTGTTCAAGTGTTCTGATAACGGTTGCAGTACTTTCCAGGGTAGGGCTTCCGGCACAGAAATATAAGGAGAGAATATCATGATGTTTGCGGTTGAATAATTCATTAATACGGTTCATAGTTGTATGGTTTTATTTGTTGGTTAATAATCTGAATTGCTTGATAAAATGTTTGAGTTTTGCTACATCTTTGTGTGCCGGAGCAGTTTCGAAGCCACTGTTCAGGTCGATTCCTGCCCAGGCAGGATGATGAAATCCGGACAAAGCCTCCAGACTTTCAGGGCAGATGCCTCCGCTCAGCAGGAAAGGAGTGCTACCGTGATAGCTGCTTAGTATATTCCAGTCGAACGATCGTCCCGAACCTCCGTATTCATGGCATGGCGTATCGAAGAGGAAATAATCGCAGTACGGCGCATATTCGTTTGTCCGTTTCACCTCCGAAGAGCTACGAAAGGAGAATGCTTTTATCAGTCTGAATCCTTTGGCCCGAAGTCCCTGACACAGGGCGGGAGATTCCGAGCCATGCAGTTGAAGGTAATCGAGCCTTAGTTCGCTTGCTCGTGTAATAATTGTTTCATAATCGGCGTTGACAAAAACTCCGATACGCTTTGACTGTACGGGAAGATAGAGAGGGGTTGACGGAACAAAGCGTGGGGAACGCTGGTAACAGATAAACCCCATCCAGTCGGCTCCGGCTCTTTCTACTTCACGGATGTTCTCGGGTTGGCGCATGCCACATACTTTAACTATCATAAGGCAGAATGAATATGATGGATAAACTGGCTTAATGCAGTTTCCGGATGATTGGTCTTCATAAAATTCTCCCCAATCAAGAAGCCTCGGAAGCCCGCTTCACGTAACTTGACGACCGTTTCCGCTTGTGAGATTCCGCTTTCCGAAACCAATACTTTGTCTTGAGGAAGTTTTTCGGCAAGTCGAAATGAGTTCTCTGTGTCGGTATGAAAGGTTCCCAGATTACGGTTGTTTATGCCTATCATATCTATATGGTCGTTGATGTATTCCAGTTCTTCTTCCCGATGTAATTCGAGCAGCACTTCGAGTTGCAGTTCGTGTGCTTCGGATGCCAGCATCTTGCATTCGTCCGGAGTCAGGGCTGCTGCAATCAGCAGTACTGCATCGGCTTGTGCAACCTTGGCTTGTAATAACTGATACCGGCTGATGATGAAATCTTTGCGCAGAATTGGGAGATTGACTGTCGGACGGGCAATCCGGATATCTTTCAGTGAACCGCCAAAAAACATCTCGTCTGTCAGGATGGAGAGAGCAGCGGCTCCCGCCTGTTCGTAGCCGTGAGGAATTACGGAGGCGTCGGCTTCGCGGTTAATCCAGCCCTTTGATGGGGAACGGCGCTTGAATTCGGCAATGATTCCGGTGGAAGAAGACAGAAGACTCTCTTTCATGCTGCGTGTGGCGGCAATGTTTCCGATGTGGTTTTCGAGAAATGAAGCAGAAACCGCAGCTTCTTGTGCCTCAAGCTCTTTTCGCTTATGTGCGATAATGTCGGTCAATATGTCTTGATTCATGGTGACGTTTTTTTTAAATGTGGTGATGTTTTAATAAAAATGTGCTGACGTTTTCAGTTGTTCATGCTGACGAATTTGCAGAAAGTATTCCATGCCCGTCCACTTTCCAGTGACTCTTTTGCCAATGCCACGCATGTTTCTATCGGTTTTTGCGGTTCACGTGCCTGTATGGCGAACGAAGCATTTATCAGCACGCAGTCGGTTTGTGCCTTGGTAGCCTGATTTTGCAGCACATTGTCGAATATCCGGGCTGCTTCTTCCGGTGTGTTTCCGCCGTACAGCTCCTCGCGTCGGGCAATGGTAAAGCCCAAATCGGAAGGACGGTATATCGTTTCGTAACGGTTCGTCATGACCTTGAACTCGTCAGTCAGAGAGATTTCGTCGTATCCGTCGAGGTTGTTGACCACGGCAAAGCCGATGTTCAGACGCTGCAGAGTATTGGTGTAGAGTCGCATTTGCGGAAGATCGGCTACACCCAGCAACTGATAGGCTGGTAGGCACGGGTTCACGAGCGGGCCAAGAAGGTTAAATAAGGTACGTACTTGCAAAGCTTTTCGAACCGGAGCCACGGTTTTCATGGCAGGATTGAAAAGGGGAGCGTGCAGATAGGCCATGCCGCATGCTTCGATGGAGCGGCGCAGCTTGCTTTCGTCGTTTGTAAATTTGACTCCATGCTGTTCCATGACATTGCTGGCTCCGCTGACTGAAGTGGCACCATAGTTGCCGTGTTTGGCGACAGCATATCCGGCTCCTGCTACAACGAAGCAGGCGCAGGTAGAGATATTGAATGTGTTTTTTCCGTCACCTCCCGTACCTACAATGTCAATTGGCTCGAAATCAGAGAAATCAACCGGTACACGGGTAGTGAGAAGTGCTTCACGAAATCCGGTCAGTTCGTTCACCTTTATACCGCGCATCTGGAATACTGTAAGCAGTGACGCAATCTGAGCTTCGTTGTAGTCGCCTCGGGTAATACCCTTCATCAGGTTGTATGCCTCTTCGTGCGAGAGTTCTTCGTGGGCAAAAAGTCGTATAAGTATTTCTTTCATTGTAGTAACATTTTTAGTGATTTAACCAGTTTTGCATCATTTGCTTGCCATCAGGGGTAAGAATTGATTCCGGGTGGAACTGAATGCCTCGAATATCATAATTCCGGTGGCGCAATGCCATGACATATCCTTCGCGACTTACGGCTGTTATTTCCAGACTATCTGGAAATCCGTTTGTATCGACTACCCACGAATGGTAACGTCCTACGGGAATTTCGTGGGGAAGTTGGTGGAAGATGTAATCGTCGGCAGTAATGGTAACCGGACTTTGTATGCCGTGATATACTGTTTCGAGATTCGTCAGTTTACCGCCGAATACCTCGCCGATGGCTTGCTCTCCCAGACAAACTCCCAGTATGGGTTTGCGTCCGGCATATTTCCGGATTACATCCAGCAACAAACCGGCTTCTTCCGGTATTCCCGGTCCCGGCGAAAGTACAATTTTGTCGAACTGTTCCAGTTCGTCCAACTGGAAGCAATCGTTGCGCAGTACTGTTACGTCGGCTCCAAGTTCTTTTATCAAATGACTCAAGTTGTAAGTAAACGAGTCGTAATTGTCTATGATGACTATTTTCATTGTTCCTATGTCTTTTTATAATTTTTCAGCCAGAAGGATTGCCTTTTTCAGTGCTCCCAGCTTGTTGTTGACTTCCTGTAATTCGTTTTCTTCATTGCTCAGTGCCGTAATGCCGCCTCCGGCCTGAAACCAGAGCTCGTTGTTGCGGCTTACAAAGGTTCGGATGGTAATCGCCTGGTTCAGGGAACCGTTCAGCCCGATGAAACCGATACATCCTCCATACACCCCACGATTGTGTGGCTCTATTTCGCTGATGAGTTGCATGGCACGGACTTTTGGAGCACCACTCAGTGTCCCGGCGGGGAACGTATCGATGAACGTACGTACCGGATTGGTGGTCTTTTCCAGTGTTCCGCTTACCCGGCTTACCAGATGAATGACATGACTGTAATATTGAGGTTCCTTAAAAAATTCGATGTGGGTATTGTGGCAATTGCGGCTCAAGTCATTTCGTGCCAAATCGACCAGCATGACATGTTCGGCATTCTCTTTCGGGTCGGCAAGGAGGGAAGCTGTCAGTTGCCTGTCGGTTTCCTTGTCTCCGCTGCGCCGGGTAGTACCGGCTATCGGATCGATAGTAGCTTGTCCGTTTTCTATCTTGCAGTGGGTTTCGGGAGAAGAACCGAAAATACGGAAACCTCCGAAATCGAAGTAAAACAGATAGGGTGACGGATTGATGCTTCTTAGTGCCCGGTACAGTTTGAAGTCGTCGCCTTGAAACTTCTGGATGAAACGGCGCGAGAGAACTACTTGAAAAACATCTCCCCGCAGGCAGTGGGCTATGCCCTTGCGGATATTGGCTTTATGTTCCTCATCGGTCAGTGTGCTGGTCGTTTCCCCTATGGGATAGAAATCATAAGTCGTATAGTTCCGGTTGTTGATGGCTTTTTCTATTTCATGGATGTGACTGCTGCCTTCCCCATCTTGCATTTCAATCAGTACCATTTCGCTCTTGAAATCGTTGAAGACAATCAGGTATTTGTATAAAATGTAGAGGATTTCGGGTGCGTCGTTCTTTGGGTCACGGCTGTCTTTTACCGGAATCCGTTCGAAATAACGTACGGCATTGAATGTTGTATACCCGTACAACCCGCAGTAGCCGGCATATTCTCCTTCTACCTTGAAGCGGGAAAGAAATTCATTGATGGCATTTTCTGCCGTAAAAGTGTCACTCAGTGCTGTTTCAATACGTGTATCATCGGGAAAGACTGCTGTGGCCATTCCATGGTTGATGCTGATACTTGCTATCGGGTTGAAAGCGATGAACGAACGGTTGTTTTCGGTTCCGTGATAGTCGGAGCTCTCCATCAGTGCGCTTTGTGGAAAGAGGTCGCGTACTTTCAGGTAGGTACTGACCGGAGTATGCAGGTCGCCAAGCATTACTTTATGTGCGGTATGATAAGTATATGTTGTCATTGTATTGTAACTTTAAGGGTGAAAATCAGTTGTTGGCCGGTTCATTGTTTAAATAAGTTTCTATATCCTTGTCGCCTCTTCCCGAAACAGTCAGAACAACGATATCTTCGGGCTTGAATGACAGCTTGTCGAGTGCTCCCAGTGCGTGTGCCGACTCCAGTGCCGGAATAATACCTTCCAGTCGGGTCAGTTCGTAAGCTGCACGGATAGCTTCATCATCGTTGATGGCAAGAACGGTTGCACGGTGCTGTTCGGCCAGATTCGCATGCATGGGTCCGATGCCCGGATAGTCCAGTCCGGCAGAGATAGAATACGGTTCGATAATTTGTCCGTCCTCATCCTGCATCAGCAATGTTTTCGAACCATGAATGATTCCCAACCGGCCCAGGTGGATTGTGGCAGCCGACATTCCGCTGTCTATACCTTTTCCTCCAGCTTCAGCCAGTACAATCTTGACACGTTCGTCGTCGATGTAATGATAAATCGTACCGGCGGCATTGCTTCCTCCGCCTACACAGGCTATCAGGTAGTCGGGGTAATTGCGTCCCTCGTGTTCTTGAAGCTGCTTTTTGATTTCCTCACTGATGACAGATTGCAGACGGGCCACCATGTCGGGATAGGGGTGCGGGCCTACGGTAGAGCCGATCAGGTAATAAGTATCTTCAGGATGACAGCACCAGTCGCGGATAGCCTCGTTTGTAGCATCTTTCAGTGTCATGTTTCCGGAAGTTACGGCTCGTACGGTTGCTCCCAGCATTTTCATTTTCTCCACATTAATGTGCTGACGTTCCACATCTGTCTTGCCCATATATACGATGCACTCCATGTTCATCAGTGCACATACGGTAGCTGTAGCCACTCCGTGCTGTCCGGCTCCGGTTTCGGCGATGATACGTTTTTTGCCCATACGGCGAGCCAGAAGGACTTGTCCGATAGCATTGTTTATCTTGTGTGCTCCTGTGTGATTCAGGTCTTCTCTTTTCAGATAGATTTTACATCCGTATTTTTCAGAAAGCCGCTTGGCGAGGTACAGTGGAGAGGGGCGTCCCACATAATCGCGCAGGAGCTGGGCGAACTCTTGCTTGAAGCTTTCCGATTCCATGACTTCCAGATATGCGTTTTTCAGATCTTCTACGCATTGGTACAGAATTTCGGGGATATATGCTCCACCGAAGTTTCCATAAAAACCGTTCTTGTCTACTTGATACGTTTTCATAAAAGTGATATTATTGGGGGAAAAACAAAAAAGGCTGTCGTAAGTTACGACAGCCTTTTGCTATATCTTATTACTATAAGTTAAATGGTATTATATACACACGACTGATGTTCCCTTACGACTTATGAAGTTGCAAGAGGCGCCACCAGAAGAATGTATTTACCATTGTTTGTTTCATGACGTGTAAATTATAAATTGATTATCGATTGCAAATGTAGAGATAAAAATGGAATATCCAAATAAAAGAAAAACTTTTTTGCAAAAAAACTGTCTATAATGCACAAAGCTGTTTGCCTTTGCTGCAGGCTGTCGGGTTTCGGACAGGAAGACGACCTGTTTAGTGTACCTCTCTGAAGTGAAGTTTTTATCGGAAGAAGCCGAATATTTCTTGTGAGTAAGAAAAAATCATCAGGACATTGGGCAAATCGGTTCTGAAATTTGTTTATGTACGAATAATAAGGTATATTCGTATTATAATAAATTTTAGCTGACATATGAAATCATTAAGTTATGCTGCCCTGGGCAGCGTGTGTGCACTGGTAATCGGAATATTGCTGGTGATATGGCCTGAAGCTGCCATTATTTATCTTGTCATCACGGTAGGAGTGCTTTTCTTGTTGCCGGGCCTGATGGGATTGTTATCCTATGTTTTTTATCGGCGCAGGAATACCGAAGTGGAGAGAACATTTCCTATTATAGCACTGGGCAGTACTTTGCTGGGATTCTGGCTGATGATTATGCCGGACTTTTTTGTGAATATTCTGATGTATCTGCTGGGAGTACTTCTCGTATTGGGTAGTTTGTCGCAGCTGATAAACTTCATATCAGTTCGCAAAATCATAAAAGTTCCCGTTTTTCTATATGTGATTTCGGTCTTGATTTTAGCTGCGGGCATTGTTATCCTTTTCAATCCGTTTACGGCAGCCACCATTCCGTTTATTGTTCTCGGAATAGCATCCATCGTATATGCTTTGAATGATCTTATTCGCCTTTTGTTTTATTACGGCAAACGGAACAAGAATGTGACGGATGTAAAAATTATAGAGGAATAGTTGGATTTTTTCCAACTATTCCATGTTACGGTATTGCTTGGGCGACATGCCTGTATATCGTTTAAAGTACTTCCCGAAGAAAGAAATATCGGGGAAGTTTAATGAATATGCGATTTCCTGAATGGTCAGCTCGGTGGAGCGGAGTTTCGCCTGGGCATCGCGTATTACAAAAGTCGATATGATATCTGTCAGGGTTTTCCCTGTTGTTTTCTTGATTGTCGTACTGAGATGCTGAGGCGATAAGTGCATTTTCTCGGCATAGAACGAAATGTTGCGTTCCTGCTTGTAGTTTTGTATGACAATTCGAATCAGTTCCTTTACTATTTCCTGATTGCGGTTGTATCGGGGGCGTTCGCTTCCTTCTCTTTGTTTATATATATTTCCTAAGCCTAATATCAGCTGGCTGCATATTAAATAGGCTTGTTCGTTCCTGATGAAGGTGTCTTGCAGACGCATTGCCTTAATCAGTACCTTAAAATATTCATAGAATATCCCTGCGGCCTCGGGGCTCAGTTCGATAACCGGTTCTTCAAATATCGATGGGGTATATTCAATCATGCGTGAAAACATGGGAGGACTCTGGACCAGTTTTTGAGAAAATCCTACAAAAATAAACCGGCAATCCTTGCTTTCATCCATTATTTGTACAAACTGATGTGGAAAAATAATGGCAATCGTATTCTTCTTTAGTTCGTATTTGTTCAGGTGTATAGTGATTGTACAGTTCCCCCGGATACACAGCAAGAAAAGACATCCAGGCATTTGAACCGGATTCTTAAAGAGATTCTTGATGTTGCCTATGAGGTCAATGCCTGTCAGCATATCAATATTTTCTGGTATAGACTCTAATGAGTTTATTCGTTTCATTTAATTCTTCTTTATATAATCTGTAGCAAATATAATTTTTTTGCCTGAGAGTTCCAAATGTTACACATTTGTGCTTAGATTCGTTAAGAAACTAATTTTTAATATGATGAAATATGTATTACAATGTGAAAAAGACTTAACGGGAAGTACGATGAAAGAATAGATTTTGTATTTTCGTAACCAGTACGAAAACTATAAATTTAATATCGTGAAAAACAGTAATTTGTATTTGGTTAGTTTGGTCTTAGTGGCCATTTTGGGCGGTCTTCTTTTCGGATATGACACCGCTGTTATTTCAGGAGCGGAACAAGCTCTTCAGAAACATTTGGGATTAAACGCATTTTGGCATGGCATTACAGCTTCCAGTGCATTGATCGGGTGTGTAATAGGTGGAGCCATCTCCGGAGTATGTGCTTCACGCATGGGGCGGCGTAATTCTCTACGTCTGTCGGCTGTGCTGCTTTTCCTGTCGGCATTGGGTTCGTATTATCCGGAATTTATCTTTTTCGATAAGGGAGATACGTCGTTTGCCCTGATTTTGGCATTCAATTTCTACCGTATATTGGGTGGAGTAGGTGTAGGTTTGGCCTCTGCTATCAGTCCGATGTACATTGCCGAAGTTGCTCCTTCCGAAATTCGTGGTAAACTTGTTTCATGTAATCAGTTTGCCGTAATCTTTGGTATGCTGGTGGTTTATTTTGTAAATTACATGATTAAGGATGGAATGACTGAAGAAACCCTGGTATCCGACGGATGGCGTCAGATGTTCTTGTCGGAAGCTTATCCGGCAGCCGTATTTGCAATTCTTCTTTTCTTTGTCCCGAAAACTCCACGTTATCTGGTTATGGAAGGAAATGACTCAAAGGCTCTCTATGTGCTGGAGCGCATCAACGGTCCGGAAAAGGCAAAGAAAATTTTCTCGGACATTAAGTCGGTTACAGCCGAGAAGACCGAGAAGCTGTTTACTTATGGTGTGTCTGTGATTGTCATCGGAATTTTACTTTCTGTCTTCCAGCAGGCTATCGGTATTAATGCCGTGCTTTATTATGCTCCTCGTATTTTCGAAAAGATTGGCGGCGGAGGCGACGGTATGATGCAGACGGTTATTATGGGTATAGTAAATATTACCTTTACGCTGGTTGCTATCTTTACGGTAGAGAAGGTGGGAAGAAAGCCATTGCTTATTATCGGATCTATAGGTATGGCTATCGGTGCACTGGGTACTGCGGCTTGCGATGAGTTCCATGTGAGCGGAATGGTAGCTGTTTTGTGTATCATCGTTTACTCTGCTGCATTTATGATGTCGTGGGGACCGATTACGTGGGTGTTGATCGCCGAAATATTCCCTAACACAATCCGTAGTAAGGCTGTTGCCATTGCAGTAGCTTTCCAGTGGATATTTAATTATCTCGTATCGTCTACTTTCCCGGCTATGTACGAAGTCAGTCCGTTCTTTGCCTATTCGCTGTACGGCGTAATCTGTGTGATAGCTGCTATCTTTGTATGGAAGTGGGTACCTGAAACAAAGGGTAGAACCTTGGAGGAAATGAATCAGCTCTGGCTTAGCCGAAGCAAACGCTAAATAGGCTTAACCGGAAAACTATTAAGATAAAATAAACACCGGATTATTTATAGATTTCAGAAAGCGGGAAAATGGATGTCAGCGTCTGTTTTTCCGCTTTCTTTTTGCTGTTTCCCGTCATTTGTCCGACTTTGGTATGTGGAATGAAGACCTGGATAAGAAAATTTGTCTGGGCGTGTCTATAAACGGCGTCAGCTGTGTACTTGCCGGCTGGTGGAATGATTATGGATGGGCCTGCGTATGCGTGTAAAAACGTCGGCACGTCTTGGACGATTTTTGTACAAATTATTTTTGTTTTTGTACAAATTTTGTTCTGAATAAGGTGAGATGTAGTTTCGTTTCCCGTGAAGTTTGAAATAGCCTGTCGGCGTAAATTCTATATTGTCGGGGGGATTATAGGGGAGGACGGGCAAGCATAAGCTGTTATAAAAGCGAAGCGGACAAACTGAAAACTCAGTCTGCCCGCCTCTATACTCTTTCAGCAAAAAATTATCTTAATGAATTTTAGAAGAACAAGTAACGCTTGTCTACGATTTCAGCTTTGTCGCGCAGTTCGTAGATGCACTGTCCGGCATAGCGTACAGCCATACCAGAGAGAGCTGCTTCTTCTTTCTTTGCATCAAATTTCTCTGTACCTTTTTCCTTGTTGTATACCTGAATCATGTAAACTCCGGCATTACCTTTGATAGGAGCAGAAACTTTGTTCAGATCAGTCTTTGATGCATATGCACTGATTGCAGGTTCGCTGGCACGAGTTACAGCAATAAATGCAGGAGCATTGAATGTAACATGTTTAACAGTATCGCTGATAGCGTCTTTCATTCCCTTAACCTGTGCTAAAGAGTTGAAGCCTTTCATCTGGTCCATAATCTTTTCAGCTTTCTTGTCGCGAAGAATTTCACTCTTCAGCATATCAGAAACCTTATTGATGTTTACGTAACCTTCCGGATTTATGGCTTCCAGAGCTACTACCATCAGGTGATCGTTTTCACCACATTCATACAATGGAGAAACGTCGCCCGGTTTTGCGCTGAATACCCATTTCAAAGCTTCGCGAGTAGATTTTACGCCACCTACATAATGTTCGTCGCTGCGGAAGTTAGCACGTGGAGTAACACTGTATCCAGCTTCTTCTGCATTCTTTTCAAGATTCTTGATTGTTGTATTCTGAGCTACAAACTGGCTGAACTTATTGTAAGCCTTGTTGTAAGTTTCCTTGCTGAATTCAACAGGACGTTTGATGACAGCTACTGTATATTTGTCTTTCATCGCCTTCTTGTTCATTACCTGCAGGATAAGATTAGCCTGACCTACTTTGATGTTTGCCAGTTCGTCAACAGGCTGAGAAATCAGTTTGTTGATGAAAGTAGCGTTGTCTGCATCCAGTGAGGCACCTTCCCAGCTCTGAGAGTTAACCCAGTTTGCTTCGCCGGTCTGACCATATTTCTTTGCAAGTTCAGCAAAATCTGCTCCACCCTTCAGTGCATTGTAAATACTGTCTGCCAATGTTGCTGTCTTAGCTTCTGTATCAGCATATACCTGAATCTGACGGAACTGGATAGAGTCCGGAGCTGTAGTCTTGGCAATAATCTTGAACGCATTGTAAGAATCGTCGGCCTGGTTGTAGTAAGGACCATATACTTCGTTGACAGAAGTAGAATCCAAACGGCTTGCAATGTCAGAAGGTAATACTGTTTTGCTTACCGGTACATCTGCAAACGGAATAACAGAACCTGTAGAGCGGACAAATGCGGCATAGTCGCTTGTAGTATTTGTCAGCTGGCTGCTGTATTCTGTAACCTCTTTTTGAACTTCCTGACGGTCGGCGTCAGAAGGAACGATACGTACATCGATAAATTTGATGTCGCGTGTCTCAACAGGCTGTTTGAACGATTCTTTTCTTTCTTCATATAGTTTCTTGATGTCTTCGTTCGAAACTGTGATTGTAGAATCGCTGATGCTTGAATAAGGAACACCTGCCAGCAATAAGTCAGACTGAGCTGTACGTCCGTTGAATGCATCTTCTGCTGCGACCGGATTTGAAATTAGTGATTTTGCAATCAGGTTCTGGTATTTTTCTGCAAGTACAGACTGTTTTAAAGTCTTTTCGATGAACTTCCAGAAGTTACCCATCTTCTGATAGTATTCAACATACTGTGCAGGCATTTTGCTTGTGTCCAGATTTGCATAGTCTACCAAGAACTTCTTCAACATATCTTTATCGAAGGCGCCTGTTTGCGGGTTACGGAACGGAGTCTGCATCAGCAGCGGATTGGTTCCTTCATCGATAATAGCCTGAAGTTCTTTGTCTGTAACTTTCAGTCCAAGTTTCTTCGCTTCAGCAGCTATCAGTTCGTTTGTTACGTATGTGTTCCAAACCTGATCTTTGATATTAGTCAGCTGATCGTCGTTTAATGAATTCAGTCCGTTGGTCAGTTTGATTACTTCGCTGAATTCGTCTACCATTTTTTGATAATCCTGAACGGAGAGTGTGTTTCCATTTATTTCTCCAGCGTCTTGTTTCCCTTGATGCGGCTGAAGAATTTTCCACGCATCACCTGCAATGAAGGCAAAAAGGGCAAGACCGATTACAATGACCAAAAGAGGTCCTTTGCTTCTGATTGTTTGTAAAGTTGCCATTTAAAGTTATTATTTTTTGTTTATTGTTTTTTTTCTTTAGCGCACGAAGATACAAAAAATGTACTTAGTAGGCTCTTTTTTATAGAAAAATTTTTATTTTAAGAGCTTTTAAATAGCTTATTTGTTAACTTTTAGCTTAACCAGCTCTATTTTTGTTGCTGTAACTTTGATGATTTTAAACTGGAAGTTTCCTATCGTTATTGTTTCGTGCATTTTAGGGAAACTTTGATATTCGTGTAGGATAAGCCCACCTATCGTTTGATATTCATCACTTTCTGGTAGTTTTAATCCGAATTCCTCATTCGCTTTTTCAATTTCTACACGTCCGGAAAATATGTATTCGTTTTCTCCAATATTTTTGGCTATGCTGGAGTTGGTATCATGTTCGTCTTCAATGTCACCGAAGATTTGTTCTACCAAGTCTTCCATGGAAACCAGTCCTGATGTTCCTCCAAATTCGTCTACAACGATTGCCAGTGAGCGCTTTTGTTGCATAAGCTGCTGCATAAGTTTGTGGGCGCTCATCGTTTCTGGTATGATGGGGATTGTGCGTATATGCTGGCGCCAGTCGGTCAGTGATTTAAACATCTCGGATGAATGTATATAGCCGATAACGTTGTCTATATCTTCTTGGTAAACGATGACTTTGCTTATTCCATGCTCAATGAATTCTGCTTTCAGCTCGTCCAGCGTGGCATTGACATCTACAGCAATGATTTCGGTACGCGGAACCATGCAGTCGCGTACTTTGATACTGGAAAAGTCGAGTGCATTCCGGAATATTTCTATTTCGGTGTCAATAGCATTCTGGTCTTGTACCTTTTCGATACTGCTCTGTATGAAATAGTCCAGATCTACTTTAGTAAATGCTTTATCTTGGGTTTCCTTGTTTATTTTGGTTCCTGTAAGATAAAGGATACAGGTTGACAGGGAAGAGGCAAAGCGGCTGATCGGATACAGTATCAGGTAACAGATAAATGTCGGTATGGCAAATGCGCGTAATGTGCTGTTAGGACTTATCTTAAATAAAGTCTTGGGTAGGAATTCTCCTGTTACGAGAATGATTGCTGTAGATATAAGTGTTTCTATTGTAACCAAAGCTACCTGATTGTTGATGATGCCTATCAGGATATACTCTTCTATCAGTTGAGCCATCCAAATACCATACACAACCAGAGCTATATTGTTTCCCACCAGCATGGTTGAAATGAAATTATTGGGATTGCGATAAAAAATGGATAAAATACGGGCTTGTATGCCATTGTCTTTTTCCATTTCAAAACGCAACTTGTTGGAAGAAACAAAGGCAATTTCCATTCCTGAAAAGAATGCGGAAAATGCCATTGATATAAGTAGTTCTATAATTAGTCCCATATTGAATTGGTACAGAGTTTTCTATTTTTGGGTCGTATCAGCTGGTGCCGTATCTTCTACCGTAAATATACCTGTATTGTTGAATATTTGATATTCTGTCATCTGCTGATTCGATTCGAATCCGTATCCCGTCAGTATTTTGTCTGGCTGCTCGATACGTATGAATTGATCGGAATAGATTTTTTCTTTTCCTTGATCCCAGTACATAAGCTGGGTATCGAATTTATCTCCACGTTGACTGCGGATATGTACATTGCTTCGGAGCTCCCATAGCTTCTTGGGCTCGTAATAATAGGCGGTATCTGCTTTTATACTTGCATCAATATGAAAAAGCGTGTCGAACTTTTCGAGATAGATGCCTTTTTCGAATGCCCAGAAAGGAGTATCAACTTCACTGTAGATCAGCCATTCGGCCGTGATTATTTTATAACGGATCATACCAGAGTCGGATATAAAAGTCGTGACACCGGTAGTACGCATGTCTGGCAGTGAATCTTTTTCATTGACAGCTGCTGCCAGTTCTTTCTTTTTGCTACATGCAGGCAATAAAATAAACATAACAGCTGCCCAGATGGCAACTGTTATGTTTAAAATCATTATATGTTTTTTGTTGGTCACTCTATATGACATATAAAGTATTTATCTGATTGTTGTAGTTTCACCAATCCATCCACCGATAGTTACTGAATCACCCTTCTTCAAGCCCAGGAAGAACAAGTCTTCATCTTTCGGAGTATATGCAGAATAGCTTCCGATCAGCTTGTTAGCTTCTTCTGCAACACTTGGATCTACACTCTTGGCGCGCTGCAATTTATCGATAGCTGCGAAGTAAGTACATTTGTTCAAAGCTGCTTCATCACCCCAGTTTGGACTAGCTGCATACATCTGTGCAATCAGGATATATGCTTTACCCATGTTCGGATTGTAAGAAAGAGCTTTGTTTGCATATTGTCTTGCTTTGCCATACATTTTCTGGCTCATAATAGCAATTGCAGCTTTGTAGCAGTTTTCTGCTTTTTCCATAGGATCTTGTTCGAGTTCGATTGCTTCGTCGAAGTAGCTGACACTCTTGTTGATGTCACCTTTCTTGTAGTACATGTAACCACATCCAAGAGCTGTTGCTGCAGTCGGTTCGATAGCATGAGCTGCTTCTGAGGCCTGGAAATAAGCTTCTTCGTTTGTACATTTCAAGATTTCCATAACAGAGATAACCTGTTTCAGATAATCAAGATTTGATTTGTTCTGTGCAACTTTAGGACCATAGATAGACTGCATGTCTTCACAAGTAGCTGTACCGCTATTGATGAAGTAAGCATCTACATTGTCTTTTGCTGTTTTCAGTAATTTCTTAGTCTTTTCTGCTGTTGTAGCTTTGTAAGCAGCATCAGCATAACCAGAAACTGTCAGGTAGTCCTGAATGAATTGTTCTTTATGGGTATTGTCTGCTTTCAGTTTACGCAGTGACAAGTCCATCATATCCTGGAACATGAAGTAATCTGCGTTTTCTTTTTCCAGATCGATAGCCTCTTTTTCTATACCATAAGCAGTGTTAACATCCAGATTAGGACCAGAGAAAACGATAAGGTCATGAGCTTTCATACCCAAGATGGAACCTTTTGTTGTCGGATTTCTAACCAAACCATTCAGTTGATCCAAGTATTTGATACGCTGGTCGTGTACAGACATCAACTCGTTTAAGTAAGTCTTTTGCTGTGCAGCATCTTTAGATTCAGCGATCAAGGCACGAAGAATCTTAGCACCGTTAGTATAAGTTCCTACTTGTGCCAACGGAGCTTCTGTAAATACGGCTTTCCAAGGAGTGTATGCATCCTTGAAGTTGTTAGTCTTTACGTATTCAGTATAAATACTGATGTTCTGGAGGCAACGGAGACTGTCTTCTCCATGTCCAAAACGAGAACCATCTTCCACTCCTTTTTGAGCGAAAACTGCTGTTGTACCCAATGAAAGTACAGCCAGCATTGTAAACATCTTCATTTTCATCGTATATAAATTTAGTTGTTTTGTTAGTTAACTTTCCATTTCATGAACCAGTGTTCATTAAACGTCAGGCCGATTTTAATGACGAAACGATTTTCTGATAGCATGTTAGGAACAGATGGTGTAACATGAACATATTGTCCAGTTAAGTTTAGAATGGTATTCCGCTGGAATAATTGAAGTGGAAGACCAAATCCTGCACTGATTCCATATTCTGAAGGACCATCACATTGAGGAAGCTTTAAATATGAGCTTTTGTAATAACCTCCCGCGCGATACCGTATACGTTTCAGGTAACTTCTTCCTATAGGATCTGGCAGATATTCTATACCTGCTGCTATTTTGGAACGGTCGTTATATGCATTTGTTGAATTATCATATTTTACTTTTGACCATTTTTCAAGAGAATAATCAACGCCAACAGTAAGGCTTCTTGCATGATTATACGCTAAACCTATACCGAAGGTATGCGGTATACCATATGAATCATTTACCACATGCTCATTAACCGAAGAATAACTGGAATTGTCTGTTACCTGTATTCCTCTCGTATCTGTCGAGTTAAGCGTATGTCCCAAGCCATATACTAATCCGAGAGTTAATTTATCGGATTTATTTATTTGCTGAGTATATTGCAATCCGAAGTCTGCTACATAACTGTTTACTTCAATATTGTTGTATACATTGGTCTGGTCACTACTTACGCTGAAAGCTTTAGTTGCCTGATATTGCAATGTTCCGTAGATATATCCGGCGTTTACTCCGATAGAAAGGTTATCAAGTATTTTGAAGCCTAATCCTCCTGTTATTTGCTGCAAGCCGCCATCTCCATAAAAAAGGTTTGTTGCCGTAACATTTTCAACCCCTTCTACTGGCTGAGTTGTCGTAAAATTATATCCTAAAGTAGAATAGGGGGTGAATGCAATAGCCATACCTAAACGGGGATGTAGACGAAACTGCATTGCTATATAGTCGAAGCTGGAATTTCGTGCATTGTTTTTTATTCCATTTTCCTGAAAATTGGAACTTTTTAAACTCATTCCTACATCGAACATAAACGAGAGAGAATCTACCGCTGTAAATGATGCCGGATTCAACATGTTTATATGACCGCTGTTTCGGAGTGCATATCCGACTCCTCCCATCGCAGCATTATTGGCAAAGCCTCGGTCTGACAAATCTCCCAGCCCATAACGGGTATAAGGGGAATTAGTGCTGGACTGAGCAAAAGCCGATAAAGAGCCGGCAAATATCAGAGCGCTGATTAGTGCTTTCTTATTTAACATTGTAATTTAAAATTCTGTTTAAACCTTTCAATACTAAAAATCTATCTGCAAAGATGATACTTTTTAAGTTTGTATCAAAAGAAAATTTATCTCCACCAGTTAAAAAAACCAAAAGGTCAGGATATTTCTTTTGCATTAGGGTGATATAACCACTTATTTCAAACTCCATGCCCTTTATTACGCCGGCGCGTATAGCCGTTTCTGTGCTATATCCGAACTCGGGCAGGTCACCTCCTTTTTCTATAAGCGGAAGTTTGTCACAGCAGGCATTCAGCGCTTTGAAGCGAGTATATATACCGGGGGATATATTCCCTCCCCAGTATCGTCCTTGGGCATCGATGAACTCGTATGTTAAAGCTGTTCCTGCATCAATGACCAATAAGTTTTTGCCTGGGCAAAGATAATTGGCACCTACTACAGCAGCTAATCGGTCCATGCCCAATGTCTCAGGAGTCTTGTAAAGATTTTCTATGGGCACTGGGGTGCGATATGTTAACTCCAGAAAGGGAACAGGCTGTTTCGCCAATTGCTTGCGAATTGTATTGCTGAGTGTGATGACGGATGCAATAATTCCTTTTTCTATAGGATATTTGTTGCATAACATTGTCAAGCAGTCTAAAGAATGGTTTGAGCCTCGAAGAACTTCCACCACTTCTTCGTTATCGAATACAGCGAGTTTGGCTACTGTATTGCCTATATCGATTACTAAATTCACTTCTTTTCTTGTTTTATGCTGCAAAGTAAAGTAAAAAATGAATAGGAATAGTAATAAAACGATGAATTTATTCAGAACTTATCAATATTTAGCCGTATTTTTGCGCCTGAAATAGTGTGAACGTTGTAAAAAAAGAGGATAAACTTTACTCAGGTTTATGGTAAGACTTAGATATTTCATTATATGTTTGCTGGCAGGGCTGTCGCTCTCTGCTCACGGACAGCAGTCGGACAGTATCCGTTTCAGCTTGTTGACTTGTGCTCCGGGTAGTGAGATTTATTCTTTATTTGGGCATACAGCTATACGTTATGAAAATTATACCCGTCATGTCGATGTGGTTTTCAATTATGGGATGTTCAGCTTCAATACTCCTAATTTTATATTCCGTTTTGTTAAGGGAGAAACCGATTATCAGTTGGGGATTACACCTTATACTTATTTTGAGGCAGAATATGCGATGCGCGGTTCTTCTGTGTATCAACAGGTATTGAATCTTACACAAGAGGAAAAAGAAAACTTGTTGGCATTGTTGGAAAAAAACTATTTACCCGAAAATCGTATCTATCGATATAATTACTTTTACGATAACTGTACGACACGAGCCCGCGACAGAATAGAAGAATGCATAACTGATGGACAGGTTGTCTATCCGGATTCTTTGTCTGGCAAAAGCTTTCGTAGTATTGTACACGAGTTTACAGTCGGGTCTTCATGGGATGAACTTGGCATCGATCTTTGTCTGGGAGCTGAAGCCGATAAAACAATAAGCAAACGTTTGCAGATGTTTTCACCTTTTTATTTGAAGTACTATGCTTCCAATGCCTATATTCTTGATAAGAGAGGGATGCGCCGCCCATTGGTACTGGAGGAAACAAAGATTGTGGATGTGGAGCCGGAACTGGCTGAGCCAGGTTTTGTGCTTTCGCCAATGGCGTGTGCTTCTTTATTCCTTGCATTATGTGTACTGATGGCATGGATGCAATGGAAATTCCGACGAATTTGGTGGGGGTGGGATATACTGCTTTATGCTTCTCAGGGAATAGCGGGATGCATTATTGCATTTTTGTTTTTCTTTTCTGTTCATCCTACGGTAGGTTCAAACTGGTTGCTTATTTTGTTTAATCCGATACCTTTATTATACCTTCCCGTCATGGTATATAAGGCCATAAAGCACAAAAAAGATGCTTATCATGTAGTAAATCTTATATATTTAACACTTTTTATAGTCATTCTTCCCTTTTGTGGGCAAGAATTTAATTTAACAATATTACCTTTGGCACTCGGTTTGCTGGTGAATTCAGCAGGCCATATCTTAGTTTGGAATAAAAAGTAATGAAAGAACGTATACTGACTTCGCTGATTGCAGCATTTGTAATAACAAGCTTACAGGCTCAGACAACTCCGACTGTGCCGAAATTGGTGGTTGGATTGACCATCGACCAACTTCGCTCAGACTATATTGAAGCTTTTTCGGCTTTATATGGTGAGAGGGGCTTTAAACGTCTGATGAAAGAAGGACGCGTTTATTGCAATGCAGAATACGATTTCATAAATATGGATCGTTCTTCGGCTGTAGCTTCTATATATACCGGTACTACTCCTTATTATAATGGAATAGTAGGAAGCCGATGGATGGATCGTACTTCTTTACGTATTGTGAAGAGCGTCGATGATCCGGCGTATATGGGAGTATATACTTCAGAATGTACATCTCCTCAACATTTATTAGTTTCTACGCTTTCGGATGAACTGATGGTTGCAACCAACGGTAATGCCGAAGTTTATTCGATTGCTCCTTCTCGTGAAATGGCTGTACTCGCTGCAGGCCATGCTGCTAAAGGAGCTTTCTGGTTGAACGATGAAACAGGAAAATGGAGCGGTTCCACTTATTACGGGGCTTTTCCAGAATGGGTAGCTGCATATAATGACCGTGAAGGACTGGATTTTCGTATAGGTAATCTGGTATGGGGACCCTATTTGCCTGTCACATCTTACAAGTATGTTACTTCTGATGTCAAACAGCTTACTTTTAAACATGATTTTTCCGACGAGCGTACTGATAAGTTCAAAAAGTTTAAAACCAGTCCTTATGCGAATGATGAGGTAAACAAGCTGGTTAATGCATGCTTGGCGAATACCAATGTGGGGAAAGACAATGTTCCTGATTTGCTTACGTTGTCTTATTATGCGGGAAACTATGCTCATACCCCCAATACGGAGTATGCTATGGAAATACAAGATATGTATGTTCGTCTGGATAATAGCATAGGCGATTTGCTTGACTTGATCGATCGTAAGGTAGGGCTAAATAATACATTGTTCTTTATCACTTCTACCGGTTATGCAGATGCGGACCCGAAAGATCCGGAACAATATAAGATACCGGGCGGAGAGTTTCATATAAAGCGTTGTGGAGCACTTCTGAATATGTACCTGATGGCTATTTATGGTCCGGGGCAATATGTAGAAACTTATTACGATCGTCAGATTTATCTGAATCATAAACTTATTGAGGATAAGAAGTTAAATCTTACAGAAATACTGAACCGTTCGTCTGATTTTATTGTTCAGATGAGTGGTGTCCGTTCGGCATATTCTTCTCAGCGCTTGTTGCTTGGAGCATGGACTCCTCGTATTGATAAAATCAGAAATACATTCAACTCGAATGCTTCCGGTGATATTTATGTGGAAGTAATGCCAGGATGGTCGGTTGTTGACGAGTATTCTCAGGTATCGAAGGTGGTACGTGATACTTACTCATCTGCTCCGTTGATTTTCATAGGTAATAATATAAAGCCGGAAATCTTATATACTCCGGTGAAAATGGCGACAATCGCTCCCACTGTAGCCCATTTCATGCGTATTCGGGCGCCCAATGCAGCTACTGCTGCTCCTCTGACGGGCATTCGTAAATAATTATCAACTTAGATAATTAAGAAAATCAGCAAATTAGTTATCTTTGTGCGTCAGAAAACTGAATGAATAAATCAAATTAGAAATAATAAAAACAACAATATACAATGGGATTTAACGAATTTATAAGCAAACTTTTTGGAAATAAGGCAACTCGCGATATGAAAGAAATTCAACCGTGGGTAAATAAAGTGAAAGAAGTCTATCCGGAGATTGCTAAATTGAGTCACGATGAGTTGCGTGCCAAAACCGAAGAGCTGAAGAAATATATCAGAGAATCGGCTGCTGAAGAAAATAAGAAGATAGAAGAACTGAAAGCTACTATCGAGGAAACAGACATTGAAAAGCGTGAGCCGATTTTCTCACAAATAGATAAGTTGGAGAAGGAAGTTCTTGAAAAATATGAAAAAGCCTTGAACGATGTTCTCCCTACTGCTTTTGCGATTGTAAAAGATACTGCTCGCCGTTTAAGTGAAAACGAAGAAATTGAAGTTACTGCTACTGAAATGGACCGCAATTTGGCTGCTCAGGGTAAGGACTTCGTCCGTATAGAAGGCGACAAGGCCATCTGGAAAAACCATTGGGTAGCCGGAGGTAATGAAATGACATGGAACATGGTTCATTACGATGTTCAGTTATTTGGTGGTGTTGTACTGCATCAGGGTAAGATTGCGGAAATGGCTACCGGTGAAGGTAAAACCTTGGTTGCTACATTGCCGGTATTCTTGAATGCCTTGACTGGTAATGGTGTACACGTGGTTACAGTCAATGACTATCTGGCTAAGCGTGACTCTGAATGGATGGGCCCGCTCTATATGTTCCATGGCTTGAGTGTAGACTGTATCGATAAGCATCAGCCTAATTCGGAAGCACGTCGTCGTGCCTACATGGCAGATATCACATTCGGTACCAATAACGAATTTGGTTTCGACTACTTGCGTGATAATATGGCTGTCAGCCCGAAAGATCTTGTACAGCGCAAGCATAATTATGCTATCGTCGATGAGGTCGACTCCGTATTGATTGATGATGCACGTACTCCGTTGATCATTTCTGGTCCTGTTCCTAAAGGTGACGAACAATTGTTTGAAGTACTTCGTCCGTTGGTAGAACGTCTGGTTGAAGCACAGCGCAAATTGGCAACACAATATCTTGCTGATGCGAAGCGTCTGATTGCATCCGATAAGAAAGAAGATGTGGAAGCCGGATTCCTGGCTTTGTTCCGCAGTCATAAGGCTTTGCCGAAGAATAAACCGCTTATCAAATTCTTGAGTGAACCGGGTATCAAGGCGGGTATGCTGAAGACTGAGGAAATCTACATGGAGCAGAACAACAAACGTATGCCAGAGGCAGTAGAACCCTTGTACTTCGTTATCGATGAAAAACTGAAGAGTGTAGATTTGACAGATAAGGGTGTCGACCTGATTACTGGTAATTCACAAGACCCGACTCTTTTTGTTTTGCCGGATATTGCAGCCCAGCTTTCTGCTTTGGAAAATGAAAAGGGATTGAGTGATGAAGAAAAGCTTGCAAAGAAAGACGAGCTGCTTACAAACTTTGCTATCAAGTCAGAACGCGTTCATACAATCAATCAGTTGCTTAAAGCATATACAATGTTCGAAAAAGATACTGATTATGTCGTTATGGACGGACAGGTTAAGATTGTCGACGAACAGACAGGACGTATCATGGACGGTCGTCGTTGGAGCGACGGATTGCACCAGGCTGTAGAAGCTAAGGAAGGTGTTAAGATTGAAGCTGCAACTCAAACTTTTGCAACTATTACTTTGCAGAATTACTTCCGTATGTATCATAAGCTTTCGGGTATGACCGGTACAGCAGAAACAGAAGCCGGAGAATTCTGGGATATTTATAAGCTGGATGTAGTAGTTATTCCTACAAACCGTCCGATTGCCCGCATCGATATGAACGATCGTGTATACAAAACAAAACGTGAAAAGTATAAAGCGGTAATCGAAGAAATTGAAAAGATGGTAAAAGCCGGACGTCCGGTACTGGTTGGTACTACTTCTGTCGAAATCTCTGAAATGTTGAGTAAGATGCTTACCTTGCGTAAGATTCAACATAACGTGTTGAATGCGAAACTGCACCAGAAAGAAGCTGAAATTGTAGCTAAGGCAGGTCAGAGTTCTACAGTAACTATTGCTACCAACATGGCGGGTCGTGGTACAGATATTAAGCTGAGTCCGGAGGTAAAAGCTGCCGGAGGTTTGGCTATTATCGGTACAGAGCGCCATGAATCACGTCGTGTAGACCGTCAGTTACGTGGTCGTGCAGGACGTCAGGGCGACCCGGGTTCTTCTGTATTCTTCGTTTCGTTGGAAGATGACCTGATGCGTCTGTTTGCTTCCGACCGTCTGGCCAACTGGATGGATAAGATGGGATTCAAGGAAGGCGAGATGATTGAGCACAGCATGATATCCAAGTCTATCGAACGTGCACAGAAGAAAGTTGAAGAAAACAACTTCGGTATTCGTAAGCGTCTGCTTGAATACGATGATGTAATGAACAAACAGCGTACTGTAGTATATACGAAACGTCGTCATGCCCTGATGGGAGAACGTATCGGTATGGATATTGTCGATATGATTTGGGACCGTTGCGTAAATGCTGTTGAACAGCCGGATTATGAAGATGCCAAGATGGAAATCCTTCAGACTTTGGCTATGGAAATACCGTTCAGCGAAGAAGACTTCCGCAACAAGAAGAAAGATGATCTGGCTGAGCAGACATTCCAGGAAGCTATGGCTTTGTTCAAACGTAAGACAGAACGTATGGCTGCCATTGCTAACCCGGTAATCAAACAAGTATACGAAGCTCAGGGTCATATGTATGAAAATATCATGATTCCTATTACTGACGGTAAACGTATGTACAACATATCTGTCAACCTGAAGGAAGCATATGAAACAGAGTCGAAAGCAATTGTGAAGGCATTTGAAAAGGCAATTTTGCTTCACACTATCGACGATGCTTGGAAAGAAAACCTGCGTGAGTTGGATGAATTGAAACATTCTGTTCAGAACGCAAGTTACGAGCAGAAAGATCCGCTGTTGATCTTCAAACTCGAATCAGTTAATTTGTTCGATAATATGGTTAGCAAGATCAATAACAATACGATCTCTATCCTGATGCGTGGACAGATACCTGTTCAAGAACCAGAACAAGTACGTGAGGCTGCTCCCGAACCGGAACGTCCTCGCCAGCAGTATCGTGAGGAAAAACAGGACTTGAATGATCCTGATCAGCAGGAAGCTGCCGGACGTGATACGCGTGAGGCAAAGCAGGAACCTTATCGCGCCGATAAGACAGTTGGCCGTAATGATCCTTGTCCATGCGGCAGTGGCTTGAAGTATAAGAACTGTCACGGACGTAACGCATAAGTTTAACTTATTGAACCATATAAGGAATGTCATTCTGCAAGAGATATTTGTGGAATGACATTCTTTTTTTATGCCCAGACGTTTCATCAGACAAAGTTTTACGTAACAGGAAGTCTTTTATAAAAGATGCCGACGTTTCAATTTTTTTTTGTACAGAAAAAATAAAAATTTGTACAAATTTTCGGTAGAATGTCTCCATCTTTTCTTTACGGTTCCAGCATGGCTTTCGGTGCTTCTCTTCTGGACTTGACTTATTGAACGGGATTTATGAAATGTTTGTGATACAGGAACTGACAAATTGTCTGCATATCTATGACAAACTTTGAAAGATTGATAAATAAATAAAATAAAAAATGAACCGAGGTCCGATTCCCGAAATCTTTTTATCTTTGCATTTATACAATTGCAGTAGCCTTTACTGTAGTTAAAGATTAACAGAGTTAAAAACTAAACCATGATGAAAATATATGCTTTATATGCGGTTGCACTGGTGTGTTGCCTTGCCTCTTGCAGCTCCGTACAGACATTGACATTCGATCAGTTATGTCCGGCAACAGTAAGTTTTCCTGAACAGGTAAAAAACATTGCCGTAGTAAATAATATGCCGTCGACTCCTGAGGCAAAACGTACGTTGCTTACTTTAGGAGAAATGAACGGGAATGGGAAAAAATCGGCAGAGATGCTGGCTTCTGCGCTGGCCGATTCAAAATACTTCAATCAGGTAATGATTTGTGATTCAGCCCTGAATGCAACCGGTCTGTCGGGAAGACGGGCACTGACGCAGGAGGAGGTGACTCAGCTTGCTGGGGAGCTGGATGCGGACATCATATTTTCTCTTGACCAGGTAAAGATTCAGACGGAACGTGATGAGATTTTTTATCCGGGTTTGCCGGGCTCCTGGTCGGTGATAAAAGCCAAAGTTACTCCTGTGTTAAGCCTTTATCTGCCGGAGCGTGAGCGCCCCATGAACATTATTGCAAAGACCGACAGCTTGCAGTGGGATGCCAGTATGGCTCCTTCAGACCGTCAGATGCAGGAAGAGGCTGTTTCATTTTCGGCATATATGCTTACGCACATGCTGGTTCCTTACTGGAAACATGCCGAACGTATTTATTATGCGGGAGGATGTGTGGAAATGCGCGATGCGGCTGTCTGTGTAAATGAAAATGACTGGCAGGGTGCACACGATTTATGGCAGTCATTGTTCGAACAGACGAAATCGAAAAAACTGAAAATAAAATCGGCTTTCAATCTGGCTCTGGCCTCCGAAATGCAGGGCGACCTGCTTCAGGCTGAAAAGTGGCTGAAAGAAGTAGAAAAACGGGTTACAGCCGGCTCGGATGAAGACGTTATACGGAAATTTTATGCTGAACAACTGGCAGAACGCATGAAGCAATTTCCTCATTTGAACACTCAAATGAGCCGTTTTGGAAACAATTTCTGAGATTATCTGTTGCACGAATGATTTTTTTTGTACATTTGAGGTAATAAAATTCGATAGACATGATGAACATTAGTGAACAGTCGCATGCTTCTATTGCTTCTACATTGAAAGAAGCTATCGGCAGATATATCGCGACAGATGACAATTCGGTTGTAACAGATATTCATTTGCAGCCTAAACAGGACAGTGGAGAGCTTATCATCTTCAACGATGATGATGAAGAACTGTCGCGTACCATCATTGATGAATGGGTAGATTATGACGGCGAAGATTTTTATGCAGAAGTGGAGCCGATACTTCGTGCTGAAGTCACTGTACTGAAGGATGAGGGAGAGCTCGATAAATTATGTCTGATGAAGCCTTATTCGTTTGTGCTGGTTGACGATGAAAAGGAAACCATTGCCGAGCTTTTGCTGGTAGATGACGAGGAAACCTTATTACTGAATGATGAACTGCTGAAAGGACTGGATGAAGAGCTGGATGCTTTTCTGAAAGACTTATTGGAAAAATAGCATTCCGCTTGTTCTATTTGTTTACTGTCAAAATCTGATTAACATGGGGGAACGCATTACCTTTCGTAAGAATGAACGCCTGCAGACGATTAATCCTCGGTGGAGAGGGAATCCGATAGCAAGAGGGAAGTTCTTCAATCGTCAGCATCGCTGGCGTCCGGGAATGGGTAGTGTGCTGAAATGGCGTTTTTCCCCTAATCCTCAGCGGAAGGAAAAGAAAATGATAAAATGGGATCCTAAGGTACATTTTCTTCGTTCGCTGGACGGTGTCGTTGGAAATTCATTGATATGGCTGGGGCATAATTCTTTTTTTCTGCAACTGGGTGGCAAGCGTTTCATGATAGATCCGGTATATGGTAATATCCCTTTTGTAAAGCGCAGAAGCCAGTTTCCGGCCAATCCTTCTATTTTTACGCATATCGATTATTTACTGATTAGTCACGATCATTTCGATCACCTCGACAAACCGAGTGTGACCCGTTTATTTGCCGATAATCCGCAGATGAAATTGTTTTGCGGAATTGGTACGGGAGAACTGATAAAGAGCTGGTTTCCTACGATGGAAGTCATAGAGGCAGCTTGGTATCAACAGCATAGTGACGGAAATTTGCGCCTGACTTTTCTACCTGCCCAGCACTGGAGTAAGCGTGGGGTGAACGATGGGGGAGAACGTTTGTGGGGCGCCTTCATGATAGAAGCCGATGGCATTACCATTTATAATAGTGGTGATACGGGATATGCACGTCATTTTAGCGAACTTCCGGAGTTGTTTCCACATATAGATTATTGCATGATAGGGATAGGAGCCTACAAGCCCCGCTGGTTTATGAAGCCTAATCATATTTCTCCTTATGATGCGCTTACGGCTTCGGCTGATATGGGTGCCCGTATAACAATTCCTATGCATTACGGGACTTTCGACTTGTCGGATGAGCCTTTGTTTGATCCTCCTCACGTGTTTGCGGCAGAAGCGCGGAAACGCAATATGCCTGTTCTGCTCCCGGAATTAGGAGAAGTTGTCAAACTCAGTCATCAGCATTGATTTCCTGATATTTTTTATTTTACTGTCTTTCCGGAAGTTTCGGGCAGAGTTTCTTTGGGGATTACGATGGTCCGCTGGGCCGTTGAGTCGTTCTTTATACTTGTCACTTCGCCTTTTGTGGTGAAGTAGACATAATTCCCCCTGTCATAAAAACGATAAACTTTTACTCCATCCTGTTCGAACAGATAACTTACGGTGTAGGTATCGTTGTTTTGAGGTGCTTTATTCTGGATGGGTATTCCTGTTATGCCGCAAGAGGGAAGTATCATTGTGCACAGAAATAACAGGCTGATATAGAATAAACTGATTTTCATACTTAAATGTTTGGGGTTATTGGCTTTCACAAATATATTCAAAATACTGATTATACCGAAGTTTATGGCTGGAATTTATTTTTATGGCAGTATGCTGAAAGGGACTTATCTGAGGAAATAATGGAGAATAAAAAAACTTGAGGCAGAGTTTGATGTACTTCTGCCTCAAGTTTTATATGATAGAGATATGTCTTGATTACTTTTTCAGTGCAGCAATGCTTTCTTTCAGGGCTGCGATTTTGGTTTCAGCATCAGATTGTTTCTTGCGTTCCATCTCGATGACATTAGCCGGTGCCTTGCTGACAAACTTTTCGTTGCTCAGCTTTTTCAAGACGCTCTGCAGGAAGCCTTCCTGGTATTTCAAATCAGCTTCCAGTTTCTTCAATTCTTCTTCTACGTCAATCAGGTTACCCAGCGGGATAAAGTATTCGGTGGTACCTACCATGAATGAAGCTGCGCCTTCAGGTTTGCTTTCTACTACCGTTACGGCAGAGAGGTTCGCCATCTTCTTTACAACGTCAGCATATGCCATCAGCTGAGTATTTTCGCCAAGTACAAGCATTTCCAATGCTTCTTTTTGTGCGATATTCTTCTGCAGGCGGATATTGCGGACACCCGAAATGATTTCCTTCAATTGGTCGAAAGTATTGCAGAGTTCGTTGGCAGCCTGCAGGTCACGTCCGGCAAATGTTTCCAACTGTGCTGTCATAATACTTTCTCCCGGCTTGCGGTCGTAAATGTGCTGCCACAATTCTTCGGTGATAAATGGCATGAACGGGTGAAGCTGACGTAACAGTACATCGAAGAAATGCAAAGTTGTTTCGTATGTCTTTTTATCGATAGGCTGACCGTATGCAGGTTTGATCATTTCCAGATACCAGCTTGAGAACTCGTCCCAGAATAATTTGTAAACCAGCATGAGGGCTTCGCTCAGACGATATTTGCTGAACAGATCGTCCATTTCGGCAGATACTTTAACCAGCAGGTTATCGAACCATTCGGTTGCCAGCTTAGCGTATTCCGGTTGTTCGATGTCGGCTACCTGCCAGCCTTTTACCAGACGGAAAGCATTCCATATCTTATTGTTGAAGTTACGTCCCTGTTCGCACAGTGCATCGTCGAACAAGATATCGTTTCCGGCTGGTGCGGCAAGCATCATACCCATACGTACACCGTCGGCTCCGTATTTGTCAATCAAATCCAGCGGATCAGGAGAGTTTCCCAGCGATTTCGACATCTTACGTCCGATCTTATCGCGTACGATACCGGTGAAGTATACGTTTCTGAACGGCATATCGCCCATATATTCGTAGCCGGCCATAATCATACGTGCTACCCAGAAGAAAATGATATCCGGACCTGTTACCAAGTCGGAAGTCGGATAGTAATATTTTATCTCTTCGTTACCCGGGTTGTTGATGCCATCGAACAAAGAAATCGGCCACAACCATGAAGAGAACCAAGTGTCCAGACAGTCATCGTCCTGACGTAAGTCTTCTACTTTCAAGTTCTGATTGCCGGTCTTTTCCTTAGCCAGTTCCAATGCTTTTTCAGGGGTTTCTGCTACTACGAAGCCACCTTCGGGCAAATAATAGGCTGGAATACGGTGTCCCCACCACAACTGACGGCTGATACACCAGTCTTTGATGTTTTCCAGCCAGTTACGGTAAGTGTTTTTATATTTGGCAGGGTAGAATTTCAGTTCGTCATTCATAACTGGAGGCAGAGCCATATCTGCAAAGTGCTGCATGCGCAGGAACCATTGCATAGACAGCTTGGGCTCAATAGCAACATTGGTACGTTCAGAGAAGCCCACCTTATTAGTATATGCCTCGACCTTTTCCAGCAAGTCGGCAGCAGCCAGATCTTTTTCAATCTGTTCGCGGACATCAAAGCGATCCATGCCTACATACATTCCGGCAGCTTCGCTGATAGTTCCATTGTCATTGAAAATATCGATAGAGGGCAAGTTGTATTTTTCTCCCAGCATGTAGTCGTTTACGTCATGTGCAGGAGTAACTTTCAAGCAACCAGTACCAAATTCGATGTCTACATAGTCGTCTTCGATAACCGGGATGACACGTCCTACCAGCGGAACGATAACCTTCTTGCCTTTCAGCCACTGATTTTTCGGGTCGTTAGGATTGATACACATTGCGGTATCTCCCATGATGGTTTCCGGACGTGTCGTTGCGACAACGGCATATCTTCCTTCTGGGTCACCTTCTACTTTATAGCGCAAATAGTAAAGTTTGCTATGTTCCTCTTTATAGATTACTTCTTCATCGCTGAGGGCTGTCAGTGCTTTCGGGTCCCAGTTGACCATACGTACGCCACGGTAAATCAATCCTTTATTATATAGGTCGACGAAAACTTTGATAACGCTTTCACTTCGTTTCTCGTCCATGGTGAATGCAGTACGGTCCCAGTCGCATGATGCACCCAGCTTGCGGAGCTGTTTCAGAATGATACCTCCGTGTTCTTCTGTCCATGCCCATGCATGTTTCAGGAACTCTTCACGGGTAAGGTCTGTTTTCTTTATTCCCTGTTGAGCCAGTTTGTTTACAACTTTAGCTTCTGTTGCAATGGAAGCGTGGTCTGTTCCCGGAACCCAGCAGGCATTTTTACCTGTCATACGAGCACGGCGTACCAGAATATCCTGAATGGTATTGTTAAGCATGTGTCCCATGTGTAGTACTCCGGTTACGTTTGGCGGGGGAATTACGACGGTATATGGCTTACGGCCGTCGGGTTTAGAACTGAAAAGCTTATTGTCCAGCCAATACTGGTACCATTTCCCTTCCACATCGGCGGGATTGTACTTACTTGCTAATTCCATTTTCTATATCGTTTTAATGTTTGTTTTTATGCAATTTCAAGTTGCAAATGTACTAATAAAAAGTGATAAAATGGAAATCTGTGACAAAGTTATTGGTTTTATGCAAATTTGTTGATTGGGTATTGCCGGGTGAGCCGGATGAATATGCGGGGGGATTTTATGGAGGTATTCCTGTGTGTCAGGTTGTGTGTATACTCCTTATTTTATATATAGGCATTAAAAATTAAATTAGGATGTTATGGAATAAACTTTCACATGCTGTCTTGGTGGTTGTATAATAAAATCTTTATATGTTTCGGGCAACTTAATAGAATAATTAATAAAAGATATAGCAGAATAGGTTTGCCAAGACCTTTGTTCGATTGTTCTTATTTCTCATGAATTATAGTATGTTTTAATTGAAAATGGGATGTTGAGGAATGGTATTGTCTGCTTTTTGTAAAAGTTCTTTTTCTCTATTCGCTTTTTATAAAAAAATATATATAAAAACAATGAATGATAAAAAAAATTATTATCTTTGTTCAATGTTATGGTAAAAATATACAAAAATTACATTAAAAAAATAAATAGCCCTATTCTAATTTGAGAATCTTTAACTTAAAATATCAGATTATGTTAAAACGAATCAAGTCAGTCAGTATGTTGTTAGCTCTGGCAGGAGTTTCTTCTACAGGAGTTGCATACGCAGTCGCTGTGCCTGAAGTTGATGCAACTCAAAGTTCACAGCAGCAGACATCTACTTGTAAAGGTGTCGTAAAAGATGCAACCGGAGAAACTGTTATTGGAGCTTCAGTTGTCGTAAAAGGTACTACCAATGGTACTATTACCGGTATGGATGGAGATTTCTCTTTGCAAGGAGTTAAAAAGGGAGATGTTATCCAGATTTCTTTTGTCGGCTATCAGACTAAAGAAATCGTATGGAATGGTCAGACTATTGATGTTACACTGAAGGATGACACACAGACTTTGGATGAAGTCGTAGTTACGGCTTTAGGTATGAAGCGTGCAGAAAAAGCATTGGGATATGCGGTGACGGAAGTAAAAGGTGAAGAACTGAAAGCTGCCAACACTATTTCTCCTGTTGCAGCACTGCAAGGTAAAGTAGCCGGTGTAGAAATTGCACAATCAGATGGTGGTATTTTCGGTGCAACCAAAATCCAGATACGTGGTGCCTCTACATTGAGTGGAAACAACCAGCCTATTTATGTTGTGGATGGTGTTATCTTGGATAACAATACATCTGGTAATGATGACCTGAACTGGACGACAAACCCTGGTGACTATGGTAATGAATTAAAGAACTTGAATGCCGATGACTTTGCCAGTGTTTCTGTATTGAAGGGTGCGGCAGCAACAGCTTTGTATGGTTCAAGAGGTCTTAATGGTGCTGTGGTTATCACAACTAAGAGTGGAAAGGGCGTGCAAGGTTTTGGCGTTTCTTTGTCTCAGACTTTTGGATGGGATGTTACTACAGCTACGCCTGATGTACAGACTGAATATGGTTATGGTCTTTGGCCTGGTGAAAGATCTTCATATGGTAACAGATGGGATCCTAACGGACTTTACCAAAATGCAGAAGGTGTATATACTTTGAAGGGCGCACCTTATACAACCTATGGATGGGGACCTAAATTTGATGGTCGGGAAATGGAAAACTACGATGGAACTATGACTACATTCAGCCCTTACGAAAACGGTATGAAGGAATATTTCCAGACTGGTTTTAATACCAACACCAATGTTTCTATTCGTGGTGGAAATGAAAAAGTCAATTATTATTCTTCTTTGTCATATAAAAATGTACAGGCTACTACGCCTAACAATACATTTGAGAGATATGCATTCTTGTTAAAAGGATCTTATAAGATTAGTGACAAATTAGATGTTGCGGGTTCTGTTAGCTTTTCTCACTCTAAGCCAAGAAATGCTGCACGGGAAATCGGTCTTTATTTTGTATACTCTGGAATACCTAACTTTGTAAACCCAGGATACTGGTCAGATAAATACAAAGGTGAACATGGTGGTCTTGCAAGTACCGACTACGGTGACCTTTATGGATATGTTCCAAGTAACGTTAAAGCCTTGTGGTGGAATTTGAATGAAGTTGATAATGTATATAAGGAATACGTTATACGTCCTACTTTTGAAGTTAACTATAAAATTACAGATTGGGTTAGCTTTAAGGCAGAGGCTAATATGAACGTATATACTCAAAATTACGAAGGTAAGTCTTTAGGTAGCGGATATGCTAATGAAGGTGGTTCGTATGGCTTGAGCAGCTTTATGAAAGAACAGTTTACTACTGCTGGAACATTTACATTCAACAAGACTATTAAAGATTTTACTCTTGGTGGATTCTTGCGTGGTGAATATTACAATAAGACAGAACAGTATATGTCTTTGTCAACTACCAATGGATTGATTGTACCGGGTCAGTATTTTATCAATAACAGTAAGGATACTCCTAGTTATTCAGGAAAAATACAGGGTACAAAACGTATGATGTCTGCTGTCTTTGCTATAAACACTTCATGGAAAGATCAAGTTTACTTGGATATTACAGGTCGTAATGACTGGTCTTCAGCTCTTGTTTATGCAAATAAGACAGGTAATCACTCATATTTCTATCCATCAGTATCAGGATCTTGGCTGGTTAACAATACAATAAAGATGCCGAGCTGGATTTCATTGGCTAAACTGCGTGCATCATGGGCTCAGGTTGGTAATGATACCGATCCTTATGCAATCAATCAGGGATATAACTTGGGTACAATCAAAACTGCAAATGGTAATATTTATACCAACCAGTTCTCTTCTAGTACATTGTATGCACTAGATCTGAAGCCTGAACGTAAAAACTCTTGGGAAGTAGGTCTTGATTTCCGTGTATTGAACGACCGTATCTGTTTGGATGCTACTTACTATAAAGAGAATACTAAGGACCAGATTTTGTCATTGCCGGTTCCTAGTGAATCTGGTATCGACAATCAAATGATCAATGCCGGTAATATTCAGAACCAAGGTGTTGAACTCGCTTTAAATACAGTTCCTTTCCGTAATAAAGACTGGGAATGGGGTCTTGATTTGACTTTCACAAAGAATGTAAGTAAGATTGTAGAACTTCATGAAAGTGTAGGTGACTATTATGCATTGAGAGGTCAGGTTAATTTGTATGATTATCGTATCGGATCTGTAGCCCGTGTAGGTGGAGCTTACGGTTTGTTGATGTCTGATATCATGCCAAAACGAGATGAAAACGGTAATATTCTGTTGACATGGGAAGAATATGATAGAGCAGCTTATGCATTACGTTCTGGTGAAGTAGAAGTTGTAGGTGATATGAATCCTGATTTCTTGGCTTCATTAAGCACATCTTTGCGTTACAAAAACTGGAATTTACGTGTAGCTTTGGATGCTCGTGTAGGAGGTCTTGTTGCAATCTATGCAAACCGTTACGGTACAACAACTGGTTATACCGGCAACTCTTTGAGATATCGTGATGCCGAGCATGGTGGTATTACATGGACTTCTCAGTGGATGGATGCTCCAGGTGTTAAATCCGATAGCTATGGCTTTACTTATACAGATGGTGTAATTCCAGAAGGTGTATTTGCTCAGGGTACAACAATCAAAGGTGCGGATGGAAATTCTCATGATGTATCAGGCATGAGTTATCAGGCTTGTGTAGATAATGGATGGTTGGAGCCGATGCATGCAGGAGCTTATCATTATTATCGTAACGATTGGAGTGTAGGTGTAATTAATGACGACTGGGTACATGAATTAAGTTATATTGCTTTGCGTGAAATCACAATTGGTTACAATTTCCCACAGTCTATAGCAAAGAAAATAGGAGCGAAAGGATTAGGCTGCTCTCTTACAGGACGTAACTTATGTTATCTCTATAATTCATTGCCTAATAACGTAAATCCGGAATCTGTACGTGGTAACAGCTCAGGCGAATTCCGTATACGTTCTTACAATCCTTACACTGCAAACTTCATGTTTACAATTAATGTCGATTTTTAATTAACTATTTAAGACTTGCAATGATGAAATTAAAATATTTATTAGGTACTGCATTGATTGGCTCATTAAGCTTTTCAAGCTGTATGGACAAATTTGCAGAAATAAATACTGATCCGTCTATTGTGACAACCCCGGATATTCGGTATTTGTTCACTCAAGGTTTGAATGAATTCATTCCTTCTGATTATTGGTCATGGTATTATGACTTTACCAACATGCTACACTGGGGACAAGTAACAGTTACCAGTAACACCAACTTGTTGAATCAACCTGCAAACTCATCAGGTACAGGTAATGTATTGCGCGTGCTTAAAATTATGCGTGAGATTGATTACCAGATTCAAACGATGTCAGAAGAAGATCCCGTAAAGGCTGCTCAATATAAATATGTGCAGGCTATGATGAAAACATTAGTTGTCTATATGGGAATTCAGGATACCGACATGTATGGTTCTATGCCATATAGTGAGGCTGCATTGGCTCGATATACAGATCCGGCATTGCTGACTCCTAAATATGATACACAGGAGGAGATGTTTACTTCATTTGATGAAGACCTTGTACAGGCTTTTAAAACATTGTCTAATCCTGTGGTTGTAAACGGTGAATCTGTTTCTCAGATTTCTTTAGGATATCAGGATTATGTATATCAGGGTGATGCTAAGAAGTGGGCTACATTCTGTAATTCGTTAAGACTTAAAGTTGCAGTTCGCTTGCTTCACGTGAATAAAAAGAGAGCTTTGGAAATAGCTCAAGAGGTTACTAATAACTCAGATTATGTGCTGACAGCTAACGGTACAGATTGTTCTAACAATTTTATTTACAATCAGGGTTCAGAGTGGTATCACAGTCAGGAAGATCCAACACCTGGTTATGGTACGAAAGTCTTGATTGATTTCATGGTGCAGAATCAAGATCCACGTGTGCGCTTCTTCTTTGCAAAGAATGATTTGAACTCAAAAGTAATTCAGGCATTCTTTGATTCTGAAGCAGAATTAGGTGATAAATGTGAGTCTAAGATTCCTGATTTTATCATGGATAAGATTGACTACGAAGTAGTTAACGGAAAGAAGGTCTTTAAGGGCTGGAAGGCTCCAGGAGAACCATGGGTTCGTTATTATGGTATGCCTTTGACCATCAATGCTTCTTCGGATGAAGCTTATACAGATTATTATGACCCGACAGGTAAACTGCACAAAGTTAAACTGAATGATACAGAATTAACTTATGAAGTTGCTTCAGCAATGCAGATGGAAATGTATGAAGGAAATAGAGATTATACATTCCCTGATGCACCGGGAGCTGAAATTGTGCAGGATAAGACAGACCGTCCATTCTATGCAATGTATTTCTCTGCAGGTGAAGTTAATTTGTATTTGGCAGAATTGAAATTGGTGGGTGCAACCTTGCCTCAGTCTGCTCAGACCTATTTTAACGATGGTATCAAAAACTCTGTAGAAGCATGGGACTACATTGCTGGTGCAAATCATATTCCATATTATGATAATGCTTTTGATGCAAATGAGGCAACTATCGGTTTGAAAAATGGTGAACTTGACGCGTTGTTAACTAAAGATGCATATAAACTGAATGGTACAGATGATTTGGAAAAGGTCTACATTCAGCAGCGTTTGAACTTCATATTTATGCCAAACGATATGTATGTTTCTATGCGTAGAAGTGGTGTACCTACCAAGACTTCTAAGTATTTGAAATTTGAAAACTTCAGAAAAGATGGAGCTGATTATATCTTGCCAAGACGTTGTCCGATGTTTAGTGGTGATCCTACCGATCAGAACTATAATAACTATCAGCAGGCTTTGAAAGATGAAGGATTCACAATTGGAAGTAATGCTGAAGTTTTGAATAAAGAACGTGTATGGTACGATAATGGAGCTCCTGAATTTGGTGCAGGTCCTAATTTTTAATGATTGATTGTGGAGCTGTTTAGAGCTTTCACGAAATATTAATTTTCTGGCCAGCCCGAGTGTACGCAGAATGCGTATTCTTGGGCTGGTTTTATTTTTATTAGGTTGGAAGCCTTGTAATCAATAAAAAAAATGGCAAGCCCTAACTTCTATCAGCCAAGACTTGCCCCTTTCCCTAATTTTATTTAGGGAATCAAGTTATCCATTCCAAAGATAATATTAAAAAATTATACCTCCAATAGTAATCCTTTTTTGTTGATATATTTAAGCTATATTATTGGAACTGCATTGACAAAGTGGAGGGATTACGGAATAACTCTTAGTGAGAAAATAATTCCGCTCCTTCATACTTGTAGGTATAAAGAAGCGGAAAAAGTGTGCATGTTTAAAACCTAATGCAGCTATTTTATGAGAAATGTGATTTCTTTATTAATAAAGAAATATTTGTTCCTTAGATCAATTCGTCCGATGTATATCCTTTAGGTAAAGGACGGCAATTATAACCTGAAGCCATAATTTCGCCGTATGCTCCGGCAGAACGCAATGCTATAATATCACCACGCTTTACGCGGTTTAAGTCGATAGCTTTTCCAAATACATCCGAAGATTCACAAATAGGTCCTACTACATCATATGTTTCTGGCGTTTCGTCAGACGTGATATTTTCAATTTTATGGTATGCCTGATAAAGAGCTGGGCGAATCAAGTCGGTCATACCTGCATCGACAATGGCAAACTGTTTATTGGTACCTTGTTTTACATAAATTACTTTCGTGATGAGGCTTCCGCATTGTCCTACTACAGCTCGTCCCAGTTCAAAGTGTAATGTCTGTTGAGGACGCAATTTCAGATGTTTGTGATATGTAGCGAAGTAATCTGCAAAATCGGGGATAGGTTTACGGTTAGGGTGCGCATAATCGATTCCCAATCCACCGCCTACGTTTATATGTTCAACAATAATCTGACGGGCATAAAGTTTTTCTTGCAGCTCATTGACGCGGTTGCATAAAGCAACGAAGTCGCCCATATCCAAAATTTGGGAACCAATATGAAAATGCAGGCCGACAAATTTCACATTATTCATTTCGAGCGCACGGTCAATAACTTTATCCATGTCCTGCATGCTGATACCAAATTTATTTTCGGCCAATCCTGTAGTTATATTTGCATGTGTATGTGCGCCTACATCGGGATTGATACGGAAAGCTACACGTGCGATTTTTCCTTTTGCAGCTGCCAGTTCATTAATTACTTCTAATTCAGGGACAGATTCGACATTAAAACAGAAAATATCATAATCTAATCCTAAATTGATTTCACGATCGGTTTTTCCGACTCCAGCATATACTATTTTACTTGCAGGAAATCCAGCTTTGATAGCAGCAGAGATTTCACCTCCACTTACGCAGTCAGCTCCCAAGCCATGTTCGCGAATAATGCTTAGTACTTTGGGGTTTGCATTGGCTTTTATTGCATAGTGTACGCAAAATTTATTATACTTAGCAGCTTCTGTGCGTATAACATTCAGCGTATCTCGCAGTAAGTTTGCATCATAGTAGTAAAATGGAGTTTCTAATTCACGGAATTTATTAATTGGAAATGTTCCTTTCATATATATAAAGTTAAAAAAACGGGCGACATAATTTAGTAAATTGTATCGTCCGTTTCTCTTATGAGGATTTATTTATTGTTGTTGAATAATACGTCGCTTAAAGCTTGTAAGGCTCTCTTCTTGTCAGACTCTCTGATCAGGAAAGAGATGTTGTAATTACTTCCACCGTACGAAATCATACGTACAGGTATATCTTTCATTGCCTGAATGGCTCTTGCCTCGAAGCCGATGTTTTCCCATTCTAAATCGCCTACTACACAAACGATACACATGTCATGGTCTACAGTAACTGTACCGTATTTTTTCAGATCGTTTACGATTTCGTTCAGGTGCTTAGTATTGTCGATGGACATGGAAACGCCTACTTCCGAAGTACAGACCATATCGATAGGAGTCTGGTAGCTTTCGAATATTTCGAATACTTTGCGCAAGAAACCGTGTGCCAGCAGCATGCGGCTCGATTTAATTTTAATAGCAGTAATATTATCTTTGGCTGCAACTGCTTTTATCTTACCCTTTTCTGTCTCATTAGAAATGAGTGTACCTGGAGCGCTGGGTTCCATGGTGTTGAGCAGACGTACAGGAATATTGGCATATTTAGCTGGTTGTACACATGTAGGGTGCAGAATCTTTGCACCGAAATATGCTAATTCAGCTGCTTCTTCGAAATGCAGTTGACGAACAGGAGAAGTTTTGTCTACTACACGCGGGTCATTGTCATGCATACCGTCAATGTCAGTCCAGATCTGAATTTCAGAAGCATTGATGGCGGCACCGATCAAAGAAGCAGTATAATCGCTTCCACCTCGCTGTAAATTGTCTATTTCTCCGTAAGCGTTACGGCAAATAAAACCTTGTGTAATATATATTTCCTGTCCTGGATGTGCTTCGAGCTGTGCTGACAGCTTTTCGCGGATATAGTTCAAATCGGGTTCACTATTTTTGTCTGTACGCATAAATTCCAAAGCTGGAATAAGAACAGCCTTTACACCTTGTTCGCAAAGGTAATTTGTCACCATATTAGTCGAAATAATTTCACCCTGAGCTAAAATTACTTTTTCTTCGAACAGTGTAAATATATCCTTTGTGAAAGATCGGATATAGTCGAATACCGATTTTACGAACTCCAGAGTCTTTTGTTTGTACTCTTCAGTAGAGAAAAGCTCATCAATATGCTGTTTATACTTAGCTTCCAGCTTATTGATAACTTCGTTTGCTCCTTCGGGATTTTTCTTGTATAGATAATCCGAAATTTCAACCAGTGTGTTGGTTGTACCCGACATTGCAGACAATACTACTATTTTCTGCTCGCCATCAGTAATTAATTTGGCAACATCTTTCATTCTCTGTGCAGAGCCTACTGATGTTCCTCCAAACTTTAAGACTTTCATTTTCTAGTTTCGAATTTTAATTGTTCTATAAAATACTCTTTCTTTTGTGCGCAAATATACGAATATTTTATAGTTATTTTCAAGTAATGTTGATAAAATGTGTAACAATTTGTCTTTTTTAGTACTCATTTGCTTCATGCAGATGGTGTTGTTCGCAGCGATACACTTTGCCTGGAAACTCTGTAAGAAGGTTCAGGTTGTGGGTCGTCATAATGATGGCCGAACCCTGCGAGCAGATTTCTTGAAGCAGACTGACAATATTCCGTCCCGTTTCTACGTCAAGATTTCCAGTCGGCTCATCGGCAAGGATGATTTCCGGCTTGTTTAGGATGGCACGTGCGATGACAATACGTTGTTGTTCTCCGCCTGAAAGTTCGTTGGGCATTTTATATCCTTTGTTTTCCATACCTACCAGGCGCAATACTTCGTCGATACGGTTTTCTCTTTCCTGTCTTTGTTTCCAGCCGGTTGCCCTCAGTACAAAATCAAGGTTGTCGTGTACGGTACGGTCGGTCAGGAGCTGGAAATCCTGAAAGACAATGCCTAATTTCCTTCGTAATCCGGCAACATCCTTTTGTTTGATGGTACGCATGTCGTATCCTAAGACGTAAGCTTCTCCTCCGCATATCTCAAGTTCGCCATAGATGGTTTTCAGAAAGGTTGATTTTCCACTTCCTACTTTACCTATTAAGTAGACGAACTCTCCCTTTTTCAGCTCGAAATTTACATCGTTCAGGACACCCAATTCTTGCTGATTGATATCTACTCCTTTATAAAGGATAAGTGGTTGTTCTTCCATATAGATTAATGCTTCTTCCAGTTTTCGCTATGACGCTCTTTTAATTCACGTGCCAGATCTTCAATGCGGTAGCCTTTTGATGTAAGTAGCACGATAAGGTGATACAGTAAATCTGCTCCTTCATAAATCAAGCGTTCATCGGTACCGTTACATGCTTCTATTACAGTTTCTACAGCTTCTTCACCTACTTTCTGTGCCATTTTATTGACGCCGGATTTGAACAAACTGGTAGTGTATGATTTTTCTGGCATCTCTTCATGACGTTTGTCGATGAAATCTTGTAATTCTTTCAGGAACATGATATCTTGTTCATTCTTTTCTCCCCAACAGGTATCAGCTCCGGTGTGACATACCGGACCAGCTGGATTAGCCTTTATCAGTAACGTGTCGTTGTCACAGTCGGAGGCAATGGAAACAACATACAAGAAGTTACCGCTTTCTTCTCCCTTAGTCCACAGACGATTTTTGGTACGGCTGAAGAAAGTTACTTTACCTGTTTCTACTGTTTTGTTGTAAGCTTCTTCGTTCATGAAGCCCAGCATCAATACTTTTTGAGTGTAGTTATCTTGAATGATGGCGGGGATAAGTCCGTTCATCTTACCAAAATCTAATTCCATATTATATTATTTAATTTGTTGTTTTAAAGTCTGACATTAATTCCTTCTTTGCAAAGGTATGATTTTAATTCGGGAATGGAAATTTCTCCAAAGTGAAAAACACTGGCTGCCAGTGCTGCATCGGCTTTCCCTTTTATGAAAGCATCTTTAAAATGCTCCTTACATCCTGCACCTCCCGAGGCGATGACGGGAATTGTCAGCATATCACTGAGCCGTGACAAAGCTTCATTGGCATAGCCGTTTTTCACGCCATCGTGATCCATGCTTGTAAACAATATCTCACCGGCTCCGCGTTCATTTGCTTCGTGCGCCCAGTCAAAGAGATCTTTGTCGGTTTCTTTTCTGCCACCATTCAGATAGCATTTCCATCCGTTTGCAGTCTGTCGGGCATCAATGGCGACGACACATACTTGCGAACCGAAGTGAGCCGCAATATCGTCTATCAGTTGTGGGTTGCGGATGGCCGAAGAGTTAATGGAAACCTTGTCAGCTCCGGCATTGAGCAGGCGGTCTACATCATTCAGTTCATGGATACCTCCTCCTACGGTGAAAGGAATGTTTATATGAGCAGCGATGCGTTTCACCAATTCCGTAAACGTTTTACGGCCTTCGTAGCTGGCGGTTATATCCAGATATACTAGTTCGTCTGCGCCTTGCTCACTGTATGCTTTGCCTAATTCCACCGGATCGCCCGCTTGGCGGAGGTTGACAAAGTTCGTTCCTTTTACAGTCTGTCCGTCTTTAATGTCCAGGCATGGAATGATACGTTTTGCTAACATGATATTATTGTCTTTTATTTAAATATAACGGCTTAGTTCTCTGAGTGATATTTTGCCTTCGTACAAAGCTTTTCCCACGACGACAGCAGGAATATCCGCTTCGTGAAGCTTCAAAATATCATCAAGACTGCTTACGCCTCCACTTGCTATCAGGTGCAACTCAGGATAAGTTGCCATAATGTCTTTATAGAGTGGGGTGGAAGGCCCTTCCAGCATTCCGTCCCGACTGATATCGGTACAGAGAACTTTAGTTATTCCTCTCTTAATATAGTAGTCCAAAAATGGCATTAACTCTTGCGAGCTTTCTTCTTTCCATCCGCTGATTGCTATTTTTTTGTCTTTTACGTCGGCTCCGAGAATGATTTTTTCATTACCGTATTTGTCCAGCCATTGGCAGAGTGTTTCCGGCTGTTTTACGGCAATGCTTCCCAATGTGACCATCTGGGCTCCGTTCTCGAAAGCAATCGCTAAATCTTCATCACTTTTTACGCCTCCCCCAAAGTCGATTATCAATGAGGTCTGACTGGCTATTCTATCGAGTACACGATAATTTACAACATGATGTGAAGCTGCTCCATCCAAATCGACTACATGCAAACGGCTGATTCCGTATGCTTCAAATTCCTTGGCAACTTCCACAGGATTCTCATTGTATACCTTTTGAGAATCGTATTTGCCTTGTGAAAGGCGTACACATTTCCCATCAATAATATCGATGGCAGGGATAAATTCTATCATAATGCGTTAAATGGCTGTTGAGATATGTTTATAAATCGAGAAAATTAGAAAGAATTTTTTCTCCGTTTTTCCCGCTTTTTTCAGGATGAAATTGTGTGGCATAAAAATTATCTTTGTGCAATGCCGAACTGTAAGGCAGAATATAGTCGGTCTGGGCTGCGGTACATTCGTTTAAAGGAACGTAATAACTATGCACAAAGTAGACAAATTCCTCATTGCCTAAGCCTTCGAATAATTTACTCTGGAGGTGAGTAATGGTATTCCATCCCATGTGAGGAACCTTGTCTTCATGTTGCAAAGAATGGAAGCGTTTTACTTCTGCGTCGAATATGCCCAAACAGTCTACATCTCCCTCTTCAGAGTGGCTACACATAAGCTGCATGCCCAGGCAAATACCTAATACGGGTTGCTTCAAGTCTTTAATGAGAATATCGAGTTGGTTCTCCTTTAGATAATGCATAGTGTTTCGGGCTTCTCCTACGCCTGGGAAGATTATCTTATCTGCTTTTTGTAGAATTTCTTTATCTGCAGTAATAATGGGCTCTATCCCCAAGCGACGCAATGCATAGTCGACAGAGAAGATATTGCCGGCATTGTATTTTATAATAGCTACATTCATCCTTTTTTGTTTAATTTGTAGTTTTTGCAAAAGTAACGAATTATTGTGAACTTCCTATTATTTATAACAGAAAGTTCGTTAATAAGCTTTGTGTGTAACAAGTCTTTCTAAAAAGGTGTGTGATATTTAACCTTTATGTAGAAAATATAATAATGGAAAATGAAGAATTTGAATGCGGGCTATTGCAAGTTAAGAAAAAAGTTGTACCTTTGCATCCGCAATCGAGAGAGAAAGCAATAAAAACAAAAATTTAATGGTGCGTTAGTTCAGTTGGTTAGAATACATGCCTGTCACGCATGGGGTCA